>Ga0272443_10002935_pt1 | contig 20866 bp, 14 predicted proteins | sample SSMAcet12_FD_193581 | JGI IMG/M metagenome (GOLD analysis project Ga0272443, IMG submission 193581) | Marine sediment archaeal communities from Little Sippewissett salt marsh, Falmouth, MA, United States - SSM-Acet-12 | ecosystem: Environmental > Aquatic > Marine > Wetlands > Sediment ... | reverse complement strand
GGACCAGCGTGGCCAGTTCGTGGAGGCTCATCTGAAGGCCGCCGTCGCCGACGATCGCCCACACCTCGTCGTTCGGACGAGCGAACTGCGCACCGATCGCCGCCGGGAGGCCGAAGCCCATCGTTCCCAGGCCGCCGGAGGAGAGGAACGAGCGATTGTCCTTCGCGGCGTAGTACTGGGCCGCCCACATCTGGTTCTGGCCGACGTCGGTGACGACGACGGCGTTGCCGCCGGTTGCTTTGTAGATCGCGTCGATGATGTGCGGCGCCGGGAGATCCTCGGTCGGTGGTTGGTGAAGCGTGTCGCGGCCCTGAGCCTCAAGACGACGCGCCTCGAGTCGATCGATCCATTCGTCGTGCGATGCCGGCTGGGCGCGGTCGAGCATTTCGGCGAGGGCAGTGCGGAGGTCGGCGTGGAGCCCGACGTCGGTTGCGATCACCTTGTCGATCTCGGCTTCGTCGATGTCGACGTGGATCTTGCGGGCCTGCACCGCGTACGAAGCAGGATTGCCGGTTACGCGATCGTCGAACCGCATGCCGAGCGCGATCAGCAGGTCGGCCTGCTGGATCGCGTGGTTCGCGGCTGGATGACCGTGCATCCCCATCATTCCGAGGAAGAGCCGGTGCGATGACGGGAAGGCCCCCTTTCCGAGCAGCGTGACCGCGACCGGGGTGTGCGTCTTCTCGGCGAACGTCCGGAGCTTGTCGGCCGTCCCGGACAGGAGGACGCCGCGGCCGGCGAGGATGACCGGGCGGTGCGACCGATCGATCAACTGAATCGCCCGGTCCAGCGCTTCGGGATCGGGTGTGGGCGCGGGCCGGAGGGCGCCTGCGGACGGGGCCTCCGGCACGATGAAGTCGGTTTCCGCCCGCTGAACGTCGGAAGGAAGGTCGACCAGAACGGGCCCGGGGCGGCCGCTTCGGGCGATTGCGAACGCGTCGTGGATCGTCGTCGCCAGGTCGTCGACATCGGTGACCAGGAAGTTGTGCTTGGTGATCGGCAGGGTGATCCCCGTGATGTCGGCCTCCTGGAACGCATCGGTTCCGAGGACCGACGTGCCGACCTGCCCGGTGATGCAGACGATCGGAGAGGAGTCCATCATCGCGGTTGCGATGCCGGTGACCAGGTTTGTCGCGCCCGGCCCCGACGTGGCCATGGCGACGCCGACGCGGCCCGACGCTCGCGCGTACCCGTCGGCAGCATGAGCGGCCGACTGCTCGTGCCGGACAAGGACGTGGTGGATCCCGACCTCCCGGCGGGGATGGTACGTATGCATGATTCCGCCGCCGGGAATGCCGAAGACGACCTCGACGTCCTCCCGGTGAAGCATCTCCCAGACGATCTGTGCGCCCGTCTTCCGCATCATCCACCTCCTTCTCTGTCTTCCGCCTGCCGCTCCGACCCAAAAGAAAAGGGGCCGCCCTGCTGGGCGGCCCCTCCGTTTTGGCCTAGAGGTTTATGCCCAACAGGTCATGGCCCTCCAATAACTAGGACGACAATGACGACTAGAACCGCAATGAGAGAGCTCGTTCGCGCAACTCGGCTCGGATTCATCGTCGACCCCGTCCCTACGTGAACCTGTTGGATTGGGGTCACGTATATACCAAGTCGGGGCCGTTGTCAAGGGGACATGTCCGCTGCTGCGCCGCCGCCGGCGGTGCGCCGATGCGTTCAGAAAGCTCTTTCGGGCGCGATCCGGTACCAGTACGGGTAGGCGATCGCGAACCCGAATCGCTCGTACAGACGGACTGCAGGCCCGTTCTCGCCGTGAACCTGGAGGAACGCCGTCCGCGCCCCGTGAGCGTGGGCCCAGGCGAGAATGTCGCCAACGACGGCCGAGCCGTGCCCGCACCGACGGTGTGGCTCGCCGGTGAACAGGTCGAACAGGCCGACGGCGTCATCGACGAGAACGCCAAGCCCGCAGGCGACCGGTGCACCGCCTCGCTCGACGAGCACATGGTGTCGGACCCCATGGGCCGCCTCGACGATTCGCCGGTGCGGTCTGCGGGCGGCCGGGGCAGGCCTGCGCAATCGGTCGAAGGCGTCGAATCACGCGTCGACGCCGACCGATCGGACCTCGTCGCTCGACGGAAACGGCCGGTCGAGCGGGGCGGTCAGGACGACGGACCGATCGAGCAACGTGTAGCCGGATCGCTCGAGGATCTCGTCCAGTTCCGGCGGCTGCGAGAACGGCGTCAGGCGGAAGATCGTCGGGAGGCCGCGCGCCCTGTACTCCGATTCGCAGCGGGCGATCTTCTCCTCAGCTGGGAGGGTCGAGGAGAATTGGGGATTGACCGAGTTGGCCCGCTTCGTGTACCCGCCGGCGAACCGGAGGACCCACCCGTCGATCTCGATCGTCTCGAGGGCAGGCCGCGCACGGAACGCGAGTCGTTCAAGGCGGCGATGAGTCTCGTCCTGGGCTCTCATCGTGTCTCCGCTCGGCGAAATACGAAGACACCTCCGCAGAACGAGACCTGCCGATACTCGACATGCAAACCCCGAGCTTCGAGCGCCGGCCGGATCGTCGACGCGGTCCAGTAGTGCTCTTCCTCGTCCCAGGCCGCCGCCCACTCGCGATGCGATGCGTCACGGGCTTCGCGGTTCGGGAACGCGATGTCCCCCAGGATCGCACGGCCGCTTGACGCGAGGTGCGCGAACAGCTTTCCGATGAGCTGCAGCTTCACGTCGTCCGGGAACTCGTGGAAGACGTAGGCCGAGACGATCCGGTCGAACCGTTTCGGGAGGGCCTCCGGCCAGTCTGCGTGGAGATCGGCCCGAACGATGTGCGCGATCGGGAGCCGAACGCGGGCCCGCTCGATCATCTCGTCCGAGAAGTCGACGCCCCAGATCTCGCAGCCGCTCGGCGCGAACTGGCGGGCGAGGTTCCCCGTCCCGATCCCGACGTCGAGCACTCGATGCGTCCGTTCGACCTCGGCGCGTGCGACGATCGTCCCGAGCACAGCGCCGTACCCCTCGAACGGGAAGCCGGCTCGCTCGACGGCGCGGTCATACGAGGCCGCCCATCGGTCGAACAGTTCGACGCGGTCCTCGCTTGTCATGTTGCGGGATCGGCGTCGAGCGCGCCGCGATCCTTCAGGATCCCGATGACGCGGTCAACCGGGAGCGCCCCGACCGTCAGCCCGTTACGCCCCGTCATCGTCTTCGCGGAGAAGAGGGAGTTGATGACTGCCTCCTCGGCCGCCTCGATGGCCGCTTCGAACAGCGGTGAGACGAGGCCATTCGGAAGAACACGCACCGGCGCGGTGTCGGCGCGGCACGTGTCGCTGCGCCGGACCGACTCCGCGGTTGAGAAAGCAATGGCGTAATCGCCTGAGCCGTTGGTGAAGCTGGCACCGGTCCGCGCCAGCCCGGCGAACGTTCGCCGGGCAAGGCGGGTCAGATTGCGGTCGGACAGCGGCGCGTCGGTGGCAACGACGATCATGATCGAGCCGGCCGGCTCGTCGTGTTCGACGAGGCTGTCGATCCCGAGAAGCTGCCCGATCGGGACGCCACCGACGCACGCGGAACCGGGGAAGTTCGACTGCACGAGGACGCCGAGCATGTGGCCGCCGAGCGCTTCGGGGAGATGGCGCGAGCTGGTTCCGATACCGGCTTTCCATCCCAGCGCGATGGTCCCGGTTCCGGCGCCGACGCAGCCTTCGTCGATCGGACCGGTGAAGGTCGTGTCGATGGAGGAACGGATCTCTGCGACAGAGAGCGCCCGCAGCTCGATCGCGTTCAGCCGACCATCATTCGTCTCGCCGACGACGGGATTGACCGAGCGTGCGCACTCGTTGCCCGGCCGCGCCAACGTCCAATCGAGGATCGCCTCAGCAGCCCGCGGGGCGGCGAGTGTGTTGGTCAGCACGATCGGCGTCTCGATCTCGCCGAGTTCGACGATCTGCGTTGCGCCGATCATCTTGCCATGGCCGTTGAACACCGATAGGCCCGCGGGGACACGGTCCTGTAGGAGGTTGCCCCCATGGGGAAGGATGGCGGTGGCACCGGTCCGGATGTCGTCTCCGTCGATCCGTGTCACGTGACCGACGCGCACGCCGGCGACGTCTGTGATCGCGTTCAGCGGCCCGGTGGGGAGCCGGCCGAAACGGAGGCCGAGCGTCCGTGTGCGCGTTCGATTCGTCTCCAGCATCACGTCCTCCTGCGCTCTGGCGGCCATGATACCGAAAGCCGGCACAAGGAAGCGCGAGATGAAGGAAAAGCTGACTCGAAGGGTTGATTTGACCTGCAGGGGGAACCGCGATAGGCTGGGTCCGATGGTGGTTGCCGGTGACTCGTGTCCGGTTGAGATCTCCTCGGGACGTGAATCGGATGAGGGCGCTTGGCGAGGAGGGCTGATTGTCCGAACGAGACGCCGCGCCGCTTTCCGAGGGGAAGGCCGAATGGGGACGGATCCTACTCCTTATCGTGATCCTCGTGGCCATTGTCGCCGGAGTCATGGGCGTTACCGTGCATGTTCTCTACTCTACGGCGGTAGCGGAGGGGCGCGAGCGGTTGCTCGAGACCGCGCGAAGCGAGGCCCGTCTGATCGAGGCGGTGGCTCGCTACAACGCGAGGTTGCTCGGGCCGGGGGCGGACGCGACGACGGCGACACTCTCCCAAGTCGTCGACGCGCACGGTCAATACGAGGGCTTCGGAACGACAGGCGAGTTCACCCTGGCTCGCCGCGTGGAAGACCAGATCTTCTTTCTCCTCAGCCATCGGCATTTCGATCTTGACATGCCTCAGCCGGTGCCGTTCGACTCGGAGATCGCCGAGCCGATGCGGCTTGCGCTTCAGGGAGAGACGGGAACGATCGTCGGCCTGGACTACCGAGGCGTTCTGGTCCTCGCAGCGCACGAGCCGGTGGCGGAGCTGGATTGGGGGATCGTCGCGAAGATCGACCTTGCCGAGGTTCGCGCGCCGTTCCTCCGAGCGGGGTGGATTGCCCTCGGTCCGGCACTGGCGGCGATTCTGTTCGGGACATGGCTCTTCGTCTCGGTCACTCGACCGATCGTCCGCCGCGCCGGCCAGAGCGAGCAACGGTACCGGGATCTGATCGAGATGATGCCGGACGGCCTCTCGATCCAGGACGTCTCGCGGAGTCAGACCTATGTCAACGATCGTTTCTGCGAGATCGTGGGACACACACGGGAGGAGCTGATTGGGCACCGCACCGACGAATACCTGACGAAGGGAAGTCGAGAGGAGTTCGCGCGTCAGATGGCACAGCGCGAGCACGGTGCCGCGGAGAGCTACCAAGTCACCTTCGTGAGATCGGACGGGTCGCTCGTCGACGTCCTGATGTCGCCGGCGGCGATCCACGATGCGAGGGGACGGTACGCCGGCAGCTTCGTCGTGGTTTCCGACATCAGCCAACTGAAGCGGGTCGAGGCCGACCTCCGGAGAGAGAAGGAGCAGGCGCAGCGGTACTTCGATTTGGCCGGCGTGATCTTCGTCCTCCTTACGAGGGAGGGTCGGATCGGTCTGATCAACCGGCGAGGAGTGGAGATCCTCGGCTACGACGAGTCCGAGGAACTCGTCGGAAGGAACTGGTTCGATACCTGCGTCCCGGAAGCGAACCGGGCGGAGGTCGACGGAGTCTTCGGCGCCCTTCTACGGCGGGAGTTCGACTGGACGGAGTACTACGAGAACCCGGTACGCACACGCGATGGAGCGGAGCGGATCATCGCGTGGCACAGTAGACCGATCGAGAATGAGGCTGGGGAGATCGAGGCGATCCTCTCCTCGGGCGAGGACGTCACCGATCGACGCAGGGCCGATGAACGGTTCCGCCTGGCGGCGGAGGTCGCGAGCGACCTGATCTACGAGTGGGATGTCAGGGCCAACGACCTTCACTGGTACGGAGACATCAATGAGGCGCTCGGCTACGAGCCCGGCACCATCGCGCCGACGATCGAGGCGTGGATCGACTTGATCCATCCGGAGGACGTCGCTCGTCTCACGGACTCCATGGAGCGCCATCGTACGAGCATCGAGCCGATCCATGAGGAGTACCGGGTTCGGGATGCTGACGGCGAGTGGCGATACTGGCTCGATCGGGGATCGCCGGTCCTCGGCTCACGCGAAGAGCCGATTCGGTGGATTGGCGCGTGCGTCGACGTGACCGAGTTGCGGCGCAACCAAGAGGCGCTGACGCGTCGGGCGACCCAGCTGGAAGTCGTCCGGAGTCTCGGCGAGCGGATGTCGTCGATTCTCGATTTGGCTTCGCTGTTCGACAGCGTGACACGGCTCCTCCACGAGCGGTTCGGCTACTACCATGCTGATGTCTTTCTGGTGGACGGGGAGTTCGCCGTGTTCCAAGCGGGAAGCAACGCGGCGGTGTCGGCACGCTGGCGCGAGCGCGGTCAGAAGTACTCCGTCGGGCGTACCGGCATGATCGGCTGGGTCGCCGGGTCGGGCGAGCCGCTCCTCGCCAACGACGTGGCGAAGGAGCCGCACTTCGTGTTCGATGAGTTCGTTCCCGAGACGAAGTCGGAACTTACCGTTCCGGTCGTCTACGAGGGCGAAATCATCGGGGTTCTCGACATCCAGAGCAACGAGCGGAACGCGTTCGGTCCCGATGACCTTCAGCTCGTGGCCGCGCTCTGCAACCAGTTGGCGACGGCGATCATGAACGCGAGACTGTACGCGGACGTGCAGCGCGAGCTCTCCGAGCGCGTCCAGGTGGAGCAGGCACTTCGGCGGAGCGAGCACCGGTATCGCTCGCTGTTCGACAACGCCGTGTTGGGGATCTACCAGACGACGCCGGACGGCCGCATCCTGGCCGCGAACCCGGCTCTCGTTCGCATGCTCGGCTACGATTCGTTCGAGGAACTGGCGGATCGCAACCTCGAGAAGGACGGTTATCACCCGGACTACTCCCGCGAGCGGTTCAAGCAGAGGATGGAACGTAACGGTGTGGTGGTTAGCGAGCGCTCCGCGTGGACGCACCGCGACGGACGGACGGTGTACGTGCGGGAGAACGCCCGGGCGATCCGAGACGACGAGGGGAGGATTCTGTACTACGAGGGGACGATCGAGGACATCACCGAGCAGAGAGAGGCAGAGCGGGCCAAGGAGGTGCTCGAGGCACAGCTGATCCACAATCAGAAGCTCGAATCGATCGGAACCCTCGCCAGCGGCGTGGCCCACGAGATCAACAACCCGCTCACCGGGATCATCAACTACGCGCAGCTGATCGAAAGCCACGTCACCGAAGATGCCCTGCTCGGATACGCCGCGGGGATCATCCGCGAGGGGCAGCGCGTTGCGGGAATCGTGAAGAACCTGTTGTCGTTCTCTCGACAGGACAAGGAGCGCCACAGCCCGGCCGCCGTTGCGGACATCGTCGACGTGGTTGTCTCGCTGATCGGCACCGTCGTGCGACGCGATCGGATCGATCTGCGGGTAGAGATCCCCGACGGACTCCCGAAGATCGAGTGCCGCAGTCAACAGATCCAGCAGGTCCTGCTCAACCTGGTGACGAATGCCCGCGACGCCCTCAACCAGCGGTATCCGGGTCATCACGAGGACAAGATCCTGCACATCTGGGCGGAGCCCAGGGAGGTCGACGGCGTGAACTGGATCCGACTGTGCGTCGAGGATCACGGACTCGGGATCCCCGATGACGTGAAGGAGCGGATCTTCGATCCGTTCTTCACCACCAAGCCTCGGGACGAGGGAACCGGACTCGGGCTCTCGATCAGCCACGGGATCGTTCGGGACCATGGTGGCACGCTCGCCGTCGAGACCGAACCGGGCATCACGAGGTTCGTGGTCGATCTTCCCATCCAGAACGGGTGGAAGACGCCCGGCGCAGTATCCTTCGACGAGGAGCCGAAAGGAGAGGCGGTCGATGGCGAAGGTGCTGATCGTCGATGACGAGCTGAGCATCCGCGACACGCTGGCGGAGTTCACACGCGAGGAGGGCTACGAGGTCTTCACCGCCGAGGATGCGGACACGGCGGGCGAGATCCTTCGCGCCGAGAGCCCCAGTGTGGTCGTGACCGACATCATCCTGCCCCGGGTGACCGGCGTCGAGCTGCTCCGGCGGATCCATGAAGCGTCGCCGGACGTACAGGTGATTATGATCACCGGCGAGCCGACGGCCGAGACGGCTGCGGAGGCCGTTCGCCTCGGCGCGTTTGACTACCTCTCGAAGCCGATCCTACGAGACGGATTCAAGTCGGCGCTGGCGAGCGCGCTTCGCGTAAGCGAGTTGGCGAGGCAGAAGCGGGAACTCGAGGCCCAGAATGCCCGGTATCAACAGCACCTCGAAGAGGAGGTGGAGAAGAAGACGGAGGAGCTCCGGGCCAGTGAAGAGAAGTACCGTACCGTCGTCGAAAACGCGAACGAGGCGGTGTTCGTCGCGCAGGGGGATCGGCTGCGATTCGTCAATCCGAAGACGGTCGAGCTGATGGGGTATCCGCAAGAGCGGATCCTCTCGATGCCGCTTTCCGAGATCATTCATCCGGAGGATCTGGAGATGGTCCTCGACCGCTACAGGCGCCTGCTTGCCGGGGAGAGCTTGGTGGAGCAGGACGAGTTCCGGGTCGTGACGGCCGAAGGAGAGACGGCATGGATCGAGATTCGCCCGGTGCGGATCGAATGGGAAGGTCGGCCCGCGACGCTCAACCTCGCGATCGATATGACGGAGCGGAAGCGAGCGGAAGCCGAGAAGCAGGAGCGGCAGGAGCGGATCCAGAGAGCCAATGAAGCACTGCTTCGCCTGGCGACGCAGAGCGTGCTTTACGAGGGAGACCTGGCCGTCGCGTTGGACTTGATCGTCCGCACGGCGTCCGATGTGCTCGAAGTCGAGCACGTTGGGGTATGCTTCCGGGGTCCGGACGTCGAGGGGTCCGTTCCGGAACGGTTCTTCTTGCGGAGCAAGGGGCGGTACCGCGAGACCCTTGCCACGCCCTACGATGCCAACCCGATCTTCTTCGAGGCGCTTCGGAAGAACCGTGTGCTGGCGATCCCGGACATCGTCGCGGACCCGCTGATGGCCGAATTCGATGTCGAGAAGCTTGTGGAGATGGGCATCACGTCGGTTCTCGATGCGGCGATCTTCGTCGGCGGCGAGCTCGTGGGCGACTTGACGTTCGAGCATGTAGGACCGAAGCGTGAATGGACCCACGAGGAGATCGAGTTCGCCAGTGAGGCGGCCTCTATGGTTGCGCTGACGGTCGAATCCAATCAGCGCCGACAGGTCGAGGCCGCACTCGAGCGGCGGGAGCGGGAATACGAGGCGCTGTTCGAGGATTCGCCCGCGTCGCTTTGGTACGAGGACTTCTCCGAGGTGAAAACGTGCCTCGACGAGTTGCGGGACTCCGGCGTCGAGGATCTCGGCTCGTACTTCCACGACCATCCCGAGACGATCGACGAGTGCATCCGCCGGATCCGTGTTGTCGCTGTCAACGAGACGGCGGTGAAGATGCACGCGGCTGAGTCGAAGGATGACCTCCTCGGCGGGCTCGACAGCATCCTGACGGACGTGTCGCGGGCATCGATGGCTGACCAGTTGATCGCCATTTGGCATGGAGAGCGGCTCTACGAGACCACCACCGTCGATCAGACCGTCGATGGCGAACCGCGACAGGTCGCCATCCGGTGGGTCGTACCGGCGGGCTACGAGGACACGCTGGAGAGGATTCTTCTAGCGAAAACCGACATCTCGGCGGTCGCCGAGGCGGAGCAGGCACTCCGGCGTGCGCTCGACGGAACGATCGAGGCGATCGGGCTGACGACCGAGACGCGCGATCCGTACACCGCCGGTCACCAGCAGCGCGTCACGAAGCTCGCCGTTGCGATCGCGGAGGAACTCGGCCTCGATGCCAGCCGGATCGAGGGGACGCGAGCCGCCGGGTTGATGCACGACATCGGGAAAATGGCGATCCCGGCCGAGATCCTCAGCAAACCGAGCCGGTTGACCGACATGGAGATGGCGCTTATCCAGTCGCATCCACGGGTCGCGTACGACATCCTCAAATCCGTCTCGTTCCCGTGGCCGTTGGCGGAGATCGTCCTCCAGCACCACGAGCGTGTCGATGGCTCGGGCTATCCACAGGGGTTGCAGGGCGACGACATCCTGCTCGAGGCCCGGATCCTGTCGGTTGCGGACACCGTCGAAGCGATGGCGTCGCATCGACCGTACCGCGCGGCGCTCGGCATCGACGTTGCGCTTTCGGAGATCGAGGAGCACCGGGGGTCTCGCTATGATTCGGAGGCTGTCGATGCTTGTCTGCGGCTGTTCCGTGAGGGGCGGTTTGCGTTCGAGAGCCAGGAGGCCGTCTCCACCTAGCGGTTGCGGTGCCGCCTCACAACTCCTCGATCGTCCAGTCGGCGACCGTCTCGTTGTCCTCGCCGATGGTGAATTCGGCACGGATCCGCCGTCCGGCGAGCACGTGCGGGAGCCAGTAGCGATCGTCGTCCCACATCCGGTCGAACGGGATCGCATCGATCGGATACCATGCCGGCGCCATCTCGTCGCTCTCGCACGGTTCGCCCTCCCAGTTCGACGTGATGAACAGGTGGACGTGCTGATCGAACGATCGCTCGAACGGGAAGTGGAAGGTGATCGTCCCGGCGGGACGCAGGCTGTCGGGCGAGACAATCACGCTCGCCTCCTCGCCCACCTCGCGGACGATCGTTCGGATCGGCGTCTCGTCCGGGCGGACCTTGCCGCCGAGGCCATTCAGCTTGCCGCGTCCGAACCCGCGCTTCTTCCAACCGAGGAGGATCCGGTCGGGTGGTGAGCCGTCGACGATGAAGCAGAGCGTGGCCTCGATCATGGCGTACGTCGTCCCCCCTGCAGTGGATGGTACGGCGCAGGACCGGATGACGCACGGCGGCCGCGGCGTCTACCATCCCTTTCCCGGAGCCGCTATGATCAACGGGGTTTCGGAAGGGAGAGCGGGATGGAGATCGGCGAGCTGAAGCGGAAGGCGAACGAACTACGGGCGGACGTTTTGCGTATCGTCACAAATGCCAACTCGGGCCATCCGGGCGGTGCCCTCGGCATGGCCGATTTGGTGACGGTCCTGTTCTGCAAGTACCTACGGCACGATCCGAGCCGTCCGGACTGGGAGGACCGCGACCGCTTCGTCCTGTCGAACGGTCACGCCTGCCCGATCCTCTACGCCGTACTCGCCGACCGCGGCTACTTCCCCCGCGAGGAGCTGTGGCGCTTTCGCAAACTCGGGGCGATGCTCCAGGGGCATCCGTCGACCGCTTGGAAGGTCCCCGGTCTCGAGGCGTCGAGCGGGTCGCTCGGCAACGGTCTTTCGGTCGCACTCGGAATGGCGCTCGGCGCGAAACTCGCCGAGCGCGACGCACGGGTCTACTGCTTCGTCTCCGACGGTGAGCTGCAGGAAGGGCAGCCATGGGAGGCGGCGACGGCCGCCGCGCACCACAAGGTCGACAATCTGTGCGCTCTGATCGATTGGAACGGAATCCAGATCGACGGCTATACATGTGATGTGATGGACGTCGGCGACCTCACCGCCAAGTTCCGCGCCTTCGGGTGGATCGTCCACGAGATCGACGGCCACGACTTCGATGCGATCATGGCTGCGTTCACCTCGTTTCTCGCCGCGCGGGGCTCCGGGCAGCCGACGGCGATCGCTGCTCATACCGTTCTCGGCAAGGGCGTGTCGTTCATGGAGAACGACCCGGGCTGGCACTACGGAGCACTGTCCGAGGTGCAGCTCGAACAGGCGCTGAGCGAGCTGTTGGCGGAACCCACTAGCGGGACCCTCTTCTAGCCAACTCGGGCGCTCACGCTTGCTCCTCGAATCGCGCCGGCTATAATCGTGCCGACATGATCACGGTGAAGACGCAGCGAACCGAGCAGGGAGTCGTCGTCGAACTCCCCGTCGGTTTCGTGACCGTGATGATGATGCGATCGCTCGCTCCGCCTCGGTAGCCACGGGCTTCGAGGCCGGAAGCGAGCACGGACTGCAGGAAGCACTGCGGTCCGTTTTCTTTTGGAGCGCGGCACGAAGAGGCGCGAGCGAACGGAGGAGGTCGACGTGAAGCGGCGATTGGAGACGGTGGCGGTCCATGGCGGTGAGGAACGATGCGATGCGTACGATGCGCTGACGATGCCGATCGTGATGAGCTCGACGTACACCTTTCCGGATACCCGGGCGGTCCGGGAGTTCGTGAAGCGGAAGGCGGCCGGCGATCGGTTGGAGCGATACGAGTACGGCCGCTATGGGAACCCGACCCAAACCGCGGCCGAACGAGCGCTGGCGGCACTCGACGGCGGCGACCGGGCACTCCTCTTCTCGAGCGGAATGGCGGCGATCACGACGACGTTGCTGACCCTCCTGTCGGCCGGAGACCATCTTGTCTTGGTCGGGGGTGTCTACCGCCGGACGCGTGAGTTCGCACGGGCGCACCTACCGCGGTTCGGTATCGAAGTGACCGAATCGTCTGAGGAGGCGCTTGCGGATGCGATTCGCCCCGCGACGCGCGTCGTGCTGTTCGAGGTCCCGACGAACCCGTATCTGCGCGTCGCGGACGTCGAGGCGATCGCCCGGCTGGCCCGACAGCGCGGGCTGGTCACCGTCGTCGATGCGACGTTCGCGACGCCGGTGAACCTCCAGCCGCTCGACCTCGGTGTCGATATCGTCCTGCACAGCGCGACGAAGTACGTCGGCGGGCATAACGATCTCCTCGCCGGGGCCGTGATCGGGTCGGCCGAGCGGCTGGCGCCGATCGAGGAGGCCCGCGGGGTGTTCGGCGCCGTGGCCGGCCCGTTCGACGCGTATCTCGTTCTCCGCGGCGTGAAGACACTGCCGCTTCGGGTCCGCGCGCAGAACGGGAGCGCCGGTCGCTTGGCGGGATTCCTCGAAACACATCCGGCGGTTGCCCGCGTTCACTACCCCGGGCTGTCGAGCCACCCCGACCACGCGGTCGCGAGTAGGGTGATGTCCGGGTTCGGCGGCGTCGTGTCGTTCGAACTCGCCGGCGGGCTCGACGCGGCGTCGACCGTGATCGACCGCCTGTCGATTCCGGCGGTCGGGCCGACGTTCGGCGGCGCCGAATCGGTCGTGCAGCAGCAGGCGCTCTTCATCTCGCCCGATCCGGTCGAGCGGGCCGCGTCGGGCATCGCGGACGGACTGATCCGATACGCCGTCGGCCTCGAGTCGATCGACGACCTGATCGACGACCTGTGCGTCGCCCTGCGCGGGCTGCCCGAGGGGAGGGGATCCGAATGACGCGGGTGACGGTGCACAAGTTCGGCGGGACGTCGGTAGCTGACGCCGCTCGATTCGATGGTGTTGCGGCGATCGTGGCGGAGCGGAACGGACCGGCTTCGAGAGCGGTCGTCGTCGTGTCGGCGATGGCGCGGGTGACCGACGCGTTGATCGAGGGGGCTCGCCGCGCGGCGAATGGCGACCGAACGGAATCGGCGCGAGTGCTCGACGAGCTGAGGGTGCGACATCTTGCCGTCGCGCGAACGCTTCTCGTTTCGGACGAGTTTGCGGCGTTCGAGACGGACCTGTACGAGCGGTTGGAGACGCTTCGCAGGCTGTATGACTCATTAGCCGTCCTCGGCGAGTTGACCCCGCGGACTCGCGACGCGGTGATGGGCCATGGCGAGCAGCTTTCCTCCGCCCTGTTGGCCGCGGTCCTCCGCGCCCGCGGCCTGTCCGCCGAGGCGGTCGATGCGACCGGGTTGATCGTCACCGACGACCGGTTCGGCGCGGCATCGCCGTGCACGGAACCGACCCGCGAGAGGATCCGGGCGCGAGTCGCGCCGCTCGTCGATCGTGGGACGATCCCGGTGATCACGGGGTACATCGCGGCGACGGAGGACGGGATCCCGACGACGCTCGGACGAAGTGGGAGCGACCGCAGCGCGGCGATCGTCGCTGCCGGGTTGGACGCAGACGAGGTGTGGATCTGGACCGATGTCGACGGAATCCTCACCGCCGACCCGCACCTCGTCGCGGAGGCGCGAACGCTGGAGGAGCTGTCGTACGACGAGGCGGCGAACCTCGCCCGGTTCGGCGCCGAGGTCCTCCATCCACGGACGATCCGGCCGGTGATCGCGTCAGGCATCCCGCTACGAATCGCGAACTCGCTCCGGCCGGACCGACCGGGAACGCGGATCGTCCCGGAACCGTCGCCGGATCGGTGGACTTCGGCGGCGATCGTATCGGCGAACGGGATGCGGCTGCTGTCTGCAGGTGACGGAGACGAGGCGGGCCGACTGCCGGCGGCGGCGCGGACACTGCGCCGGCTATCCGATGGCGGAATTGACGTACGGATGATCTCCCTGGCACTCTGCGATTCGAGCCTCGGCTTCGTGATCCGCGAGCAAGACCACGAGCATGTCCTGGCGATCCTGCGTCGCGGGCCGCACGATGCCGGCGAACGCGAATCGCTCACCGTCCGAACCGAGGAGGACGTGGCGATCGTGTCGGTCATCGGCGGCCCCGGCGAGGACGAGCGGGGGATCGCGTCACGGGTGTTCGCCGCGCTCGGGCGGCACGAGGTCCGCGTCATTGCGGTCACGCAGGCGGTGGCAAGCGACTCGGTGTCGTTCTGCATCCCGGCCGATCGAGTTGCGGACACGGTGCGCTTCCTCCATCGGGAACTCGGCCTTGCCGCATCCTCCGGAGGTGCGTCGTGAACCGGGCGAGGATCCCGGCCGTCGTACTCGGTGCAACGGGGACGGTCGGACAGTGGATCGTCCAGCTGTTGGCGGAGCATCCGTGGTTCGAGGTGGCCGCCGTGGCCGCCTCCGAGGGGAGCGCAGGCCGCCCGTACGGCGAGGCCTGCCACTGGATGCTGCCGGGCGCGCCGCCCGAGTTCGCCGCGACGCGTCTCGTCGACCGCATCGATCCGGACGCGGTTAACTGCGGGCGTCCTGCCGTCGCCTTCTCGGCCCTGCCCGCGGAGGTTGCGCGGGAGGTCGAGCCGCGGTTTGCCGAGGCGGGCTACGCCGTCTGCTCGAACGCCTCGGCGTATCGGGAGACGCCGGATGTCCCGCTGGTGATCCCGGAGGTGAATCCCGGTCACCTCGCCCTACTGGAAGTCCAGCGTGCCAAGCGTGGATGGGACGGGTTGCTCGTCACGAACCCGAACTGCGCGACGATCGGCATCGTCTTGGCGATCGCGGCGCTCGACCGTGCGTTCGGGCTCCGCGCGGTCGCCGTGACGACGCTCCAGGCGATCTCGGGCGCCGGCTACCCCGGCGCGCCATCGCTCGACATCCTTGCGAACACGATTCCGTGGATCCCGAACGAGGAAGAGAAGATCGAGAGCGAGATGCGCCTGCTGCTGGGTGGGGTGGAGGGCGGGGTGCGGAGTCCATCCGACGTGATCGTCAGCGCCCAGGCCAACCGCGTTCCGATCGTCGACGGACACACCTTCTGCCTCTCGCTCGGCTTCGATCGGTCGCCGGATCCGGCGGAGGCCGCGGCGGTGCTGCGGGCCTTCCGCGGCGGTGATGCGATCCGGGCACTGCCGAGCGCCCCGGGCCGCCCGGTCCGTGTGACGGACGCGATCGATCGTCCGCAGCCGCGCCTCGACCTTCTCGAGGGTGGAGGGATGGCGGTTACGGTCGGCCGGCTCCGACCCTGTCCGATCCTCGATTTGCGTGCGGTCGGCCTCGTTCACAACACGCTGCGCGGCGCGGCGGGAGCGGCCGTGCTCAACGCCGAGCTCCTCGCTGCCGAGGGATGGATCCGATGAGAGCGGTATCCCGGGTGCCGAGGTCGACGCTCTTCGAGTTCCTCGGCGACGCGGTGGTCTACCGGAGCCTCGATCCGCTCGATCGTCGGTTGCCTCGATACGTCGACGTGGCGCAGCGGCTGGGGCTGCCGCCGGACGTCGTGCCCCGGAAGAGCGATCCCGCATACGCGCGGATCGTCGTTGAGATCGTTCGAGCGGCGGCTCAGCTCGCCGGCGGAGGTACCGTCGAGCGGCTGTTGTACGTCGGCGATACCCGGGGAAACGACGCGACCGCGTTCGGGCGGATCTGCATTGCCGCAGGCCGGCCTGGGATCGGGTTCATCGGTTCCGACGATCCGACCGCAACGGCGAAGTGGGACCCGGCACGGGACAGCGATCGGACGCTGTTGTTCGCGACGCGCTGGCGGCTCCTCGACGATCTCGACCGGTTCTGTGAAGGTGAGCGATTCCCGATCGACGACGGGACCGTCGTCCTGATCGACATCGACAAGACGGCGATCGGAGCGCGCGGCCGCAACGATGGCGCGATCGATCGGGCACGCGCCGACGCCGTTCTTCGGACGACCGGGCAGCTACTCGGTGTCGCGCCGGAGGAGGCGGTTGTCCGGCGCGTATACGATCGGTGGAACCGCCCGTCGTTCCACCGCCTGACGGCCGACAACCAGGACGTCGTCGCCCTCCTCACCCTGGCGGTCGTGGCCGGTGCGGTCCCGGAACCGATCCTCGCCGAGGGCGCCGTCGTGGACGACCTTCCGGTACTTCTCTCGCGCGCTGCGAATGACACGGCGTCGCTGCCGACGGAGGCGCGCGCCGTGTTACGACGATTCGCCGGAGGAGCCGCGAACGGGACCCTCTTGGAGTTCGAGACGTTCCGTCGGCATGAGTACGCGGCGACGGTGGAGCGGATGGGGCTCGATTCCGACCGTGTCCGGCCGGCGGAGGAGATCACGATCACCGCCGAGGTTCGCGACGCGGCGCTGCGATGGCGGGACCATGGGGCGGTGCTGCTGGGGCTGTCCGACAAGCCGGACGCGGCAAGCCTGCCGACCGACGCCTTGGCGGCCAGGGGGTACCTCCCACTTCACCGGACCGAGGCGCGAGTGGTCGGCGGCTAGTCGGTTGCGCGGCGGATCACGAGGACGTCGGACATCGCCGCGGCGTCGACGGTGATGGCGTCGCCGTCGGCGACTTCCCCGCCGACGATCTTGCTCGCCAGCGGGTTCTCGACGAGCCGCTTCATCGCGCGCGCCAGCGGCCGCGCGCCGTAATGCGGGTCGAAGCCGGCCTTGGCGAGCACACGCTTCGCCTCGTCGGTCAACGAGAGGCGGATCGACTGGTCGGCGAGCCGCTCGTTGAGGTCGGCCACCTTCAGATCGACGATCTCGCCGATCGCCGTTTCGGAGAGCGGATGGAAGATGATCGTCTCGTCGATCCGGTTTAGGAACTCGGGGCGGAAGGCCTTCTGCAGGTCGGCGCGAACGCGCTCGTGGATCGTCTCCTCACTGGCATCGGTCTGGAAGTGCTCGCTCCCGGCGTTCGACGTCATGATCAGGATCGTGTGGCGGAAGTCGACCGTCCGTCCGTGGCCGTCGGTCAGTCGCCCTTCGTCGAGCAGCTGCAGCAGGAGGTTCATCACCTGCGGGTGCGCCTTCTCGATCTCGTCGAACAGGACGACCTGGTACGGTCGCCGGCGGACCGCCTCGGTCAGCTGGCCGCCCTCTTCGTAGCCGACGTAGCCGGGCGGCGAGCCGATCAGTCGGGCGACGGCATGGCGCTCCATGTACTCGGACATATCGATCCGCAGCAGCGCGGTGTCGCTTCCGAACAGGAACGCGGCGAGCGTCTTCGCAAGCTCGGTCTTGCCGACCCCGGTCGGACCGAGGAAGAGGAACGTGCCAATCGGTCGACGCGGGTCGGAGAGGCCGGCGCGCGAGTGGCGGACCGCCTCGGCGACGGCGCGGACCGCCTCGTCCTGATCGATGACGCGGGCGTGCAACGCTTCCTCCATGTTCGCCAGACGGGCGCGCTCCTCCTCGAGCATGCGCTCGGCGGGGATGCCGGTCCACTGGGCGACGAGCGCGGCGATTTCGGCCTCGGTGACCGTGTCGCCGGTCCCATCGACCCGGAGGCGGCTGGCTGCCTCGTCGACGAGGTCGATTGCCTTGTCGGGAAGGAACCGATCCGAGACGTACCGCTCCGACAGCCGCGCGGCGGCGGCGAGCGCATCATCGGTGATCTCGATCCGATGGTGCTCGGTCAGCTTCGCCCGTAGCCCCTCGAGGATTTCGATCGTCTCCTCGACCGTCGGCTCGCGGACGAGGATCCGCTGGAACCGCCGCTCCAACGCGGCGTCCTTCTCGATCCGCTCCCGGTACTCGTCGAGCGTCGTCGCGCCGATCACCTGGAACGTCCCGCGCGACAGCGGCTCCTTGAGCATGTTCGATGCGTCGATTGCCCCCTCGGCCGCGCCGGCGCCGACGAGCGTGTGCAGCTCGTCGATGAACAGGATCGTCTCCCCGTGCTGTGCCTCGATCTCGCGAACCACCGCCTTCAGGCGATCCTCGAACTCGCCGCGGAACTTCGATCCGGCGACCATCGACCCGATATCGAGGGCGACGATCTCCTTTCCCTTGAGCGTCTCGGCGACCTCATCGTCGACGATCCGCTGCGCCAGTCCCTCGGCGATTGCCGTCTTCCCGACGCCCGGCTCGCCGATCAGAACCGGGTTGTTCTTCCGACGCCGAGAGAGGATCTGCTCCATCCGGCGGATCTCCTCGTCGCGCCCGATGACGGGGTCGAGTTCGCCGCGCTTCGCCATCTCGGTCAGGTTGCGGGAGTACTTCTTCAGGATCTGGTAGCGCTCTTCGCCTTCACGATCGGTTAGGCGCTGCTCGCCGCGTACGTCGCGAAGCGACGAGTAGATCGCCTCCGGCGTGATCTGGTGTCGGCCGAGGATCCGGCGAATCTGTGGGTCGGTGGTCCGGCTCATCGCGAGCAGGAGGTGATCGGTCCCGATGTAGTCGTCGTGGAGCCGGTCGGCCTCCATCTGGGCCGCCTGGACGACGGCATCGAGTCGGGGCGTGATGTAGACCTGGCCGCCGATCGGTCCGGAGACCGACGGCTTCTCGTTCAAGGCGACGTCGAGGTCCTTCGAGAGACCTTCGAGGTTGATGCCCATCGTCTGGAGGATTTCCCGGCCGATCCCCTCCTTGCTGACGAGAACCATCGCGAGGTGCTCGACATCGAGTTGGTTGTGCTTATAGCGAGTGAGGACGTCCTGTGCCTCGCGGAACAGCTCCTGGGCGCCCTCGGTCATCTTGTCGAATCGGATCATGATCACTCCCGAAATTAGCAGTCGAGCATGCTAACTGCCAGCGTAGTGTAGATCCGTTCCGATTGGATGTCAAGCCAATGGAGAGAGGAAGGGACGAAGACTCGGTGGACGAGCGAAAGACCGCGGCTAGCCGATGCCCTTGAGGAACATGTTGACCGCCGCGTAGACGAGCACGACGCCGAACAACTGACGGAGCCGCTTCTTCGGGATCCACGACCCGATCCGCGGGCCGATTTGGGCACCGATGATGATGCCGAGGATCAGCGGGACCGCGAATTCGAGGTGAAGCGTCCCCTCGATCCAGGCGGTGGCGGCGCTGATCGCCGCGGTCGGGATCATGACGAACAGGCTGATCGCGACGGCGGAGACGATGTCGAGACCGAGAAAGAGGACGAGCGACGGGACGAAGACGGTGCCTCCGCCGATGCCGAACAGCTTCGTCGCGGTACCTGCGACGAAGCCGAGGACGATCACGAGTACGTAGAAGCCGATCCCCGAGGTTCGTTCTTCGCTGCTTCCCTTCACGTCCTTCGACGTGCGACCGAGCAGCATCATCGCCGCCGGGTAGAGGAGGAAGACGGCGAAGGCGATCGTCAGCCACTTGGGGTCGGTGTTCTGCACGATGAACCGGCCGAGGAAGACCCCGCCAATCGCGCTCGGCATGAAGAGGAGGCCGATCCGGAAGTCGATCGCCCGGCGGCGGAAGTACGAGATCGACGCCGAGATCCCCGTGAACAGGACGCCGGCGACGCTGGTTCCCGCGGCTTCCGGCTGGGTCGCGACGAACCCTCCGAGCAGCAGCAGCGGCGTCATGAACACACCCCCGCCCAAGCCGAGGAAGCTGGCAACGGTTCCGATCGCGATCGCTGTGAAGAAGAGAAGAACGAACGTTCCGGCATCCGGCATGAAGACTACCTCCAAGTCCGAATCATACCGGATCGGATCGGACCCGGCATCGGGCGGGCGATCGGATGGACGGGACGGGGGCGGAGCGGTAGAGTAGCGGGCAACCATTCTTCAGGGAGGGATTCCGATGCAGGTTCCGACGCGGGACGACGCCTACGCGTTGCTCACCGAGTTCAATCGGAGCGACCGCCTGATCAAGCACGCCCTCGCCGTCGAGGCGGTCATGCGGCACATGGCCGCGAAGCTCGGGCACGACGTGGAGTTCTGGGGCATCGTCGGCCTGATCCACGACCTCGACTACGAGCAGTTCCCCGAGCAGCATTGCTCGAAGACCGAGACCATTCTGCGCGAGCGGGGCTGGCCGGAGGAGATCGTTCACGCTGTCCTATCCCACGGATGGGGGATCTGCACCGATGTCGAACCCGAGCACGAGATGGAGAGAATCCTCTACGCGATCGACGAGTTGACCGGGTTGATCATCGCAGTGGCGCTCGTGCGTCCGTCGAAGAGCCTCGACGACCTGAAGGTGAAGTCGGTGGCGAAGAAGTGGAAGGACAAGGCGTTTGCCGCCGGGGCCAATCGGGAGATCATCCAGAAAGGGATCGATATGCTCGGCGTCGAGCGAAGCGAGTTGATCGCCGACGTGATCGAAGGAATGAAGATGGTCGCCGTCGAACTGGAACTCGACGGATCGCTCGCGTAGTGGCCATCCCGCTTGCGTGCTGAGCGAAACTCAGCACGCAAGCGAGGAGCAGCTGGCTGCGTCATGAAGTCCGATGTGGTCCTTGATACCGGGCGAGTCTGCGATGCAGGCTCGCGGAGGGAGTTGCTCAAACGCTGGATGGTGTGTTGAGGAGAAGGCATGTCGAACGAACGGCGGCGTCAACATGCTGTTGGCGGACGAATCAGCTTGATGAG
>Ga0272443_10002934_pt1 | contig 20874 bp, 18 predicted proteins | sample SSMAcet12_FD_193581 | JGI IMG/M metagenome (GOLD analysis project Ga0272443, IMG submission 193581) | Marine sediment archaeal communities from Little Sippewissett salt marsh, Falmouth, MA, United States - SSM-Acet-12 | ecosystem: Environmental > Aquatic > Marine > Wetlands > Sediment ... | reverse complement strand
CTCGTACTCGTAGTACCGGCGGGTAATCAGGTGCGACGAGGACACCGTCGTGTCCGGAAGCCGTTCTCGGAGGAACCGACCGATCTCGATCTCGTGCACCGGGTTCGCGTACGCGTTGAGAAGGCAGACCGCCACGGCGGTCACCTCCTCCTCAACCAGCACGTCCAGGATCGATTCGAGGTCGCCCCGGTCGAGCGGGGTCACGATCGAACCATCCGCGGCCACGCGTTCACCGACCTCGAGCCGGAGCCGCCGCGGCACCAGCGGACGGGGCTTCCGGTACAGGGCGTCGTACATCTCCGTCCTGTTGCAGCGCCCGATCTCCAGCACGTCCCGGAAGCCTCGGGTCGTGATCAGCGCCGTCTTCGCGCCTTTGCTCTCGATGAGTGCGTTGATGACAACCGTCGTTCCGTGCGACAGGAACGTGACGTCGGCGAGCGGTACGTCGAACCTCTCGACCGATCCGATGGTGCCGATCGCCGGATTGTCGGGGGTGGAAGAGACCTTGCTGACCGCGACGCGGCCCGACGCTTCGTCGAGCAGAACGCCGTCGGTGAAGGTCCCGCCCACATCCGTACTGAGTCTGTACATCAGGTCCTCCTCTGACGTGCCTTGCTGGTTGTGGGGTGTGGTAGCTCTGAGCTTGCGTTCTCGAGCGCTTCGATCCAGACCGCTTCGGCCTCCTTGGAGCCCGCCCCCATCTGGACCCAGAGCAACTGCGCCGCCGAGTCCCCATCGACGCGGAAACCACGCGGCGACTCGGCAGGGACGTGGTAGCAGTCGCCGATTCCCAGGGGGTACGAGTCCGACTCCACCGTCAGCTGGATCCGTCCGCCCAGAACGTAGCCAAATTCCTCGCCGTCGAAGAGCGTCGGCTCTTCCATCCCCTCGGCCGGAATCTCGCCGAGGAAGACCCTCAGTTGCGCACTGAGAAGGTTCCCGGTCAGGAAGCGATACCGGACCGCGTTCTGCGACAGGTTGACGAGCGCCGGCCGATCGACGCTCTCCATGGGTGGCGGAAGGGCCCCCGCCGGAAGCGTCTCCTTGCCGAGCAGGCTCAGTGCGCGAACGTATCGTGCCGTCTGCACCCACAGAACCTTCGCCCCGTCGCTTCCCGCGTCGCATGCGTGCGGAGTGGACGCCATCAGATGGTAGCTGTCGCCCGGCCCAAGGGTGTGCACGTCGTCGTCCGATGTGAGAAGGATCTCCCCCTCGAGGACGTAGCCGAATTCCTCTCCTTCGTGCACATGGGGCTCGCTGTGGCTGCCCGACGCCATCTCGCCGACGACAGCGTCGAATCGACGCGACGCCAAGCCGGTGCTCAAGAACCGATACGTGATCGAGGAGTCGGACAGGCTGACGTGCGAGCGGTTGTCCGCCTTCGTGATCCCTGAGTGCCGCGGGTCGACGAGAACCGCATTCCCCGTCTCACTCGACAGCACAAGCACATCCGCAAGCGAGACCTCGAGCGCCTGGCAAACCGACCGTAGGGAGGAAATGGAAAACGACGACAGGCCGCGCTCGATCTGCGATAGGAACCCGACCGACAGGCCCGACGTCGCGGAGAGCGCCCGGAGCGTCATTCGCTTCCTCGTTCGGATGCTCCGGATGCGCCAGCCCACCTCCGACAGCCGTTCACCATCCATGAAACCACTATACACCCAGACTGAACACGAGTCAAAACCGAGTGAACACGGTTCACGGACATCGAACAGCTTCCCGCCTCGCCGCTCATCCAGCACGCATGACGCGTGGCGCGTAATACGGGCATCCCCACTCCACAGCCATTCGATCGGGCGACACGGACCGGCACAAGTTGCCGGAGACGGTTGCGTCCCCACGGCCTCGCTATACACGAAGGGAAACGGAATCGGCGATCAGATGAGGGGCGCGATGGGCAATACAACTCGCTGTCACGGCCCTTGTGCGCCGCCTGCCGGTCGACGACCTCGGCGCGGCGGAACATCCGGCAGTCGCTGCAGAACGCGATCCCCCTCGAAGCGGTGCAAGCAGACATCGGACAAGCCTCGCTGCGGTAGGAACGCCTCTCCGAACGGCAGCTCCGATACCGTTCCTCCCCCGGCGAGACGCCGACCCTGCCGGCACGCCGTGCGAGCCACGAAGGATCCTCGGTGGATGCGAGGAAGGCGGAGCAGCTGGGGCACTACAGCGGCAGACGGCCGCCTCTCCGAGATCAGTCGGATTCCTGCACGACCGCCGGCCCATGTCGCCCTCCGTCGAGCTGCTCCGCCCCGCTTGGCCATCATCCGTCGGTTCGGCTACGGTGGCAACGGTTGGGCCGACGGTTGCTTGCCGGCGATTCTTCGTGTATATTTGACCGGGTTTGATATTCTCAAAGGATGGTGGCGCGACGTGGCCCGGGAGTATCTCAACAAGTCGCTGGATCGAGGTCTGCGAATCCTTGACCTCTTCAATGAGTCGGCGACCACTCTGACCGCCTCCGAGATCGCCGCCGAGCTGGGAACCTCGCCGGCGACACTGTATCCAACGCTGCATACCATGACATCCCACGGATACCTCATCCGTGACGAACGAAAGCGATACCGTCTCGGAATGAAGCTGCTCGAGCGAAGCGGCCAGGTTCTGGCTCAATCGGACGTCCGTCGTGTGGCTCGCCCGCACATCAAGGCCCTCGCCCGAAGCCGCCAGGTGACCGCCGATCTCGGCATCCTCTACGGCCACGAGGTCCTCTACCTCGAACGCGAGGCCGGGCACCCGACCGTCATACTGAGCGAGGTCGTCGGCCGACGCGTACCCGCCCATTGCACATCCCTTGGGAAGGTCTTGCTCGCGTACCTCCCGGACGAGGAGAGACTCGAGATCGTTCACCAGCTCCCCCTCGATCCGTACACCCAGAACACGATCGTCGATCCGAAGCGGCTGCTCGGTGAACTGGAGACGATTCGCACGTCCGGGTACGCCCTCGATGTCGAGGAGTTCCACCCCGGGAACGCGTGCGTCGGTGCCCCCATCTGGAGCCACGGCGGACGGGTCGTCGCAGCGATCAGCCTCATGCTGCCGGTCGACGAACGCGTTCGGAATCAGCAGTGTGAAGTGGAGGCATCCGCCGTCGTCGAAACGGCCAACGCCATCTCCGGCGAGCTAGGCTATGCACCGTCGGCCGGATCGATCCACCGTCCGGAAGGCCCGCCCGTAGTCGGCAAGTAGAAGGGAGAGGGGGCGACGTGGCTTTCTTCCTTGCCGTCTCGGCCGCAGCGTCCTGGGGCGTCGCGATGACCGTAGCCAAACCCGGAGCACGACACCTCGATCCGATCACGTTCCTGTTGACGCGCTGGACCCTGGCCCTTCTACTCGCCGTGATCGTCGGCCTCGCCGGCGGCGGGCTCACCTTCCCGAACTGGAGTTCGGTGGGGTTCGTCGCCCTGGGAAGCTTCCTCAACGCGATCGTCGGATGGACACTGTACCTCCTGGCCATGGAGCGAGCCCCGGCGTATCAGGCGACGGCCCTCGCCAGCACCGCGCCGCTCTGGGGTGTTCTCGGTGCCATCCTGTTCGCCGGCGAGCCATTTCGCTGGGTCGCCCTCACCGCGGCGGTGCTGGTCGTCGGCGGCGCGTACTTCCTCGTCGGCGGGACATGGCGCGACGTCCGTGCAACGTCGGTCGGTTCGTTCCTCGCGCTCGCCGCCGGAGTCCTCTGGGGGGTCTCGGAGACCGTGCCGATGAATCTGGCGACGCGGCTCGGGATGCCGGCAACGTCGTCGATCATCGTCTTCGCTTGTTCCGCGATCGCCGGCCTACTCATCCTAACGCCCGTTCTTCGGCGACGATTGCCGCGCCGCGTCGACCGCCCCGGGCTCGGCCTCGCAGCACTGTCCGCCGTTTCGGGGGCTTTCCTCGGCTGGTTCCTCTGGCTCAACGGGCTTCGCCTCGCCCCGGCCAGCGTCCTCGCACCGGTGCGCGGATCGACACTCCTGTTCACGTTCATCTTCTCCATCCTATTCCTGCGAGAGCGGCCGACGAGATCCGCCTTCGTCGGCGTCGCCCTCGTCTTCGGAGGTGTTCTACTTGTCTCATTCGGCACGTAGCCCATGGCATGAGGAGCCGCTCGATGAGTGAGATCTATGATGTCGCAGTCATCGGCGCCGGCGTCGTTGGCGCCGCCATCGCGCGGGCGCTGAGTCGGTACCGCGGATCCTTCGTCGTCGTCGAGAAGGGCCATGATGTGGGAACGGCTGCGAGCGGCAGAAACTCCGGCGTCATTCATGCCGGGATCAACTGCCTGCCGAATACGCTTCGCGCCCGCTTCTGCATGGAAGGAAGAGCGCTTCTGCAGGACTGGTGCGAAGAGCTGAACGTCCCGTACTCGATCTGCGGGAAGCTTGTCGTCGCACGCGTCCCCGAGGAGATCGCCGGTCTCGAGAAACTCGTCGCAAACGGCGTTGCGAACGGCGTTCCCGACCTGCGGATCGTCTCCCCGGCAGAGGCGGCGGCGCTGCAGCCCGGGATCGAATGCGTTGCGGCGCTGCACGTGCCCACGAGTGGCATCGTCTCCCCGTACGCGCTGACGATCGCGATGGCGGAGGATGCAGCGGTCAACGGCGTTCAGTTCCTCCTCGGTGCCGAGGTCACGGGAATCGAGCCGGAGAAGGACGCCTTCGCGATGGTGACGTCTCGCGGGACGATCCGAGCGCACCGCCTCATCAATTCCGCCGGGATTCACGCCGGCCGTGTCGCCCGGATGCTCGATCCGGAGGCACCGGAGGTGTACCCCTGTGCCGGCGAGTACCTCATCCTCGACCGCCAGGTCGGGGAGCGGATGAAGATGTCCGTCTACCCCGCGCCGCGCGTCGCCAATGCCGGACTCGGCGTCCACATCACGCCGACGACCGAGGGAAACATCCTCCTCGGTCCGTCGAGCGAGTACGCCGACGATCCGGAAACCGTCTGCTGCACGCGCGACGTCACCGATCGCCTGATCGACGAGGCACGCGTCCTATGGCCGGATCTTCCGGAGCATCTCGTGATCGGAGCGTACGCCGGCGTCCGCTCGAAGCTCACCGCACCGGGGATCGGCGGATTCTCGGACTTCACGTTCCGAACGACACCGGGGATCCAGCGAGCCGTCCACCTTCTCGGGATCGAGTCGCCAGGGTTGACCGCGGCGCCGAGCCTCGCCCGGCACGTGCTGGACGAGTTCACCCTCCCGGACAGAGCATTCGAGTCAAAGCCGCCGGAGGAGCTCCGGCTGAGACGTTGGCCGGATCGTTTCGATGAGCTTCCCGAGGCCGAGAAGGTCCGCCTTGTCGAAGAGCACTCCGATCACGGGGATATCGTCTGTCGGTGCGAAGGGGTGACGAAACGGGAGATCCTTCACGCAGTCGACAACCCGCTCGGCGTTCGCACCCTGTCGGGGATCAAGTTCCGGTCCCGCGCGTCGATGGGGCGGTGTGGCGGCGGCTACTGCCTACCTCGCATCGTCGAGATCCTGCAAGAAGAGCGAGACTGGTCGCCGGATGATTTCGTCCTCCGTGGACCCGCGTCACCCGCGTTCGCCGGGCGGTTGTTGGAGGAACAGCATGCCTGAATCGAAGCGCTGCACCGACGTCGTCGTCATCGGTGGAGGACCCGCCGGTCTCGCCGCCGCGTCCGCCGCGGCGGACGCCGGCGCCGAGGTCGTTCTCGTCGACCGGAACCCGAGATTGGGCGGCATTCTCAACCAGTGCATCCATGATGGTTTCGGCCTACACGCGTTCGGCGAGGTCCTCACCGGCCCCGAGTTTGCCGAGCGCTGCGTGGCGCGCGCCGTGGAGGCAGGCGTTGACCTGCGTCCCGATACGATGGTCGCCGAGCTGACTCCGGATCGAGTACTTGTATGTACGTCGCCGGGATCGCGGACCCGGCTGGAGGCCCCTTCGGTGGTTCTCGCGATGGGCTGCCGGGAGCGGACGCGCGGAATGCTACGGATCCCCGGTACGCGACCGTCCGGCGTCTACACTGCCGGCACGGCGCAATGGCTTACCAACATGGCCAACGTCCGCGTCGGCCGGCGCGTCCTCATTCTCGGCTCCGGAGACATCGGCCTGATCATGGCCCGTCGTCTCACCTGGGAAGGCGCCGAGGTCGTCGGCGTCGTCGAGCTGCTTCCGTACCCGTCCGGCCTGCCTCGCAACATCAGTCAGTGCCTCGACGACTACGGCATCCCGCTCCACCTGTCGCACTCGGTCACCTGCATCCACGGCACCGACCGTTTGAAGCGCGTGACGGTGGCCCGGTTCGACGACAACCGCCGACCGATCCCCGGGACGGAATTCGACATCGCCTGCGACACGCTCCTCCTCTCGGTGGGGCTGATCCCGGAGAACGAGCTCTCCAGACGGGCCGGCGTCGTCCTCGAGCGAACGACATCCGGCGCCCGGGTCGACGATCGCTACATGACGAACGTGGACGGGATTTTCTCGTGCGGGAATGTCCTTCACATCCACGACCTCGCCGACTGGGCGGCGGAGGAAGGCGCCCGCGCGGGGCGCCACGCCGCCGAGTATGCGGCGGGTGCCGCTCCAAGCGACCGTCTGGATCTCATACCGATCGAGCCGGGCCCGGGGATCCGCTACACGCTCCCGCAGGCGGCGACGCGGACTGCGAAGCGGCTGCTGGTGTCGTTCCGAGTCGTAGAACCCAGCGATGATCGAACAGCCGAGGTCGTCGCCGGCGACCGCGTGCTGGCGTCACTCACGCTGCGTCACGCCCATCCGGCGACGATGGCTCAAGTCGAGGTCGACTGCGGCGACGGCCTCGACGTAGACCGATTGGAGGTCCGACTGCGATGAACGAGCGGCAGATGACCTGCATCCTCTGCCCGAACGGCTGCGAGATCGACGTCCGATGGACCGGCACGCCGACCGACGAGACGATCCGCGTCGAGGGGAACCTCTGTCCCCGCGGCGTCGGCTTCGCACTGGAAGAGCTGACGCATCCCAAGCGGACGCTGACCACATCGGTCCTTGTCCGGGGCGGCGTCGAGCCGCAAGCGAGCGTGAAGACGGCCGCGCCGATCCCACGCGAATCGATCGAGATGGCGCGGCGGGAGGTCGCTCGCGTCACGCTCGACGCGCCGGTCGCGATCGGCCAGATCGTGCTCGTCGACGCCGCCGGCACCGGCGTCCCGGTAGCCGTCACCCGCGCCGTGCCCCGGCGAGCAACGGAGCGATCGGCCGATTGACCTACCGCCCACACCGGAGATCGGAGGTCGTGTGAGTACCTACCTGCTATCGCCCGAGCGGACGATCGTCGGCGAGGAGGCCTGGCAAGCGGCGATCCCGGTAATCGAGCGTCTCGGCCGCCGCGCCCTCGTCCTCGGTGGCGCCGCCGGCCTCGCCGCCGCTGATTCCGTGCTCGCGACGCTTCGACGACAATCCCGCGAGCTGATCGTCAAGCGATTCGTCGGAGAGTGCACCGACACGGCGATCTCCGTTGCAGCCGATGCCGCGGCGGCGTGCGACCTCGTGATCGGCGCCGGCGGAGGCAAGGCGATCGACACCGCCAAGGCGGCCGCCGCGCTGCGGGGCATTCCCTGCGTCACGCTTCCCACGTCGCCGGCGACCTGTGCCGCGTACACGCCGCTCTCGATCGTTCACACGGCGACCGGGGAGTACGTCGAGAGCCGCCGGCTGTCCCGGCCGGTCGCCGTTCTCGTTGTCGATCCGACCCTGATGCTCGGCGCGCCGACTCGGCTCCTCGCCGCCGGATGCGTCGATGCCCTGGCGAGGGCGTGGGACACGTTCCTCGCGGCCCGCATCGCGATCCCGACGCATGCCGCTCAGATCTCCTCCGCCGTCTGTGCGGCTTACTGGAACGACGTGCTGTGGCCCCGAGCCGCGCAGGCGATCGCCGACCAGTCGGCCGGCCTTCTCACGGACGATCTGGTCCGATGCACCGAGGCGTGCATCGTCGGAGCCGGGCTCGCCGGGGAGACGGGGGCTCGGTTCTTCGGGCGCTCCTTCAGTCACGCCACGGGCTATGCCCTCGCCGAATTCGTGGACTGTGCGCACCGTGTCCTCCACGGCGAGGCGGTCGGGCTCGGGATTCTCCTCCAATGCGTTCTCGATCCCGATACGGGGATCTCGCTCGACGAAATGGGAGCCTACTTCGAACAGCTTGGGGCACCGACCCGGTTCGCCGACCTCGGCCTCGACGACATCGCCGGCGAGGCCGGCCGTCGCCTGGCCGAGGCGACTGGCCGACTGCTGGATCACGAGCGAGCGATCCCCTTCTCGGTGACGCCAGAGGCGATCCACAAGGGGATGTGTGCGGTGGAATCCCAGAGAGGGGCGGGGGCCTGGCAGCCCAGCCCCAGTCCGTGAACCGGGCTCCGGTCGAAGGCCGGACCGCGAGTGGAGACATCGGCACCGGTCGACGGCGTTCGACGAGCTTCCGAGGCGTGTTTGCAGAGTAAGCCCCTTTGCAGATCTCGCTTCTCGCTACCCAGATGGATCGCTATCGCACCTTGCGTTGCTCTTCTGATGTTGGCCAACTTCTTGCCAATCGAGGTCGTATCCCGGCTCTGATGGTGCGGGTCCATGGATCAACAGGCTGCTACGCAGCGATCCCCTCCGGTGGGGCCGCGATCTGCCCGGCCTCCATCAGCGTGGCGGTCTCCGACTGAGCATGCCGGATCCTCTCCTCGGCGCTCGCCCGAAGCTCCGCCTCGCTGAGCACACGCCGCGCGATCCCCTGCTCGATCGCCTTCAGCCCCACGGCGACGGCCTGGTTGATGAACACCTCCGTCTCCATCATCGACGGAACGATGTACTCGTCGTGTAGGCCGCGCGCCTCCGCCGTCGACGCGATCGCAACCGAAGCGGCGATCGCCATCTCGTCGGTGATCGTCGTGGCGAAGACGTCGAGCGTCCCGCGAAAGATCCCCGGAAACCCGATCGAGTTATTGACTTGATTGGGGAAATCCGACCGGCCGGTCCCGACGATCCGCGCGCCCGCAGCCTTCGCATCCCACGGCCAGATCTCGGGAATCGGGTTGGCCATGGCAAGCACGATCGCGTCCGAGTTCATCTCACGAATCCACGCAGGGTCGATGGTGTCAGGACCCGGCTTGGTGAACGAGATCACGACATCCGCCCCTCGCATCGCCTCCGCCGGTCCGCCGACAATCCCGTCGGCATTCGTCCGCGACAGCATCTCGCCCCGGTACGGGAACAGTGCCTCAAGATCCATCTCCGGGCCAAGAACCGTTGGCATCCCGCCAACGAGATCGACGACCCGGAGATTCCCCGCGGGGATCCCCGCCTTGATCATCACCCGCACGCCAGCCGCGCCGGCTGCGCCAATCCCCAGCTGTGCGATCTTCGCCTCGGCGAGTGGCTTCCCTACGACCTTCAGCGCGTTGATCACGGCGGCCAGCACGATTGCCGCCGTCCCTTGCTGGTCGTCGTGCCAAACCGGGATCTCCATTTCCTCGCGCAATCGCTTGAGGATGTAGAAGCACTTCGGGTTCTCGAGGTCCTCCAGGTTGATCCCGCCGAACCCGGGCGCGATCCACTTCACGGCCTGGATGATCTCCTCCGGATCCTCGGTGCCGAGCATGATCGGGAACGCCCCGACTCCACCGAGGTACTTGAACAGAAGCGCCTTCCCCTCCATCACCGGCAGGCCGGCCTCGGGACCGATCTTGCCCAGGCCGAGAACGCGGGATCCATCCGACACGACGGCCACCGTGTTCGCCTTGTTCGTGTAGTCGAACACCTTCATCGGCTCGTCCAGGATCTCCCGGCACGGCGCCGCAACTCCCGGCGTATACCAGACCCCAAGATCCTCGAGGCGCCTGACCGAGCACTTGAGCGCCGTCTCGATCTTGCCATGATAGTGCTCGTGCCACGAGGGCGCCCTCTTCGCCGGGATCTTCGCCCGCTCCTTCATCGTCTCGATATCAAACCCTTCGCTCGGCAACCTACTCCCCTTCCTCGATTCTGCGTCGAATGCCCTCAGGATCCCTTTCGACCAAGAGGTTCAGCTCGACGTACAGGCTCTTCGCCTGAGCACCCATGCTGCCCGTCAGCGCTCCGAACCGCTCAAGCTCCAACACCCAGACCGCTCCCGGAACCCCCCACTCCTCCAGTCAGTGGCCGGCAGTAACGGCACGAATCGCACGAGCAGCGAGCAGCGAGCAGCCATCGGACTCGACGATCGACCAGCGGATCTTCTGTTCCATCACGTCCTCTCCGGCCGCCCGGCCTCGTGGATCGGCCCGGTCCTGCGACGGTCGGCCCTACACCGGTTGACGAGGCCAACCGGAAGCGAGCCCGGCCACCCGAGACAACCTTCGTACCAACAGCCTCTACCCCGCCGAGCAAGTCGACCGTTTCCCTGTTGAAGCCGTCGCGAAGGATTCGCAGGTCGCTGTGAAGTGTCTCGCCCAATCCGGCTGTGGCATTCAGCCCCCGGAACGTCACAAACGCCGTCTTCGCAGTATCGGTGTTCAGCGACACGCACACGTCGCTGAAGCCCAGCAGCGCCTTCCAGTTGCTCGCAGACAGGCGATGCAGAAGACCCTCCAGTAGATGACTGCGGCTCTTGCCGCCCCAGGACGCAAACAGGACGTCCACCGTCTCGTCACACACGAGTAGCTGGATGTCCGCCAGTCGCTCCTTCGCCGTCCCGCCCAGGCGACGGGTCCGCTCCAGTGCGTGCTCCGCCACGCGCACTCGGTACTTCTAGGCAGCGAGGACAGCGGCCCGCCCGCATCAGCTGCTCGCGCTCGTCCGTGATCGGCGCACTGGGGGAGAACACACACACCGCCGTCCCACCGCGTCTTCATCCTCTTGCAGATCCCCATGCGTCGTCTCGCTACGGCTCTGCAACTTCGATAAGAACCTTCACCGCATCCTCCCCCTTCGACGCGCGGATCGCCTCGATCGCATCGTCGAACGGGAAGGTGTGCGTGATCAACGGGCGGGCGTCGAGGATCCGCTTTGCCACCAGTTCGTGCGGCCGTTCGACGGCGTACAACGAAGCGTCCGAGGTCAGGAGATCGACCTCCCGGCGCACCAGGTCGACGAAGTCGAACGGGATCGGCGCGCCGGGGATCCCCACCGCCATGATGCGGCCGGCTGAGCGGGCGAGGTGAACCGACTCACCGATCGTCTCCGGACGACCGGCCGCCTCGATCACCAGATCGGCGCCGGCTCCTCCCGTCTCTTCCATCACGATCGCTCGCAAATCGTCCTCGGGCGGCCGCACCACACGATCCGCGCCGAGCTCCAGAGCCAGATCCAGCCTCCGCTTCCGATGCCCCGACAGGAGGATCCTCTGGGAGCCGAATGCGACGACGCTCTCGAGGATGAACAGCCCGATCGGGCCGTCCCCGATGATGACCACCGTCTCCGACGGCGTCGGGGCCGCGCGGCAAACCGCGTGATAGCCGACCGCGGCCGGCTCGACCAGCGCCGCCTCCTTCGGTTCCAGTCCTTCGGGTGCCTCATACACTGAGTATCCGGGAAGCCTGTAGAACTCGGCGAAGACCCCGTCGGCCTCGATACCCAAATGGCGTCGGTGCCGACAGACGTTGTAGCGGCCGTCCCGGCACGCCAAACACCGCCCGCAGACGATGATCGGCGACGTAACGACCGGTTGGCCGACCTCGAGGTGGTGGACGCGATCACCGACCGCTTCCACCACCCCTGCCGCCTCGTGTCCCATAACGATCCCCGTCTTCGCCGGGAACGCTCCCGCCAGCATGTGCGCGTCCGTCCCGCAGACCGCCGCGTATTGCGTCCGGATCAGCACCTCATCCGGCGAGATCTGCGGTACGGGCACATCCTCGAACCGAACGTCACCGGGCCCCTCGAATACCAGTGCTCGCATCACAACCTGACTCCTCTCGTCGTACCGTGCCAGTCGTCTTGCTTCCTACGGAGGGTAGGCGATCGTGTACAGGTGCCTTCCTCCGTCACGCGGCCCGCGAACGACCGCGTCGATCTCCTCCTTCGGCCTCTGGCTCACTTTCTCCGCCGGCGGCAGCTCGCCCGGCGGAAACGCCTCGAGGATGTCGTCGTGCAGTTCGACCAAGTAGTCGAGCACCTCCTCGACCCCTGCGTACGCCTTCTCCGGCGACGCAAGCGTCGGAGATCCGACGACGCCCTCCGGTGTGACGCACACCTCGAGGCCGCCCAGTCCAACCTGCGCGTGACCCGGGACTGGACGTTGGTAGATGTCACCGCCGCCATCGATGTGCCGCGTCCCCTTTCCGTCCTTCAGGAAGCCCGTCGGCTTGGTATCGACCGCGTCCTCGAGATGGATCATCTCCGGGAAGAGCGCCATCGAGTACGACGTCTCCGCCTCGTCGGCGTGCTTGAACGGAGTTTCGAACGGGCCGCCGTGCGCCGCGTCCTTCAGCCGATCGGGGATCACCGTCGGCCAGTTCACGAACGCGAGAACTGCTGGGACCTGGTAGGTCTTCATGAATTGGTGCAGGGCGTTCGGGATGACGTACTCCTGCCCGTGACCGTTCAGTAGGATCTGCTTACGGAAGCCCGCATTCCAGAAGCCTGCAATCACGGCGCGAAGCACGGCGGTGAACGTGTCCTCCGGCACGACGACGGTGCCTGGCATTCCGAGGTGCCCCCACGGATGCGAGCCGTACCAGATCGGCTGTGCCACCGTACATCCGGTTCGCACCGCGACCTGCTCGGCCATCCGCGTCACGAGGAAGGTATCCTCGCCGTACGGCGCCCCGTCTCCGTGCGCCTCCGTGCTTCCGACCGGGATCAGGATCACGTCATCTTTCGCCAGCCGTTCGCTGACCTGGCGGCCGGTCATGTTCTGGAAGTACACGCCGGAGGCCCGATCCATGTGTCCGCCCTTCGGCGGCAACGTCCAATCCGACATCAGCTCTCCTCCTCAGCCATTCGTATCAGCACCTTCATCCCCTCGTGGCGTGAGACTGACTCGAACGCCTCCGCGACTCGGTCGACGGGATACCTCCCGGTCACCAGGTCGAGGGCGCACACCTCACCGGACGCAAGACGATCGGAGGCCCGAGCGAAGTCGGAGAGGTCGTAGATGAACGATCCGACCACCTCCAACTCGCGCCAGACGATCCAACGTGTGCCGACGGTCGCGTCGTCCATCGGAATACCGGTCAGGACGACCCGGCCACCCGGTCGGACTCTTTTCACGGCCGCCGGAACGCTCCGTGCGACGCCGGCCGTCTCGATCACCGCGTCGTAGTCGCTCGGTCCGTCTTCTCCATTCCCGAGGTCCTCGACCCGCGCGGCGCCGAGCGCGCTCGCCCAACGTCTCCGATCCTCGATCGGATCGATGACCGTGACTTTGGCGCCCGCGAGCGTCGCTGCTTGAGTTGCGAGCAGGCCGATGGTCCCGGCACCGAGGATCAAGACTCGGCGCCCCGCCATCGGCCCCGCTCGTCGCACCGCCCGCTCCGCGACCGCTGCCGGCTCGATCAGCACCGCCGTCTCGAGGTCCATCCCCTTCGGAATTCGCCACGCGTACCGCGCAGGGACCACGATGAGCTCCGCGAGACAGCCGTCCATCGTGACGCCGAGACCGCGGCCGTTCGGGCAGATGTTCTCCCGCCCATCGTCGCAGAGCGTGCAGGCTCCGCAACCGAAGTTCGGCCGAACCGTCACGGCGGTCCCGGTCTCCCAGTCCGCCACCCCCGGTCCGACCGCGTCGATTCGCCCGGAGCACTCGTGCCCCAGGATGAACGGTATGTCCGCAGATCGCCGTCCCGCATAGAACTCCATGTCCGTGCCGCAGATGCCGACGTTCGACACTGCGATCCGAACCTCCCCCGGACCGGGGGCGGGCGCATCTCGCTCGGCGAGCTTCAGATGCCCCGGAGCCACGAGTTCGACGACCTTCATGAGGTTCCTCTCCTCCTACACAGGTACCGCCGCGTCGTCGGTGCCCGCCGGGCTCTGCTTCGCCTCCGGCAGGTACTTCCCGACCATCTCGACGATGATGCTTGCCTGATCGGCCATCGCGCGGCCTTCCGCTGCGGTCGTCCGAATGCCATGTCCGGCGACGGCGCTGTTCCCCGTCTTCAGGTAGACCGGCGAGGCTACGCGGACGATCTCCGGTGCCTCGTAGCTCCGAATGAACCCCCCCGACGCCGGCGGGTTGTCGGTGTGGAGATCGAGCGGTACGTCGACGGCCCGGCGCAGTGCACCGAGCATCGGCAGCTGTAGGTCGCGAACCGGGTTGATCGTGTTGGCGCCGAGGCCCTCCAGCACCTTGAACGACGCCGGGTTCGCGTGGCCGCAGTGAGCCGAGACCTTGAAGTGAAGATCGGACGGAAGCTCCCCTTCCTTCCTCATTTCCGCGAGCACCCACAGCAGTCCTTCGTCGTAGACGAGGATGCCGCGACACCCGACGGACACCGCGCGCTTCACGTCCTCGATCGCTCGAACGACCTGTTCCATCCCGCGCAGCCGGTACGCGATCCGCACGCCTTGGGAGGTGTGCACCGTCGCGCCGGTGTCGTACGGCGCCCGCGGCCCGACCGCGAGGTTCAGCGCAATGCCGCGCTCCTTCGCCAGCGCGGTGTAGTCCTTCAGCTCACCGAGCGTGTGGCGAAAGATGCCGTACGTCTCGTCGACGCGGTTGATCGTCACGCCCAGTTCGTCGGCCCGGTCAACCAGCGCCTTGAGCGCATCGAAGGAGTTGATCGTCGGCACCTCGATCCGGAAGTGCGCGCCGTCCGGGAAGGTCTTTCCCGACGTGGTCAACTCGTACAGGTCTCCCTTGGGGAGGCCCAACCTCTCGAGACTCTGTCGTGTCTCATCGAACATCTCGAAACCCCTCCTTGCTAGCTATGAATCGAATTGAAGCCGATGGTTCGGCAGCGGCGGGCAGTAGACCCACACGAGCTTCATCGGCTCGTCCCCGGTGTTGACGATGGAGTGCTTGACGCCCGGCGGCATGAAGATCGCCATGCCCGGACGGAGATCCTGTTCTCCCTCATCCGTGATCAGTCGCCCCTGCCCGCTGATCAGGTACATCCCCTCCTCCGAAGACTCATGAGCGTGCTCCGGAATCCGGCTCCCGACATCGGTGACGTTCTGCCCCATCGAGAAGCCCTTCGACCCGACGGAGATCTCCGAGAGCAGGAGCTTCGACGTCCGGCTCGGCATCTTCACGACACCTTCGACCGACGCCGCGTCTACAACGTAGTCCATGTGTTCTCCTTCCCAGGCGGGCGCCTTCGCGGCGTCGCGCCTAGAACTGCTTCGTGTCCGTTTCCAGCGTCCAGATGCGCTGCATCTCCTGCGGGTCGATGTCGTAGACCGTGCCGTGCGGCGGCAGCGGCTCGTCTCTCATGAACTCGGGAACGTCGCAGGTGAGATCGGAATGCCCCGCCGCGACGTTGAACGCCCTTTCGACGCCAAGCGTCGCCGCGGCGCCCCGCGCGATATCCCCGAAGCTGAGATCCCACCCGAAGCGACCGTTCGCCAGCTCGGCGATCAGCCCCGGTTCCGCGATCAGCGGCCCGCGGGCGAACAGACACAACCCGCTCGTATCGAGGATGACCGACCGGATCTGGAGCATCCGCGCGTTCTCGACCTGTCCGTCGACCCCGAGCGGATCGACCGTGCCGCGAGAGCCGAAGGCGTTGCCGGCGGTGTGGTCGGCCCCCATCGGCGACGTCACGTACGTGACCCCGTTCCCCTTGAGGGCTCGCGGGTCGTAGCCCGGGATCCCTTGCCCGTTGACGGCCGGGACGCGGCGCATGCCGAATGCCCGTCCCGCGAAGACGACCCCCTGGCCAAGGATGCGCCCGAGCGGCGTCCCCTCTCCGACCTCGTCCAGCAACTTCGCGGCCCCCTCGACGTCGCCGAACCGCGCGCGCCCGGCCTCCATCGCCACGCCCAGCACGCCGCCCATCTCGATCGCGTCGAGGCCGAGGTCATTGCATCGCGCGTTCAGCTCGGCGATGCCGTCCAGCGTTTCGATACCGCAGTTCGATCCGAGAAGGGCGATGTTCTCGTACTGAAGCGACGCAACCGCGCGCTTCCCGCCGGCATCCGGGAAGACGTTCGAACAGCGGATGACGCAGCCGGTCATGCACGCCGTCCCCGAACGCCCCTCCCCGCCGCGCGCGGCGATCGTCTCGGCGAGCGTCGCACCGCTGATCGCATCGATCGCCTCGAACGACCCGCTGGAGAAGTTGCGCGTCGGGAGCAGCCCCAGTTCGTTCGCCGTCGCGACGATCCCCGCAGTTCCGTACTTCCTTCGCCCCTCGAGCTTCGGATCGGCAAGCAGCGCTGCCGTGAATCGCTTCGCCGCATCCCCGAAGCGGTCCGGCTCGGCGCCCCGTGCGACCTCGCCGTCACCGTCATCGATTACGATCGCCTTGATTCCCTTCGACCCCATCACCGCGCCGAGGCCGCCTCGAGCCGCGTAGCGGACCTGCACCCCGTCCGCGTCCGTCGTCGCCACGCCAGCCGCGGTCATCCTCATCTCGCCTGCCGGCCCGATCGCCACGACACCGTGCTTCGGACCGAACCGCTCTCGCAGACGCCGGAACGTCTCGCGAACCCCCGCGCCGGAGAGCCCCATCCCGTCGACCCATTCGGCGCCGTCGCAAGACAGGAGAAGCACTCGGCCTTCCGGCTCATCCGGTGCATCCTCGACGATCAGCGCTCGAACACCGACCCGGGCCAGCTTCTGGCCCGCCTCGCCGCCGACGTTCGCTTCCTTGATGCCACCCGTGAGCGGGCTTTTCGCACCGACTGACAGACGTCCGGACGCGGCCACCGCGGTGCCGCCGAGCCATCCGGGCGCGAAGATCAGCCGGTTTCCGCGGCCGAGCGGATCGCAGACCGGGGAGACCTCCCGGCCGATCACCCGTGCGATGAGTCCGCGCCCTCCCCACCGGGCCAGCTCCTCCGGCACCGATTCGACCTCGATCGCCCCTGTTCGGGCGTTCACTCTCACGACTCGATCCATCGCGCCTCCTCGGTCTCCGTTTCTCCGGCAGCCGCTCGCCAGCCCTCGGACACAGCCTCGAAGATCGTCCGCACCTCGCGGGCGTCCCCGACCCTGCAGACGGGGAATGCACCATCGGCCATCTCGTCAGCGAGTGCTCCATTCGGCTCCCCCCCGACCGCGCAGATCACGGCATCCGCCTCCACTGCCGTCTCCCCCGAGAGCCGCACCAGAGTCGGCGTGATCTCCCGAACTTCGACACCGGTTCGCACGTTGATCCCCTCGACACGCAGCCGCTCGACGAGATCCTTCCGCGTGATCGGCTCGCAGTCGGAGGCGATCTCGCCAAGCCTCTCCACGACCACGACAGCACACCCCTGCCCCGCGCAGAAGAGTCCCGTTTCGCACCCAACCATCCCGCCACCGACCACGACAACCCGCCCTTCGATTCGAGCCGCCCCGGCGAGGGCGGAATCGATCGAGCGCACATGCGGAAGCTCGGCACCGGGCACCGACAGGCACTTCGACGACGATCCCGTCGCGACGATCACTCGGTCCGGCCTCAGGGCGCGAATCTCGTCGGCCGTCGCGCGGGTCGCGAGTCGAACATCCACGGACTCCGGCAGCGCCGCGATCAGATCCTCGATCAGCCAGGCGATCTTCTCCTTGTGCGGCGGAACCGCCGCCAACCGGAGGCGCCCACCGAGTTCCGACCCAGCCTCGAATAGGACCGTTCGATGCCCTCTTTTCGCTGCAGCAATCGCCGCGCTGAGGCCGGCCGGCCCGCCGCCAACGACCGCGACGGACTCCACCCGCTCAGGCGTCTCCTCCGGCTCGGCCTCCCGGCCGACGCGCGGATTCACCGAGCACCGGATCGGGAGGTCGTCGAAGACACGGTGCCGCACGCATCGGTTGCACGAGATGCACCGTCGGATCGTTCTGGGCTGGCCCCGCACCGCCTTCCTCGGCCAGAGCGGATCGGCGATCAGGCCGCGCCCGATCGCGACGAAGTCCGCCTTCCCCTCGCCGAGGATCCGATCGGCCGTCTCGGGTGTACGGATCACGCCGACGCCGATCACCGGCAGGTCGACGGCCCGCTTCACCGCGGCGGCCAGGCCGATCCGCCACGCCTCCGGATACGCCATCGGCTCGAGCTGCCGTTCCGGATTCGCCGACGTTGCGGCGGTCACATGGATCGCGTCGACGCCCTCCTCGGCCAGCGCACGCGCCAGCTCCGTCGTCTCGCCGATCGTCCGCCCGCCGGGGAGGTACTCGTCGCCGCTGACGCGGAACAGGAGCGGAAATCGCGGTCCGACGGCGGCGCGGACGGCACGCACGACCTCCAGGGCGAACGCCCATCGCGCCTTCGGCGAGCCGCCGTATCGATCGCGCCGCCGATTCACCAATGGTGAGAGGAACTGCGCGATTAGGTAGCCGTGCCCTCCGTGGATTTCGACCGCGTCGAAGCCCGCCCGCTGGGCACGCACTGCGGCATCCGCGAATCGGGCAACGACCTGCTCCGCCTCCGCGAGACTCATCGCCTGCGGCTCCGTCCCGGTCCCGTCCCACGTAGCGGCCGACGGCGCGATCGGCGGGACGCCGGGAGCCCCGGTTCGAGCATTGGCACCGGCATGGTTGATCTGGAGGGCGACGGCGGCGCCGCCCGCATGGATCGCGTCGGTCAGACGATGGAGGCCCGGGACGTATCGATCATGGTCCACCCGAAGTTGCACCGCACCGTTGCCTCCGAGGTGGTGCTCGATCGTCGCGTTCTCCACGATGACCAGTCCGACGCCGCCGCGCGCCCGTTCTCCGTAGTACGCGATCAGACGTTCCGTCGGCTCGCCGATCGCCGAGGCGAGGTTCGTCGCCATCGCCGGCATCACGATGCGATTCGCTAGACGGAGACTCCCGATCGAACCCGTCTGTGCGAGGTGCGGGAAGGACATCGAAGGCGCGCCGGCCTATCCGCCGAGATAGAGGCGCTTCACCTCCTCGTCGTTGCGGATCGTCTCCGCCGGCCCTTCATGCTTGTTCACCCCGGTCTCGAACACGTAGGCGTAGTCGGACATCCGCAAGCTGCGATCGGCGTTCTGCTCGACGATCAGCATCGTGCTGCCGGCCGCCCGGATCTCCTCGACCTTGTCGAAGACCTGGTTCGCCATCAGGGGGGACAGTCCGAGCGACGGCTCGTCGAGGAACATCAGCCGCGGGTTCAGGAGCATCGCCCGCCCCATCTCGAGCGTCTGCATCTCGCCGCCGGAGAGACTGCCACCCTTCTGCTTCACCCGTTCCCGCAGGAGCGGAAACAGCTCGTACACCCGTTCGAGGTCCTTCTGAATCCCGCGCCGGTCCCGACGGACGTACGCGCCGAGCTCCAGGTTCTCCCGGACCGTCATCAGCGGGAAGACGTGGCGCCCCTGTGGTACGAAGGTGATCCCGCGCCGCAAGAGGTCCGCCGGCGCCGCCCCGGTGACGTCCTCGCCATCGAAGGTAATCTGACCTTCCCGCAAGGCGAGGAGGCCGAACAGCGTCCGGAACGTCGTCGACTTCCCGCACCCGTTCGGGCCGATAATCGACACCACCTGGTCCTTCTCGACTTTCAGAGAGATCCCACGAAGGATGTCGAGTTCCTTCGTGTACCCGGCCACGATGTTCTTCGCTTCGAGAAGTGCCACGTCAGCCTCCAAAGTAGGCCTCGAGGACCTGTTCGTTGTCCTGGATCTCCTCGGGCAGGCCCTCGGCGATCTTCTTCCCGTGGTCGAGAACGACGATTCGATGGCATAGGTTCATCACGACCCGCATGTTGTGTTCGATGACGAGAAAGCTGCACCCGCGCTCGTTGAGTTCGAGCAGGCGCTCTCCGATCTCCCGCCCGAGCGTCGCGTTGACCCCGGCCATCGGCTCGTCGAGCATGATCAGCTTCGGGTCGGACATCAGAACCATGCCCAGATCGAGCAGTTTCTGCTGGCCATAGGAGAGGTTCTTCGCGAACTCGTCCTTGAGATGAATGATGTTCAGGAACTCGAGCAACTCGATCGCCTTCTCGACGTCGCGTGATTCGTCGGTCTGGAACAGCCGAGTCAGCAGCGTTCCTTCGCTCTCCTGAATCGCCATGACCATGTTGTCGAGCACAGTCATGCCCGGGAAGAGCTGCACGAGCTGGAACGTGCGGCCGATGCCGTGCTTATAGACCCCGTGCGGTTTCATCCGCGTGATCCGCCGCCCCATGAAGTAGATGTCTCCGGCGGTCGGTCGCTGGATCCCGGTGATACAGTCGAACATCGTCGTCTTGCCGGATCCGTTCGGCCCGATCAACCCGAGGATCTCGCCTTCGCGCACCTCGAAGTCGACACCGGCCACCGCCTCCAGCTGGTAGAACTTCTTGCGAAGCCCCTTGATCTCGAGAATGTCGGTCATCGCATCGCCCTCATTTCGTCAGCCGCGGCGGCGTCCGTTTCAGCACCCGCCGGAAGAACACGTCGGATAGCCCCGACAGCCCGCTCGGCCAGAAGATCAGTAGCAGCACCGTGATCGCCGCGAAGATCACGAAGAAGAGCTGCTGGGTCCCCCGCAGGAATTCGGGCAGCAGCATGACGACGATTGCGCCGATGAACGCGCCCTCGAATCGTCCCGAACCGCCGATGATCAGCATCAGCAGGAACCAGAACGACTCCTCTACGGGGAACGAGGTCGGGTCGACGAACCGCATCAGCGGCGCCAGGAGCCCGCCGGCGATCCCAGCGTACGCCGCCCCGATTGCGAAGGCGAGGAGCTTGTACGCCAACAGGCTGACACCGACCATCTCGGCCCGCATGTCGTTCTCGCGGATCGCCTTGAACGCCCTGCCCCAACGCGAGTTGAGAATCCACAGCCCCACGATCGTGAGTAGTACGAGGAATCCGGCAACCAGGAAGTAGAACCCTATGTCCG
>Ga0272443_10002933_pt1 | contig 20898 bp, 21 predicted proteins | sample SSMAcet12_FD_193581 | JGI IMG/M metagenome (GOLD analysis project Ga0272443, IMG submission 193581) | Marine sediment archaeal communities from Little Sippewissett salt marsh, Falmouth, MA, United States - SSM-Acet-12 | ecosystem: Environmental > Aquatic > Marine > Wetlands > Sediment ... | reverse complement strand
GAAAAAGAATCTGAAGGAAATTTTGAAGTTCAATTAAATTTCATTTACAGAGGCGACGGGTCTTCACAACAAATTGATTCCTTTACAAAAAAATTTACTCTAGGACCACAAGAAACAGAAACTTTTTCAGGAGAAACAACAATTATAAGTTCTGGCGAAGAAGGTCTTGCAAATCAAATAATCACTTGTTTTTTTAATACCCTTGGAGAACCATATAAAATTGTTTGTTAATGGTAAAATTAATGTAACTACCTTACAAAGAGGATAGACAAAAAATTTATAAAGTTAAAATTTACTTCATAATATATGAGATACATGAGTCATTTTGATTTATCTGATAGGCTTCAAAGAATGAAAGATTTTGGAGTAGAAGTTCCTATGCTTCGGAATTCAAATCTTATGCCTTTTTATGTAGAAACAAGAAGTGATGGTACAGAAATATATCAACTTGGTGGGACAGAAATTAAAGTTCGTGCAGGCCAAATTATTGATTCTCACGGAAACGTAGTAGATTTAGAGAGATTACAAAAACAAACTAATTTTTTAATGTGCCAATATGAATCAAATTCAAGATAAATTGTTTGTTAAATTTAATTTCTATTAACATCAACTTGAATCAATCTGAACAAAATTTTCTTTTGCTTCAAAAATTATTTTCTTTGTCCCTTCACCAATAAAAATTGTTCCATTTAAAGGAACTCGGCTATCAAAAACTCTAATATTCTGTCCTGAACCCGAGTCAGTTTTTATAAGAACACTATATTCATAAATTGTAACATTCGTCACACTTTGTGGAAGATAAAGACTTCTCGTCGTTTTGCTAGGTTCTCCTGCAAAAAACACAGATTCTGCAGAACTTATAAGTTGATTAACAAAAGATTCTATTTGATTCATTTGCAATTTATCTTTTGTTGAATTTGAAAGACTAAACGCAATTGCAAGAATAGACATAATTGCAAAAGTCACAAATCCTACAATAATTAAATATTCTGTCCCTGTTTGCCCTCTTTTTCGCATTAAAATTTTCCTAATTTATTTAGTAAGATTTATATAACTTCTCAACTATTTAAAATAAATTGACTATATAAACATTTTTAGAAACATGAAAAAAATAGGTGTTAAATTAATGGGAATTTTTATTTTCCTTTTTATAGGAATAAATTTATTTTTTTATTATACTCGTTTAAATCCAGGATCTACAATGTCTGGAATGTTTATTAGTGACCTGCCTGCAGGAATTAATTTAAGTTTAGTTGCATTTATTTCACAATGGGTAATTTTACTTTTAATTGTTGTATTTGCTTACATGCGTTTTTTAAAACACCACCAAGAAGAAAATCAAAAAATAACTGGATTTATAATTCCCGAACCACAATCAAAAGCCCAAACAACAATAGATATTTTTTACAATCTTTTAAAAGAGAAAAAAAGTTTAACAACTGGCACAATTGCAAAAGCTTTTAAAATAACTAAAGACCAAGCACTTGAATGGGCAAAAATTTTAGAGGAGCACAATCTTGTTTTAATTGAATATCCTGCTTTTGCAGATCCAGAAATAAAAATCGCAGGATATAACGAAGAGAAATTAAAACAAAAAGAATTACAAAAAAAAATTAAAGAAACAAAAAGTCAAGAAAAAAATAAGCCCATTGACAAAGAACAACAAAAACAAATTCCTGAAAAAAATTTAACAAAAGAACAAACAGAAAAAAAATAAGATGCAAAAAAAAAGTGGTGATGTAAAAGAATGGATAAAAGATGCAATTGCAAAAGGTTATACTCCTAGAATTTTAAGAGGTTTTTTATTAAAAAAAGGTTACCCTCAAAACCAAATTTTAAAACTTCTTTCTTTATATGAAAAATTTAATCAAAAATCTCAATTTCAAAAACCAGTTTTAAATCCAATTTTTTCAAAAAATTCTCCCACAAACCATTCTCAAGAAAAAAATTTAACTCAAAAAATACAACCCGTTTTTAAGAAAAAAAAATTAACTGGAAAAGAAATTGAAACTTATGAACTTAATGTTGACAAAGCGCAAGTTGAAATAAGAATTGAAAAAACAATTGGAGGATTGACATACAATATTATTCTTCCTGAAGCAGACATTGCAACAAAAGCTCTTCTTGATGAAATAAGAAAAGAATTAATTTCTATTACTGCAATTGCCGTCGGTGAAAGCATAGATCAAAAATCTGTTCAAAAAATGAAAATTCATTTTATGAGGGAAGCTTCAAATCTTTTAAAACAAAAACTCCCTGGAATTTCCCAAGAATCAGAAGATTTCTTAATTGGAAATTTAATGCAAGAAATGATGGGCTTAGGAAAAATAGAATTTTTAATTAATGATCCTAGTTTAGAAGAGATTGTAATTATTAATAGTAAAGAAGTAAGAGTTTACCACAAAAAACACGGCTGGTTAATGACAAATATCACTCTAAGTTCTGAAGAAGAAGTAACTAATTATGCAAATATTATTGCACGAAGAGTCGGACGACAAATTAGCATTTTAAATCCGCTTTTGGATGCTCATGTTGTAACTGGCGATAGAGCCAACGCAGTTCTTTATCCTATTGCATCAAAAGGAAATACAATTACAATTAGAAAATTTGCAAGAGATCCCTGGACGATAATTGATTTAATCCAAAATAATACTTTAAGTAAAGAAATAGCAGCGCTTTTATGGCTTGCCATTGAATATGAAATGAATATTTTATTTTCTGGAGGAACAGCGTCGGGAAAAACAGTTTGTCTAAATTCTTGTATGCCTTTTATTCCCCCAAATCATAGAGTTATAAGTATGGAAGATACTCGAGAATTAATGCTCCCAAAATTTTTGTATTGGTGCCCACTTGTAACAAGAACTGCAAATGTTGAAAATAAAGGAGAAGTTTCAATGCTTGATCTCCTTGTGAATTCACTTAGAATGAGACCAGACAGAATTGTATTAGGTGAAATCCGACGACAAAAAGAAGCAGAAGTTTTATTTGAAGCAATGCATACTGGTCATTCTGTCTACTCAACTGTTCATGCAGATACTGCAAACGAAACAATTAGAAGATTAACTAATCCCCCAATAAGTATTCCTCCTTCGATGTTAGGCAGTGTTAATTTAAATGTTGTAATGTTTCGGGACAGAAAAAGAGGAGTAAGAAGAGTTTTTCAACTTGCAGAATTTGTTTCAGGAAAAGAAAGTATGAGCGCAAATCTACTTTATCGTTGGGTTCCTGAAAAAGATATTTTTCTTCAGCACAACAAAAGCCTATCATTTTATGACGAGCTAAGTAGAAATACTGGAATGGATGAAACTGAAATAGAAAAAGATTTAAAATATAAAAGGGCAATTTTCGATTGGTTAATCAAAAATAAAATAAGAGATTTGCAATCTTTTGGAAAATTAATGAATTTTTATTACACTGATCGAGATAGATTAAATTTAATATTAAGAAATAACCGAGTTGAAGAAATAATTGAAAAGAGTTCAATTTCTTTAAAATGAAATTTAAAATACCTTTTACTTTTTCAGATATAGAAATTTTAAAACGTAGAAGCAAGCATTTTCTAAAATTCACAAAAAAGAAAAGTGAAAGATTAGAAAATTATTTGAAAGGCTCTGCACAAAAAATTGACAGTAGATATTACAAAGCAATTTGTTATAGGTCTTTTATCATGAATATTCTTATTTGTTCTGTAATTCTCACTTCTATCTTCGGCCTCCTTCGTGCAACAGGACGAATGGAAATTTCAAATTTTTTCTTCTATGGCTTTTTCTTTTCTTTGTTTATCTCAATAATTTTACTTTTTAATCAAATGAATTACCCAAAAATTTTCGCACTAAATAAAGAAAGAAATATGGAAAGAAATTTAATTTCAGTTTTGCAAGATATGTTGGTCCAACTTAATTCTGGAGTACCACTTTTTAGAATTATTACAAATATTTCTAATTCCGATTACGGGGAAGTCAGCATCGAGTTTGGAAAAATTTCAAAAGAAATAAATGCTGGGGTTTCTCAAATTGAAGCTTTGGAAAAATATGGAAAATTAAATACTTCAAAATATTTTCAAAGAATTTTGTGGCAAATCAGCAATGGTATGAGGTCTGGAAGTGACATGACTAATGTTATCGAAGAAGCAATAAAAAATTTAACTGAAGAACAAGAAATACAAATTCAAAATTATGGAGGTAAATTAAATCCCCTCATAATGTTCTATATGCTTATTGCAGTAATTATACCGTCGCTGGGAATAACTTTTTTAATCATAATTGCATCGATGATTGGTCTTGGCAAAGAAATGATTTATATTTTATTCTTTGGAATTTTTGGAATTGTCGTTTTAATGCAATACATTTTTTTAGGAATTATTAAATCAAGGAGACCAAGTTTACTATGAACACATTAATGTTTTATCCAAAAAAAATAAGAGAACAATATATTAAAAATATAAGAAACTCAGGCGTCGAAACTCCTCCTACAAAATATCATAATTCACTTTTTATTTTTGCGCTAATTTTTACTACTGTAGTTTCCACCTTATTTTTTATTTTTAATATTAATATGATTTTTTCTTTTCTTGCTTTTATTTTTATAATGATTTTTTTATATTTCAAGGTTAGTCTTCAAGCAAGTTCAAGAATAAAAAAAATGGAAGAAGTTTTTCCAGATGTAATCTCATTAATGGCAAGCAATTTAAGAGCAGGAATAACAATAGATCGAGCGTTTCTCCTAGCTGCAAAACCAGAATTTAGCCCTCTTGATAAAGAAATACTAAAAACAGGAAAAGATATAACAACAGGTCAAGATATAGTTTTTGCACTTAAAAAAATGAGCGAAAGAATTGAATCTGAAAAAATTTCAAAAGTTGTTTTATTAATTATTTCAGGATTAAGGGCAGGAGGAAATGTCTCAGATCTTTTAGAACAAACTGCAAGTAACATGAAGAAAAAAGAAGTATTAGAAAAAAAATCTCGTTCCACTATTTTAATGTATGTTATTTTTATTCTTTTTGCCGTAGGTGCTGGTGCACCTATGCTTTTTGGATTAAGTTCTATTTTAGTAGAAATTGTAATGGGGATGACTTCAAATTTGCCTGATATGGCAGCAACAAATCAAATGAGTTTGCCTTTAAGTTTTACAGAAATTAATATATCTTCTAATTTTGTCCTTTGGTTTTCAATAATTTTTATTACAGTTACTGATTTCATCTCTTCTCTTGTTGTAGGTCTTGTAAGAAAAGGAGAATCAAAAGAGGGACTAAAATACTTTCTACCTCTTATCACTGCAAGTCTTGGAATCTTTTTCTTTGTCCGAGTTATTCTTGGAAATACACTTGTCAATTTCATGCCATTTTAACAATATTTAAAAACAGATTCTTCTTTTAGAAAATATGAATATTAAAAAAATTGCAAGCGGAATACCTGGTTTTGACGCGCTTATTGAAGGAGGTTTTGAAAATCATTCTATAAATTTAGTTGCCGGTGCTGGCGGAAGCGGAAAATCAATTTTTGCAATTCAATTTCTTCTAGAAGGATTAAAAAAAGGTGAAAGCGTTTTATATATAACTTTTGAAGAAAAGAAAAAAGATTTTTACAATAATTTTAAAGATCTAGGTTATGATTTAGAAAAGGCAGAAAAAACAGGAAAATTTATTTTCTTAGAATACTCTCCTGAAAAAGTTAGATTAATGCTCGACGAAGGTGGAGGCGCAATTGAATCAACAATTTTAAAAAATAATACAAAGAGACTTGTTATTGATAGTGTTTCAAGTTTTTCTGTTTTATTTGACAAAGAACAAGCTAAAAGACAAGCAATCTTAGCTTTGTTTGATATGATAAGAAAATGGGACCTTACAACTTTATCTACAGTTCAATATGATCCATCAGACAAAAGAGATACAGGACTTTCCTACCTTGAATTTGAAGCAGATAGTATAATCTTATTATATTATCCTTCATCAAAAAACGGTTTAAGACAAAGATTTTTAGAAGTCTTAAAAATGCGCGGCACAAACCATTCAAAAGAAGTTCATGTTTTTAAAATAGATCGAGGTGGGATTCAAATCGGACCAAAAACTTCTGTGAAAAGAGTTTAAGTAGACCAAACGTCCATTTTAAAAATAAAAAAATTTAAAATTATTCTGCAAAACCGCAGTTGCCTTGACCACCAAAACCATTCATTTTCATTCCTTGAGCTCTAAAACCTTTTTCTTCAGGCATTAACTCTCGGAGTTGGTTATGCAATTCTTGTGCAGTTTCGCTATCGCCATCTTCCATTGCAACTCTGATTTCTTGTCTTATTGTCTTTGCTTCAGACATTACTTGGTGCCTTTCAACAACTTTTTCAAAATTCTCTTCAGTTAGTTGAGATTCCATTAAAGTCTGCCATGTTTCAAAATCTTCATTTTCAATGGCATTTTGAACCTGGTCATGAAATGCCTGCATTTCAGTTTGTTCTTCTTCACTTAAATCCAAACTATTTCCAAATCCAAAACCAAATGCATTAACACCTCCAACTAAAAGCAAAGCCATAGTCGCGAGCGCAACAATTCCATACATTCTTTTGTTTTTCATTTTTACCTCCATTTGTTTAATAAATAATTTCTTTTTCTTTTTAAACAAGGTGGATGATTGGTCTATTTTAAAATGCTTAGTTTTATAAACCTAGTTTTATTTTTTGAAATGTATTATAAGAAATAGATGAACATTTCTGAACTACGGAGATTAAAATGATAACCTTTGATAAGCTCGGATTAAGCGACGCATTTGTTGCAAATCTCAAAAAACAACATATTGAGATTCCGACAGAAATTCAAGAGCAGGCAATTCCTTTAGTCCTTGCTGGAAAAGACATTCTTGGAGGCTCAGCAACAGGAAGTGGAAAGACCCTTGTTTTTGCTGCCCCTTTAGTTCAAAATTTAAAACCTAATAATCGCGTTCAAGCCTTGATTCTAACACCAACAAGAGAATTAGCTGAACAAGTAAGTGATTCAATAAAAGAATTTTCAAAAAATAAAAAATTAAATGTCTTACCAGTATACGGCGGAGTAAATATTGAAAATCAAATAAGAGGATTATATAAAACAGATGTAGTTGTTGGAACTCCTGGAAGAATTTTAGACCATTTAAATAGAAGAACTCTGAGTTTACGAAATGTAAAATATTTAATTTTAGATGAAGTCGACCGAATGTTTGATATGGGTTTTCATCGAGACGTTGAAAAAATAATTAGAGAGTGCTCAAGCAATAGGCAAACAATGTTATTTTCTGCGACAATTTCCGAAGATGTTTATTATCTTGCAAAAAAATATACAAAAAATCCTATGAAGGTTTCTGTCAAATCCCACGTCGATCCAGCAAAACTAAAACAAATTTATTATAATGTGGAACACCTCGATAAGCTTTCTCTTCTTGTACATTTATTAAAACAAAAAAAATCAGATTTAACATTAGTCTTTTGCGCAACACGAAGAAACGTCGACTTTGTCGCAGATAATTTAATTAAACAAAAAATTAAAGCAAAAGCAATTCATGGCGGAATTGATCAAAAGAAAAGAACAAGAACACTTAATGAATTTCATAATAAAAGCTTTAGTGTCTTAGTTTGCACTGACGTTGCTGCGCGAGGATTAGATATCAAGGGAGTAAGTCATGTATATAATTATGATCTGCCAAAAACCAGTGAAGAATATATTCATAGAATTGGAAGAACTGCACGAGCAGGAGAAGATGGCCAAGCAGTTAATTTAATTTGCAACAAAGATTATGAAAATTTTAGCAATATTGAACAAGACAAAAAATTAAATATTAAAAATGTGGAAACTCCAAGATTTGAAAAAATCTGGGCAGACACAAAAACATTTCAGGGTCAAAGAAAATTTTCTCCTTCAAGACAAAGAGATTCTTCTAGGGGACGAATTCCCCAAAGAAGCTTTCCAAGTAAAAGACCCCAATCAGGAGGGTTTTCTAGAGGTGCGAGGCCTCCAGCAAGACAAGGGAGCTTTTCTGCCAGAAGAACCTCTAGTGGAAGACCATCTCAAAATAGAAGTGAGGCTCCGAAAAGAAGTTTTGGCAAAAGAACATTTGATCGTGACGCTCCTCGAGGAAATTTCAAAAAAAGACCAAGTGGACAAGGATCTAGAAGAAATTTTAGATCTAATTCTAAAGGAAGAAATGCAAAAAGCGGAAGACGATAAAATTCCTAAATAGATATCTTTATTATTGCGTTTTGATTAATATAAATATGGTAAAAAAAAGAAAATCTAAAACAAAAAAGAAAACTAAGTTTTGGGATTATTTGGGTAAAACACTTTTATTTATAGTTAAAATTCCTTACTATTTTGTTAAATTTATTATTTATTTAATTAAAATGATTTCAAATAAAAACAAAAAAACTAAAATTAAAAATAAAAGAGAAGCAATTAAAGCAAAGTATGATGAGTTTAAAACTATTGAAACAATTGAAGGAAATTATAAAAATTGGTTTACAAAAACAATTGGATCTGATAGCCAAATAGGAATAATAATTGGAGCGCGCGGTTCAGGAAAAACTGCATTTGGAGTGAAGATGCTCGAAAATATTTATTCTAAATACAAAGAAAAATGTTTTGCAATTGGATTTAAATCTGCAGAATTTCCGTCGTGGATAAAAGTTGTTTCAGATATAAGTGAGCTAGAAAACAATTCTTGGGTCTTAATTGACGAAGGCGGAATTTTATTTAATTCAAGAAGTTCAATGAGCAATGCTAATAAAATGCTTAGCAAATTAATTTTAATTGCAAGGCATAAAAATATTAATATTTTATTTATTTCACAAAATTCTTCAAATTTAGAAGTAAATATTTTAAGGCAAGCTGATTTTTTGGTTTTAAAAAATTCTTCGCTCTTACAAAAAGAATTTGAAAGAAAAATTATTCAAAAAATTTATTCGCAGATGCAAAGCAGTTTTAAAAAATACGAAGATGATAAAGGCCTGACTTATTTATATTCTGGAAAGTTCAGGGGATTTATTTCTAATCCTTTACCAAGTTTTTGGAAAGAAGGAATTAGTAAAAGTTTTAAATAAAGCATTGAAAAATTTATATAAAAAATTCTGAAATTTTTTCTTTTTCTTCTGGACAAGTGCACCCTATCCAACAATTTTTGTTTCTATCATATTCTATGCAGGCGTTGCTTATTTGAATGTTTATTGTTTGTTCATCCCAAAATTGTCCATCGGTAACATTAACTGTAAAACTATAGCTTCCAGAACTTGTTGGCCCAGTTTTCCAATAAAAATGGTCTTCTAAAAACTCATGATCTTCAACCCAAGTAAATAAATTACTGTCAATAAAAAATGTTAGATTATCTTCATTTAAATCTGTTGCTTTGGGATAAATTCTTAGATAACTCATTTCGCCTAAGGTGATATTTGCAAAAGGTTCTAATATCGGTGGAACAGGCCCGCAACCAATATTTAATATTTCTGAAAGATAATTATTTGAATCATCTAATTCAATTTTAATATTTTCTTCATCAACGATAATTTCAATTAAATGTTCTCCTGATTCTCCAGAATAGTCCCAATCAAGATTTCTGCTTTGGAATTTATTAATACTAACAAATTGTTCTTCAATTAAATCTAAATCAACATATAATTTTACAGAAATGTTTCCCATATTAACATCTCCGCCATTGTAAATTGTTGTGGTAATTATGATGCTTTCATCTGGATCAGGCTCTTCCTCTGAAAAAATTATATTTATAGGAATTAAATCCCCAAACCAATTAAAATCTCCATAAGGCATTGAAATTTCATCGTCGCTCATTGAAATATTTCTCGCACCATAACCATGTCCTGGAGTTGTGTAATAATTAAATAAAGGATCAGACTGAGTTTCCCAATTAGTGTGCCCCATTGCTTTACCAAAAACATTTAACACAAAAGCATCAGTATAATAAATATATGGTGGGCCCAAACTAAAAGTTCTATCTAATGATTCTCTATTATTATTCATTAATAAATAAAATAAATCCCAATCCATGCCTTCTTCATAAACCATTTTTGAGAACATGTGCCCAGTGATATCATATCCATGAGATCTTTGAAGTTCTCTATTATAAACAGTTGTATCATGGAAATCATTTGCAACATAAGGATCCCACTGATAACCTGCAAAACCTTTGTATAAGTATGTGTCTGCAGTTTCTTGATTTATATCTGGAATTAAATTCCCTGGCATTGTGTAAGTTAATGTATTATACATATAATATTCACTCCAGCCTTCTGTTAACCAGCTTCTTGTATAAATAGGATAAGGACTAATTGAATGAAGCACTTCATGCAGAGCAGTACTCATATATGGCCACCAGTCTCCTAACTCTCCAGGATTATTATAATGTGTTGATCCTCCATCATAGTATGGTTTATTACAACCTGTTTGATACATTGGATCTGAAAAAACTACATTTGCATGTGTTGGTGAAGCATTTCCCCCATAGCAAGCAGCAGAATGACCATAATTATAAATTTCTACAGGAACCCCAAACCATTTTAATGAACTCCACCCAGTAAGCTCTTTTAATTTTTGAAATCTTGGAAAAAATTTGTCCCAAAAGTCATCTAACGCTGCTTGATTTGTAGAGTAAAAAGTTTCTTCAATATAAATATCTAAAGCAATTTCACTTGCATTATTTGGATTATAATAAATTAAATGAACAAATCCGTCAGTTCCGAGAATCGCAGATTTTTCAATATTTGAAGCATATTCATCTTCAACAATATCTTGAATCATTTTTGGAGTATCACTAAAATAAACTGGCTCTCTCGGCATTTGCAAATCATCTATGATAATTGGAGTGGTAATATCTTGGTAAGTAACAATTCCTTTAGATTCATCAATCGTTAATTTTTCTCCATTTACATTTATTTCTTTTACCGCTGAACTTGTGTCTTTCAAAATAATTGGTTCTTCAACAAAAATCATCTTTTTGTCGAGGGTAACAGAACCCAAAGCAAGAATTGTTGAAATCATCAAGATAAAAATAATGCCAAAAATAATTACTTTTTTCATTTCAAAAGGCAGATGCAGAGGTTTTTATATATTTTGGTGATGAATTGAGAATAATTTTTAAATAATTTAAAGTTTGGAGGTGTTGATTTTTCTCAACTCTTTAACACCCTTAAGAATTTCTTTTTCAAGTTTTTCTAAATTCTCAAGAATTTTCTCAGGTTTTTCATATTCTGGCTCTTCATATTCAATTTCTCTATACTTTGAAATGCTCAAATCCCAGTCATTCTTTTCTATTTCTTCAATCGGAACAAAGAAACATTTTCCTTTTCTATCCTCATTCTTTTCTTTTTTCCTATTGTGGAACTTTTCAATGATCTCGGGAACATCATTTTTATCTGGTTGAGGTGTTCTTTTATCGTCCAAACTAAAACCATCATGTTCCATGTTGTAGAACCAAACTTGTTTTGTGGGTTCACCTTTAGTAAAAAACAAAACTGCAGTTGAAACTCCTGCATATGGTTTAAAGATGCCCGAAGGCATTTTTATGATGGCGTCAAGCCTGCATTTTTCTAGAAGCATTTTTCTAACCTCTTGGTGAGCCTTTGAATTACCAAACAAAATTCCATCGGGAACTATAACAGCACAACGTCCGGAGGTGACTAGAGAGTTATACATGAGTTCTAAGAAAAGAAGTTCTGTTTTTTTGGTTCGCACAATAAAATTATCGCTCATTTCTGATTCATCAATAGAGCCTTTGAAAGGAGGATTTGCAAGAATTAAATCGTAGGTGTTGTCTTCATTATAACTTTTTGAAAGCGTGTTTTTTTGTTCAATGTGGGGCGTGGTGATGCCATGCATCATCAAATTCATAAGTGAAATTCTCGTGAGCGTTTGATCTATGTCAAAACCATAAATACTTTCTTCATCGAGAATTTTCTTTTGTTTTGCGTTGAGCTTATCTGCCTTAAAGTTGTAATAATTTCCTTCGTCATCCTTTTTTAGGAGTTTTTCTGAAGTATTTTCTTTTAAGATGTATTCGTATGCATTGACTAAAAACCCAGCAGTTCCACAGGCAGGATCGAGAATTCTATCTCCATACTGGGGCTTAGAGAGTTCTACCATCATCTTGATAATATGCCTAGGTGTTCTGAACTGACCATTTTTCCCAGCAGTTTGGAGTTCCCCTAAAAGATATTCATACATGTCTCCTTGAGTATCTTGGTTTTGTTCTTTAATATGCAAGTCATTAATTATTTTCACTGCCTCGATAAGAAGTGAAGCGTTGGGAATTTCAAAGTTTGCGTTTTGCATGTATTTTGAAAAAGAGTCCCCAATGCCTAAATTTCTCATGAAAGGAAAAACTTTGTCTCGCACATGATCCATAATTTTATCTGCAGAATATTCACTCCAAACACTCCAACGACAATCTTTATTGCCTTCAAATAAAGAAATGTATTTCTCTTCGGTGAGTGTTGCCTCTTGCTCGCGTTGCACGTCTTTGTCTTCAAGACGTTTCATAAAAAGTAAATAGGATATTTGTTCAATTGCCTGAAGGGGATTACTGATGCCTCCGCTCCAAAACTTATCCCATAACTTTCTTATCTTTGATTTTAATTCACTGTGTAGCATTTTATAATAAATTAAAGATAATTACAAGTTTAATAAATATTAGGATTGTCAAAACAAGGGATCCAAATTTAATAATTGTTATCAACTCTTCTATTTTCTCTAGCCTATCTTCCAATCTGCGAGGTAACCTTATTTTAAAAGATAATATCGTAAGGGATAGCGAGATTATTAAAGATAGCGAAATAATTATTACTTCTGCTTGAGTGTCTTTGTATATTATTTTTTCAACAGGTTTTATTACAGGAACTTCAACGGTGTTATTAACATAAACTATCTCTGTTTTTTTATCTGCAAGGTCTTGTTTACAAGAATCTAATTGGTTTTGGTATGATGAATAATCACAAGAAGGACAATTTTGGCTAAAAAGATCATTAAATAAAGGAACCATGGCTCCAAGAATTATTATCAAGAAAATTACTGCAAATATCTCCTTAACATAAGGTATTTGTGCTCTTTTATTCATACTAATTCTCCTCTAAAAGCCCGCTGCATCAAACTATTAAACAATTCATCAATCTCATCACGGCTTTTAGCTTGCTTTTCTTTTAATTTTTCAACCTTCTCAACAATCGAAGCAAATTTTTTTTGAAGATCAAGAGGAGGGAGGGGGATTTTTAGATTTTTTATTGTCTTCATATTTAAATCGGGAACTCCAATCCCTCTAGTATGGCTCTTAGCCTGGTGAAAGACAAAATCAGAATTGAGAGCGAACTCTAAAAAGATATTATTTATCTTATTATGGTCTGGTTTTATTAAAATTAAACTATAAGATATGGAAAATTTTTTGCTGGCTTTAATCCTCTTTGCTACTCCAATAGATCCAATTCTCGAGTATAATATATCTGATTCCTCAGGATTGCAGCGTTTATTTAATCTTAAATGGTCTTCTTCCGAGATTGTCTTAACATTATCAAAATTTATTTTAGAACCAACCACATCCTTTGCAGACAAAAATGGAACGCCTCGCTCTACGGCCTTTGGCATTTTGTGTTCTATATCAATTATTTGAATGCAATAATTCTCCAATTTTGCAATGGCAAGTTTATCCTTCTCCTTAAGAAACATCTCATAAAACAAACTCTTCAAATAGTCGTCTGAGTGCTCCAGGGCCCGCTTTCTTTTCTCTTTGAGTGACTCGGCTTTCTCCAAAACCGCAACAATCTTCTTTTGGGTTTCGAGCGGGGGGAGGGGGATTTTTAGATCTTTAATATCACTTATTCTAATTGAAGGATAGGCATTATTTTGAGTAAGATTTTCGACACCTATTTTCTTGAAAAGATAAAACAAAAAAAGGTTATTTGTGTCTTTGCTTGGCTCGATAATTGCTAGGTGATTTACAATATAAGAATCTTCTTTTAGAATTGCAATATTTCCAGTAAGAACAGACATGCCACTTTTTGGAAACACTATTGAACCTTTTTTATATAATTTTAATTTATATTTTTTAATCGCTTCATCTGTAATTTTGCCGCAGAAATTCCCCACGTAAATTCCACCAGTTAGATTATTTAAGTCTCCTGCTCTCACAAAGAGTTTATCTCCTCCGAAAAATTTTTCTCCTTGTGGAGCACCTTGCCCAGAATCAACTAAAGTTATTTCTCCCAATTCAACTTCTTTCCATCCTTGAGGCAATTTTTTAGTTTTCATTTGTTCTTTAGATGTTTTTTAATTATTTCATTATCATTCTCTAATTTGTTAAGCCTTTCTGAAACAGTTGGCCCTCCAATATGAGAAAACCTTCCAAGCACTCTGCTAAGTGTATTAACTTTTCCACTTATGCTTCCGAATGCCGAGAGACCATAATCATACCCAAAGACTTTATTCCTCAACTCTGCTATTTCATAAACCGCGTCTTCCACTTCTCTTTTTGCAGATTCTATTTCTTCTTTTGCCTCTTCTGCTTCTTCCACTATCTCTCTTACATCTCTTCGAGTGTCTAACTGAGTAAGCAAAAAATATTCACATCCAAAGGAAATTAGCAAAAGAGCCCATCCAATTGACCAAAAAGAAGGACTTAATACAAGGGCCCCTCCAAATCCTGCAAAGACCACTACTAAAAGCATGAGTAAAAATTCTCGAAGATTGAAATTTTTCAACTTAAGCATCCTCCAAAACACCTCCAAGCTTCTTGTTTATTTCTTCTCTGATCATCTCTCGGAGTTTGGCGTTCACGTTTTTACCTTCTTCCTCACAGAGCTTAGCAAAATTCACAAACTCAACGCGATACAACTTAGTTGAAATAACTCTTCTTTCTTCTCCTCGCAAGGGATTTTTCTTTGACATGCCTTTCGAAAATCACTTGAGTATATAAATATTTAGGTGATATCGGTCTACCGTTTGGTCGTAACTAAAAGCACTATTTCCACTTGAGTTTATTACACTTATCAACAATCTTCGCAAGCTCTTCTTTGGAAAACTTTTCAAGCGGTCGCTCTTCAGTAAGAGGATGCCTAGCAAAGTCCTTGAGCTCGATATGCTTAGCATAAACAAACACCTCTCTAAGAAGGCCCAAGAACTTGAGCTGTTCAGCATTATAATGCTCATTTCTACTCATCACAAATTTATCAAATTCATTACGTATCATCTCCTGGGGGTCAGGAAGATCAGTAACATGAAGAAGTCCCCTCAAAAATAAAATAAAATCAATTTTCCTAATAGCCTGAATATTCTCAATAGTATAGGCAGAATTTAACTTAGAAAGTTTCTTCTCAATTGTCAAAAGCTCTTCAGAAGTAACGCCCTTGCCTTGCCTGATCCTTTCAATAATTGGGTTATCCTCCAAGAACTGTTTAAAGTTTGGATCTTCCCTCACTTTCTTCTCGATTTTATCCACTTTCAAAACAACATCTGGCGCATCAATGCGAAGCATGTTCTTTCTATCTTTCTCATAAAAAACCATTAATGGTGAGATCTCACGAATCAAAAAATCAACATCATCAAAAATCAGCTCTTCCCAAAATTCATCGTCCAAAGCTCTCTTAATGTCCTCAGATTTATCACGAATAACTTCTAACTGTTTTTCCCAAACATTCCTCACATGCTCAATCACGAACTTTTGTACCTTAAACTGCGCATCTTTATCATTGTCTTTAATCGCACCAAAGAGTTTAAGGCATTGCGAAATAAAGCTATACACTTTAGTGTTCTCAGACGTAGAATAAATAAGAAGTGGCGCAATTTCCTCACGTAACTCCTTAATATGATCCTCAAGATCAAATTTCTTGGAAATCAACTTTTTTATCACATTCTTCTTTTCTAAAACCATAGGAGAGTCATAATCAATTGACTTCACCGTTTCAATAATCTGCTTCTCAACAATCTGTTTTTCCTTCTTATCTAAATTCTTCTCAAGTAAATCAATCTTCTCTAAAAAAATCCTCGTTTTGGTATCCATTGATTTCGCTTTCTCTCTAGTCCTATCTAAATCATGGTATTCAATATTTGAGTGATCTCCAAATTTAAAATCTAGAATATAAAAATTATCTTTTATCGCAATTTCTTTAGGATGAGGTAACCAATCTTTATGTTTGCAAGCTTCTAAATTTCTTGTTCCTCTCCCCAGCATTTGCCAAAAACGGATATATGAAAAAACAGGTTTGACAAAAACTAAATTCATAATTTCAGGTATATCAACACCAGTATCCAAAACCCCTACAGACAAGGCAATTCTAGGCGTAGAATATTTTTTGTATCTTCTTACCTCATCCATATAACGCGATCTATCAGAAGTAATGACTTTGACCTCCCTTGCTAAGTTAGGATAAAGGTTATCAAAAATAGTCTTAAGTGATTCTGCGTGTTTAACACTGGCACAAAAAAAGATAGTTTTGCAAGGAATATTGTCCTCAGTCTTGTAACACCGATCCATGAATTCCCCCACAATTAATTCATTAGTCTTAACATCTGTAAAAAATTTCTCAAACCTCGTTCCAGGAGTTTGAAAATCTTCAGGAACTTCATCCTGATTTTTTAGATATTGTTGAAGATGTTTACTTAATTTTTTACCTTCAATTCCCAAGGCTAAAACTTTAGTCTCAATAGCTTCAGCAACATAAGGAACAAGATCTTTGTTATTAACTGCAGAATCATAATCATATTTGTACGTGGGTTTTCCATCACAACCAAAGAGATCAAAGGTATTTTTTCCCTCCTTCTTTGAAGGAGTTGCGGTGAGACCTATTTTTATTGCATCAAAATATTTTAGCACATCGTTGTTTTTATCATAAAATGATCTATGGGCCTCATCATAGACAATTAGATCAAAAGCTCCAACACCAAATTTTTCATAATATTTCCCTCGCGGTTTTTGTGGGGACATAAGGGTTTGGACGGTGGAGACATAAAGTCGCGCACTCTCAGAAAAGCCATCAACATTTAATTCACAAACAGGTTCTCCTGGAAAAAATTCTTTGAACCCATTTTCCTTTGCCTGATTAGAAAGTGAAATTCTATCCACTACAAACAAAACATTCCTAACATAATTGGCTTTCATTAAATTATCAATAATTGCCATGGCGACCCGTGTCTTCCCAGTTCCCGTGGCCATATTTACTAGTGCAGAGCGGTGCCCCTTTTGCAAATGTTCCAAAACAACCTTTACCGCCTCAATACTTCTATTACGATCAACAATTTTTGAATTAATTCTTATGTTTGCAGGCGGTTTTTCTCTTTCCTGAAGGTGTGCTCTTCTATGCAAATCTTTTTGAGTAAAAGGTAAAACAACTTTTCTTTTCCTATCTTTTTCATCTAAGACATACCACTCCTTTCCATTAGTAAGAAAAACCATTATTTTTTTGCCAATCTGTTTTTCAATATCTTCTCTGTAAGTTCTGGCTTGTATTTCCCCTTTTTCAACACTAACAGATGTTCTTTTGGCTTCAATAATTGCTATGGGATTTTTATCTTCATCCAAAAGAAGATAATCAATAAACTTATCTACGCCTTTCTCAATATTCTTTCCCATGAAAACCCACTCTTTAGTCTTAAAATTAGATTTTACGGAATTAACTTCCTCTAGAAGGTATTCCTTGCGCCAGCCACATCTGTTAAAAAGAATCGGATCGATGATCTTATTTCGAGTTTCTTTCTCAGTTAGATTCATAAAATCACTAAGAAAGCTTATTTTAAAGACTTTCCCTTACACTAATAGACCCCCAATCCATTCTCTTTATAAACTATATTTATTACCATAAAACATGGCACCAGTACAGGGAATGGGTCGAGAAATGATTAACTACCTAGCGCAGGCAAGCATAAACACAGAACTTCTTTATTCTTTTGTAATTATCTTCGTGAGTTTAATGATTTATTTTGGAACAAAAGATTTATACGAACTCACAAACCATAAAGGAATTAAATATTTTAGATTATCTTTTTTATTTTTCGCAGTTTCAATTTTCATAAGATCAATTTTAAAATTCTTATTTTTATTTATCGACCCCAGAACCATTCGGGAAATTGTCTTTAATCTAAATGTAATTAACCCAATAATTTTATTTTTATTTATGTATTTTAGTGCAATGGCTATTTTCTCTCTTTTATACAGCGTCATGTGCAAAAAATGGAATGGAAAATGCAACTTAATTTTAATTTTAAATATTGTCGCAGTAATTATCGCTTTAATCAGCGTAGTGTCTGGCTCTTCAACTATTATCTTTGGAATTTATCTTTTCTTACTATTATTTGTAGCATTCATAACTTTCATGGCTTACAAAGAATCAAAAAACAAAAAGAAAAAAATAAACCTTTACACAGTTTATATTCTCTTATCTGCCTTTTGGATTCTAAATATAATTGACATCCTCGTGCCAAATGTATTGCAAGCATTTCAATTAATAATTTATTTTGTCTCAATTAGTATTTTTCTTTCAATCTTATATAAAGTTCTAAGAAAATTAGGTTCAAATTAAAATGACAAAAAGATCAAAAATAGAAATCATCAAAGACATTTTAGATATAGTAAATAAAAATAATAATTCAATTAAAATAACTCCTCTTATTAGAAAATCAAATCTTTCAACAACAAGATTCAATAAATATTATGGCGAACTTATTACAAAAGGACTTCTTATAGAAAAAATTCACTCAGGAAGAATAATATCTACAACACAAAAAGGTCTCAAATATTTAGAAAAATATTCAACAATTGTTGGTTTTATTGAAGAATTTGATTTGTAATCACCTTCGAGAAAACGCAACTCCAATCATTGCAATCATTAAAATAATTATTAAAACCAAAATAACAGGAATTAAATATTCTAAAGAAATTTTACTTTCTGTTTGTTTCTCTAAAGTCAAAATAATTGGCTCAAGTTCATTAAATACAATCTCATCTGTTTGCTTTTTAGTTGGAGCTTCATAAGAATAAAATTTATCTTCATCGTCGTCAGAACTTTTCTTTTTAATTTCAAAATCTCTTTCACTTGAAACATCTTCATTACCATAAACATCAATACAAGAAACTTTCCACTCATAATCGTCCCTGTCTAATTCAACTGAAACTTTAATTTCAACATCTTTTGTTGGATTTTCAATTGTTTTGTAAACTTTGTCATCAATAATTAAATCACAACTTGCAACATCAGAATCATCGCTTACTTTAAATTCAAAATAAATTCTTTTATCTCCATCTGAAGTTCTAAAAGTTTTATCATCGTCAGGATTTAATAATTTTATTACTGGCGCATCTGTGTCTTGCACAATTATGCCATGATCAATTAAATATTGGATTAAAAGCGCAACATCTCCAAGATTAACTTTTAAATTTTGGTTCATATCTGCCAAAGTTAAATTCCCTGGGGCATCGCCTCCTTTATACATGTAATCAACTAAAAAGTATAAATCGTCTAAATTTATTTCTCCATCTTGATTAACATCTCCCAATTCATAAGTTGTTTCCTGTTCTAAAAATTTATCTTGTTCTGAATTTAAATCATAATCTAAATTTGAAAAATCATTTGAATCTATTGCAAAAGAACTAACTAAATTGATCATTAAAAGTAAAACTGCAATTCCTGAAAATAATATTTTATTACTTTTCATTAATTTTTTCATATTCTAAACTTTTTAAACCTTTCTATTGTTATCACTTTAAAATAATAATAACTTCCTTAATTAAAATCTAAAAACCTTTAAATATAAAGTTAATTTTTGTTGTTTATGGAAACTTATGACTTTGCAGTAATTGGGGCAGGCGGTTCAGGTCTGGCTGCAGCAATGTACGGCGCGCGGCTTGGAATGAAAACTGTTATATTCGGAACAACAAACGGAAGCGAACTTCCAGTAGGTGGTCTTATAACAACAACCCACATTGTTGAAAACTACCCCGGATTCAAAAGCATTTCAGGAGTAGATCTTGCAAAAAAAATCGAAGACCACGCCCGACATTACCCATTAGTTGATATAAAAAATGAAAAAGTCGAGCAAATAAAAAAGAAAGGAAACTGCTTTTTTTTAAAAACAAACAAAACAGAATACAAAGCTGGAGCAATCTTATTTGCAACAGGAAGAAGAGTTAGAAAGCTGGAAGTTCCTGGTTCAAAAGAATATGAAAACAAAGGAGTTCACTATTGTGCGCTTTGCGACGGGCCACTCTACAAAGAAAAAGTTTTAGCAGTTGTTGGAGGTTCAGACTCAGCCGCAGTTGAAGCTTTAATTCTTTCTGAATATGCAAAAAAAGTTTACATAATTTATCGAGGCGAAAAAATAAGAGCAGAGCCAGTCACATTAGATAAAATTGAAAACAACAAAAAAATACAAGTAATAACAAACACAATTATTAAAGAAGTCAAAGGAAAAGAATTTGTAGAAAAAATAATTTTAGACAAACCATACAAAGGCTCAAAAGAACTTATTCTTGATGGAGTTTATGTTGCAATTGGAAACGAACCAATTAATGAGCTCGCAAAAGAATTAGGATTAAGAATGAATGACAAAGGAGAAATTATAATTAATCACATGAATTCTTCAACAAACATTTCAGGAGTTTATGCTGCCGGCGACATAACAGACAAAAAATTCAAACAATTAATAACAGGCGTTGCCGAAGGAGTCACAGCAGCCCATTCTGCTTATGAATACCTCGGTGAAAAAAAATTAAAGAGTTGTAAGAAAAGTTAAAAATTTTTGGTCCTTAAATAATTTTCTTTTCAAATAATTTTATTTACTTTTAATAAACCCTTGAGTAACAAATAATTTGCAAAACATTTAAAAGAGTTTTTTTCTTTCTATTTTTGTAAAGAGGTTATATTGAAAATGACAGAAGAAGAAATACAAAAACAAACTGA
>Ga0272443_10002931_pt1 | contig 20909 bp, 16 predicted proteins | sample SSMAcet12_FD_193581 | JGI IMG/M metagenome (GOLD analysis project Ga0272443, IMG submission 193581) | Marine sediment archaeal communities from Little Sippewissett salt marsh, Falmouth, MA, United States - SSM-Acet-12 | ecosystem: Environmental > Aquatic > Marine > Wetlands > Sediment ... | reverse complement strand
ACTGCCCGATGGTGAATTTTCATCTGTTGACCTAGAGCAGTTTCAATCCTTGTTTTAGTGGAACTTACTCTCGGACTGCCCGATGGTGAATTTTCATCTGTTGACCTAGAGCAGTTTCAATCCTTGTTTTAGTGGAACTTACTCTCGGACTTCACTGAGTTGCAGCCCTAAGCCATTCGACGGGAATGTTTCAATCCTTGTTTTAGTGGAACTTACTCTCGGACGAAGGCGGATAGTTCGACATATCTGCGGTAGCTCTCGTTTCAATCCTTGTTTTAGTGGAACTTACTCTCGGACTTGTGGAATGTATTTATCAATATTATCCCGCTGTTTTGTTTCAATCCTTGTTTTAGTGGAACTTACTCTCGGACAGGGCCGTGACTTCAAGCGATTGAAGATATTCGATCTTCTCGTTTCAATCCTTGTTTTAGTGGAACTTACTCTCGGACTTTAGCGTGTCGTTCATAGGGGTATAACGAATGAGTTTCAATCCTTGTTTTAGTGGAACTTACTCTCGGACAGCGCCGAATTTTAGCCAGTTTTCCCCAATTCCTTGTATTAAACCTCCGTTTTCCACACCCTTCTGGCATGAATAGAATTTATTGACCTCCTTATAAATTCATTCCCTCAAGGTATCTCTGATAATATGTCTCATTGATACAAAAAGGTGAAGCTTCTTTATTTCAACCTTGTAACCGCTCCAAAACCTCTGGAAACAGATTTTCCTAATCCCATGAATTCCGGTATTGCAAAGTTTGTTGTAAACTCTCCTCTAATTCCCGTTACTTTTGCTCCTTTTAGCAAGCATATCTCATCCTGCGTTCTTCCAACCTCCAGTCGGATGTGCTCCTTGGCCACGTACCCTAATCCCTTGGAAGCAGAAAGGATATTGCCAACCAATATTCTGCGCAGCAGGTCTCTTTTTTCCTGGCAGGAAGCACCTATATATCTCGGATAGTTTCTCTGGCTTAAAGCCTGCCAAGGTGTGGCAAACCTGTAGCTGTGAATTTTACTGCAGCAGCCGAATTCCTCGCTTTTTAGGGTCACGCCACGCTCCAGGATGGAATAACTGCTCTCGCCCAGTTTTATCTCTTCGAATTTATCGTAGATTTCCTTTAGGACCTCTGCGCCCTCGTTGATCCCCAGGACAAGGGGGCTTCCCTGAATCATCTTGTACTGAATGAGTGGATATCTGTAGATTAGCTTGTCTGTTACATGCTGGTGAAGGAGCGTATATTCGTTGAATCTGGTTGCGAAAAAGCCGCGTAGCTTAGCTGCGTTCTCGTGCATGGACGTGTCAGAGTGAAGAGTGAGGCGAAGGATTTTGAGAATCATGGTATTTTAGAGGATTAAAGAGCCACTACATGAACTGTCTCTTTTGAAACCCATTTCTGGATCGTATCCAATTTCTTGATCGATTTCGATTTTTGATATATATCCAATACCCAATTTATCATCAAAGCCAACTTGATTTTCATAAGTTTTAGGAACAGAGATCACATAATTGTAAAAGTCTTTTTTTATCATTAAAAACCTCTTTTTGCGTTCAAATGGGCCCTTAGCAGCTTTGATTTTGCCGTACATTTTCCATATTTCTTTTGCTTCGTCATCCACCTCAACAAAAATATCTAATTTAAAGTAATCTTCTTTTATTAGTTCAAAATCCGAAATTGGTTTTCTTTTTTCATTATTAGGGCTTTTGTCATAATAATATAGTTCATAAATTGAGTTTAACAATTTTGTTTCCACTCTTGATTTTACTTTTACTACCTCAAAAAATTCATTTATATATTTTAAAAAATCCAATTCTGGAATCTGTGATTTGTCGTCAAGTATTTGTCTTACTGCCTCTAACAAAACTGGGTCGTAAATGCCTGTAAATGGTTTGTTATCTTCTCCAATTAAATTTAAAATATACATATCTGATTGTTCTAATATTTTATTTCTGTTACACCGCCCAGCAACTTGTATTATCGAATCTAATGGGCCCATATCACGGAATACACAATCGCAATCGATATCCACACCTGCTTCGATTAGTTGTGTAGAGACAACTACAATCTTTTGTCCTTTATTTATTGCCTCCTTTATCTTTTTTATTCTTGCTCTTCTCTCTTTTGGTATTATGTTTGTAGATAAGTAAAACACCTTAAAAGCCAAACCCAACTCCTGAATCCTATTAATTATTGACTTATAAAAATCCAATGATGAATTAATCGTGTTGAGAACGAATAAATATGAATTTTTAGACAAATCATCCAAGCTATTGCAGAATTCGGATATTTGTTTAGCATCTGAATCTATATTCAGACAAACGCGGTTCAATTCTACCATATTAAAATAATTTTCATAGCCATCAACGAGTTCTTTATATGAGTTCTCTTCGAAGATTAACGGTTTTGTGGCAGTCATTAGGATGATCCTACAATTGAAATACGTTGTTATGGCAGTCAAAATAACATCTACTAACTTCCAGTATTCAATTGGTATATTCTGGACCTCATCTAAGATTATTATTGAATTCACAATATTATGAAATTTTTTCAGGCTGCGGTTTTTATAACCTACCAAAGTGTGGAATAACTGAATAAAAGTTGTCACAATTATTTCGGATTCCCACGACTCGATTAACGCTAGGCTCTCGTCAACATCGTATTCTTTATCTATATTTTCAGTTTTATAGAAGATTTCAGAAAGATGATGGTGTTTTAACAGATATTCGCTCTCTCTTTGTTCAAAATCATTGACTTGACTTAACACCTTCTCAAACACATTATAATTTTGGTCAATGATACTTGTAAAAGGTAAAGAGTATATTATATGTGGTTCATTTTCCAATTTGAACGCTTTTTTTAGCTTATTTCTTAGTATTAAGGCCGCAGAAAGGGATATTAAGGTTTTACCCGTTCCCGTGGGCGCGGTTAATGTAAAAATTCTTTGATTTATGTTTTTGGGGTCTCTGATATTTTTCAAAACTGATTCTCGTATTTCATTCCGTATATGGTTGATATTGCTTCTATTATCTCCTTTAAATTCTGGGAATTTCAGATATTCTTCCACAAGACATTCTGGTAGTTCTTTGCGTTCGATTTCCCTGATCTGTCCTGCATGTTTCTTATCTGAATCTATCAAAGCCGAATAGAGAAGCTGAACAAGAAGATAATGGATTATATCTTTATTGTCATTCTTCTTGAAGAAATATAAACACTTATCTAACTCTTTAATCAACGGTTTAATGTCGGAAGATGAATTTAGTTCTTTTTTATATACACTCAAATTTAAAAAAATATCTCCATATGATGATAGATGACTTCGGAATAATCTATCATATTCCCCTTCTATTTGTTCTTTATTCTTCCAAATATCTTCCAATTGTGTCTTTATATTCTTAAAACCTGCATCAAATAATTTATCTGCATTTATATCGTCTTCAATATTATCTAAGTTCAAATGATGACGCTTTACAACAAAATAAGCAAGTAAAGGCAGGAATTTATAGGGGCGTTCATTATCTAGATTTTTTGTTTTGATATATTCCTTCACAACTTCAAACGCAAATAAAGCAGAAATTAGCCCATGGTATGTTAAAGGATCCTTCCTATACATCAACCCTTTTAATTTTTCTTGGAAAAACGTCGTATATTTCCCAAAATCGTGTGAAACCCCAATTAGATAGGAAACATCAGAGATTATATCTTTATTTATTACATCAAATTCTTTTGATTTAATTATTTTTTTACTTCGCATTCCAACATATTGCAAGTGATCTTTTAGAAATATTTTTTCCGGTTCTAAATGCGAATAAAACTCCAATTTTACCGCCCTACATGAACATTACGTTTTCAATCACTCTGCAACCATCTTCAAAATAGTTCACCGAATAGCAAGTAGCTCTCTCCTTTAATTTTACCTTCATGAACTTGCCTTTAACTTCAAGTACATATTCTTTTGGCTTTCTGGGGGTTCTATCATTCAAGAAACCAGTAGGCATATTCTCGGTAATATATTGAAGATAATCTCCACTGAAATCCAACTCCACTTCTTTCAGTTTGCAAACACTATTTAGCTCAATTTCTTGCTTTGGATTTTTTGATGCCCCGCCTTCGTTGATATAGTCGACTGAAGCTAAAAATTCTGTTATACCCATGTAAGGTGGAAATACAAACCTCTGTTCCTCCAATCGCTTTTTTAATTTATCATATATCCCCTCATCCATATGGTAAAAATATATCCTGTATGTTAATTCATTCCCTCTTTCTGGAAGTAAAATTTCTAGAGGAATTTGGGTACCCCCCGCGCTACCATCGACCTCAGAAAGCGATTTCGTTCTAATGTAATTCACGGTTTGCATCATTCGCCTTATTTTCGACCTCAAAGAAACTGCAACGAGACATTTGTTCCCATCAAATTTTTCGTAATATACCTCGTCATTTTCTTTTGTATACCTCTCACTCGGCAATCCCAAAAGCCCTGCGATCAACCCAACAACAACCGTTCTTGGTGGGACTAAATAACTTAAAGAAGAAGAATTGGTATAATACTTTCTGAAATGTGCCATAGGTCCTTTTAGGTCAAATATTAATAGTTTCTCTGGATCGGGGTTGTTGTGAAGCATTTTCATCCTTCCGTGAGGTTTTGACTTTACGTCTCTTGTTTTGGTAATGATAGAATGGCCAGTTCTGTATTCTTTATCTTTCCCTCCTTGATGTCCCAGCCTTTAATTTTTAGATCATCGTGTTTCCAGAAGTGAATTTTAAGAATTTTGTCATTAAAACCCTCCAATTTTTTACATAGCTTCGTCAAGTCTAAGTTGTAATCATCTGGGGATCGTAGCTTCGAAGTATCCTCAAAAGGCATCTCCTTACCTTCTCTGTCCACTATTTTGATATATCTTCTTAAATCTCCTAATAATAATTCTGGATTTTTATATTCTATTCGGATGTACAACCGGGGGTATTGCCCTGTTTTACTTCTCGTAGTCGCCTCCAAAGGTATTGCTTTTATCATCGCATCATCAAACAGATCAATGTCTTCATATGTTAGACTCGTATGTTTCGCTCTTTTTGCACTAATTATACCGTGGAATGCAATCAACGAGTAATCCAAGCGGTAGTCCTTGCCCATTGTACTGTAATCGTCTCCTGCACCGGCAAAAGTTGAAGTAATTGTGCTGGAATCCATTGGACCAGTAACTTTGTTCAAGGAGTAACCCCAGTTGAATTGGATCGGTCCTGTAAACGTTATTGATGCTCCTTTTCCCACCTTACTCTTTAAAGGCATTGTGGCGCCAAAGAATCGAACATCAACTAATTTTGAGAGAAGCCATGGCAGATGTTCTGACAACTTTTTATCATTAGGCTTATTTTTACTAAATAAATCTTTTAGTTTCTCATCAGCTTCTATCTCTTCTTTATTCACCTCTATCAATTTTCTCAATCTATTTGTAGCATCTACCGTTTTCCCTCCGACTTTGGATACAAAAATTGTTACATTTTTATAGTCCATTAAATAGTCCCGAATATACCTCTTCAACCTCACATCCGAAACCAGGTTGACACTCTGGTTATAATCCATCCTCGGTTTGTTCTCGTCGTCGGGGTCTCCATTAGGGTTGCACATACTCGCATCGTAGATATATAGTATCTCACTATTTCTCTCGATGATTGTTACATCATTATCCGCTATTTGAGTTTCATTACCCATTTTACTCAACCACCCTATTCTCATTTGGTATTTCAATATTATCTAAAATTTTTCTCCCATCTGAATATTTGTAATTTTCTGCAAGTTTCTTTGCTTCTTCCAATATCGTTTCCATTTCTGTTGTATCTTTATTCTCTTCCTTCGCTTTTAAAATACAGTCTGACAAATTTTTTAACTTTTGAAAATATTTATCTTTGCTTCTTTTTCGCACCAAATAATTCGAGAAAGCATAACCAGATAAGCTATAGAATACATTTTCATGATTTGACAGTTTCCAGTTCGCAATATTGTTGTCTATCATCAATTTAAGCACAGAATAGATATCTTCGTTGTATTGTAACTTGTCGTATTGCCTCAATTTCTCAAGAACATCATTTGTCAGATGTCTCAATTTGTCTGTACCCATCCCCTGAAAATTAATCTTATTCAGGATCGGTTTCTTTTTGTGTCCCGACACACTCTGAGCGTTTCCGATCTCACCAATAAGATATCCCAGCAAAAATAACGCCCTTTTCTGTTCATCTTCATATAAGGCAACATCGCTCCAATACTCAGAAATCATTTTCGGAACCATACTCTCACCAACCTCATCAATATTTATATTGTTCATCCCACCCATACCTAAACCCCCCAATACTTTTAATTTGCTGAGGAATAATAATAAAAAGTTCAACTGGATAATTTTTGTGAATTCTTGTTCAATTTGAATATTATATCCTTCTCTTTCAAATTTGATGATTCTAATTACTTCTGTGAACTGATTAATCAGAAAATTGTAATCAACTCTTTTATCTGAAAATATGGAGTCTACAATATCTAGATACCTTGTAAATCCAGAATAACCATTTTTTATTGGAATGCATCCCCAAATACGATTTAAATCTATTTTTAAGCGGTTATCCTTTTCATAGTTATCATTCACCAAGTTGGCGATCTCTTCTATTTTACTCCGGATAAAGTCCAGTCTTCCTGGTGGGACGTCCTTGATTAACTTTAAAATCTTAAATTCACTTTTCGACTTTTGATAAAATAGGTAATTAATTATAAAGTTATTTTTCTCAGCTTCGTACTCTCTGAATGCAACCAACTTGTTTTGGAAATCCCTAAGTGATTCTAAATTACCGACAGAATCAGATGAATATTTTATATACTCTGAGAACTCTGCTATGTCCAACCCATCTAATTTAAATATAAAATGAGGGATGATATATACGCTTAATCCACCAATTCTCGTGCTTAGATTATTGTCGTCAGTAATGAAATTCTCTGCAATCATAAGATATTGGTAGCATTCTTTACATATGTTGTAGTTATTTTTAAAATTACCATCAAAATTGGATGAAAATCCTATTTTGTCTGTCATATAAAACTTAAATTTTAAATTTGTAGCATTGCTTGTTGTTGCTAGCAAATTCTCCTTTTTACAAATAGAGCACTTCCCGTGTATTGCCAAATTCTTTTTATATGTTTTATTTTTTTCATCGAATAAATTATTTAGCTTTTCATCATAAATTGCATCTCTGTACTCCTGATTTTTTACCAGTAGATCTCCATTTAATTTAACTGTATATAAGGAGACCTCCTTTTGCTTTATGCCTCGACATTGAAGTAAATCATTAGTAAGTAAACTTTCTCTTTTGACTCCTTGAGGTCTCATCCTCTCCAATATATCTTTTTTGTAATTATTTACTAATTTCTCCTCGATATTAGAAATCATTAACTCTTCGCATTTTACTTCTAATATGTCTTTCACCTTTTTACCATCTCCTTTTGAGGAGATGGTACATTTAATACCAAGTTCTTTACAAATAATTTTTAATTCTTTGATCTTTTCGTTGAGATCCTTTTTGTTATTTAAAGACGCCACATCTTTTTTGATTACATTCAATTTGCTTCTCAGAGATTCTGCTTTCTCATTTAGGAGATCGAACTTTGAGGGGTCCACTATACCTTCATCAAAAAATTCATTCAAAATTTGCTCTATATTGGTCTTAAAGTCTCCGTGTATTTTTCCCTTAAGATTCGGTAACGCCTTAGTAAAGAGGTATATTGGGCAATCTGTGGTGAGGAATATTTGTCCTTTGGCACCAGGATTATTCCCAATCCATAAATATTCCCTTCCAGAATTTTTACCACCTGCGTTTACTTTTTCAAAATCAACCTCAATTTTTTTGGTCTGAGTATTGAAATTCAGAAAAACAACATGCTGTTCAAACTGCTTCTCTCGATTCGTTTGGTTTCGTTGTATTTCTGGAACGTTCCGGCAAATTCCATTGAGATAAGCATCTTTAGTTAAGTCGCCTTTAACTACGTACTCCCCAATCCTCCTTATTGCCTCAATCATTTACACCACCCTTTTGCCACTATATATTATTATAAATCCCTTCATGACATTTCCAGTAATCCATTTCTTATTTTTCTTTCCGTCTTATCCCACCTTCACAGGCATATGTTTCTATAAGTACAATCTACGCACCTTGTCTTTTGCGTCGTTCCTTCTGGAAAGTAACCCGTCTGAATTATCATCAATATCTCACGCACCATTTGCAATGCTTTTTCAAAATCCTTTTGCTTGAATACTATTTTCTCTACGCGATGATTGCTCCTGGTGTAACAGACAAAACCTCTATCCACATTGACACCGTAGTTCTCCCTTATCAGAAGCCCGTACAGAGCCGCCTGGTATTTGTGCGTCCTGTAAACTGTTTTCTTCCACTCAGCATACTTGTAATCCATTGGCGCGGCCGTTCCGTCTTCCAGGAATAAAACCTCATCTACTTCTCCTTTGAACTGATACTTGTGCGAAGTTAGGTAAACAGAAATCTCTTTTTTGACGCAGTTGAGCTTAGTTCTCACGTAATCCTGGTTCACCTTCTCGCGGCTCTCGTGAAGCTCCCTGCCTTTCAAAACCTTAAAGCGTCGTTCCTCCCGTTGAGGAATCTCAAGGCAGTGCATGAAAAATATAAACCTGGGGCAGAATAAGTACTCCAAAACATCTGATACCGTTATGAAAATTTCCTGATTGTGCGTTGAACTTGTGGCATCAATTTCCATTCTAACCTCAGAATATCTTGGTAATGGTCATACCGCTCACCAGATCTCTGTCAAAACCCTCACCAATTAGTCTTATTTTGCTATGGCAGTCTTCACACATTGGAAATATGTAAACCGAATCTGAATCGTCTATGGTATTCTCGCACTCCAAGACCAGAGAATCTGCTTCATTTCTGTTTAGGTCTCCCAAGAAGGCGCTTTTCTGGACCCTAAAAAGTCCATAGTTTTTACAAATATTAGCCACATGACTGCGTATACGGTTTTCGGATATGTCGTATATCACCCAAATTAGCATATTTTCCTCAAGTTACATTTGAGCTTAAAGATCTGCATGTATCATCGTATGTTACTTCAGACTCAAACGTCTTCAGTAAGTTTTTCATCCGCTTTAATAAGCCTATTTGCTATCCTATGGCACTCTAACTGTATCGTATTTCTCTTTTTCACGTTTCTTTTTCGATATCTAATGGGTTCCTCTAAAGCCGTATTGACGGACTCAATTAGTGTAGCTTTCCCTTCTTTACTCAATCCTATGCCCTGCTCTAGCTTCTCGAAAAAGTTCTCTTTCACCATCCGTCTGGTGAAGAGGTGAACCACAGTTTCATCCACGTAGGTTCTGAACATTTCTATAATATCGAATACTAATGACTTCTTGTTGTAGTTGTCTGTGTGGAGAAAACCGACATATGGGTCTAGACCGGCGATTATGCACGCTTTCTCTACAAGAGAGTAAAGGATGCCATATCCATAGTTCAACATAGCATTGAATTCGTCTGTCGCCGGGTTTCTGCTTCGTCCTTCGAATCTGTATTTTTCCGGCATAATTGATGATAGTGCTGCAAAGTAGGCTCTTGCTGCTTTGCCCTCTAGACCCAATATATGTTGCCTTCTTTCTTCAATTGTGCCCCTTAGCCTTTGCATCTCTCTTTTGGAATACTCGATTTCCTTAATATAATCTCCAAGTGAGTCTCTTTTTTCCGCTCTGGCTTTCTTAAGTCTTTTTAAAAAATCTATCTGATTGCTTAACTTTTTCAATCCCCATTCCTTTGCAAAATCCAGCCCTTCTTCGCTGCTATAAAGATCAAGTTGTTTTCTCCTGATCAGCGTTGTACTTCCTAGCTTGGGGTGCCAGACTCTTCCATACGGTTCCCCATGGGAATCGAGAAACACTATATCGATGTTGTTATCAACTGCCAGCTTAATTGCATCTGTAGTTATATATGTGGCTGTTGTGATTAAAATACTGTTAACCTTATTGACCGCGATCTCGAATTTTTTATCATCCTTCTTCATTAAAAAACAATTTCCATTTTTTCTCAAATATGACCCGTAGGTATTGATGATAAGCTGCATTTTAACCTCTTTATGTTTTTCTTGATGGACTTTTAACCAATGGTCAAATAAACGCTTAAATTATGGGGGTAAAAGTACACAGATACCAAAATATAATTATTCTTGGGCAACTTATATCTTTTGGAAGAATTCCAATGGGTCGCATATCTGTGGCCCTATTAAACTTTTTGTATGTGTTTAGCTTATCTCAATCAGCATCATCAAAGCTATTTCTTGAGGTCTCGCGTGGCCAGTTTCAGTGAGTTATAGTGTTTAACGATACTTTTCGGATTAATCTCGAATTCGCAAGAGTTAGATATTTGGCCTATTCGTATCGTTAAACACTATTCTGGCGAAAAACAACATCATGCAATCGATTATAGGGGTGCTAAACACATACAATTTTTTCTATGACTATTAACGCCCCATTGGATAGATATATCAACGAATTCTAGTGTGCAGCGAATGAGAGCGAGTTAGACGAACGCTTTTTGTACGCTTACTTTTAAACGCTGCTTTTTTTTAGGTGAGATACATTCGCTAAACGTATTTTCCCTCTCTTCGAAGTCTCCATAAAATAACGGGCGATGACTATCTCACTATAATTGTGGCAGAGTCTCCAAGAACTGCTTCATTGCGGGCAGCTCTATTTAAAGAATATAAAAAATATTTCAGTTGAAGTTATTATTGGGGATGTATAAGCTACGACCACATTATTCTTTTATTCGTGGAGAACTAGAGCGGGTCTTCGCTTGTAGCTACTTAAATTCGTGAATGAAAAGGGAATTACGACTATTTTTCCTTCCATTATAGGGGTTACGCAGTTGGACGTATCTGTGTTGGTCACATCCCAAAAAGTTATCATTAATTGGCGTGTATTTGGTTTATGGGCATCTATTTAACCATTTAATTGCAACTATCTGGGCGTAGATACCTCAACTGCGTAACTCCTACTTAAATTTGATCTTCGTTAGTGCCTGTAAGAATGTCTTCTACTTCATTTGCGATCTTTGCATCCTTCATCATTTGTTTGAGGGTCCTGCCAGTTCCTTTTTTTTCAACCACCATTCCTGAAAAATCCTTGACGAACTTATCACTGCGGTCTATCTCCTCGTCTGCGCTCATTTTTTTCACCTTCATATTTTGAACTATAGTGCTTAACGATACGAATAGATCAAATCTCAAACTCAAGAGAGTTCGAGATTTGTCCGAAAAATATCGTTAAGCACTATAATTATCATTTATCATATGTCATTGATTGATCAATTCTCTAACCGTCTCCACAGGTATTGACGTTTTTTCAGAAACTTGCTCCGGTGTCATGCCTTCTTTATGAAATCGTTTCACAAACGTCTCTAAAGTCTCTCCAACTTCAATCAGATGCCCATCAGGATCAAAAAACCTTACAGTCCTCTGGCCCCATGTTTCTTCGATAAGTGGATGTAGTAGCTCAATGCCCTCTTCTTTCAATCTATCAAAAACTCTCTCAATGTCCTTAGTTTCAAAGCAGAATTCAAATCGATTGACTTTTTCGTCAACGGTGTTCTCCAATCCTCTCGTTTTGGGTATTATGTGATTGGGGTCGATCTCCCAGAGCGTAATTCCACAACTTAAGATGACGTTTTTACCAAAATCCAATTCGATTTCTTGTTCTAAAGTTTCCGTGTAAAACTTTTTTGATGTCTCAATGTCTTTTACGAAAGCTGCCGTTGAGTGAAATTTGATATCAGTCTTATGATTCATGTTTTTTCTATCCTCCTTTTTTTATAATGCCACATAGTGGGCCTTCGTTTTTGCTGGCGTGATAGCAATGGCGCCAAGTAAGTTATGGGCTTTGCTCATCTGAAACTTGTGCGCAAAATATTTGCTGTATTTGCCTCACCTTCATATTATAGTCGAAAACCAATTAGATGATACTAATTATTTTTCGCCAGAATAGTGTTTAACGATACGAATAGGCCAAATATCTAACTCTTGCGAGTTCGAGATTAATCTGAAAGGTATCGTTAAACACTATACCATTCACCGTTCATTCACTATTCACCATTCAATAAAATGTTATTCTGAATTTGAAAACGCTTTTTTCTTTTTCGCCCTTCTCTCCTCCTCGACGTAAATTTTCGTATGAATGTTATTAATTTTCTCTCGAGAGTATATATCGATTTTTGTTGGATATTCAATCGGTCGTTCACCGCTGTGATGTGCGCAGCCTTCAATATAGATTATGTTCTATTTATTTTGCGTTATTTTATGGTGCGCGCCGTTTAGACTTGTGTATGTGATTTTTGATCTACGGTGATAATGTGGATGATGTGGAGCTGGTGCGATGGGGAAGTGGTAAAATGGTATATTTATAGTCGAGAACTGTATTTACCGATGATGAACCGCTCCATGACGGGCTTTGATGAAGATTTCATCTTAAGCAAGGTCAAATCGCTTTATGAGGGTGCAGACCCTGCCCACGACTTTTCGCACGTAATGAGGGTCTACAAAAACGCCAAGTTAATCGGCCATAAAGAGGATGCGAACATGCAAATTCTTCTTTTGTCAGCCCTCCTTCACGACGTTTGTGCCCTCCCCAAGTCAATTGAAAAATCTGCAGAATCTAACGCCAAAAAACTCATCATGTTGGAGACGTTCTTAAATGATATGGACCTTCCCGAAGATGTGGTAGAGAACGTACAATATGCCGTTGAAGTACACAGCTTTTCCAAGGGTCTGGTTCCAACCACTTTAGAGGCGAAGATCCTTCAGGATGCTGACAGGTTGGACGCCATGGGTGCCATTGGAATTGCTAGGGTTTTTTTGGTAGGAGGTCAACTTGAACGGAAACTGTACAACTTCGAGGATCCTTTTTGCACTTTGAGAGAACCGGACGACCAAACTTGGAACCTAGATCACTTCTTTTCTAAATTGTTGAAACTCGAATTTGGTATGCACACAGAAACTGGCAAGAAGCTTGCCAAACGAAGAGGCGCCGTTCTGAGGAGATATCTTTCGGATCTTCACAAGGAGATCTCAGACGAAAATAATGTGGAGGTGGATACGTGGAAGTAGTTTTTCATCCAAGGTCAGAAATCAATTTTAGGATAAAGAGGCTCCGAGACCAGATGGGGGATATGACCGGAGCTATATTGTTTCAGTCCGTAGATCTGCTCTATTTTTCAGGCACTGCCCAGGAGGGTTTGATCTACATCCCAAAGGATCCCGATTTCCAACCAGCTGTTATGATAAGGAAAAATTTGGAGCGGGCCGAACAGGAATCTCCGTTGGAGGTGACCCCTCTCAAAAGTCTGAAGCGCCTTAAAGCTGATCTTGACATACCTTCAGACGCGTTGATCGGACTGGAGCTTGACGTCCTTCCTTACAACAATTACTATAGAGTGGCGCAAGCGTTGGAGGATTCCAATTTCGTCGACGTGTCTGAGACGATCAAAATGATACGTTCAATAAAATCGGACTTCGAGATAGGGCTGATTAAAGAGGCCGCCAAAATATTGGATGCAGGCCTATCATCCGTTCCGGAGAACCTCGTTGAAGGCAAGACTGAGATTGAGCTGGCCTCCGAAGTTGAAGCCGAGATGCGAAAGTTGGGCCACGAGGGGGCACTTCGTTTCCGAAGGTTCAATCACAATCTTCCTATGGGTCACTTAATGTCTGGCCCGAATGCTGCAATTCCCAGCTTCGTCGCATCACCCACAGGCGGAAGGGGCGTATCTTTGCTTCAGCCGCAAGGACCTGGTTTTAGAAAGATAAAGAGAAACGAGCCCGTATTGGTAGACTACGGTGGGGTGTACAATGGGTATATCGCCGACGAGACCCGGATATTTTCCATCGGTAAATTGTCTCAGGAGTTGGAGGATTCCCATCTGGCCGCTTTAGGGGTGCAAGACGCAGTGGTAAAGGAACTCAGACCTGGAATGACTGGAAAGGATCTCTTCAATTTGTCTGAAGCGGTCGGTGAGCAGCTTGGCTACAAAAATCATTTGGGGGGGCCACCAGGTGCTAAATGCGGATTTGTGGGCCATGGGGTGGGCCTGGAAATAGATGAATACCCTGTGTTGGGACCCGTCAACCATCAAATTGAGAGTAACATGACCATCGCCATCGAGCCCAAGATGATCTATCCTGGTGTGGGCGTTGTGGGAATAGAAGATACGTTTCTGACAACCGAGAAGGGGCCACAGAGGCTTACCGAGCTTCCGCAGGATATATGGCAGGTTTGAAGATGGCGATCAAAACCACGGGGTGTTTTTCCCCCTATCAACGTAAGTAATATGGTTTTGCTGTTTGGGCTTGGAAGACTATAATCTTTTCATCCCCAAACCAGCTATTTATTACTTCGGGAAGCGCAGAGGGTCACGAATACTCCGTCCTTTAGGGCGGGGATGAAGTGAACCCTCGCCCGTTTTTCGGGCATCTTTGGATCGATAAAACATTGATGACTGTTTAGAGGATACAGAAAGCAAAGTTTCAATCATGCTTATCAAGGAAATCTGGGCAACAAATACTCAAAGATTTCTGAAATCCGGAAAACCGGGCGTGCGGCCCCGAAGCATACCCCACCCTTTAGGGTGGGGTGGGCCGCACGCAATTTGATTTTATTTGTGTTGCATGTTGCCGAATAAGCCCGTCCATAATTCGGACATTCACAGCTTTATCTTGTTATAGTGTTTAACGATAAGAATAGTTCACATCCCAAACTCACGAGAATTTGAGATTTGTCCAAAAGATATCGTTAAACAATATAATCCGAAAGGTACCATTAAACACCATACTTCAACACCAAGCATTTCGGTACCACCCACAAAATATTTCACGCATGAATGTGTGACTTCGACGATCTTGTCTTATCAATCTTCAAGAGTTTCTTGCTTCTTTAGTGGACCTGTGCGAGCAATTTGGGCGCACATCTGAGGAGGACAATTTCCAATTTGCGTGGCATTTATCTACGAAAAACGATAACATATTGAAGGAGGTGCAAATTTGATGAGTTTGAAAGGAACCCGAACTGAAAAGAATATCCTGATTGCCTTTGCAGGAGAATCTCAAGCCAGAAATCGTTACAACTTCTTCGCCTCACAGGCAAAAAAGGAAGGCTACGAGCAGATCTCGGCCATATTTTCGGAAACTGCTGACAACGAAAAGGAACATGCTAAGAGGCTTTTTAAGTTCTTAGAAGGCGGGGAAATCGAAATATCGGCAGCATTCCCTGCAGGCGTCATAGGCGACACTAAAGATAACCTCAAAGCTGCAGCTGCTGGCGAGAACCACGAATATATGCACATGTATCCGGAGTTCGCCAACATAGCCGAAGAGGAAGGCTTTGAAGAGATCGCATCAGCGATGAGAGCAATCGCCCTTGCCGAAAAGCAACACGAAAAGAGGTACTTAACCCTCCTTCAAAATATAGAGGAAGATAAGGTATTCAAGCGGAAAGAAGTGGTCAAGTGGAGATGCCGAAACTGTGGCTATGTCCACGAAGGCACTGAAGCACCAGAAGAATGTCCTGCCTGTGCTCATCCTAGGGATTACTTCGAGTTGCTGGGCGAAAACTACTAGAGAACCTCTTCCTCTATGCTTTTTATATATCGTTAAGCATTATTCTGGCGAAAACCAATTAGTATCATCTAATTGGTTTTCGATTATAATTGATCGCCACCATTTGTCTTTTAGGCTCTTAATTCACGGTTACCACGTTGCTTGCGCCCATGATTTTTCTGTAGACGTTGTTCTCGAAAAGCCTGAAGTCGTACTTGCCACGTTTCGATGGCAACTTGAAGGTCATGGTACCGCAGGATCTACCGTTGGCATACTGCATATCGATCATGTATTTGTCAGGGCTGGTCATCTCGTACATCCCGACGGCAGAGGCAGGTTTTGCGCCCCAGAAGGATATCTCGACGGTGCCACCAGGTTGAACTTCCGATGGTGATGCCGTAATCCGCACACCGGAGAGGGCCTCCGCCTCCAAGGGCTCGCTTGAAACCAACAGAGAATCGACGTCTTCTTCGAACATGCGGAATTCATATCTTCCCGAAATTGAAGGGGCTGTGAAAATCAGAGTCCCATCGTTTCTTCCCTTCAGGTACTGCTTAGATATGACTTTCTGGGCACCAACGTTGTATAATCCTACCCAATCTCCTTCGTTACCTGGTGCGCCGCTGTATTTCACCTCGACCTTTTCACAGGTGCTGATTGAGGTGGGCGCGATCGAGAGGGCGGGTACGGCCACCTTGAAGGGTAGCGTTACGATTTCCGTTCCAACCTCGTCATACATTCGGAATTGGTAAGAACCTTCCTCTGATGGCGCTTGAAAGTCGATGGTGCCTTTAGAATCGTCTATAATATGGTACGAGTGTGCATCATCTGCTTTGTTGGATGATTGATTGGTTGGCTTTAGTTCTACCCATCCTGAGAAGTTATCTGCAACTTTAAAGCTGAGGGATATGTTCTTTTCAGGCAAATAACTCGAGCAATTGGTGCTGAGTTCGTAATCTTTTGAAACTATTTTGTGACGGAAAATTGCATCTTCTGAGGCTAGAGGATACTGATCTACGCTAGATCCTCCCGCTATCTGGTAATAATTGTCGCAGATCCCATCTTCGTTATGATCTTTGCAGCCTTCCTCGATGGCGTCGAAGTCGTCATACCAATTTCCTTTGTTTTCCTTGTCCCAGAAATTGTCGCCATCGTCATAGGCGTTCCCATCATTTCTCAGAAATTCGTTTTGATAGATGTAATTTTCTATGCGTTCTTCAAATAATGCGATTTCTCTGACGTTTTTAATTGATGCCTCATTTTTGGGGACGTGCCTTATGTACACCCCTTCTCCGTCTGTTTTACTGACGCTCTTGGTGAAGTTGTTTTTGGTTATGTGAATGCCCTCTCCGTTTTGGGCTATGCGATTAAAACTGATCTCGTTTCCCCAAGAGGTTTCCAAATAAATACCGATATTGTTATTCTCTATGGTGTTTCCGCTGATAACGATGTTTTTGGCGTCCTGTAGTGAGATCCCGATGCCGTTTTCTGTGATGGTGTTGTTTCTTATGGTACAGTTTTGGGAAACCACTTTAATCCCTGAATCTTTTTCGTTGAAACCTGAACCTGTAATTGTGAAACCTTCTAAAGTGACTCCTTTGGAGTTTAACGTTATGGTGCTGCCGAAATTACCCGAATCGACCTTTGGATGCCCAGTTCCTTTCAATACGATCTCCTTATTTAAGATCAGGTTCTCCTTGTATAGGCCCCCTTCCACTAAAATAGAATCTCCGTCTTTTGCCTCGTTGACCGCATATTGGATGCTCTCACCAGGACTTACAATCATACTATCGCCTTCTGTCAATCCCATAGACAAAAACGAGATTAAAAAAAGGGTTAGGAGTATGAAAAAATAATGAATGAGGAAATTCTCTCGACCATTTCTTCTGGCCGATGCGTACTTCTTAGTGCTTTTGTACATGTTATTCGCTCGAACGCTTAAACTCTAAAGTTATAGTGTTTAACGATAACTTTCGGATTAATCTCGAACTCTCTTGAGTTTGAGATTTGACCTATTCGTATCGCTAAGCACTATTCTGGTGAGAACCAATTAGTTGAAACTAATTGGTTTTCGACTATATTTGACCCTGATGCGCCTTAAGGGGGTTATCATTTTTGAAATTTGCTGTGCTTTCTTTATTGGCAATTAGGCAGTATCGGTTTTGGCCACCTCATCCAACCCCAACTCTTTGGTTGATATGTCCTTCATCTTGTATTTCTGAATCTTGCCGGTGACGGTCATGGGGAAGGAATCGACAAATTTTACATATCTGGGCACTTTGAAGTGAGCGATCTTGCCCTTGCAGAATTTTTTTATGTCTTCAGGCGTTTGGCTGCGGCCGTCTTTCAGTTTTATCCAGGCCATAAGCTCTTCTCCAAACTTTACATCGGGCACTCCGATTATCTGCACGTCGCTTATGTCGGGGTGGGTGTAGAGGAATTCCTCAATCTCCCTGGGATAGATGTTCTCGCCGCCTCTTATTACCATGTCCTTCAAGCGGCCGGTAATCTTGCAGTAATCGTCTTCATCGAGAACGCCCAAATCTCCGGTGTGAAGCCACCTTTTCACGTCTATTGCCTGGTTGGTGGCGTCAGAGTTATTGTAGTAACATCGCATGATGGCATATCCGCGAGCACATATCTCACCGGTTTCGCCTCGATCAACTATTTTGCCACTAATTGGATCTACAATCTTGACCTCGGTATGAGGCATGGGCTTTCCTACCGTAGACACCCTCTGTTCCAAAGAATCGTTGGTAGACGACATGGTAATGCCGGGAGACGCCTCAGTTTGTCCGTAAGTTATGACCACTTCTTTCATGTTCATGAGAGTGCTAACTTTTTTCATGAACTCTATGGGGCAGGGCGATCCCGCCATGATGCCGGTTCGCAACGAGGACAAATCGAACTTATCGAACTCTGGATGTTCCAGCTCGGCGATGAACATGGTGGGCACGCCGTGCAGTGCTGTACATCGTTCTTTCTCTACGGCAGTCAAGGTAGAGATGGGGTCGAAGTATTCAGCAGGAAGAACCATGGTGGCGCCGTGGGTCATGCAGGCCATGTTGGACAGTACCATTCCAAAACAATGGTAGAAAGGCACAGGTATGCATAGACGGTCCTGATCGGTGAACTTCATGCATTCACCAATAAAGTAACCGTTGTTCAGGATATTGTGATGGGTTAAGACCACACCTTTTGGAAATCCTGTGGTGCCAGATGTATATTGTATGTTTATGGGATCATCGAAGTCCAGCTCTTCTTGGCGATCGAGCAACATTTTGTCCGGCAGCTCATCTCCCATTTTCATGATCTCTTCCCATGAGTTCATGTTTGGTTGTTTTTCTCCTCTAATTAGAACGGCAGTTTTTAAGTGTGGCAAAATTTTCGAGGATATCTCTCCCGGTTTGCAGGTCTTCGCTTCTGGACATACCTCGTAGAACATGTTGACGTAATCTGAAGTCTTGAATCGGTCAATCAGCAATAGTGCCTGTGTTTCTGACTGCTTTAGAGAGTATTCTAGTTCGTGGGTTCTGTAGGCAGGATTGATGTTAACCATGATTATGCCCGCTTTGGCCGTAGCGAACTGGCTGATGATCCATTCAGCTATGTTAGTTGCCCATATGGCCAAACGGTCGCCCTTCTTTAGCCCTAGGCCGATGAATCCCTTTGCCGCCCGGTTTACTACTAGCTGTAGCTCTCGGTAAGATAATCTAATGTCTTGCTGAAGCGACACAATGGCGTCGTTGTCTGGGTATCTTTCCGCAATCTCGTCGAACATTTGCCCTGTGGTTTTCCCAATAAGTGGTTTTTGGGAACCTTGGAACGCGTAGCTTAGGGATTCTTTGCCCGCCATGAAATGGCGTAAAAACGTTTGATACATATAACCTTATCCCGACTATAGTCGTTAGATATTTATAAATAATATGTGCTATAAATTTCACAACCTCTAATTAAGCGCAGACGTTGGATTCGGTTGGTAAAAGGGCAGAGGGCAGTTTTCCTTCCCTCACTTTTGTCTGGTTATAATTTTTGTATGTTTTGGGATTTTGAACTATTTCCCTGTTGATTTTTAGCATATCTGCTAGTTTGAAGCCCCTTCCAATGACAATTGTGAGAATATCTTTGAGATATTACCTTCGACTTTTTATTTTGTTGAATACCTTGCAGCTTTGCTGTGGGGTGCGCCGCAGCAAGTTGACTTATTGAAGGAATCTGAATATAGTGCTTAACGATACCTTTCGGATTATAGTGTTTAACGATACTTTTCGGATTAATCTCGAACTCGCAAGAGTTAGAGATTTGGCCTATTCGTATCGTCAAACATTATTCTGGCGAAAAATAATTAGTATCATCTAATTGGTTTTCGACTATAATTTCGACCACTGTTTTCGGGACAATTTTTCAGTACAACGCGATAGTATTTTCATATGTTGTGGAAAGGTAGTATCTAATGAGCTATAAGCAAGAGGAATGTTTCAGTAGACCGTATGTGATTACGCCCTCGATGGGCAAGCGTCTTATTGGAATGGCAATGGCTGCTCATCCTGCGGTTCAGTCTGTGCTTAATAAGGGCACGCTTGTCATCGTTGCAGGTACCACCAATGGTTATGTGGCCGAAGAGATCTTCAAAGCTCGCGGTGAGAACGGTGACTTTCATAGAGAAGGATTTTTTCGAGGGGTTACGGTTCCGGCCAAGGTAAAGACCACCGATATGGGCATGTTAGCTGGCACGCAGCATTTCCCTGGTGATGTGGTAATTGTTGATGGCAAATGGATGGAGGGTGCGACCATCTTTGATGTGGTGGACGAACTTGACGAAGGCGATCTAATATTGAAAGGTGCCAATGCATTGGACTTGTCTCGTCAGCAAGCGGCGATTTTGATAGGCCATCCGAAATCCGGGACCATCGGTGCAGCCATGCTTGCAGTCGCTGGCCGGCGGGTGGGCATAATTCTTCCGGTGGGTTTGGAAAAGAGGGTGGATGTCGACTTGTATGAATTGGCCCTCAGGCTGAACGCACCAGGAAGAACGGGTCCGCGTCTTTTGCCAGTTCCCGCGAGCGTGTTCACAGAGATTGAGGCCATCCGACTTTTATCGGGTGCCAAAGTGGAAATCATTGCAGCAGGTGGCGTTTATGGTGCTGAAGGGAGCGTTTGGATCTCTGTTCATGGCAGTCCTGATGAATGTAATAAGGCGGAAGACGTGCTCAGTACGATCTCTTTGGAGCGGGATTTTGCATCAGGCTTGGAGTAGATTTTTCAGGGCTTTATCTACA
>Ga0272443_10002930_pt1 | contig 20910 bp, 16 predicted proteins | sample SSMAcet12_FD_193581 | JGI IMG/M metagenome (GOLD analysis project Ga0272443, IMG submission 193581) | Marine sediment archaeal communities from Little Sippewissett salt marsh, Falmouth, MA, United States - SSM-Acet-12 | ecosystem: Environmental > Aquatic > Marine > Wetlands > Sediment ... | reverse complement strand
AAAGAGCTTTTTGGATCTTGTCCCCCGGTAGAATGATCATCGCGCAGAGACGCAGAGGCGCAGGGAAATAGCGACTATAGGGATTGTCAGAATTCGGTTGGACGCCGCCAACTTTCTCAATTCAGCGCCTTCGTTTTGAAATGGTTCAAACCCCCTCTCTATCGGTTTTTTCGTGAACGGTAACCTCTCAGGGCAGAATTCGATCAGGCAGCGGTCTGAGCCGAGGCGGAGAACCAAGGTACGATCCGGATGCGATGCTATCCTGGTCGTCCTGCTGACGGTGTCGATGCTATCCGGCTGCGTGATGCCCAGGTGGGCGGTGGAAACATGGGGCGAAGACCAGTACATGTCCTACCGGATCGACGAGCGGAACCTGGCGTTGTTTACCTATCCCCGGCAGTCCTACCCTTACGATCGGCAAGGGATTCAACAGGCGGTTTCCGACATCCACGAAGCGATTCTGTCAGGCGGTCGAGAAAAACCCCTGGTCGTGTTCATTCACGTTCGGGGAAAGCATCCGGATAAGGCCTATGGCGACGATGACACCGTCGGAGAGGACATCTTTTTTCGCATCGAAAGCGAATACGAATCGACTTTGCCGGCGCCGTCTACGTGACCGTCAATCCGGGACAGGACGAACTGCTGAAATTTTCAGGATATCTGCTCGGCACGCCCCGGCTAGGACGGAGCCTGACACAAGAGGACGGTTCGGCCGAGCCCCTGGCCGAAGGGGCCGCCTACCTGGACGTTTCGGCGGCGGACGTCAACCATGACTACTTCATCGGCGCCGACCGCCCCGAAATCCCAACGAAAGCAGGATATTACTCCACGATTTTGATGTTGCCAGCATATCTTCCCACGGTCGCATCGTCAACGCAGTTTTCTATATCCTGTTCAGGCAAATCTTTCAGAATTTTCAGCGCACCTATAGGACAAACAAATTCGTTGCCAGCCATGTCCTTGACTTTCACATATACGTCTTTTTCTCTTTCGGCCATTGAGCATTCCTTTTAGTTTCTTGTTAGGATTTTTTGTTCAGAAAAAAAGGATGGCCAAACGAGTAAATTCGGCCATCCCTTCTTCTGTGTTGGCGTTTTATCCCGGGATTGACACCGGAGCGGCTTTACCTAAGGCTTCCATGGTTTCTTCGTATTTGCCGCGCATGTCGACGTGGGCATCGTCGATTTCTTTTATCCGTTGCGTTTCTTCAAGAAATCAATAATCAAATTGTATAAAGCAATCAATTCTCGGATTATCACAAAGCGAGGTAACATGGTAAATAAATGCTTTATCTGGGTTTCGGTCGCCGCTGCGTCAATGGTTTTACTTTCTGAAGGAATTATGGGCATGGATTTAGAGCGCTACCGCTGGCAGAATCGCTTGCTTCTTCTATTTGCCGCCGGAGAAAATACTCCAGAATACATGAAAATCGCAGAGGAAATAGAGCAGCACCGGCATGAAATGAAAGATCGCGATCTGGTCGTGATTCGCTTGCTGGAGTCTGGTAGTTCAAAGGTGGATGGCCAAAGCCTCTCAGACAACGAAACGAAGCAACTCAGAACGCGCTTCGAAGCCCTGCCGGGTCGTTTCAAGGCCGTACTCATCGGCAAGGATGGTGGTGTAAAGCTAACGCGAAACGATGCGCTTAGGCTCCAGGAAGTGTTCGATCGCATTGACGCCATGCCCATGCGACAGCGTGAGATGCGGGAAAGAGAATCCTTGCGAAAGTAGATGATCCGGCCGGGGATTTTCGTCTGCGGGGAATACGGCGGGTTGCCGGGTATGCAGTGGTCGATGCTTTCGGGTCGGAAGGCGGCTGAGGCTGCGGCCGATTACCTGCAAGCAAATTCCAGCCATAAAAAGTAGGATGGCCGGATAAATGCCTCCGGTCACCTCTGCCTCCTAGACGTAATGATAAGATGTCTTGTCAAACCACTATATTTTCTGCTTTTGGGAATCTTCCCTGAACGACATGTCCTCTCATGTATGCTAATCGGTTCTGGCGGGATTCAGCAGATGAATCATCTCCACAAACGAAAGGGCCGGTACAGACTCCCCGCACCGGCCCTTGATTCCATAGGATCCCTTCGTTTCCCTCTCAGCGGCTGCAGTAATCTTTTTCAGGGGCAGGCCACTTTCGGATCACCTCGTCGGAAGCATTTCGGATCGTGATCGACACGCCGTGATCGCCGTCCAGGCGATGGGTTGCGCAGGAAATTCACGGGTCGTAGGCGCGCACCGCCATCTCGATCCGGTTCAGGATTCCCTCGTCCACGTGCCCGTTCTGGATCAGGGCCCTGGCCGCCTGGTTGACGCTCATGTTGATGGGGCCCAGGTTGTGGGTGGTGCCGACGATCATGTTGGCCCGGGTGATCAGCCCGTTTTCGTCGGTGGAGTAGTCGTGGATCAGGGTGCCCCGGGGGGCTTCCACGCTGCCCACCCCGCGGCCGGCGCAAACTTCGACCTTGGCCCGCACGTTCGGATCCGTGATCTGGGGGTCTTTCAAAATTTCGATGGCCCGCTCGCAGGCATACACCTCCTCGATCAGCCGGGCGTAGTGATACAGGAGGGTGCCCTGGGCCGGCCGGCCGAACTGGGTTCTGAACTCCTCGAGTTCGGCCTGGGCTTTGGGGGTCGCCATCTTGTCGGCGGCATTGATGCGGGCCAGGGTGTTGGAGCGATAAATCCCCTTGGGGTTTTCCAGGTCGAGGGAAAACCCTTCGTTCCAGAACTTGGCATAGGGAAACTTGCCGTAGGAAAACGGCAGGACCTGTTCGCCGAGATAGTCGGTGTAGTCGGCGACATCGAAATCGGTGAACGATCCGTCCGGCTTCATGAGCCGGATCTTGCCGTCGTATAGATTCAAGGCGCCGTCGTCGTCGACGGTGCCGATAAACCCGGTTTTGATGACCCCCAAAGACTGGATCGCCTCTATGTACTTGGGAAAGACATCCTTTTTGGCAAATTCGATGGTAAAGAGGGAAAAATCGAGTACCTCCTGCATCTGTTCCAGGATCTCTTTTCGCTCCTCTTCCAACATCGGTTTGGAAAATCCGCCGACGACACCGGCAATCGGGTGAATCGTCTTTTTCGAGTACTTGTCCAGGATCATCTTGACCATCTGCCGCATCTTGACCACTTTGACGGCCAGCTCCGGATTGGACTTGACGATTCCGATTACATTGCGGACGGCATAGTCGCTGTCCGGGCCGATGACAAAATCGGGCGCCGCCAGGAAAAAGAAATGCAGCAGCTTGTCTTCGGCATGGGCGATGGTCTGCATCAGCTCCCGGAGCTTGCCGCCGGCGTGCGGGGGCGTGACGCCGAAACATCGGTCCACGGCCTTGTTGGCGGCCAAGTGGTGCATCCAGGGGCAGATGCCGCAGATCCGGCTCACCAGCCGGGGCACTTCCTCGGCCGGTTTTCCCTCGATGAATTTTTCAAATCCCCGAAGCGACATGATGTTCACGTTGGCATCAGAGACATTTCCGGCGTCGTCAAGCGCAATGCTGATCGATGCGTGTCCTTCGATGCGGGTGATCGGCTGGATCGTGATGACCTCTGACATGGTTCAGCTCTCCTTCCTTTTTCCTGCCGGTCGAAGCAGATGGTGCGCGCCGGAAAAGCGCAGCAGCGAAACGCTTTCGGGCAGCGATGAAAGTTCGATCCCGTTGGAAGCCAGTGCGTTGAGCATGTCCAGGCGCTGGTTTCCGTCCTGCATTACCGGGCCGTAGCAGCCCCGGCAGGGAACCCGCGCGGAGATGCAGCGCGGAACGATGCCATTTCCGCCGCATCCGGCCCGGGTCACCGGTCCCATGCAAAGGATGCCCTGCTCCAGAAAGCAACGCATCTTGTCCAGCGGCTCGCTGGGCCCGCCATACTGGGGGGCCTGAAGAAACCGCCGCAGGGCCTTGAGCTGTCCTTTTCCCTCCCGGCGGGTCGGGCAGGTGTCGCACACGCTTTTTTGCGGCAGGTCAGGGGCCTTGCCCGCCACTAGGGCCGTAAGGGCCGAGAAAATGTGGTCCGGGTGGGGGGGACACCCCGGAAGATACAAGTCCACCTTGATCTTTTCGTCCAGCGCATAGCAGGCATCCAGCAGGGGCGGGATGTTCCGGTCCGGATAGGCGTCCGGTACGTCCGTGGTTTCCGTGTGATAGTAGCGGTCTAAAAGCGCTTCGGACGTGTAGGAGTTGGACAGGGCCGGGATCCCGCCGTGGGTGGCGCAGGTGCCCAAGGCGATGATCAGATCGCAGCTTTTCCGCATTTCCTGCGCCACTTCCAGATGCTCCTCGTTGCGGATCGCGCCGCTGATCAGCCCCACGTCGGCCTTGGGGATCTGAATGTGCTTTCCGTTACCGAGCTGGCCGAAGTACTTGTGGTCGATCAGGGCCGGGATGTGCACGAATTCAGCGACCTTGAGCACGTCCAGGAGCCGCTCTCCCATGTCCAGGATCGAAATTTCGCATCCGGAGCAGGAGTTGAGCCATTCGCTTGCCACTTTGACCGTCATGAATCGTTCCTCCTCTTGATCGCCCCGCAGCCGGGACGGCCTGTATTACTGATCGTGTTTATTCTTTGATCCTCACCGACTGAGGCCCCAACTGGGATCGGAATCGTTCTGCCCGCATTTTTTTGCGGGCAGACCACTCCTGGACCTTGTTGAGTGCGGCGCTGGCATAGGTTGGATCATCCTGGTAGCGGTAGTGTTCGATGGCTTCGGCCGTTTTGGCTTCGGCCATGGCCGCCCGGCCCAGGGGGGTGCGGGTGATGAACGTGGTCCAGCCCTGCCGGGCGCCGATGCCCCCGAAGGAAACGTCCGCATACTCAGCCGAATAGTCCGGACAGAACCGGCAGGCATAGCGGCGGATCGATTCGAGTTCGTCAAGATCGACGGTTTTGACCTCTCCGTTGTTTAGACGCACCAGGAGCTGCTCTTTGATGTTGATCTTGGCCACATCGTCCCAGTCGAATCCGCCGACCTCAGCCAGATGCCGGCGCTGTGCATCGCCGAAAACGAAATTGCCGGAGCAAAAAAGCCCGAGGCAGAACTGGATCGAGTCCGACGGCACCACCCCCAGGGCCTGCATCCGCCGCACCGACTTGATCTGGCAGGGGGTGCCGACCAGGGCCACCCGGCGAAGCCCCTTTTTGATCATGGGATCGAACTCCTCGATGGAGGAGTAGGTCGTGTACATGTCGCTGAATTCTTTCATCCCGTGGGAGGTGTCGAAGAAAAAGCCGGCAGCGTCGACGATGTCCTCCCGGGTGGTGGCCAGAAACGGCCGGCGTTGGAACGGTCCTGCCGGCTTGGTCACGATGGCCCCGTCGATCCGTCCCCGGTCGAACAGGTGAAGCAGCAGGGCGGTGACGACTCCGCCGTCGGTGGCCCTGGCCCGGACGCTTTCATCGCCGGCCCGGGCCACGCTGGTTTCGATGATTCGGCCCATGGGCTCGCTCCAGGCGGCCTGGCGCTTGGTTTCTTCTTCCAGCTCATCGATTTCCGGGCAGATGGCATGGCACAAGCCGCACTCGATGCACTTTTCGATGTCGCCGTATCGGGGCTTTCCATCCTCGTCCAGCTCCAGCGCACCATAGTTGACGGCCGTACAGAAGGTCACGCAGGCACCGCACCGGTGGCAGAGCCCGGGCTTCTGGACTTCCTGAATCAGGTCGAAAAAGGTTTTCATGATTCCTCCTTGCCCCCTGACGAAACACCTTCCAGGCCGCTTCGACGGGAGACTTCACTGGGCAAAACGCGCGGCCACATGGCCGTTTCCGGGTGAAAGACGTTGACTTCTTTCAGGCGGCGTTTTCGGCCGCGTTTTGAACTTCGCGTGCCGGGTTGGGTCCCAGGATTCGAATTTTATCGGTGAAGCGGGTGACGACTTCTGCAAACCGTGGGGCCTCGGCCGAAGAGACCCACTCGATGGCAAACCGGTCAGGATCGATGTCCAGGTCTTGCAGAACGATCCGAACGGCTTCGGCGCGATTCAATGCTTTGGCATTACCGTCCAGGTAATGGCATTCGCCGAGGTGTCAGCCCATGACAATCACGCCGTCTGCCCCTTTTTGCAGGGCGTTGACGACCAGCTCCGGGTGGACCATGCCGGAGCACATCACTCGGATGGGGCGCATGTTGGGCGGGTACTGCAGGCGGGAAACCCCGGCCAGGTCACCGCCTGCGTATGCGCACCAGTTGCAGAGAAATCCGATGATCACCGGTTCGTATTGCGCTGCCATTTCAATTGCTCCTTTCTTAAGCCGTTATCTTCGGCGTTTCGTGAAGCGCATAACCTGAATCCGACCGCACCCTCGATCGGATCCGGGTTATCTTTGAGCCGCGGCCTCAAGGGCCGCGTCGATCTGCGCGTTGAGCTGCTGCAAGGTAAAGCCGTGGACCTCGACGCCGCCTTTCGGACAGGTGGCCGCGCAAAGCCCGCAGCCCTTGCACAGGGCTGGATCGGTTTTGATCCGTTTGTGGATCAGGCCGTCGGCGTCTTTCCATTCTTCAAGCTTGATCGCCCGGTAGGGGCAGACGTCGAGACAAAGCGCGCATCCGTCGCACTTGTCGGTCACCACCGATTTGATGGCGTCCAGCTGCATCTCTTCTTTTGACAGCAGCACCCCGGCCCGGGAAGCCGCGGCCTTGGCTTGGGCGATGCTCTCGTCGATCGGTTTGGGGTAGTTGCACAGGCCGGCCAGAAACAGGCCGTCCACCGACATGTCCACCGGCCGAAGCTTGGGATGGGCCTCGTTCAAGAAGCCGTCCTCGTTTTGCCCGCACTTGTAAAGTTCGACCAGCCCATGGTTCTCGTATGGCTCCACGGCAGAGGCCAGAATCAGATAGTCCGCCGAAATATCCAGATTCCGCTGGAGGACCGGATCGAAGACCCCGATGGAAAGCGTCTTTTCATCCAGGTCCACGGCCGGTTTTCGATCCACGTCGTAGCGGATGAAGATGACTCCCAGTTCCCTGGCCTTTTTGTAGAGTTCTTCGCGCTTTCCATAGGTCCGGATATCCCGGTACAGAACGAAGACAGCCATATCCGGGTTCAGGGCCTTGAGGCGGATGGCGCTTTTCATGGTGTGGGTGCAGCAGATCCGGCTGCAATAGGGCCGCTTGGGCTCCCGAGAGCCAACGCACTGGATGAAGACCGCGGCGGCGGCATGGCGGACGTCTGCTTCCTGTTGCCGCATGAAGGCATCAAACTCCAGGTGGGTCATGACCCGGTCGCTTTTGCCGTGGCCGTATTCTTCAGGAACCGCTTCCCGGGCGCCGGTCGCCAGCACAGCGGCCCCGTACGTCACGGCCCTTGTTTCTCCGTCGACCTCGATTTTGCTCACGAAATTTCCGACCGAGCCCACCGCGGTGAGCAGCTTCGCATTTTTGAGCACTTTGATCTGTTCATGGTGTTCGACCCGATCGATAAGCGCTTCGAGCATCGGCCGGATCGCCTCGCCGGAACCGGTCTCATTGAGGTGCCAGGCGTTGCCGCCCAGCTTCTCGGATTTTTCCAGCAGCACGGTTTCGACGGACTGGCCGGCCAGGGTCAGGGCTGCTGTCATGCCGGCGATGCCGCCGCCGATCACCAGGGCTTTTCGAGTGACCGGCACCCGCAGGCGTTCGAGGGGATAGACCAAAGACGCCTTGGCCACGGCCATCCGGACCTGGGCTTTGGCCTTTTCAGTCGCCCGTTCCGGGTCTTTCTGATGCACCCAGGAGTTCTGGTTTCGGATGTTGGCCATCTCCACCAGGTAGGCGTTCAGGCCCGCCTCTTTGAGGGTCTCCTGAAACAGGGGCTCGTGGGTTCGGGGGGTGCACGCGGCCACGACGATGCGGTTGAGGCCGTGTTCCTCGATTTTTTTGGAAATCAGGTCCTGGGTGTCGGCCGAGCAGGTGAACAGGTTGTTGTCCACATAGACGACGTTGGGCAGTTTCGCGGCAAATTCGGCGACGGCGGCCACATTCACGACGCCGGCGATGTTGATGCCGCAGGAGCAGACGAACACGCCGATTTTCGGGTCTTCGGAAGAGACGCTTCGCTCTGCCGGATAGCTTTTTTCCTGGGTCAGGGTTCCCCTTGCCCCGGCCAGCAGGTCGACGGCTTCGGCCGCCGCCGATGAGGCCTCGGTCACCGAGCGGGGAATCGCTTTGGGTGCCTGGAAGGCGCCGGTGACGAATATGCCGGGCCGGCTGCTGGACACCGGCGAAAAATATGCGGTTTTGGCAAACCCGAAGGGATCGAGCTCGATGCCGCAGGCGTCGGCCAGCTGGCGGTTGTCGGCCGGTGCCTCGAGCCCGACGGAAAGCACCACCAGGTCATAGTCTTCTTTGACCATCTGCCCGCTTTCGGTGGTATACTGCAGCCGGACGCCGGTGCCATCCCGGCCCGGTTCGATGGAGTGGGGCCGGGCCCGCAGGAAACGAACGCGCTTTTGCTTGGCGTCCTCGTAGTATCGCTCGAATTCCTTTCCCGGGGTGCGGATATCCATGTAAAAGATGCTCTGGGAGAGGTCGTCGCCGGTGGTGTGCTCTGCGGTCACCAAACTCTGCTTGACCGCGTACATGCAGCAGACACTGGAACAGTAGCTGTTTTCGCACCGGTTGGTGCTCCGGGAGCCGACGCATTGGATCCAGGCGATTTTCTTTGGCTCCCGGTGGTCCGACGGCCGAACCAGGTGCCCCATGCACGGGCCTCCGGCAGACAGCAGCCGCTCGTATTCCAGGCTCGTCACCACATCGGGGATCTCCCGGTACCCGAAAAAGTCGAAGGGCGAAGGATCGAACGGCTTGTATCCGGGGGCGAGGATGACGGCGCCGACATCGACGGTGACGGTTTCCTCCTTGTCGTCGAAATTGATGGCGCCGGTGGGGCAGAATTTTTCGCAAGCCCGGCATTTTCCCCGGGTCAGATAGATGCAGTGAGCGGCATCGATGGCGTATTTGAGCGGCACGGACTGGCCGTACTTGATGTAGGCGGCCTTTCGCTTGTCGAGCCCCATGTTGAATTCATCATCCACCTTTTTCGGGCATTTTTCCGCGCAGAGCCCGCAGGCGATGCACTTGTCCATATCGATGTAACGGGGGTGTTTCTTGATCGTTGCGGTGAAGTTTCCCGCCTCGCCGGTGATGCTGACGAGTTCAGAGAGCGTGAGCAGATTGACGTTCAGGTGCCGGCCGACCTCGACCAGTTTCGGAGAGATGATTCACATGGCGCAGTCGTTGGTCGGATAGGTTTTGTCCAGTTGGGCCATGACGCCGCCGATGCCGGCGGTCTTTTCGACCATGTGGACGAAGTATCCGGCGTCTGCCAGATCCAACGTTGCCTGGATGCCGGCAATGCCGCCGCCGACGACCAATACCGATCCGATGGGGGATTGTGACATGGTGGCCTCTTTTCTGTTTCGATTGGAGTGGGTGGAGGTGTCCTTCTCTTGATCAGGACGGCCGGAAACGCCATTCATCAGCTTTCGCAGCGCCCTTTCCGCCACGCCGGAAACCTGGCAAAAGGCGCTCAGATCCGTTTCCCGGATGCGATACTTCTTTCCGATCGTGCGCTGGGCCCTGATTTTGCCTGACTTGATCCAGTTGGTCACGGTGTTGCGATGCACCCCGAGTCCCTTGGCCATGGCCCCGACCTTGAATTCAAACCCGCGCTCCTCTGACGGAAAAACGGCTTGGTCCTTCTCCTGAAGAAGGGCCAAGATCCGTTCGCACATGCGCGGAACCGCCGTTTGCACCGGTTCTGATAATCCCGGGTGAACCTCCGGCGGAATGTCTGCCGGGTGTACCACCAGCACCCGAACGTCGATATTCGTATGGCTCTGCAGTTCCTTGAGCAAATTGGTGGTGGGAAACTGGTGCAATGAAAAATCGACGATCTTGGCCGGTTGAATGTCGTTCAAACCGATCTCGCGGATGTCTCCGGGAGCGGCGCCTTCGATGGTCATGGCGTCGACGATGATGAGTTGGTCCGGATGCCGTCCGGAAAGGAGCAGATCGAACAGAATGTCCCGGATTGCCGTACCCACATCGAGCACAGCCACATCGGCAGGCAGCGGATAGGCCGATTCAAGCCGTCGAATCACCTCCGCGCCGAATCCATCATCTCCGAAAAGCGGGTTGCCGCATCCAAAAATCAGACGGCGGTTTTCGTAGATTTCGTTTGGCATGAATTCATCCTTTCAAGACGAGTTGTGCGAATTGGGCCAATTGTGCAATGATACAAAGCAATCATTGTGCCATATCAATGGATTTGGCTTTATCCTGTTGATTTTAATCGTTAAATTATTTTTCTGGGGCAAGGCGTTGGTGCAGAAAAATGGGAAAATATTTCCCCAAAACGAGCTTCAGTCTCAAAGTGTCTGAATTCAATCGTGAATCGAACGGGGCGGTACTTGCAAAAAGTAGGGTTAGATTTCCCCAAAGTTCTTGTCAATGGCGGATCCATCGCGTAGAACTAGAAGTACGGCTGCAGCGGAGACGTAAACTGAAAGCGAGAAAAAATGGAGCGAATCGAAAAAACCTGGGGAAGCCAGGCGGTTTTACGCAGCATCATCGAGGCCTTCGAGGGTCTCATCTATGTCAGTTCCGAAGACTACCAAATAGAATATGTGAACCAGAAGCTGATCAAGCAGCGCGGATCGGACATCGAAAACCAGCGATGTTTCCGGGCCCTTCACGGACGGGACACGCCGTGTCCTTTCTGTGTCAAGGATCAGGTACTCCGGGGACGGAAGGTGACCTTCGAAGTTCAGGACCCCCGGGATCGACGCTGGTATCTCAGCGTCAACACCCCGGTTTTCATAGACGGCAAGGCTCGTTCCCATCTTTCCATGATCACCGATATCCATGAAAAGAAACTGTCGGAACTCGATCTGAGGGAAAACGCGGAAAAACTGCGAAAAGAAAACCTGCTTCTCCGGTCCAACATCAAGCAGCGCCATAAGTTCGGCAATATCGTGGGAAAAAGCGCCCCTATGCAGGCCGTCTATGAGCAGATTCTGAATGCGGCGGCTTCCGATGCGACGATCATCGTTTACGGGGAGCCCGGCACCGGCAAGGAGCTGGTCGCCCGGGCTATTCATGACATTAGCGAACGGAGGATGAGTCGTTTCGTGCCGGTCCACTGCGGTGCGATTCCCGAAAATCTGATCGAAAGCGAATTTTTTGGCCACAAAAAAGGAGCTTTTTCCGGGGCGATTTCCGAAAAGCGGGGTTATATCGAATACGCCGACGGGGGCACGCTCTTTTTGGATGAAATCGGCGAAATCAGCCAGCCCATGCAGACCAAGCTGCTTCGGGTCATCGAGGGCGGCGGATACACACCGGTGGGCGACACCAAAGTAAGGACGTCCAACTTTCGCATCGTGGCGGCGACGAACCGCAATCTGTTGGACCTCATCGAGCAGGGCCGAATGAGAGAAGATTTTTACTACCGCATTCATATTCTTCCGATCCATCTTCCCCCGCTGCGAACCCGAAAAGAAGACCTGCCGCTGCTCATCGACCACTTCCTGCATTTGTTCGGGGCCAAAAAGAATATCCCGCCCCCAACCGACCAGATGATGGCAAAAATGCTCGACTACGACTGGCCGGGCAACGTTCGGGAGCTGCAGAACGTGATCATCCGCTATTGTGCCGTAAATCAGATCGACATGGAACGAAGAGGCGCCGGAACCCCGTGCGTCCCAGCGCCGGTCTGGCAGCCCGAAACCGGCGACCCAAAATCGGGACTGCTCTTTCAGATGGCGGAACTCGAGAAACGCATTATTGCAGAGGCATTGGCACTGCACCGCTGGCATCGAGGAAAAACGGCCCGGGCGCTGGGCGTCGACCGCAAAACCCTTTTCAACAAGATGAAGCGATACGGATTGGTGCAGTAGATTTTTCACCACAGCGTCTTCGCTTATTTGAAAGACACAAGAGGGTCGGTTTGTGCGCCTCAACCGGCAACGTGTGTTGGGCATTTCCGGTTCTTGATGGGCCTGAAAACAGGAGGGATGCTAATGCCGGGTTCCGGATGGGCCACGCTGCCGCTGGCGGCATGGACGAAGCTTGCGTTGTCTCTTGACATCGGCCAACAGTCGAGGAAAATGAAAACGCCGGTGCAGCCTTGGCCGCACCGGCGTTTTGGATGAACGGGCGTTGTTTACGCTACTTGCCCCGGCTCTTGGCGTAGCCGATGGTGTTCAAGGCCTCTTCCATCTCTCCCAAGATGGCCGGGTCGTCGATGGTGGCCGGCACCTTGAACTCCTTGTTGTCTGCGATCTTCTGGATGGTGCCGCGCAGGATTTTGCCGCTTCGGGTCTTGGGCAGGCGCTTGACCACCGTGGCCTTCTTGAAGGAGGCCACCGCTCCGATCCTGTCTCTGACCATCTGCACGACTTCCTTGAGGATCTCTTCCTTTGACCGTTCCACCCCCGCCTTCAGGACCACGAAGCCCACCGGCACCTGGCCTTTGAGGTCGTCTTCCACGCCCAGGACCGCGCATTCGGCCACGTCCGGGTGGTCGGAAAGGACCTCTTCCATGGCGCCGGTCGACAGCCGGTGGCCAGCCACGTTGATGATGTCGTCGGTGCGGCTCATGACGAAGGCATAGCCGTCCTGATCTATGAAACCGGCGTCTGCAGTCTTGTAATACCCCGGAAACTCCTCCAGGTAGGATTCAATATAGCGCTGGTCCGCCTTCCAGAGGGTGGGAAGGGCTCCGGGAGGCAGCGGCAGCTTGACCACCAGTGCCCCGATCGTGCCGGCCGGGACCTCTTGGTTGTTGTCGTCGACCACCTTCAGGTTCCAGCCCGGGGCCGGCTTGGTGGGGGAGCCTTCCTTGATCGGAAACTGGTGCAGACCCAGGCAATTGGCGCAGATGGCCCATCCGGTCTCGGTTTGCCACCAGTGGTCGATGACCGGGATCTTGAGACAGTCTTCGGCCCAGTGCAGGGTGTTGGGATCGAGTCGCTCGCCGGCCAGAAACAGGGCCTCGAACTTGCTCAGATCGTAATTTTGCATGAGCTGCGCCTTCGGGTCTTCGCGCTTGATGGCGCGAAACGCCGTAGGCGCGGTGAACATGGCCCGGACCTTGTGCTGGGAGATGACCCGCCAAAAGACCCCCGCATCCGGGGTTCCCACCGGTTTTCCCTCGAAGCAGATGGTGGTGCACCCCCTAAACAGAGGGGCGTAGACGATGTAGGAGTGGCCCACGACCCAGCCGACGTCCGAGGCCGCCCAGTAGACGTCGCCGGCGTCCACGTTGTAGATCGCCTTCATGGTCCACTTCAGGGCCACCACATGGCCGCCGGTGTCCCGGACCACGCCCTTGGGTTGGCCGGTGGTGCCGGAAGTATAAAGGATGTAGCATGGATCGGTGGCCGCCACCGGCACGCAGTCTGCCGGTTTGGCGGATGCCATGGCCTCGTTCCAGTCTACGTCCCGTCCCTCGATCATGGAGGCTTTCTCCATGGGCCGCTGGAAGATGATGGTTTTTTCCGGCTTTGAATCGTCGTTGGCCATTTCGATGGCTTGGTCGAGCAGCGGCTTGTACTGAATCACCCGCGCCACCTCGATGCCGCAGGAGGCGGAAACGAGAACCTTGGGCTTGGCGTCGTTGATCCGGGTGGCCAGCTCCTTGGCGGCGAACCCGCCGAACACCACCGAGTGAACGGCGCCGATGCGGACTGTAGCGAGCATGGCGATGACTGCCTGCGGAATCATCGGCATGTAGATGAGAACCCGATCTCCCTTGACAACCCCCATGCCAGCCAGAACACCGGCAAACTTGGCCACCTCGTCCCGGAGCTGGGTGTAAGTGAAGGTCTGGATTGTGTCGGTTACCGGGCTGTCGTAGATCAGGGCCGCCTGATCCCCCTTGCCGTTTTCGATGTGCAGATCCAGGGCATTGTAGCAGGTGTTGAGCTCTCCGCCCACGAACCAGCGGTAAAACGGCTTGTTGGAGTCGTCCAGCACCTTGTCCCACTTTTTGTACCAATGGACGTCTTCTGCGATTTCCCCCCAGAATCCTTCCGGGTCGTTGATGGAGCGTTGAAAAGCTTCCTCGTACGGGTTGGCCATGGGTCCTCCTCCTTTCCAGGGTTGGTCCTCGTCGAAACGGATCGATTCTAAGAAATTCGACCCATGGCTGTCAAGAAAAATGAATGTCATCCATTATCTGAATGTAAGCAAAATGGAAGGGGCACTGTAGTTGATGCGACTGATGGTGATGAAAAAGAAAACAGTTTATAACATGCTGATTAAACGCATAAAATTCAATTTCATCCAAATTGTTGTAGCTTTTTGCATCATTTTTCGATCGTGTCCGCACGACCCATCCGTATTCAATATTTTTATAATATCTAATAATTACTAATGGTTAAAAAATTTTTTGGGCCGGGCCGCCATTTCGGCACATGTCTTGCTCTATGTAGAAGTCACCGGCGGCATCCCATCACCACCGTCGGCTTCGACACCCAAAGGAGGATCAGGCCATGAAAAAAGCCGCGGACAAGAAAAAACATCGGGTACAGGGGTTTCAGGTGCTCGAAAACGAATGCATCTGGATGAAGGCAGGCGTCGTCAATTTCCGGCTTTGCGACAACGCCTACGACTGCAACAGCTGCCCATTTGACCACGCCATGCGAAAAGCCATGGGAATTTCCGCCGGGGCCGATTCCCACCGGGAGGCGCCCCGTTGGGTCGAACACCTGAAACGAAGCTACGACGGTGCGTCCCGGCCGTGCCGGCACTCGTTGACCGGCCGGGTCGACGCGCCGAAACTCTGCGTCCACAACTACGAGTGCTATCATTGCGCCTACGACCAGATGCTCGATGAAATGGACATGGCCGACACCGGCGATGCCCCCGTCTATCACCTGGTTTCCGGTTTTCGTATGGCCGACGGGTACTACTATCACCTGGGCCATACGTGGGCCCGGTTCGAACACGGCGGCCGGGTCAGGATCGGGTTCGACGACTTTATCGAGCGGCTTTTCGGCGCCCAGGACCGGTTGCAGCTTCCTCCGTTGGGGGCCAAGCTCCGCCAGAACGAAGTCGGCATCACCTTCGAGAAAAAAGGCCACCGTGCCGCGGTGATGGCGCCGGTCACCGGCACGGTGCTGGCGGTCAATCAGGGCGCCCTTCGCCATCCCGAAATCGCCCATGCCGACCCCTACCTGACCGGGTGGCTCTGCGTTCTGGAGCCGGAAATGCCCAAAAAGAACCTGCGAGGACTGTACTACGGCACCGAAAGCCGTCGTTGGATGGAGATGGAAGGAGACCGGCTTCTCGGGCTGATGGGCGAGGAATACCAATCCTTGGCCGCCACCGGCGGCAGGGTGGTCGGCGATATTTACGGGGAGGTCGGGACCCTGGAGTGGGACGAGCTTGCCCAGGAGTTTTTGAGAACCGGACGGGTGACCCCCGAAATTCCCCTGTAAAAATAAAACCGCTGCGCGTTTTTATAAGAGGCGGCTTCGCCGTCTGACAGGAAAAAACCCTGTCGGGCGGTGCGGCCGCGATTCCGGAAATCATCATTTCGACACCGCTGCGTCACAGTTTTTTTACGGTTATCCAGAAAGATCCAGGGTGGGCGCCGGCGACCAATGGGTATCGAATCTCCTGCCGGCCAAAACTCGCCAACAAGGCCGCGTAGAGACGGCCGTTGAAGGGTTCTTCGACTTGAAATCCAGGCAAACCGGAATGATTGGACGCATCGCAAAGATCGCGTCGCGGCCGTCTCAACGCGGCCTAATTGGCTCAGACAGCTGCCCGGCATCCGAGCCGACACCCATTGGCCGCCGGCTGGATGCAACTGGAGTTCTATACAGAATCGCTTTCCTTTTTTAACCTTCCCGGATTTGTTGCTCTTGTTTCGCGAAGCGAAACTCAAGCAAAAGCGCGAAGCGATTTTACATTGCTTCTCGTAAATACTGGGCGCAGTAGCGGCAGAACTGCAGGGGTGTCCGGTCCAGGTCCGAAAGGCCTCCGGAAAAATGCATGAGGCAAAGGGGGTCGTCGCAGTGGACCAGACAAAAGAGGTGTCCGATTTCGTGCAGGGCCACTTTGGCGGTCCGCTCGTACAGGGTTTCGGGCGCCGGAATTGATCCGTTTTTCTGTCTTTCGAGGCGAAACACCGAGGTCAGCGCCCAGGCGCCTCCCTGGCGGGATTCTCCGAACACATGGGAAAAAATCGGTACGAACAGGTCAACGGCGAGAAGGGCGATTTTTTTTTCGTGGCCGGTCGGCGGAAGGGATTCGAGAAACGCGATCAATTTTCCCGCGTCGTACTGCAGGCGCTGGCGGCTATAGGCAACCGTCGGAAGATCCTTCGCAGGCAGGATGTCCGCATCCAGGTGAAGGTAGGATTCGATATGGGCAGCCACGATCTTCGGTATGAGTGGCGAGAGGTCACCCAGGGGGACAATGCCGATTCCCTTGTGGATCGGTTCCATCGCTTTGGCGTCAACTCCGAACGGGTCTATGGGCGAAGTTAACATCGATAAAAGGGCTGCGGGAATATCCCCCGCAGCCCCGCCATAGCGCGACTTGGCGCACGATACCCCATCTGAAGATGCGTTACTCAGAAGAGGGTGATGTCGGCGTCAGCCCGTAGCGCTTGATTTTTTTGTGGAGGGTCACCCGGTTGATGCCCAGAACTCCGGCGGTCCGGCTGATGTTCCATTCGTTTTCCTCCAGCATGCGGCAAATGTGGGCAAGTTCGACCTCTTGAAGGGTCCGGCCGCCCGGCTCCGGTGCGGTGCCGCTTTTGAGAAAGGGAAAGCTGTCGATCCCGAGAGTTCTGGAGCGGGCCAGCACCACCGCCCGCTCGATCACGTTTTCCAGTTCCCGGACATTGCCCGGCCATGAATATTCCCGCATCCGTCGAAGGGCGTCTGCGCTGATCCGGTCGACATGCTTGACCGTCTCCCGGCTGTATTTTTCCAAAAAATGATTCACCAGCAGGGGGATGTCGTCTTTGCGCTCCCGCAGGGGGGGCAGATGGATCTGGATGACGTTGATCCGGTAATAAAAGTCCTCCCGGAACCGCTTTTGGGAGACTTCGCGTTGAAGGTCCCTGCGGGTAGCCGAAATCAGCCTGAAATCCACTTCGATGGAAAGGCTGTCGCCGACACGGGTGATCTTTTTTTCCTCCAGCACGCGCAGCAAATCGATCTGCATCTTGGGGCTGATTTCGCCGACTTCATCCAAGAACAGGCTCCCGCCGGAAACCACCTCCAAAAACCCCTTCCGGTCGTGGACAGCCCCGGTGAAAGCCCCTTTCTTGTGGCCGAACAGCTCCGACTCGAGCAGGGAATCCGGCACCGCTCCGCAGTTGATGGCGATAAAGGGTCTTTTGGCGCGCCGGCTTTTGGCATGGATCGCTTTGGCGACGAGCTCTTTGCCGGTGCCGCTCTCTCCGGTGAGAAGCACCGAGGCGTCGCTTTCGGCAACCTCCGGAATCATGTCGAAGATTTTTTCCATGGGCGCCGAATTGCCGATGATGTTGTCAAACCGGGTGATGTGTTCGAGGCGGTCTTTCAAATACCTGTATTCAGAAGTCAGCTTCCGCTGCTGGTTGATTTTTTCCATCACCAAGGTCAGGTGGTCCGGCTTGAAGGGCTTGAGCAGGTAGTCGCTGGCTCCCAGCTTCATGGCGGTGACGGCGGTTTCGATAGAGCCGTAGGCGGTGATGATCACCACCGTGGTGTCCGGGTATTCGGCCTTGATTCTTTGGAGCAGATCGATGCCGTTCATGCCGGGCATCTTGATGTCGACAAACAGCAGATCGAAGGGGGTCTGTTCCAATTTTTTCAGGGCGTCCGGTCCGGATGCGGCGGTGTCGACCTCGTGGCCGATTTTCTCGAACCAGTGACGAAACGATTCCCGGACGATCATCTCGTCGTCTACGATCATAATCTTTAGCTTGTCATCCATGAGCCGTCCTTTGCCGGTGTTCATGCATTGTCGCATGGCAGGTCGATCATAAATGATGTCCCTTGGCCGACCCGGCTGTCGACCCGGATATAGCCCTCGTGGTTTTTCACCACGCCGTAGACGATCGAAAGCCCTAAGCCGGTTCCCTGCCCGGCCTCCTTGGTGGTGAAAAACGGGTCGAAAATATGCCCGAGGCGGTTTTCCGGTATGCCGTGACCGTTGTCTTTAATACGGACCGTGGCAAAGCGGGCATCTTCCCCCGGCGCACTGCACACTTCCAGCATGCCGCCTGGCTTCATCGCCTCGATGGCGTTGAAGATCAGGTTCAAAAAGCACTGCTGGAGCAGATTCATATCTCCCCGAACCAACAGCGGGGTGGGGTGGAGCGCTGTTGTCAGCTCAATGTCCTGGAGCTCGAGCTTGTGGCGGATCAACGCGATCACCGAAGTGAGCACTTCGTTGACGTCCAGGGAGGTGTACTCCATGGTCGACTCCCGGGAAAAGGAAAGAAGACCCGAAACGATTTTGCCGCATCGCTCAAGTTCCCCGGTCATCAACTCAGCGTATTTTCGAAGCGATGATCGATCTTCGGCGCTGAACCCCTCTTCGGAAAGGGTTAATTCCATGAGCCGGCTGTAGGTCAAGAGCCCCTGGATCGGATTGTTGATCTCGTGAACACAGCTGGCCACCAGCTTGCCCAGGGAAATGAGCCGGTCTTCCTGGACCAGGTTGTTCAGGTCGGCCTTGACCGCGCGCATCCTTTTTTCCCACCGGTGGGAGAGGGCCTCGGTGATGTCCCGGTAGATCTCGATGACCCGAACGATCTGGTCACTCGGATTTTTCACCGGATAGGTCACGATTTCCGAGTAGTTGAACTCGCCACCGCCCGCCGGGTCCTCGTGGATCACGTGGGCCGACTCCCCGGTGCGAAGGGTTTCCACCATGGGGCAGGAAAAGCCGGTCTGGGAACTGGAGCAGGGGACCGAAAGGCCGTACATGATCTTGTGGCAGCGGCGGCCGACGACCGCATCCCGGGGTTGACCCAACGACTCCAAATAGGCGTCGTTGGCTTCTGCAATGGTAAAGTCGGTGTTGAGCACCACGATCCGTTGCTTTGCCTGGCGGATGAGAAAATCGGAGATCGCCTTTTCCAGGACCACCTGGTGCTCGGCCATCTTGAGCCGCTGCTCGATTTCAAAAAACTGGCGCAGGAGCCGACCGATGTTGTGCTCGATGATTCCGATTCGTTTGGGCCGCAGATTGATCAGGTCCAGAAGAACTTCGTTGTTGTTGGTCAGCTCGATGATGCCGTCCAACTCCTCGATCTGGAACAAATCCCGGAAATCAGCGGTGGTGTAGATGCCCATTTTCCGAGCCATCTTGAAGCCCTCGGCCTCCGGATTGATGTCGCAGACCCCGAGGATGCGAACCTTCAGAAAAGAAAAGGTCTCTCTCTGGAGCAGGTCGAGGAAGAATTTGCAGGCCCGCCCCCCGCCGACGATGGCGATTTTAAGAACGAATTTGCCGTTGAATAGTTTGAAATCTTGGGCGGGTTGGGTCATGATGCCGCCTTTTCGATGAGACGGACAGGGCGATCCCCTTCAGGGAAGCTTTGTTCGGAACGCCGGATCGACCGCCAGATTCAAATCGAGCCGCACGTCTTTTTCGGAAAGTCCCATGGCGAGGCCCAGCAGCTGAGGAAGATAGACGATGGTGATGTTCGCCGCTTCGCCGATGTTCTCGGAGACCTTGGCCTGGTAGGCTTCCAGGTTCATCTGGCACATGGGGCAGACCGTGGCCACGGCGTCGGCTCCCCGTGCGGCGTTCAAGATGGCCCCCACCAGCTCCAGAGCCACCTCTTGCTTGGTGTTCATGTGGGACGCTCCGCAGCAGCGCGCACCCATGTCCCACGGGTGAACGGCGGCGCCGGTGGCCTCGATCAGGGGGTTCATCGATCGGGGCGCCTCTGGATCGTCGAAGACTCGATACGGCCGAAGACACTGGCATCCGTAGTACGGGGCAATGGTCAGCCCTTCAAGGGACCGGGTGACATGCTTTCTGATGCGCTCGGCGCCCAGGTCCCGGGAGACGATATCCAGAAGGTGCCTCACCCGGGTTTTTCCCCGAATCAAAAGGTCCTCTTCGGCCAGAATCCGGTTGATCTTTTCGCGAAACGCGGCCTTTTCCTTTGCCTTGACCTCCACTTTTTTCAGGTTCAGGTAGCAGGCGCTGCAGGGCACCAGAAGATCGCGGTCCTGGTTCATCTTTTCGGCCAATGCGAGGTTTCTGGCCGGAAGGGCATAGGACAGCAGTTCGCTGACGGCTTCTGCGGCGCTGGCCCCGCAGCAGGTCCAGTCTTCGAGCTCGGTTAATTCCACTCCGACTGCCTCAAAAAAGGCCCGGGTCGAGATGTCGTATTCGGCTGCCGTTCCTTCCAAAGAGCATCCGGGGTAGTAGAGGTATTTCATCCTTCGGCCTCCATTTCCTCGACCTTCCTAAAAAGATATTCCAGGGGCCGTTTTCCCCGGGAAGGAACCTGCAAAGACACCTTTCCTTTGCCCATGAGGCGAATTCCCAGCGATGAAAACTTCAAGGGCAGAAAAGGGTTTTTCATGGACAGGAAATACAGCGTCATGAACTCCATTTCCCGCACCTTCCCGTGGCGGCGGACCGAGGAGAGGAAGCTTTCATAGAATCGGGTGCCCTTTTTGTACAGCGGCAGCCGGTTCCTGGCGGCGATCTGCTTCAACAGCCCGATGGCTTCGGTCAGGGGAAGGCCCCGGGGGCACCGGAGCGTGCACTGGTAGCACGAGGAGCAAAGAGAAAAGGTCTGGCTGGTGAAAATGGCCTCTTTGCGGCCGGTGAGCACCAGACGCCACATCTGCCGGGGGGTTCGGTCCATGGCAAAGGCGTTGGGACACGAGCCGGTGCAGGTCCCGCACTGGATGCAGGCCAGGACCAGTTCCTGCACGGGGGCCAGG
>Ga0272443_10002929_pt1 | contig 20918 bp, 11 predicted proteins | sample SSMAcet12_FD_193581 | JGI IMG/M metagenome (GOLD analysis project Ga0272443, IMG submission 193581) | Marine sediment archaeal communities from Little Sippewissett salt marsh, Falmouth, MA, United States - SSM-Acet-12 | ecosystem: Environmental > Aquatic > Marine > Wetlands > Sediment ... | reverse complement strand
CCCGAGGATTTCCTGCGGGTTCTCGACTGGCAGTGGTCCAAGAAGATCATCCCCTATTGGAAGGCCGAAGCCAAGCAGGCCTCCAACACGGGAATCCGCGTGGCCTTCGAGATGCACCCCGGGTTCGTGGTCTACAACCCCGAGACCATGCTGCGCCTGCGCGAGAGCTGCGGCAAGGTGCTGGGCTGCAACTTCGATCCCAGTCACCTGTTCTGGCAGGGCATCGACCCGCTGCGTGCGGTGCGCGAGCTGGCCGGCTGCATCTACCACGTGCACGCCAAGGACACGGCAGTCGACGCGGCCAACACCGCGGTCAACGGTGTGCTGGACACCAAGCACTACGGTGAGGAGCTGAAGCGCTCCTGGATCTTCCGGACCGTGGGATACGGTCACGGCAAGGACTTCTGGAAGGCCCTGGTCAGCGAATTGCGCCTGGCCGGCTACGACAGCGTTCTCAGCATCGAGCACGAGGACTCGCTGATGAGCACCGGCGAGGGGTTCACCAAGGCGGTTGAGTTCCTCAAGGGCGTGATCATCCGCGAGCAACCCGGCAAGATGCACTGGGCCTAGCAGGCCGTTGGCCGCTGGAAAACGGCCTGCAGTGAACACCGGATAGAAGAAGCACGACAGCAGAGAAAGGAGAGAGGAGAACGGCGGATTTCGACAACGACACGGAGTGAGACTGACAAGATGAACTCGCACTTGCCGCGGTCTCCGTTGACCTTTCTCCTTGCCTGTCCTGCGAATCCCTGACCTGTCTTCCACGCCGACCCTTTGACGACTACTTTCGCAGACCTGGGACTGATCGAGCCGCTGCAGCGGGCGGTGGCCGAAGAGGGGTATCTCGAGCCCATGCCCATCCAGGTGCAGGCCGTGCCGCGCGTGCTGGCCGGCCGTGACCTGGTGGGTTGTGCGCAGACCGGCACGGGCAAGACCGCGGCGTTTGCGCTGCCGATCCTCCAGAGGCTCGCGACCTGCAGGCGCCGGCGGGGGCACGGGCATCACGTGATCCGTGCCCTGGTGGTCACCCCCACGCGCGAACTGGCCACCCAGATCGGCGAGAGCTTCTCGGTCTACGGCCGGCACACCGACGTGCGCAACACGGTGATCTTCGGCGGCGTCAAGCAGATCAGCCAGACCCGCGAACTGCACAGGGGCGTTGACGTGCTGGTGGCCACGCCCGGGCGACTGCTGGATCTCTACGGCCAGGGTCTGGTGAACCTGCGCGGTCTGGAGGTCTTCGTGCTGGACGAGGCCGACCGCATGCTGGACATGGGCTTCATCCCCGACGTGCGCCGGATCGTTGCGGCCATCCCCGAGAAGCGCCAGACGCTCTTCTTCTCGGCGACCATCCCCGCGAACATCGCGCAACTGGCCGGTTCCATGGTCCACGATCCGGTGCGGGTGGAAGTCGCGCCCACGGCCACCACGGTGGAGTCCGTGGATCAGCGCCTGTACTTCGTGGCCGCCAGCGACAAGCGCAGCCTGCTCGAGCACCTCCTCAAGACCGACGAGGCCATCACCCGCGCGCTGGTATTCACGCGGACCAAGCACGGCGCCGACCGGGTGGCCCGCCACCTGCGGCGCGCCGGGATCAACGTCCAGTCGATCCACGGCAACAAGGGCCAGGCCGCGCGCGAGCGGGCGCTGGAGAGGTTCAAGGCCGGCCGGGCCCGGGTGCTGGTGGCCACCGATATCGCCGCGCGCGGGATCGACATCGAGAGCGTCTCGCACGTCATAAACTTCGACCTGCCGGACGCTCCCGAGTCCTACGTTCACCGCATTGGTCGCACCGCGCGGGCGGGCGCCAGCGGGATCGCCATGAGCCTCTGCGGGCTTGAGGAGATCGGCACGCTGGGGCGCATCGAGAAGCTGATCCGCAAGAAGCTGACGGCCGTAAATGACCATCCTTACGTCGCATTCGTTTCCAAGCGCGGCCAGGAAGAGGACCCCGAGAAGCCCAGGCCCCCGCGCAGGAAGCGACTGTTGCGCGGCGTGGGCCGGCGGCGGAAGCGACGGCTCTAGCACACGGGGCTGGAGCACCCGCGTCTGCTCGACGGGAAGGTCTCAAGGCTGGAAGACCGGAAGCAGTCCGGTGGACCGGGTCGTTCTGCCGCCCTGCACCTTCCTCCCGTCTCGGAGAGCTTGACATCGCTGAGGCTCGAGGTACACTCGGGGGTAGATGCGGGCGTAGCTCAGTGGTAGAGCACGACCTTGCCAAGGTCGGGGTCGAGGGTTCGAACCCCTTCGCCCGCTCCAGAACGCAACCGGGGCGACCGAAAGGCCGCCCCGTTCTATTGGTCCTCCGAGCAGTCCGAGGGTTGCCGGCGACTAGCCCAAGTTCGTCAGTTAACCAGAAAAGTTGGTCTAATTCGGGGTAGTAGTATCTGAAATCGGGGTCATAGCGGCGCAGAGACGGGTTTCAGTTTTGGGGGGCGCTGTAGTCTAGACCTTGTGTCTTGCGATAGCGAGGAGACGGGTCAATACTTTCCGTGGGGGGCGGAGAGTGTGAATGTTTCTGAAGGCGTGTCGGCGCCGGAAGAATGGCAAGGGTCACGTCTATTGGCAGCTGGTGGAGTCGTATCGTACGAGTGTAGGTTCACGTCATCGGGTAGTGGCGTATCTCGGCGAGCTGAGCGAGTCGGAGCGCAAGGGTTGGGGGCGGCTGGCGACTGCGCTGGACGGGAAGTCTGCGCAGCGTGCGCGGCAGATGAGTCTGTTCGAGCCCGAGGGTGAGGCTGGAGCCGAGCCCGTACCTGAGGAGGTGGAGGTCAGGCTCAAGGGTGTTCGGGTGAGTCGCAGTCGGGACTTCGGTGATGTGTACCTGGCGCTTACGCTCTGGCGCACGCTGTGTCTGGACGAGTTTCTCGAGCGGGAGCTGGTGCCCGGGCGGGAAGAGGTGTCGTGGGGTTTGATGGCGTGCGTGATCGCCATAGCCCGTTTTCTCGAGCCGGCGAGTGAATTGCATATCGAGGGTCGATGGTACAAGCGCACGGTGCTGGCCGACTTCCTGGGGGTGAAGGTCGAGCAGGTCACCGACAGCCGGCTGTACCGGACGCTGGACGCGGTGCTGCCCTTGAAGGAGCGCATCGAGCAGCACCTGCGGGAGCGGATCGGCGAGTTATTTGCGCCGGACTGCGAGATATTGCTCTACGACGTGACCAGCACCTATTTCGAGGGTGAGGCGAAGCGCAATTCGCAGGCACAGCGGGGTCACAGTCGCGACAGCCGGCCGGACTGCAAGCAGGTATGCATCGGGCTGGTGGTGACGCCGGAGGGCTACCCACTGGGCCACGAGGTCTTCGCGGGGAATCGCAACGACGTGAAGACGCTGGAAGACATCGTGGAGGCCATGGAGGCGAAGTACGGCAAGGCCCGTCGGGTGTGGGTCTTCGACCGCGGGATAGTCAGCGAAGGCAATCTCGATTTCCTGCGAAAGCACGACGGGCAGTACATAGTGGGCACGCCCAAGTCGATGCTCCGCAAGTACGAGCAGGCGCTGCTGGGGAAGGACTGGAAAGAGGTGCGGGACGGGCTGGAGGTGAAGCTGGTGCCCGCACCGGGAGGCGAGGAGACCTACGTACTGTGCCGCAGCACGGATCGCAGAGCGAAGGAGGCGGCGATGCGCTCGCGATTCGAGAAGCGCATCGAAGAGGGGCTGAAGAAGCTGGCCGGTCGTCTGGAGCGCGCCCGGCAGAAACCAGATCGCTCGCAGGTCGAGCGGCAGATCGGACGGCTGCTGGGCAGGAATTCCCGGGCGGGAGGCCTTTTCGACATCAAGGTGCGGGAGGTGCAGCGAGACGGGCAGAAGGGATTCCTGGAACTCACGTGGAACAAGCGCAGGGCATGGCGGCAGTGGGCTGAGCTCAGCGCAGGCTGCTACCTGCTGCGCACCAACCTTACCAGCCGCGACCCCGAAGAGCTCTGGAAGGCCTACATCCAACTGACCGACGTGGAAGAGGCCTTTCGAACCCACAAGAGCGAACTGCTGATCCGCCCGATCTGGCACCAGAAGGAAGAGCGGGTGCAGGCCCACATCCTGTTTTCGTTTCTGGCCTACGCGATGTGGAAGACCCTTCAGGGCTGGATGCAGCGCGCCGGCCTGGGCCGCGGGGCACGTACGGTCATCGAGGAACTCGCCCGCATCAAGGCCAACGATGTCAGGCTGCCAACCACTTCCGGCCGGGAGGTCAGCCTCTGCTGCCTTACCCGACCCGACGGATCACAATGTGCACTGCTGGACCGCCTGGGACTGGCCCTCCCAGAACGACTCGGCCGCCCGACATGGGCCTCCGACCCAGCGACACTTTGAGCCGAATGTAGTCTAGACTTTCGAGCTAAAAACCCTCAAATCGGCCCAGAGCCCCAAAGTAGCTCGCTAACTGACGAACTTGGGCTAGTCCTGCTGCTCTTCCGGCGGCCTGGTCTTCCAGCGGCGGTGCAGCCACAGCCACTGCTCGGGGTGCTCGCGGACCGCGTTTTCGATCTCCCTGGTGTACTCTGCGGTGATGCGCTTGACTTCGGCCCGGTAGCGCTCGTCGCGCGGGCCTTCCCACTTTCCGGGGTCGATGACCTTCTCGAGGCGCAGGCGGTGAACGCCCCGCTCTTCGTCTCGCCAGGTTGTGGCGCAGGCGATCCTGGCGCCGGATCGCAGGGCCAGCTCCGCGCCGGTCGGCAGGGTGGAGGCCAGCCGCCCGAAGAGCGGCACGAACAGGCCGTGCTTGCCGGCGTTCTGGTCGAGCAGCATGCCCACCGATTCGCCGTTCTTGAGGGCCCGCAGCGCCGAGCGCAGCGCCCCGCGCTTGGCCAGGACCTTCTGGCCGAAGCGACCGCGGATACGGTTGACCAGGGCGTTGAGGTAGTCGTTGTCCAGCGGCCGGCCGATGGAGTGCAGCGGGAAGCCGCGGGCGGTTGAACCCAGCCCGCACATCTCCCAGAGGCCCACGTGGCCGGTTACGAAGATGGCGCCCTCTCCCCGCTCCTGGAGGTCTTCGAAGAACTCCTGCTGCTCGTCGCTGAGTGCCCACGCGGCGGCCACGCGCTCGCGGGACAGCGTAGCCAGTCGCGCGAAGTCCAGGACCATCAGGCAGAGGTGCCGGTAGCAGCCGTGCACGATGCGCAGGTGTTCTTCGGCGGTCTTGCCGGGGAAGGAACGGGCCACCGCTTCCAGCGCCATCCTGCGGTGGCGGCCGTCGAGGGCGTAGGCGATCCGGCCGATGACCCCGGCCGTGGCGCGGCACAGCCTCCATGGAACGACGCGAACCCCGAGGATGAAGACGCGGGCCGCGAGGCAGGCCAGGTAGGCGAGCGCGCCGGTCTGCTTCTTCGCAGCCAACCGCGATCCCCGCAATCAGCGGCCCGCGGTCGGGGCGTTCACTTCGCCAGTTCTCTGGAGAGCTGGCGAAGGAAGGCTCCGAAGCGCTCGGCGTTGCGCCTGTCGATGTCGACCAGGTTCTCGTGGGCCTTCTTGACCAGTTCCAGGCGGCGTTCCGGGCTGGGGGAGCTGACATCGAGGCTCTCGGTTTCGATGTTCTCCATGCGGTACTCGCCCCTGAGGCGCAGGAATTTGTCGGCGCCCACGATCTGCAGCAGCTCGACGTTCGAGGTGCTGGCGTTGACCACCGAGGTTGTGCCTCCGTGTTCCTCGCTGGCCGCGGCGAGCCCCACCATCGCCCCCATGAACGTGCTGTCCAGGCCCTTGCAGCAGCTGAGGTCGAAGACGAAGCTGGCGAAGCCGGTCCTGATCATCTCGTTGGAGAAGTCCATCAGGCCCATGGCCACTTTCATGTTGCCCAGGCCCACCGGGCGCAGGATGACGGTGTCCTCGGTGCGGGCCACCTCCAGGCCATTCGCGGGTGGTGGTGGCGGCGGCTCGGGGGCTACCGGATCGAAGCTGGAGCTGGAGCCCCCATCCAGGGGTGCCGGATCGGACTCGCGACTGTTCTCCTGGTGACCCGGGGTCTTGGACTTGCCGAACAGGGGTTGACCTCCGTCTCCGGACCGGTTGGGGCTGCCGCGCAGGACTTCTCAGCGGATCTGGGCGCCGTTGGGTACGGGCTTGTCCACCGTCAGCAGGACCGGTTCGCCCTCGCCTACGGCCGCGGCCAGCACCATTCCCTCGGAACGCTCGCCGCGCAGCGTCGCGGGGGCCAGGTTCCTGACCACCACCACCTGCCTGCCGACCAGTTCCTCGGGCTGGTAGTAGCCCTTGATGCCCGCGACCAGCTGGATGGGATCGCCGGCGCCGAGGTCCACCTTGAGCAGCAGCAGCTTATCGGCGCGGGGGTGCGGCAGCACCTCCTTTACTTCGGCCACGGCCAGTTTGACCCTGGCGAACTCTTCGATGCTGATCTGGTCTTCGGGTGTGCCGCTTTCGCTCATGATTCCCCGCGTTCGGTGAGTGTTGCCCTCTTCTCTGTCCGTGCCCTGCCCGGGTTGCGCCGGGCCTACTTGCGCTTCTTGGGCTTGGCGCGCTTGCCGGGTTTCTGGCCTTCCTGCGGGCTGGCCGTCTGGGTGTCGGGATTGCCCATCGCCCCGAGGCGCTTGAGACGCTCGGCGCGGATGCGGGCCTTCTCGTTTCTGGCTGTGGTCAGCAGAGACTTGACCGAACCCTCCAGGCGGCTGACCCGTGTCGTCTTGGCCTCCATCTGGCTGAGCCTTACGGAGGCCTTGTCCAGCGCGGCGATGGCCTCGTCCAGCTTCTTCAGCTGCACGCAGACGTACCCGAGATGGTAGAAGACCTCGGCGTTGCCGTCGCTGGCCTTGCCCCTGGCTTCTTCCAGGGTCTGCTTGGCGTCCTTCAGCTTGCCGGCCTTGGCCTGGACCCAGCCCAGGGTGTCCACGTAGGCGGCCACGCCGCCCTTGGCGGCCACGACTTCCTTCGCCAGTTTCTCGGCCTCGGCCAGTTCCTTGCCGCGGCTCAGGTCGGCCAGCAGGTAGGCCAGCGAGTTCTTGATGTTGAGCTTGAGGTCGGCGTCCTTGACGTCCAGCTTCTGGGCGGTGCGCAACTCGACCAGCGCGCGGGTGTCGTTGCCCATCTCGCGATAGGCCAGGCCCAGGCGGAAGACGGTGGGCGCGTGCTTCGGATCCAGGCGCTTGGCGTTCTCCAGTTCGCGCGCGGCGCCGGCCAGATCGTTCATCTCGCTGAGGATGCAGCCGGCCAGGTAGTGCGGGCGGGCCATCTCGGGCTTGAGAGTGAAGCACTGGGCCAGGGCCTCGAGCGCGGCCTTGCGGTCGGGCTTTTCCTGCTGCCAGCGGGCCAGCGCCAGGTCCAGCCAGGTGTCGCAGTGATCGGGCTTGATCTTCAGGGCCTGCTCGTAGCAGTCGCCGGCCTTGGCGATGCAGGCCGGCTTCTTGGCGGCGCGGGCGTGGTTGACCGCGGCCATGCTGCGCCAGGCCTTGAAGCCGTCGTCGCCCTTCGGGTCCAGCTTCTTGCCGACGACCTTGAACTCCTTGAGAGCGGGGTCGTAGAGACCGCCCGCGGCGTAGAGCGCGCCCAGGCCCATGTAGGCCGGGATGTAGCGTTCGTCACGCTGCTGCGAGAGGCGGTAGTACTTGACCGCCTCCTTGGGCTCGTTGAGGGCTTCCAGAACGCCGGCCAGCAGGCAGCAGCCGCGACAGTAGCGCAGCTTGTGAGTCGCGCCCACCGAGTCGATCACGTTGCGGAACTCCAGGCGCGCGTTCTTGAGGTCGCCCTTCTTGACGTAGAGCTGGCCCAGTTCGCGGTGGATGCGCGGATCCGCCGGACGGCTGAGGACCGCGGCCTTGTAGGACTCGATGGCGCGATCGGTCTTGCCGGACAGATCCTCGACCAGGCCTCGCGCGCGCAGCACGTCGGCGTTGGCCACCGAGAGCTTGAGGGCCTCCTCGCACTCCTGCAGGGCGGCCACGAACTTCTTCTGGCGGCCCAGGGCGACGGCCAGATCCGCGCGGGCAACCGCCGAGCGGGGATCCTTCCTGAGCGCCAGGCGCACGTTCTTCTCGGCGTCGCTGAACTTGCCGAGCTCGATCTGGGCCTCGGCCAGACCGATCAGGCACAGGGCGTCGCCCTTGCCCTTTTCGGCGGCCTTCAGCAGCGTCTTCTCGGCCTTGCCCCAGTCCTCGAGCGCCAGGTAGCTCAGCCCCAGGTTCTTGTGGGCGAAGCCCGCGACCTCCGGAGGCATGCCCATCGCCAGGGCCTTCTCGTAGTCCTTGACCGCCACCGGGTACTCCTTGGCGGCGTAGTTCTCGTCGGCCAGTTTCATGCGGTTGACCAGCGCGTCCGAGTACTTCTTGGTCTTGACCGGGCGGAAGGCATCGACCACCACCCATGCGCTCTGGCTGTTGTCCTGGACCACCGTCCCGTAGATCGTGACCGTGTCGTACCTGCGCAGCTCGTCGAGCTTCTTGAGCGGCATTTCCGCGTTCCGGTCGATCAGGCCGCCGGAGTCGCGGGCAACGTACATCTGCGGGAAGCTCTCTTCCATCTCCTTGGCCTTCCAGAGACGCACGCCGCGCGGCCACACCGTGAAGTTGGCGTAGTCGGTGCGGCTGAACGGGGTCGGGAAGGTGGGGTAGAGGTCGGTCTGGCCGACGAAGTAGGCCTCGAAGGCGACCTTTCTGCCGAGGTAGTCCCGCGGGGACTTGTTGATGTCCGCCAGCTTGACCTTCGTGTAGCTGAGGAGGGCCTTGTCCAACTTGCCCTGGCGGGTGTACTTGCACCCCGCGGCGAGCACCGCGACGAGCGCGAGCCCGGAAATCACCCTGGTTGCGGCTGTCCTGGATATCGAGAGCATCGCTATCTCCTTCTCGTTTCGCCGTGTCCCACGACTTCCGCCGCCCCGACCGGCAGTCTCGGCGGAACCGGGGCGGTTATTCTAGTGCCGCCAATAGGACTGTCAAGGCTTTCAGTTAGTGGATAATTCGGGGCCCGACGGAGGCCGGTCCACCCTCAAGGGGCGCGGTCGTGAGCCCGGTCGAACGGCTCTTTCCTGCGCGACAGGCCGTTCTCAGACGGCTGCAGGGGTACGGACCGTGGAGTACGGTCCTCAGCACCTCAGAACACCTCCGGCGGTTCCTCCGGTTCCGACCGCGCCGGGCTGCCATCGATTTTCTCCAGGCTGTGCTTCATCAGGCTTGCCATCCCCGGGTCCCGGCAGCTCTTGAGGGCCTTCTCGATGGCCCTGCGGATGCCCGTGCGGTCTTTCAGCGGAAGGCGGGCAGCGCAGTAGGCGGCATATCCCTGGAGCTTCGGGTCCCGCGTGTCCAGGATGATCCCGGGCAGGGCCGCAGAGAGCTTCTCGATCCCGTAGAGCGCGTCCGGAGCCTTCTTGTACTGCGCATTAGCGAAGTGGGAAGATAACAGGTTGGCCTCTACCAGCGCCCAGCGGTAGTGCAGGTCGTTCGTCGCGGCCAGCTGATCCAGCACCGGGTCCAGATAGCGCCGGGAGACGGGGGCGTCGGTGCAAGGCCCCAGCATGACTTCCACGAGTTCGGCCCTTTCGCGCGCCTTCAGCGTGGGCCAAGCACTGAGCGCCCTTGACCTGTTGTGTGGGCTCAGTTTGCAGCAGGCCCTGATAGTCAGTGCCAGCGGCAGTCCATGCATCTTGGGAAGTCGCGTCGCAATGACGCTCATCGCCTTATGCTTCTTCTCGGGCTTACTGGAACGTTCCAGGCGTGACGCCGTCAGGCTCGCGGCGCAGGCCAGTCTCCAGGGGTTGTCGGACTTGAGCCAGTCGCTGAACAGCGGCCGAAGGTAGGCAGGTGAGCGGCTGGGAACGTACTTCGAAAGCGCCAGGCATGCGGCTTCGGCGAGTTCCGGATCCGTGCCCGAGACCAACTTCAGCATCTCGGCGCAGAGAGGAGGTGAGATGCAAGACAGATCCAGAGTCATCACCCGCAGCTTTGCCTTCTTGGACATCTGGCGAAATGCCGCGGCCTGTCTATCACCCGAGGCCCCCTTGTGCAAAGCGTATCGACCGTATGAAACGCGATTGAAGTAGGTCAGGGCCCGGACCGCATCTTCGTCGCGGCCGGATGCGAGCATGCGCGCGAAGATGTCGTCCGGATCAAGGTGAGTCAGCCCACCGATCACGTGCAGCCCGGTCAGGACGCGAAGGCGCCCCTTGCGACCAACCGACAGATTCGCGGGGAAGAGCGAATCCAGGAGTTCCTCCAGCTTCCGGGGATGGGTCTCCAGATACCGCTGCGCCGCCTTGCGGAACCCGATGTGGTCGTCGAGCCAGTGACGACTGGCGCATTTGAGCATCTCGCCGGGCAGGTGTCTCTCTATTCCCCTCCTGCTGAAGATGACCTCGAAGAGTGCAGCGTAGTCCTTCTCGCCACGTGCCGCCTGCAAATAGCGAGGCGCCGACCAGGTCAGCTTGTGTGCCTCGGCCTGTGCCAGATACTTATTCGCCTGTGCGGGGGAAGAACCGGCCAGCGCCTCGCGTGCCCACCGTCGGTAGTCCAACCCCATCTTGGCGCGAGGTCCGTCCGCGAGCCGCTTGAGCATCTCCTCGTGCTCCCGGGCCATCGGTGGCCAGAGCAGGCACGCAAGCGTCACGATTTGGCGGTTCCGCTCCGACCCCTTGGCCAGCGTCCCGATCCACTCCCGCTCGCTGCTGGTGGCCCACAGCGAGGCCAGGACGCCGGCAAGGGCGCGCTTGGTGTAGATCGACCTCTTGGCGCTGAGAGCGGGGTACTGCTTCTTGAGGTCTGACAGCGCCTCGGTGCTGAGCCCCACGTTCGCCCAGTGTCTCAGGTTCTTGGCGTCCAGCTTCGGTGTTCTCTTGCGCGCAGCGACCAGCAGGGCCTCTATGTCATCGAGGTCAACGCCCTGCTGTTTGAGCTTCAGGTATTCCAGGACCGGGAGAGAATTCGGAGGATAGGAGACGAATCTCGCGATTGTATTGGGATAGCCCTTCTTCGGGTGGTCTTTCAGAAACTGCTTGAGAGCCATGACTTTCACTGTCGGATCGCCTGCTATCGGGCGCAGCGATATACATGTTGCCCTGACGCCTGACAGCTTGCCCTTTTCGATCTTGGTCAAGAGCCACTTGCGGTCATCACCGGTGCCGAACTCGGCCAGAATCGCTGCAGAAGCACCGCGCTCGGGATGCTGATCCCAGAGTTCCCGGGCGATCTTCAGCGCCCTGGCGCGGTCCAGCGACGCCAGTAGCCGCAGCAGCCTCTCTCTGCGACCGTCACGCGACCAGAAGAGGGTCTCTCCCTTGGCCTTCTTCGCATGTTCGGGGTCGGTCAGTGGCAGATCTTTTTGCCGGATGACCGCCTCGATGGCGTCGGCATCCTCAGGCTTGACCATTGTAGCATAGGAGCTCAGGTAGTCCGGCCACGAGTAGCGACGGTATCCTTCCAGCAGGAGCGACTTGAGCTCCCGCGCCTTCTCGGGCCGATAGTCGACGATCAGGTCGCAGATCCGGCGGTCCAGCCCCTCTCTTGTGGCGGGCAGTTTTGGCGCCCTGCTATTCTTGCCGGCAGCCGGGTCCGTTCTCTCGGCCGATGACTTCTGCGCGCCCGTGTCCTCAGGTCCCTTGCGGCCCGGCCAGGCCAGGTAGCCTATGCTCAGGCCGGCAATGGAAACCGCCAGACAGATGCCGGTCAGGACCTTCCATGCAGCGGTCGCACCCGCAGTTGCTCCTGCGACACCGGAACCGGCCGCAACCTTGCCGGCGATGCTTCCGGTCATCAACGTCTTCGCGCCGGCTGCGAGCCCGGCGGGCACTGTCGGGGCCGAGAGCCCCAGCCCCTCAAGTAGGGCGGCAGAACCAACCGCACAACCGGCTTCACCCAGAAGCTTGCGAAGCCTTTCCAGCCCGACCTGTACGTACTTCGACACCGTTCGCGGCGGCAGATCCAGAATCGCGGCGGTTTCGGCCTGAGACAATCCCTCCTCGCAGCAAAGGGCAACGGGGACGCGGAACTTCCGGTCGAGGTCCGTCATGGCCGAGCGCAGAAGTTGGACCGTCTCGGCGTTCACTTCATCCGCATCGTTTCGCTTCGCGGGCAACATATCGAGGTCCGCCTCCTTCCGCTTGCGGGTTCTTTCGCTCCGGAGGTGCTTCCTGGCGCAAAGCGCGACGACTCTCAGGAACCACGGACGCAACTCGGTCGGAGACCTGTCGGTCCGGATGCGGTGGATCGCCTCGAGACACGCTTGCTGGACGATGTCTTCGGCGCCTTCGCTCGTCCCAAGCACTCGAACAGCAAGCCTGTAAGCGGCTGGCACGAGCCCGGCCATCCGTTCGACACACTGTTGCCGCGCACCCGTCGACGCCGCCTGGCTGTCAGGGGATAGACTCAAAGCTGCCGCCTCCGCCAACTCTCACCTCCCTTTATCCTTCCCCTCCGGGAAGGTTCAAGTCCGGCACGAAAATCCTGTCGAAACATGTCGCCCACCGAGCCCGCAACGACTCGGAGTTCCGCAGCGAGCCGGACTCGGTCGCGCGAAATGCCGAAGGGTGCACGTAACGCATTGGCCCGCGGGAGCTTAGGTGTGCGTGTCCTCGGTGTGGTGGTTCCGTGTGCGCAAGCGATTCCGGTCCGAAAGAGGCTGTGATATGCCCATTGCGTCGGATCCAGAATCCGGCGAGATCTTCCTTCTAACTTCATGCTCAGCGGCATTGGAACTGTAGAATAGGAGGAGAAGGTCCTGGAGCCCACTGTAGTGACGGCCAAGCCCCGCGTCGATTCTGAAACGAGAGCCCCCGTGCTCGAGCGCCTGCTCGAGCTGAACGGGGTGGCGTATCAACTCGCTGTCCGCGTCCTGGGGGCGAAGACCGGAGCCGAGGACGTGGTGCAGCAGGCCTACGTCAATGCGATCGGCAAGCTGCCGGACGATCTGCCTCCTGACAAGCTTCGCTCCTGGTTCCTGAGGGTGGTGGCCAATGCCGCCAGGACGCACCTCAGATCCGAGGCGAGGCGCAAACGGAGGGAGGCGGCAGTGTCGGACACGGACGGCGACCGTTCAGGTCACGCCCATCTCGTGGAGCCTTTGCGCCGGGGACTGGATGCGCTGGAGGAGAAGTACAGGTTGCCCATTGCCCTGTGCTTCGAACAGGGGCTTTCGCAGGCCGAGGCGGGGGAAGTCTTGGGCACATCGCAGCGGACGGTCTCGGGCAGAGTGAGCGCCGGGCTCGAGAAACTCCGGAAGTTGCTCAACGCTGGTGGATATGCGGCACCTGCCGGAGCGCTAACAGGCGGTTTGCGATTGACTGCGCCTGAGGTTCCCTCCGGCCTGGCGGCCGCCGTCGAGAAGCTGATTGCCGGAGCGGCCGGAGGCAAAGCCGCCATCGGAGCCGGCAGCGTTGCGGCGGCCGGCGGACTGACACTGGCGTGGAAGATCCTGGCCGGGCTGTCGCTGGCGACGATTCTGGGTACGGGGGGAATGTGGGCCTGGAAAGCACGGGAGCCGTTGCCCGCCGCCGGGGATCAGCCGTCGTTGGCTTCAGGGAATAAGTCGAAGTCCAGGGTCACCGCGACGGTCACCGACCATCACGGCAAACCTGTTCCCGGCGTGACCCTAGTCTTCGTGGTCCAGGCTGGAACCGGCAAGTGGCTGGAAGTGACGACGGGGTCCGACGGCAGGATCAGCGCCGACCCGCCGGAGTCGGCGCCGCTGATGCTGGCGGGGATCAAGCTTCCTCCGGGTCAGAAGCTCTTCCCGAGCGGCATCGGCGGTGACGTGGAGGTCTCGCTCAGCGGTTCCGACGTGCAGCTGAAGCCCGATCGCGACGGCAGGATCCACATTGTACTGAAGATGAAGCCGCCTGACTCAAGAGTCGTGGGCCGGGTTACGGATACGGAAGGAAAGCCCGTCGCTGGCGCGGAGGTCACTGTCACTCCGGACACCCTACGGAGTCATGGCAGGGGCACGAAGGCCGAAGCTCTGCTGGCGCTGTGCGGGCGATTCGGCGGCGCCAACTGCAAGGGCACCACCGGCAAGGATGGAACCTATTCGATCCCCGTGCCCGTGGGCAGGTTCAGCCTGCGTTCGGTTCACGCCGGCGGGAAGTCACTGCTGTACTGCCACCGAACGTGGCGAGGCGTCAGCCAGTTTGCCCGTCCCGGCGGCTCGACCAGATTCAACGCCCGCATGGACGTGGGCGGTGGCCTCGAGATTACGGTAACGGACCCTGACGGCAAGCTCGTGCCCGGCGCGGTCGTCAGGCCGAGATCCTGGCCCTCATGGATGGAAATCCCAACGGCAGGCAAAGACGGTATCGCGACGCTCTACGGCGCCAGGCCGGGTGTGTACCTCTATACGGTGACCCCTCCCGAGGGCTCGGGACTCGCGCCGCTTGAAATACCCGTTCGCGTAGAACGCGGCAAGGTCGTCAAGACGCATGTAGCGCTGCCCGTGGGCGCGACAGTTTCGGGCAGGGTCCTGGACGAGCAAGGACAGCCCATCGCCGGCGTCAAGGTCAACGGCAAGTGCGTGTCCGGCAAGAACGGGGGGTTCGCGCTCAAGGGACTTGCCACCGGGGACGCCAGGCTCTTCATCAATGTTCGGGAGCACCCGAGGTTCGCGTACACGGGTCCGGGAGGCCGGCCGAAGCCATTGCCCGTGGTTGTAGGTGGAGCATTCAAGCAGGACCTGGTGCTTCGCCGCCTCAAGCCCGCCGCGCTCACCGGACGCGTGACGGACCCCGACGGCAAGCCGGTGGCCGGAGTAGCCGTCTCCGCCAGCTTCGCGAGGCGATGGAAGCCCGGCGACGACTCTTTGCTCTCGGCTACGACCGAAGCCGACGGCAAGTACAGACTGGTCGGGCTGGTTCCCGGCGAGGTGACTCTCTCCTTCGTTCCCCCGAGGTCCAGGGCCCTGAACGAGCCACGGTACGACGACCGCAAGGTGAAACTCGAGCCGGGAGAAAACCGCCGGGACTTCCGGCTGCAGGCCGCCACCGTTCTCACGTTGACTCTGCGCGACGCTGCGGGAAGGCCGGTGCCGGGAATCGCGCTGGGCTATAGCGACTACCGCAAGTCGCCAAACGGCGGAAGCTCGGGAACCGGCGGCACGACGCCGCCAAGCGACGCGGCCGGGAAGATCGAACTGCGCCTGAGGAATCACTGGCGAGCGTTCAAGGCCGGCGAGAAGCGCGTGCTGGAGTTCCGGGCGGATGTCGGCAAGGTGCAGGTCAGCCCGCGGGAGATCGAGCTGAAGCCTCGCGACGGCCAGGTGGTCGCCAGGACCCTTACCGTCAAGCGCGGGGCCAGGCTTGACGGCAGTCTGGTGGACGCCCAAGGTAAACCCGTCGCCTGGGCGGGGGTAACGCTCAGGAATTCCAAGCCGCCGAAGCACAGAATGTTCGGAGCGAGCGCGGGCAGGCTGAGAGCCGTCACTGCGTCTGACGGGATGTTCAACTTCGATGACCTTCCAGCTGGCGAGTACACGCTCGACGCCGAGCTGCTGCACGGCGACGATCGCAACCTGGTCGACATCAGGGGCCTGAAGCTCAAGGTCGGCTCAGAACGCCGCACCGAGAAGAAGCTGGTCATGCAAGCCGGCGGGACGATTGAGGGCTGGGTGCTGTCTCACGACGGCAAGAGGCTGAGGGCCGCGGCCAAGGTGGACGTGCCGAAGGGAACGAGACGCATGGGCGGTTCCGGCCTCTCGCACGTCTGTGACCCCCAACTCGGCGAACCGTTTCGTCTGGGCCGGCTGCCGCCGGGCAAGTACAAGCTGACGTTCTCGTTCACCAAGCGCGTCAAAACCCCTCGGGGGTGGGGCACCACCGGAGACCGCGAGAGGGCCCGCCTGGTTCCCGAGACGGAAGTCGAGGTCAAGGCGGGAGAGACGACCAGGATCGAAGTCAAGTTGCTCAAGACGCCCAAGACCAAGGAGCCCCCCCATGAAGTGTTCTAGACTCGCGCTTGCACTTGCCATCCTCTCGGTTTCACTTGCGGCCCGGAGTGCCGAGCCAAGGAGCGAGTCCGAGCGGATCATCGACGCCTGGGGCAGCATCAAGCTGAAATCTCAGAAGCTGGACGTGGCCTTGAGCGCCAGATCGGCGAAACTCTCGGGCCGCTTCGAACTGGAAGCGCTCAAGGATGCGTCCAAGGCCGTCTTCCCGTTCGCTTTGCCCGGCGGCAATGAAGGCGATGCCGCGACGGTCACCTGCGACGGAAAGCAACTGCCGGCGATCCCTCACCTCATGCCCAAGCTCAGGCCGAAGGACAAGCGTTCTCCCCGTGACATCCCCTTCCCATGGAAGAGACACCGTCGGGACGCCGCCGCTCTACGGCGAGCACAGGAGCTTCGCAACGCGCTGCAGACCTGGTTCGGCATTTTACACGGAGTCGGAATGGGCTCGCCGTACCGTTGGCAGGCCCACGACATCGCCATGCCCAAGGGCAGGAAGAGCACGATTACCGCGAATGCCGCGCTCCGCCCCATGCAGCTGGCCGATCACGCCAAGCACGGACCGTGCTACGCCTTCAGAATTCCGATCCGTCTGGGGCGGCTCTGGGCGCGCCCCGCCGGAAAGCTGAACGTGACCGTTTCACTGGACAAGGATGTCGATCCGGAGGACGTCATCCTGGTTCGCCCCTCTCAGACCAAGCGAGACGGACGGAAGATAGCGCTCTCGTTCGACGGCCAGCTTCCCGCCGAAGACCTCATCGTCGTCCTCAAGGGCAAGCTGCCGAAAGAGGAGAAGGCGATGGAGGTTGAGCCGCGCGCGAAGAAGCATCTTCGCAAATAGGAATTCGGTCCTCCGCGCCAAGACACTGACTTGCTGATTTGCCGCGTAGCAGGCCAACGTACGGAACGCGCAACCCCGCAGGAAGTCAGGGCCTGCGGGGTTTATCGTTGCGCGGACTCCGTACGTGGAAACGATGTGGGTTCGGTATCTGCAAGTCCGAGCAGGCCGTCTTCCAGCGGCCTGCCAGGGGCGCCGCCGTCCCCGCCGCCGTTAACATCGACCCTGAAGGTCGAGGGTGACGGCGCAGATCTCCGGGGGGCGAAGGGGGGCGGGTTCCGGTTTGTATCCGGGCTCAAGAGGTCCGGCAAGCAGCGTGACAGCCGCGCATTCCGCGGGTAGACTCGTCTGGCACGCCGGGTCGCGGATACTCGTTCCCGGGGTGCGAAGCGGTGCCCCCGCCCATCAGAAGAAGGGAGGGGTAATCCGCGTACATGCCGGGCGAAGCACGGGAAGGGAAAGACCATGGACGCACCGGGCGTTGGCTGCGGGCAGGGCGATCCACTCGGCGAGCTCATCGGCCTGGAGGTGCGCTTGCTCGAGGTGGTGCGGGAATCCTACCGGGCAATTGTAGATTTCGAGGACTCCGGACACAGTTCCCCCGCGAGCTTCGGACACTTCAACTACAAGAACCCGGCCTATCTCCTGGCGCACCTCTACCGGCTCGCGCATCCTGCCAATCCCCTGCGCGGCGACGCGGAGGTGCTGGAGATGGCGCTCGGCCTCGCCGACCGCTGGGTGCGCGACTGGCGCGCGACGCTCGGCCGGGGCGAGCGGGTCAGCACTTCGGAGTGGCCGATCTACGGGGTGGCCGAGATGCTGCACTTCCTCGGTGACCGGCTGGATGGCCGGCGCCGGGCGGAGTGGTCGGAGTTCGTCCAGGCCTACTGCCGCTACGCTGTGGAGCGGCCCTTCGGCATGACCGCACCCAACCACGAGGCCTGGCGCTGCCTGGCGCTCTACCGCGCCGGGGAGATCCTGGGCCGCGAGAAGTGGCGCGAGGCGGCGCTCTTCTTCTGCGAGCGGCTCATCGAGTTCCAGACGCCCGACGGCTTCTGGGAGGAGGGCCGCCACCACGGGCCCTCCATGGTCTACAACGGGCACCTGCTCTCGGGGCTGGCGCTGCTGCACTCCCGCTGCAGGGCGCGCTTCGTCCGCGAGGCCGGCGAGCGCCTGGCCGCGTTCATGTGCGCGGCCACATTCCCGGACGGGACCACCGTGGGCTGCTTCGACGGCCGGCTGCCGAGCGCTCCGGGTTTCCCGGTGGTGCCGGGCCTCGAATGGACCCCGGCGGGCCGGACGCTCAACGCCCGTGGAATGGCGCTCTGGCGGCGCGGCGGGCGGTTCGAAGATCCGTGGCGCTTCGCGAGTTCGCTCTGGAGTGCCTTCGCCCACATGCTCTTCTACGCTGCGGCGTGCCACTACTATGCGGAGGTGCTGCCGGCCGACGAGCGCCGTGCGGCACTCGTCGAGTGCGAGCCGCTGCCGGCCGGCGTCGACTCCGACGGAGCTCGCGAATGGCAGAGCGCCGAGTTCTCCGGGCGGATCGAGAGGCGCTCTTCGTGGGCCCTGGCCGTGTCCGCGCAGAACAGCGACGTGCCCAAGGACCAGGACAACCAGTTCCGGCTCGAGCGCCAGTCGCGGATCGATGTATGGCACCAGCGCGCAGGTTTGGTGCTCGGCGGCGGGCACAGTGCCCGGAACGGTGCCGTGCCCTTCGCCAACGTGGTGATGGACACGGGCTTCGCCGGCGATACGCAATTCGGGTTCATGGACGCCGCGAACTGCCCGGCGCAGCGCGGGTACTACCTGCCACGTTGGACGCGCTGCGGCGCGGAGGCCGGCGTGCCTTTTCTGCGCGTGGTCTTCGGTCACGGCGTGACGGTCTTCCGCTTCGACCTCTCCGATCCCGAACGCCTTCACATCCGGGCGGAATGGAGCCTGCGAAACGTCCGGCGGCTGCTAATCCAGCTGCCGCTCCCCGTCCGGACGGGCGGGACGCTGCGGGTCGACGGAGCCGTGCTTCCCGATGGAAAGCGCGAGCTGCTGAGGATGCGCGAGTCACTCGGCGTTTCCGGCGGAACGTCCGGGTTCGAGGTCGTGCTTCGCGTGCCGCCCGGAACGGACGCGAGAGTCCATCCCGCTCTCCCGGTCATGAGGTACAACCTGCGAGAAGGCGCCGGGGACGAACTCACCCCGCCCTACCGCCTGGCGCTGGCAAGCTGCCAGTGGACGGACCCGGCCCGTGAGGGCCGCGCGGACTTCGAGCTTGGCATTATCGGGAGCGGGCAGCAGGCGTAGCAGGGCGTTCTCTTGAGCGGCCAAGTTGCTCAACCCGTACCCCTGAACACTTCTTCAACGGCCTGCTGGGGCGCACGGAGAGCGATCTTCGATTTGTGCTACGCGGGTTTGCATTGCACTTGCGGAGCGTGCCTCTGAGTGCCGGACAGAGGCGCAAATAGCTGCACGTGAAGCGACTGACGCCATCCTGGTTCAACGGTAGAGCACACCCGTCTTCGCCCTGCTCCGCTTCCGTGAGCTGCGCAGGGCTACGTCGCGGCAGGCCCGGTCCTGTAAGTCGCAGAACGACGCACGGAACCCGAAACCCCGCAGGCACTTGAAGCCCGCGGGGTTTCCCACTGCGCGTAGCCTGTACGTGAGAACCATGCTTGTTCGAAAGTGGCCATAGCGTACAGCACGACGCGGTGGCCTGGGCGGTGCCGGCCGTCGCCAGGTTTCCGCCATTCTGCGTTTCCGCCGGATCTGGCAACGCTGCGGATCACGCGCGGCTGCAAGCCGCCGCGCGCATCCGCCCTGCTGGCCGTTGCCGCTCCTCGATCATGCCATCGGCGGAATGCCAGCGAACCAGTCTTCGCCAATCACCTTGCCAAGAAGGTAGTACTTCTGGTCGTTGTACCACAACACGCACCTGCCGTCGATCTGTGTGCTGCTGGTATAGAAGGAATTGTCTTTCGGCCGGTCGATGAACAGCTTCGGTGGCGCAAACCAGATCGGTTGTTCGGCGGCGGATTGAAACGTTCCTGCAATGAGATACAGCGGACCCCGTTTCTGCCAGGCAGTGTCGGCACTGAAATCGAACGTGTTGTGGACCATGGCGAAGTAATAGCCGCTGCCGGCTTCCGTGCCCTTCCAGTCGTACATCGGGCACGGTGACAAGGGGTGGAGGTACGGCGTCCCGCCGTCCCGGTCCAGCAGCGGCTTGGGCGCGCTCCAGTTCTGTCCGTAGTCGGAACTGACCGACCAGTACGGGTGCCCGGCGCCCGTGCGCATCAGTGCGAAGAGGCGCCCATCAGGGAGCTTCACCAGCGAAGCCTCCTCGCAGGCATTGCATATGGCCGAGTCAACGGCCAGGACTTTCTCGTTGCAGGAGAGCCAACTGATGTCGACATCCCTGACGGCGGGGTCGTCGTCGATGTTCTCGAACTGAAGAAACTGGGTTGCACTGCGGCGTCGACCTTCGATCGCGACATGGCGGCTCATTGCGACCAGGTACTTGCCGCCCTTGCCAAGCCGGAGCGGTCGCTGCCAGTTGCACCAGTCCGGGGGCATGCTCGGGTCCGGGTTGTCGTACTGCATGCGCGGCATTGGGATGTTCTCCGGCTCGGACCAGGTCTGCCCGTCGTCATCCGAGTACCGGCCATACATCAGGCCGCAGAGTTGGCTGTACAGACCGTGCTTGCCTTCGATCTGCTGATTGTACAACATGTAGATCCGCCCGGACGCGCTGATCATCGGCTGCTGCCAGGAGGCGATGGGCCGGGGATGCAACCGGCATTCCGAGCCGGCAAGGACGATGGGAATCGTCCACGTCGCCCCCTTGTCCGTGCTCTTCGAAAAGGCAATGTGCTGATCCACGTCACCTTCGCGGGACGCCTGCGTCCATGCGGCAAACAGACGTCCGTCGGGCTTGTCGAAGACCTGGAAGTGGTCGTTGTAGGTGTCGCCGCGCTGGTCTGGCCTGTTCTTCGGAACGAACACGATGTAGTCGGGCTTTGAAGTCTGAATGTCGGCCTCATTCATGGTTCCATCTCCTGCAGCTTCCTCGTCCGTCGCCTCTCCATGGCCAACTCCCTATTCTGCGACAACCACCAAATGCCGGACAGGAGTCGCTCCGGCTGGCATGTCAGTCCCCGCAGGCGGCCCGCGCCGGCCGATTCTGTTGGAACGTTCAACAGAAACAACGGAAATTCGATGTTGTCG
>Ga0272443_10002928_pt1 | contig 20922 bp, 11 predicted proteins | sample SSMAcet12_FD_193581 | JGI IMG/M metagenome (GOLD analysis project Ga0272443, IMG submission 193581) | Marine sediment archaeal communities from Little Sippewissett salt marsh, Falmouth, MA, United States - SSM-Acet-12 | ecosystem: Environmental > Aquatic > Marine > Wetlands > Sediment ... | reverse complement strand
TACGATCATCATCCCTCAGCTCGATGGCCTTCACTCTTCTTCCCATAACACACCTCCTCGGGAAGAAGTATAATCAATCTATATACAGAACGCTACACTAGCATCTGTCCTACCGGTCCGCCTTCTTTTGGCATTCCTTTCTTTACGAGCGTTTCAAAAAGATGGTCTTCTTCCTTGCCATGGTGACACTTATCAGCAAAGGTGCGAATAACATCAATTGCCTGATTAGCGGATGCTTCGTCGAGTTTACCTGTACTGTTAGCTTCCTCAGTTATCTTACCAAGGCAGGTGAGTACAACCTCAATGACTCGATGTTCATCAGATAAGATCTCAGTTAATCCCATAACAAACTCCTTCATGTTTACGATAATCGCATGTTATTATCTCTATTTATCTCAAAAAAAATGGCATCTGCCTATCATTTTGCAACCTCAGCAATGGTTGTTTCTTTTAAGAAAGATAAATATCCTTCTCTTATTTTTGACCAGCGATTGTGAACATTACATGGCGATTTTTCTGAACATCGCGATCTTCCCAAAAAACAACCATTCCATTTACTGACTTTCTCTATCGGTTCTAATACATCATATACCGTAATCTTATTGGCAGGTTTTGCTAATTTAAAGCCTCCTCCAAATCCTTTTTGAGATATTACAAGGCCTTCTTCAGCTAATTGTTTTAAGAGCTTACCTAAGTAATTAGGCGGAGCACCGACTTCTGTAGCAATCTGTGTGGCTCCTGCAAATTCATCTGTTTTGAGTTTAGACAAAAATGCAAGAGCTAAGATGGCATATATTCCAGTTTTAGAAATCACCACATATTCCCCTAATCACATGTCAATATGTGAATATTATCGGTGATGTCAAGAACAATCTGGAGGTTTTTTTTATTCTTTGTTTGAGAGTGTTATTATTGGCTAAGACGTCACTTAGTTTACTTAGAGTGGTGTCAAGTCCTATGATACTTATAATCTCTTGATAGACAACGGGATAAAAATGGCGAGCCCAATATCACTCTCAGAAAACTTTTGTAGAATTCGATTTCACGGTCAAGATGATATATTCGGTAAAGACCGTATGTCGTTGGAGAATAATAGATTGAGCCGTAACATAACATGCGTTTAGACGTAATAGAGATAAGATACAAATATCCAGAAGGAGTTTTCGGATTGAAGAATATGACCTGTTTTCTGTTACGCTTCTGGCATGCTCCATATTGATATCCCCTGTTGGATCGGTTGCCAGTAAACGATCTCGTCTAAATCTAATTTGACAGAGAAACCCATAAAACAGTCTTAATAGGTGAAACAATGGACAGGTCAGATCGAGAAGAACTATCATGGTTTGATCTGATGACGAACGTTAATTAAGAACAAAATTTGATCGAAAGAGTTGAATTTGCCATGAAATATCTTGCTGTTTTCGTAAGCTGCTTGATTTTAGCTTACAGTCATATAAATGCGAAGGAAATATCACTTCTTAATCGCACTCACTTGCCAAGTAGCCATGGTACTCCCGTATCGATCGAGAAGGATAATAAGAACCCTCAAGACGATGCTGATTTGAATGCCTGGCCTGTTGTTATCCATTATGGCCTGAACGATAGCCACAGCAAGAGCTGGGTGCAGGAAAATGCTAACGGGGTGATTGGTATATCCTACTACCAGCGATATGAAGGAAATTACACTGATGGAGTTCTGATTTACAAAACGATCCAGCCAGACGGATCGTACAGCCTCGATACTGTTACATCGGGCACACGTTTGGAAAAATCTGTTCTGCTATTCTATGTATTTTCCGATCCCCATATCTTTGTTGCGCGATCGAATAACGAAAACCAGGTTATAGAACATCATTATAAAAATAATTCTGAAATCTGGCTGAACGATACATTATACAATTTCTATAATGTCGGCGGGAAGTTCATATACGAATTATCGGCCGATACCGGTCCTGACGGCTCATTCCATTTGCTGATATTGAAAACACGCTCAGACATAGATTCCGACGACTACAACTGGGCCTGGCTGGATTCCTATTTATACTATATGACGAATGCTTCGGGGACCTGGACCATTGAATTAATCCGTAATTATAATATGGGTTACACCTATGACACCTATATAAAGACGTCCTGTCGTCAAGATATAAAGATAGATTCTGAGGGCTTTGTACATATAGTTTTCAGGGAGCAGATTTACGCATCGGATGACCCTTCACGATTGTGGTATTGCACGAACAAGGGAGGTACCTGGTCGTATGAGATAGCCTTCAGCAATGACTTCGGAATTAGAGACGATGTCGGATGGTTTCCCTCATTATGCCTGGACAACAATGATATACCTTACATCTCTTGTATGTATGTCCATCGAGTCTATACCCGGTCAGCGGTCTATTGCAGGCTGTACTTGCTCAAGAGACTAGGGCAATCAGACTGGCAAACTGAAATCGTTGCTGATAGCGATGACGGATACTATGCCAGTGATGGCAGGACTTACACAGGCGCCTTAACTCATCTTGTTATTGACAAAGAAAACACACCTCACATAATCTTCTCGGATATTGCGTCGGCCCACTGGTATATGAACAACACAAATTGTCTCAATGCAGGCAATATAAGGTACGCAGTTCGTAAAGATGGGGTCTGGAATTTAAGAACAATCTATAATCAGCCAAAGCCGAGTGGATTCTTCGATGCAGTCGAGATGCATGCGCTTTGCCTGATTGTATCGGAATTGAATGATACAATACGAGTTATAGGGGAGGAGATGGAGATTACTGATTTTTATGAATACGATTCCAGACTGGTTGAGTTTTCATGGGCAGATGTCACAACCGATGTTGACGATTACGGAGACGAACTGCCAGACCGATTTCGTCTGTACCAGAATTTCCCAAATCCATTCAATGTGTCAACCACTATAAACTACTACCTGCCGCAGCGAAGCCATGTGACAATTGACATATTCAATTTGCTTGGTCAGCGAGTGCGAACGCTGGTAGATGAAGAGAAGCCTGCCGGATCATACACAGCCTCTTGGGATGGCACATCAACCGGCGGGCAGTCAGTGGCGACAGGTGTTTACCTGTACCGCATTTGGGCAGGGAATCGCATAGAAACCAGGAAGATGTTACTGTTGAAATAGGTTGTGAAAATAGGTCACGACATGGTGTTTATCATTGTTCCACAACGCGAGTATGGGGTGCGATCCCCTTCAACTTCACCATTAAGCTTCCTGCTTATCTCAATTCTATACTTGAAAACTCATACATAGAAGGAAGCTAAGGTAATGACCACCACAGACAGAAAAGCAGGAGAAAAGCGACTTCGTCGACAGACAATCCTGAAATGCGCCAAGAAGATCATAGCCAAATCGGGAGTCGAGGAAATGAACATGAATCAACTGGCTGAAGCAACAGAGTTGAACAAAGCCACACTGTATCTGTACTTCACCAGAAAAGATGACCTGATCGACTTTGTACCCCAAATGAAATGTGGGCTTTTCGATCGTACTGTTAAATCAATAATTAGTTTTGATATCAGGAACCCAGTGTATCCGCACAATTGATATAGTCTATCGTAGATTCAACAATTAGGAAATAAAAAAACCGATATTAATAGGCTAACGAAATAAATGGCGACCCCAATATCACTCTCCCCAAACTCTGGTGGTGTTCGCATCTTCGGCAAGAACCGTGCATTCGACGGCCAGCGGCACCCGTTAGAAGACAACGAAATAGATGCAGGGGGGGCAAATCGACCCGCCCATAGGATCCCAGAAATGTCTACCGCTCTATTTCAAAAGCAGCATCTTTTTTGTTTCCACATGCTCCCCGGCACGGAACCGATACAGGTAGACCCCTGTCGAGACTGCTCGCCCGGACGAGTTGGTGCCATTCCAGGAAACCCGGTATGAGCCTGCCGCTTCCTCTCGATCCACCAGCGTACGGACTTTCTGTCCCAGCACATTAAAGACGTCAATGGTAACGTGGCTTCTTTGCGGCAAGTTATACCTTATAGTTGTGGTCGGGTTGAATGGGTTAGGATAGTTCTGGAATAGTTCAAACTCACAAGGCAGAACCAAATCCGACTCCTCTTCCACATCTAGTACAATGTCCCCGATGAGCATTGTTGAGTCATCTATAGTCTTGTTGGAATCATTATCCAGATAAAGCCAGCAGGTATCCGAAGCAAGGTTAGTCCAATCGGGAAGAATCATATGACCCTGCCCGGCGGCGATGGTAACGTCTTCGACACTGAAGACTTTCTCGCCGCCGTGCGTAACTTCACGAAACAATAGATCGTATTGACTGGCGGTACCATGATTGAACAGATACCACCCACTGTCAGCTATCGGCTCAATCAAGGCTGTATCATTGATCCCGATTTCATACCCCAGTGCAACTAACGCCCGCTCTCGGTCCGGCAGAGTGTTAATGACGGTGAATTGCAGCGATTTGGTCGTAGCGTCGAGATTGAAATACTTCAACCCATTGGATATTCGGATATGATCGACTTCGGTTGAGTCGAGACATATTCGTCTGTACCCAACGTATAATGAATCATAATAACAACCGACTTTGAGAATACTGTCTTGGGAGTTGCCGATTGTACCATGATACTCCTGATTGGGCAGCAAGAATCCGAACGGACGGGCCGAATCAACATCAAATGGAATGATCGGGCTTCCTTCTCCGATGGAATTAAACAGGCCGGAATCGTTGAATCCGACCGAATCCTCCGCTTCATTGTACAATTTCAGATCGGCTGTCATGGTATACATGAAGTCAATCAGAGAATCAACTATGATATCCGTTTGAACCTCATCGTACATCCTGCCAAGACCAATTAATTCGGGATTGTCAATTACCGTTTTCACCGGATAGTACATATAGAAATTGTGGGCTCCGCCCCAGTTGTTGTAGGTAGGGTGGGCATAATCCCATTCGTCGGTAACTGTATCTACCAGAATAAACGAATTATCATTACTCGGATCACTTGGATCATAAACCATCACTCTGATTTTTGACGGATCCGTATCGGAATCGATGGCATAAGGCACCATGGAGTGCGCAGCTTGATTATCCTGTCTGCCAATAATTACCGTGGCATCGTTGCGGTCTGTATTCAATAGCTGTAGGCGGATATTCTTGAGAGTGGTATCAATCGGGATGCTGTATCCACTGTAATAATAGTGGTACTGTGCCACGCCGTAAGCGGCAGTTTGATGAATATTGACGAATTCCCGAATATCATCGCTGAGTGACAATTGATGAATGCTGTCATCAGGAAGATTCAAATAACTCCAGCGCGGTTGAAGTAGATTCAAGTTGCCAAAAGACAATAACGAAGACGTGCTTAATCCGACACAGCTTCCAAACCATTGTCTTTTATAGTCGTCCCAACGATACATCGTCCTCATAATATACATCAAGCCTGAGGGTGTTGTGTTATAGCACTGATCGACACCGAATGTCTCCACCCAAAGAAGCCAATTGGGGAAATATTCTTCATCACCGGGACCGATCGGATAGGCGGGGTCGTCGACCGGGAAGGGTCGTCCGGTGTATGGATCATAGTCATTTGAATAATCGATTGCGCTCCATGTTGACGGCGGCCACATCTCGCTGACGGTATTACCAAAAGACCATCCGTGTTCGGACGGTTCGTAAAATTCGTATGTCGAGTCCGGGCCAAATCTGGTCAGGCGTACTTGTTTTACATGGAAGATGCCGCTGTAAGCAAAATGGGAAGGATCAGCAGCATCGGAAATCCGCACCCGACATCGCGAGGATTGAATAGCCGGTATCTCCCACGAGTATATCGGCAACGTGGTCGGGTAACCCTGCGCCAGTTGCAACCAGGCCGATGATTCGCCGACCAGAGGTATATCAAAGGTATAGTCGATATTCACGCTGTCAATGCCGGGGGCATACCAGGCGATAAAAACGTTTTCGCCGGGAACCAGCGTGGTGTCGTTCTTTGGCGAACCAACCAGAAACATCGACAAAGTCGAATCGGGATTAAACTCATCGCCACCGGCATCTACCAGAGCTGTACCATTGGAATCGGCGTCGATTATTCGCGCATCGCCATCGATATCATGTTCCGTCGCAACGTAGTCGTTATCGCCAAAACCAATAGCTGGTGATATTTGTGACAGATGATAGTCGTAAAAAGTCATCGTATCACCATTGTTGATGGCTGATCGGACATCCCCTGCTATGTAGACCGAGTCTTGTGTGTTTCGCACAACATAGGACCAGTAGGTCGTATCTCTTTGAGTCGGAAGAACCGCCAGCCCTGTGAATTGTCCAGCCAAAAGGGCGGTGCCACCGACATATACCCCGGTTTCGTTCAAAGCTTCATAGTAATAGTAAGATCTCACCGGAGCTTTTGATATCGGCCTAAGCTCGGGGGAAAATTCATCGTTGGTCAGACCGACTCCGCCGAGGGCGTGAAGATCAGCCATCGTATACACATCAAAATCATCGGACCTGAAACTCAGATCATCATCAGCACCATTATTGGACCAGACAATATTATGTGCAAATGTGGGGACAATGCCACCGTATTTGGCATAGCAGTAAAAACCACGACTATCATTATATGCCATTATGTTATTCGCGACATACCCATGACGTCGGGGTTTCTGCGGATAGGAAATTCCCGTGCCGCTGTTGTACAAAGAGCTGTTGCCGATTATGTCGACAAACCCGGTGTTCGCACCGAGACCCGTTCCCCCGTTACCGAGGGCGATATTGTTCTCCATCCGAACTGACATCGAATCGCATCCGGCGTCATTTAAATAGCATCCGACACCGCCGTTACCGACAAATGTATTGTTCATGATGATAATAGAGTCGGCTGGAGGACCCATTTGTCCCCACAAACCGTTGTCACCATTACCTGAAATTGTCGAATTCGTTATCCGGACGTTGTAATCAATATCAAGTGAACGGCCGGCGCCGCCGCCGAGATAAATACCGTCCCCGCCGCATTTGGTAACTTTCGTACTGTCAATATAGATATACCCGGCGGCTGAATCAGATGGATCAATACTCATTACGAATTCTATACCTTCGCCCGCCCCTCCCAATTCCGGACCAATTGTACTTCCGATAATATTCAGACTACAAGGACTGGTTGGCCGCATATCAATGACACCGCCCCAGTGCTGCTCGATTGTACTGTGATCAATAGTTACGTTGCCCGAGCCTTCGATCGGGACGTAAGACCAGCGGATGACAGAGTTGTTCTTTATCTCCAGACTACTTCCCGGTTCTAATTCTATTCCATCCCAGAAATATAATTCGCTGGGCACATCGGTTGACAATCCGGGCATATATATCCCATAGGCCTTGTCAGCACACGATGTAATTACTGAGTTTTCCATAATCAACTTACTATTCGGATATAGAAGTAACCTGAAGTCTGTCCCAACCTGTATTAGTGATCCATTTTCCATCGACAGGACCGCATTGGTATCGACAATTATATTACCAAAAAACAACGGCGGGAAGTTATGTGAGGTCTGGATAGTACAGCAATCTTTAATAAATACATCAGTAAGTCCTCCAAAAGTAATCCAGTCGTGAGTATTGTTGTTGCCGGAGATATTTTTAAGATCCTTTAGAATAATATCGCCACCGGATATGCTCAGACAGGCAGTTGAAACTGGCGATTGATATTCAACTTGGCAGTTATTAAATCTCAATCCGTCAATATCTAGAGTTCTTGCCCCTCTAATCTGATTCGGGCTTACGGCATTTCTCATAATGGTTCTGTCAAAAAAACAGTCCTTTATTACAACATCGTAGATATAGGTTGAGGAATATCCGCTATAGCTAAGGCCGAGACTACCATCGGTCGGACCAAATGTGCAATTTCCCATGGTTAAATGTCCACCGGTTATCTCACAGGCATCTCCAGAAGAATACGGTCCCGGTCTGAAATTACAATATGTGAAATTGCGCTCATATTCGGCCGTATCTGGACAATGTTTTTCAAACAGCGTATGACCGTTGCCGGTGAAAACGACCGGAGTACCGATTCCGCCGTGGGCCTCCACAGGACCGTAGCATATTAGCGAGGCTCCTTTTGTGACTACAATCTCCATCGGTCCCGCTGCACCATATTGATTACTGACGATGAGATTTCCCCACTCGAGAACCGTTCCATCCGGATTAAGTTCATTGTCGATAGTTATTCCCATCTCGATGATAAACGGCGGGCCTGGAGTCAGGCCGGTGCAGTCACCATACTCGTTACTCCAAAACTGGCCAAGGTGAAGTGTGCCGCCAGTTATCTCGAGGGGTTCGACAACATAGGTCAGCGGATCACACTCGAGCAACCTGCGATTAAGATACTGCTTGGCGTCACCCGGACCAGCAAGCGTGGCGATGGTTATCACTGCAATCAGGAGTGAGGTAACAAAACGCATGGCGGAGTGCTTCCTTCGAGTTGGATCTCAGGTCAGCGTCTTGTCTATCGAAAGAGATATGGCAAGGTGATTGACGGAAGATCTGCCGTATATGCTCGTATACAGTTCATGTTACGTTACTTAGCTGTAATATACGATAATGGAGCAAATTGTCAATAGTTCGTTATGCAACTGCAGCAGGGCATAGATAGAGCGTAGCCTACTCGGCAGAACCCCAGCTCGGTAGCCCACCACTCGCTTCGATCCTCAGTGATCTTTGACCTCGAATCAAGATCACGCTACTCGAGGGTGCGTCGAAGCCTTTGGAAGCCAGCAAAGCGCCAAACGCAAGAGTCATCGAGCCTGTCATGAATTTGATTGATCCTTGCAACAAGTGGATCAACCCCGCTGTCCAATCTAAGAGAAGCATTTGTCTCAGCGAATGTGTCGAATAGCCGCGAGAGGAGCAGGACAGTGAACCTTCGAACCGACCAGTTAGGGAAACGCTACAAGGGAAACGTTTGGGGGCTCAGGGAATTCAGTCTGAACGTAGGGCCCGGAATCCTCGGGTTACTGGGTCCAAACGGTGCGGGAAAATCAACTTTGATGCGAATCCTTGCCACCGTTACCAAGCCTACCGAAGGCAATGCCAGCTGGAACGGTCACGACATAGCCAGTTCGCCGGACAGTATACGCCGAATACTTGGTTATCTGCCACAAGCCTTTGGCATCTATCCGAATCTGAACGCGATTGAGTTTCTATCATACCTGGCGGCGGCGCGAGGCTTAAGCGGTAAGCCGGCACGGAAGCGAATTTCCCAGATGCTGGAATTAGTCAATCTCCGTGATTCCCAGAAACGTCGTCTGGGCTCTCTCTCAGGCGGAATGAAGCAGCGTGTTGGAATTGCTCAAGCACTTCTTAACGATCCCGAGTTGTTGATAGTCGATGAACCGACCGCCGGTCTGGACCCTGAAGAACGAATACGATTTCGGAACCTCCTTTCGGAGCTGTCCGGTAACCGGATAGTGATTCTGTCTTCCCATATCGTCTCCGATATCGAAGCGGTCGCGACTTCGATCGCCATAATGAACAAGGGCCAGCTTCTCGTCCACGCTGCGCCGGAGGATTTGCTGCGTAGAGTGCGGGCAAAAGTCTGGGAGGTTGTCTTTGCAAGCTCAGAGTTGACTGAGTTGAAACGCACGCACATCGTAGGCAGCACGACCAGGACTGCTGAAGGGGTCCGAGCACGGGTAGTGGGAGATGGTGCACCAGCAGCCACGGCTCGGCAAGGTTCGCCAACGCTCGAGGATGCGTATCTCTGGCTGCTCAGTAACCATCAGCGCGAGCCGCAGGATGGATAGTCTACGGATTCTCTTTCAGTTGAGCCTTGCCGATTTTCGAGAGCGAACCCGGCGTTACAGCTTCCTCGTTACAATGATCGGGGTGATGTTCTTCGGATACCTGGTGATTACCGGCCAATACACAGTTAAATTTGGAGAATATAAAGCCATATATAACTCGGCTTGGGCGGGCAGCGTGATGGCCGTTTGCAGCAGCATCATGATGGCGATTGCCGGGTTCTATCTGATCAGAGGCTCAATTAAACGCGATCGCCTGACAGGGGTGGGACAAATCATCGCAACCACGCGGTTGAGCGGGCGTGACTATTTGACTTCAAAATTGCTGAGCAACATTGCCACGTTGTGGCTAATGATCGCATCTTTGGCCGTACTGGCATTAGCCACTTTGCTGGTCAAGAACGAAACGGGGACAATCAATCTGTGGGCTTTTGTGTCACCCTTTCTGATCATCTCTCTGCCGGCTTCAATCCTTGTTGCCTCTGTCGCGGTCTTCTTCGATACCGCGCGATGGCTCAGAGGTAGCCTGGGCAATATTATCTATCTATTCCTTGCGGAAAGTCTAGTCGTGCTAGGTATGTTGGCCGTGCCGTTTCTGGATCTGGCATCAGTCGCTGTCTTCACCGACAGCGCACGGGCCGCTGGAGAGATGGCTTTTCCGGGAGAGAGGATCGGCTTGTTGATGGGCTTTGTTGCCTTCGATCCAGTGATGCAATCTGAGGCGTTCAAGACGTTTTCGTGGACCGGCATTGACTGGACAAGCCATATGCTTCTACTGCGCCTGCATTGGATAGTTATTGCCCTTGCGGTGACCGGCGTTGCAGTTCACTTGTTTGATCGCTTTGATCCGACCAAATCCGGACTCAGGGGAATTAGCCGACGAACAAGGACGGCTACCCTGGCTGAGGCAAAGGAAACACCTCTTGCCGGTATTGGATTTGGGTATGACTCACTCCTCCCTCCTGAACCTAGATTCAGGCTCATTCGAATGGTTGGCGCCGAACTGCGCCTGGCACTCAAAGGTTTTCCCTGGTTTTGGTACATAGTTGCTCTCGGGTTGGTAGTTGCCCAGTGCGCAGCGCCCTTCGAAATCGCCAGACTGTATCTGGTGCCTGCGTCAATGATCTGGCCTCTAGTGATATGGTCATCGGCGGGAACGCGTGAATCTCGTTTCGGCACCATGCAATTGCTCTTCTCCTCTCCGAATCCACTCCAGCGTCAATTCCCCGCCATCTGGCTGGCCGGATTGTCGATCGCAATGGCATCAGTGAGCGGCATGTTCTTGCGAGCGAGTATCGCAGGGCAGTGGCCATACGCTGCGACATTGTTGGTTGCAGCTTTCTTTGTTCCAGCGGTGTCATTGACCCTGGGAACCCTATCGGGCAGCAAGAAACTGTTCGAGGTGACGTATCTGATGATCTGGTATATAGGGTCAATTGATCATCTGGCAGCCTTGGATTTGCTCGGCACTACTGACGAATCTGTTTCCCTAACGAAGATGGGACTCCTTGGCCTGGCTGCCGTAGGTTCGCTGGTTATCGCATTGGTTGCGCGTCGGCGCCAGCTGAACTGTGCTTGATTGTGGATCGCTCCGCATTGGATAGCTGCAGCACAGGCATGGTCGTAAGTTTACGGGACTGTGTGGTTGTCCGGCCCGCCGTCAGAAGCAGTCGTGTGACATGGATGGGTCGCGTCAGTGATCCTGGTTCTTCCGTATTATGCAGTAACTCACCAAGAATCGGATTCTGCAAAAGGCACGGGACTTGAGGGAATCTCCTTGTACCGAGGTACAGCTGCAGCTACCTGATATCTTCGATGAGTTCTGTGTATAGGATAGTCGGTACAATGAATAAGCGGCTGACTACCAGCCGCTTACTATGCATGCGGGGTCTACGAGACGAGTTCCGCAACTGGCTGATAAAGTATGCAGCAGCATAACTGACTCGGCATGATAGAACCTACACAACGACAACTGCTACTGACCGAAATCGCTGAAATGAAGTGGTCCTCTACATCTCGCTCTAAACCTAATTCTAGTTCATCTTGATACTATCTCAGTCTAAAAGAGTTTCACAGGATTGCCCTATTCACATCATACTTTTCCAGATTAACAGTCCGGTACACCATCATTGTTGGTGTCTGCAGGTGGCGGTCCGCCCTGAAAGATATAAGCAATGAGATAGACAATGTCATCAATATCAACTCCTCCTGAGCATTCAACATCTCCAAGAGATACCGGATTTGGGATAGGGCCGCTTAGGAAAATGTAGTTGATGAGGTATACAACATCGTCAATATCAATGCCGCCGCTTCCATCCACATCTCCAACCGCAATGTCTTCTATGTACACTGCAAATGTGCGGGAGAACTGCTGCCACGATCCAGAATAAAATGATCTCACGTGCCAGTAGAATACTGAATCGATACCAAGATCAACCAAAGATGAAATACTGGGTTCCAGCAAGATTGTCGTGTCAATAAGAGTGTTCGGGAAATCGTGACGGGAACTCAATTGAAAATGGAAACTGTCAGCTGGCGGTTCTTCCGATACCAGCAGGGACCAGTCGAAGTCAGGACGGGTACCAGCTTTTTGACCGTTTGGTGGCTGAATAGAAGAGATTGGTTCATGAGTGTAATAGAATACAATTGTATCACCTGCGATCCGTGAACCTCCACTTTTATTCATTTGCTCGTAGTCCTTGAAGAACACCGCTTCCGCTGTTCCATTAATCCTTACACCTGCACAGAACGGACCACCATACTCGGAACCGCGTGGGGTTATCAGTATTTCATATTCACCATACTCGAGATTGTAGTCAATAGTGGACTCGTCAAGCGTACCTTCATTATCGAAGTCATTTCGCCAGTAGGCAGATCCTGCAACCGATGATCCAGAATTCGAAATGAAGAAGGAATCAGGATTTAGCACAGCAATTTGCACACCTTGATAGCCAGTCGTTGCCATCTCGTCCGGAAGCACCGGAAAATCCGGAAGAGTGCTGACTGCAAGGTGGATAGGTCCTTCATCCCCAACATAGACAGCGAAAGGTCCCGACGCAAAATCAGGATTTCCATCTCTGTCAAAATCGCCAACAGTTAGAGCATTGTAGATGGCGTCCTCAGCAGCACCCCAGTCCACAACTACCGGAATATGGAGAATGCTATCACCAACACCCAGGTATACTTCAAGCTGATCCTTCACTGTGTTACTTATCGCCAAATCAAGAAAAGCGTCTCTATTCGCATCACATACGACAATAACGTGAGCTATACCATCAACATTGATCTTTTGAGTGTGCGATATTCCTCCAGCACCATCCCCATAGACAACTGTAATTCTACTCTCCCCTTCCCCAATTAGGGGTGTTACAATTGCGAAATCCCGAGTACCGTTTCTGTCAAAATCTGCAACGGAGTTCCCGGTCGCTAGTGTAATAGTTGCGTAATTACTGATATTCAAACTCGTACTCTCTGAGAAGTTACCATCACCATCATTAACATACACCTTTATGAAATTATCGCCTTTACTGGTCTCGTAGTCACTGATTGTGATCAAGTCATCGAAACCATCACCGTTAACATCCATAACATCCGCAGTCTTGAATGGACCCGGTAATGTACTGCCAGCATAGAAGGAACCATTACCTACACCAAGAAGTATCTGTCCCCCAAACAAAACGGTGTTTATAGCAACATCGAGGAAGGCATCATCATTGAAAAAACCGAGAGCCAAACCAGGTATACCCTCAGAATCTTCCAGACCGTAGTTTGTCTCCAGATGGAAACTCCTGTTATCGTCATTCAGAAAAACTTGAAGTCGCGAAGCAGTTCTCACTACAATATCCAGTAGATTGTCGCCGTTGACAAAGCCCACTTTGGGTGTCCCGTTAGCCTCTGTGATAGAGTATGATTCAGGATATGTGAAGTTCAGGTTAGACATGCCGTACGAAACGCTGACTTCGTGATTAAAGGCGTTACAGTCCGTCCATATCAAATCAGTCTGATTATCTCCATCGATATCTGCTGAAGTCAAGTTCCAGACTCCAGCTACAATAGTTTGATGAATCTCAAAATCCGGAACTTCCGTGCTGTCCAGTACAGAAATGTACTTATATTCTATCACGCTATCGACAAGTACACCATCGGTAATCCTTAGCATGACATCGTATGTACCAATCTCGTCATATTCATGAATGGGGTTTTGATCTGAGCTCACATCTCCATCTCCAAATGTCCAATACCACTCGGCTACAGGTTGGCTCGATTCAGACAAATCAGCAAAAGAAACTGAGAGAGGATTGGCTCCGATTCGAGGATCGGCTGCAATCGCTGCGGTCAATCCATCATCGCAGGTGATTTCCACATATACAGTAAGTGTATCCAATGAACGGCCATTGTCATAGATATATAGCAGTTCCGCATCATAGATACCTTCAGCCAAAGGGGATTGAATATCGACATCTACAGAAATCTCTTGATTACAACCTGTCGAAACAGAATAGGAACTTGGCTCATGGTTTGTAATCCATCCATTTCCATTCAGGTAGTTTATTTCTGTTGTGAAGTTAGCATCAACATTCCCGATATTGAAAATGACAAAAGCTGTATCAAGTTCCTCCTGCGGAAACAGAATAATATCATCCAACTCCAATGGACTGGCAATCAGGCTACTATACGCTTCCGGGATGAAACACGGATAAGCCAGGTACTTGACAGGATTCTCAGTCTGTTCACCTTCGGTTTGGACAAAGGTTCCTGCATCTCTATCTTCAATATACTCAATGTGTAATTCCCCTGTGGAATATTTAGCCATTGAAGACCAGTGTTCACTTAGGCAGTCACCGGATTCACAGCCAGAAGTCTGAGTGTTTGTGACATTTACAGCTTTTCCCCATGACTCTCCACCATCAGTTGATGCAGTAAGGAATATCTCTCCATTTTCGAAATAATCATCAGAGGCATCAACACTCGTGTCGCCATCTGAACTTGTATACGCTCCGAACCGAGTAAAGGACACATAAAGTTTGTCATCACACTCGGAAATATTCATTTTAGCAGTCGATTGATTCCATGCACCGGTATCATGGAAAAAGCGCGGCTTGGATGCGTCATACACAAGCGATATGCAGCCATCCGGCTCATCGGACCAGTGCCATATCCTGGTCGCTGTCAGAGCGGTGCAGGAGTCATCCCCCTTCAGTGGGGTATTCCAAACCAAGTGCAGTACTCCCTCACTATCGTAGAACCCGGAAAGGTCAGTATACGCCATGGGTATATTCTCAATAGTACCGTTAGTCCCGAGGTAGTCGGTAACATTTTCTATCTCGCCGCGATTCCATGTAACACCACCGTTGGATGATTTCCAGACTACGACATCATTCTGCCACTGGGACCATCCACATGGATCCTCAGGATCATTGTAGTATATTGGTTTAAGCCAGGCAATTGCAACCTCATCAGAAGTGGGGTCTTGACGCACTACCGGAGAAATAACATATACCGAATCGATTGCCATCCCGCACGAAGGCCATGTACCATCTACTTTGCCATAATAGACCAAAGTTTGTATACCGCCGTTCGACGACACATTTTCTGCTGCGACGACATGCAAAACCTCTTTGCCGTCGACCATGTCCCACTCAACAACTGGCCAAATGTACTCACCGGGAGATTCGGACTCACCTGTCTCCCAACCCTCACAATTAGGGGCGTTCGGAGCCGCTGGGAGAAAATCGAAATCACCATTAGGATTAATTGAGTCAACATCAGCAACCGTTTCGTACAAACCTGTTCCTGAATCCATGTGAAAAGCAACAACAGCAGCACCATCAGATGTAATATCGATCGTTGTATAACCTGCCCAGAGGTCATCAAGAGAGATGCTTTTCCCCCCGCTTGTACCGAAATCATGATACCATGTACCTGAGACTAGGTTATAAGCATTATAGGCTACATCACGAGTCGAAGAAGCATTCTCAAGCCTTGTCCAAACAAAATGAACAACATCCATAACTGGATCATATACAATCTGGCGTCCCATTGTACCGTTATGTTGCTGATCGTACCACGTAATACCCGCTAACTCACCGAGCCCCCTCGAAGACCCAAGGTAGAGTTGATGGTCTGATGTTTCTCTTATACCGGGAAATCTATCATTAATGCTTGATATCTTGTGTCTTACCTCTGCACACGGTTCATTACCAGTCTCTCTCTCTTCTCCGATTACAATACTGGCAAGTAGTAGAATTATAGCTGCAGTCAGAATTAGCAATCTGCATATTCGCATCGCTTTTCTCCTTACTGTACATACACATTTGTGCATTGTTCTCACTACCCGATCTATAATGCTCGTTGATTCGTTGTATAAAGCCCTGTCGTATCTCAAAAACGGGATAACAGATCAGTACTTACCGGAAATCAGATGTTTTCAGTATTCCGGTTGTGTAGAAATTCAGTAAATCTATCGGACAATCTACTGCTAAGAATGCTCTATAACGAGTCGCGTGTCAAGAGATTTCGCGTGCACAAGTACCAGTTCAATCAGAACAAATGATATCAGGACCAGCGATGAGAGTCGAAATGGGGATCAAGAGCGATTTCCTTTTCAATAGGACCTGCATGCTTGGACATTGCGAGGATTCTGTACTTTTCAGCATTTGACATATCACCCAACAAACTATAGGATCGAGCAATATTAAATACGATATCTCCATCGATTTCATCTATTCGGGACGTCATTTCATCCAGCAATTTGATTGCCTCATTCACCCTTCCAAGCAGAGTATATGCCATAGCACAAAAACTCCGCGCATAGTCATTTCCTGCATCATCCTTGATACATTTCTCAGCTGATTCAACTGACTTGATTAGGTATTTCTCGGCAACACTGTTTTCGTTTTTTAGTTTCGCAGCTAAACCAAGATAGTAGTTTGCCATGAAGGTAAGAAGATCTCTCTTTATTGACTCTTTAAATCGAAGTTCAGCGTCCTCTATACGTCCTTGCAACAGCAAAACATACCCGCAGTCAATATAGACATTTGGATCACCCTGGAAAAGGACAGCTTTCTCAAGATTCTCCAGGGCCAAATCAAGCACTCCGAGTTTTGTGTAAAGAGTTCCAAGATAGTAGTAGGCTCTACCATAATCTGGACCAAGCTCGATAGTCCTTGCCAGAGTTGATATCGCTTGATTGAATCTACCTGTATCCATATAGATCAGGCTCATCAGTATCAGAGTCTCAAGATCTGTTGGAGCGAGTCTATGAGCTGTCATCGCCCAATGAAGAGCTGCGTCGTGATCTCCCTTCATTTCTTTTAGCCACGCTAGTGTTCGGTAACCGATTGCATACTTGGGGGCTATTTCAACAGACCTGAGAAGTTCTTTCTCAGCAGCTACCAAGTCACCTGTAGACATGAAGTATCGACCAAGAGACCTATGCGCATCAGGGAGTATTGGATCCTTCTCAAGAGCTGCTTCCGCTTCTTTTTTGGCAAGCCTGATTCTTCTTATGCTCCTGTCATAAAATGAAAGATATTGTGTTGTGTGTACATCAGACAAACCGGTATGAGCATCAGCGAAATCCGGCTCCAGACTGAGTGCCTTATTAAACATCTGCTCGGCAAGGTCCAACATCTCCGGTTTATTACTATTATAATAGCTCCGCCCCTTTAAATAGTAATCATATGCAGTTGCATCTATACCTGAATAGCTACTAACATCTGTAAAACTCGAATTGGTCTCACGAGCTACCGCTCGCGCCAGGTCATTTGCGGCTCGAGTTAGCAGCTTAAAAATGTTTTCTGTCTCGCCGGAATATTGTTCACCGAAACATAGCTTCGATCCTCCGCTTCCATATAGACTTATACTAAGCTTGATATCTTCTTTCCACTTCATGAGTGTTCCGCTAACTACATAGTCGGATTTGCACCTCTTGAAAACCTCTCGAATATCCCTTGCATATGCTTCAGAGGGCTTTGAAGATACAAGAAGATCGGTCCGTCTGGAAACTTCTCGAACAATATCCTCTGTAAAACCAATGCAAAAATAATCCCAGGATCGATCATTTGACATGTTGAGAAGGTCAAGCACTGTGACATTCTTTCTGACTACCTGTTTAGCTTTTGTCAAGTTCAAATTGACGCGCGACTCCGGAGAGGAAATAACCTCCTTTAGTTCATTCATGGATGCTGGTCGAGAAGCGATATCTTTGGCAAGTAGACTCATCAGTAGTGACTCTAACCAGCTCGGAATGTCATGTCGAATCTCCCTCACTGGTCTGGGATCCTCATGAAGAACAGCATAGATCACCTTGGCAGCAGAATCACCCTCAAATGGTCTTATACCTGTCAACATTTCATATAGTACTATTCCGAGGCTAAATAAGTCGGAAGCGCAAGAAAGGTCGGTACCAGAAACGTGTTCAGGGGACATATAGTGAATAGTCCCCTCAATCTTTTGTCTCTCGAGTGATGCAGTCTCGACTCCGGTTGCCAAACCGAAATCAAGCACCTTGAGAGAATCGGTATTTGTGAGGATGATATTCTCAGGCTTAAGATCAGCATGCACAATGTTGTGAGCATGCGCATGACTAAGAGCATCGCAGAGCCAGCCAATAATCTTCAAAGCAAATTCAAGTGACAACTGCTCCGACCCAATAACATTTCTCAGACTGTTTCCCTCTATATACTCCATCGCAAAGAATGGAATACTGTTGAACTCTCCAACATGGTAGATCGTGACTATTTTAGGGTGATTCAGACGCGCAACAGCAAGAGTCTCGTTTCGAAATCGCTGAATATACATGTCGTCCTTAAGAAGATTAGGTGAAAGAAACTTGAGTGCCACATCTCGTTCAAGATCTCTGTCTCTTGCAAGATAGACAACACCCATTCCTCCAACACCTATTGTCCTTGCAATCGTATAATTCGATACTTCGCTGCCTGAACGGAAATACTCGTAAGTCTGAGTCCTCTCATTATCATCTGAAGAAGTCATTGTCTACCTTCAATGCGGAGATTCTATTGGCCAACTTTATCAACTTACTGGAATATTTGAATAAATTCGCATAACTTCAAGAGGAAAGTAGCGATCAAATAAGCAATAACACTTGCTGGAGTGATTACTTCATAACCAAGCTTCAAAATCCCGGTTTGAGAATTCTCTTTGTTTTTCACAAACATTTCGAACTGAGCAGTGGTCCGGTTTCTACATAAATCAGCTTTCTACTGTTAGTAGGCATAATGAATGATTGCTGCCAACAGTATAGAATATGTGAATGCTGATTTAAGGAAGAGCGATGTGATCCATTCAGTAATTCTCTTGGCTAACGATACAGATCCAGGTCTGGAGAGTATCGATATGATCTAGAATAAAAGGTTAGTGAATGAAATAACGAGATGGATATGTCCCCGGCAAGAATCTGATATGAAGGTTTCCGTATTACAAGCTTCAGTACTGGGATGAGCGGAGAGTAGTTTGGATGGATATTCAGGAGAGATTAGAGTCAATCGATGGTCTTCGAGTGTAGGTGGTCGCAAAGCTGGATTCATCTCGAAGAAGCGAGTCATGATCGTCGAGAACTACGGCCGGCGCTGAATCGATGATTCCATCAAAGTCTGAAGTAGTCTGCTTGATATTTGGCTTAGCTGTGCAACAGTAGATGCATACATATCACAAACACAGAACACAAACACAGAACCGGGGCTTGACAACACAGTCGCAACTTCGATATATTAATTTCTGGCCGCTCGAAACGTGAGTAGCGTGCTTGAAACAGGGCGGATCAGAACAAAGGGGCTTACAGTCATTATAGTAGGATTCCAAAAACGGATATGTCATTCGCTGGAAAGGACAACATCCACATGCCAGACAGTGAAGTAACTCAGCAAGCATTGGAGGAGTACAAGCTGCTTCGAAGCGAAATCCATAATTACGACCATCATATTATTCAAGCACTGGCAATCGTCCTTGGCGCTACTGGTGTCATCTTTGCCCAAGGGTTCGCCAGCAATAATCCATGGATTTTTGTCCTTCCAATGCCCATCCTCGCAGCCGTCTATTTCTACCTCATAGACAAGAGGTTTGGTATGTGGCTGATAGGCAGCTATCTTGTTGCACACGTAGAGCCGCATCTTCCTGGAGCTCAGTGGGAAACCAGAGTCAGGCATTTTCGGGATTGGTCAACAAGCCACAATACAAAACTGGTCCCCGGAAAGAATCCAATTATAATGGAGTATGCTCTGTTCAATACTCTCATTCTTGCTTCTGCAACACTCTGTACATGTTTCGTTCAGCCTATCTATTGGGGCTTGATACCCGTAGGAGGAGCCCTGTGCTTTCTTATATTGTCAACTCTCTCCTTCCGACAGCTGGTACATGAAGGTGAATCAGGAGATTCATATGTGGAAGTCTGGCACAAGTGTTGTCGGGGGGCAGATATCAATGAAATAGGCAATCAAGCTGACAGTCAATAGCCGAGCGATCCGTCTCATGTCCGAAGTTGATTGCTATAGCTTGCTTTAAGGTGAAAAGAAAAGCGAACAGTGCTGAGAAATCCAATAATCGCAGCCCTTTGTACGCTTCTAGTCATGATTGCACTTACTTCAATGCAGGTTGATTCATTTAGATGGCTACCTTTTGATGGATTCCTCCTTAACACACAAGTCGCTGCATTGCAGCTGCATAGTTTTAATGGCGGGGTGTAGTGGACGACTTTCGAACCTGGTGTCTAACTCAACATGCAGCCTAAATGGGCTTTTCGCGGTGAAAGCACTTGCCGAATTTAGACTGAGCCTGATTAAATTAACGATGGCAAGGAGGAACTGTTTGAGTTTCAAATCATCTATACTGAGAGTCTCGCTTCTAGTCAATTTCTGATGACAACTATCCTGCAGTAGATACAGGTCTCTCACTACCAGGTTTGGACTCATTAGAAGTTTGTCTTAAGATGCGATCTTTGATCTTAGGGCAATACTTCCTTTCCAGTTCTATTCCTACCAATCTGCGTTCTAGGAGTGTGTCGGAGAACTTCCACTTATTGATATAATCAGATCATTTTGAGTAATTATAGAATTGTATTAAAATGGGTGCATGAAAAAGAAGAGACATTTTCGAGAGTACAATCCGGATCAACTGTTCCTGTT
>Ga0272443_10002926_pt1 | contig 20933 bp, 18 predicted proteins | sample SSMAcet12_FD_193581 | JGI IMG/M metagenome (GOLD analysis project Ga0272443, IMG submission 193581) | Marine sediment archaeal communities from Little Sippewissett salt marsh, Falmouth, MA, United States - SSM-Acet-12 | ecosystem: Environmental > Aquatic > Marine > Wetlands > Sediment ... | reverse complement strand
ACTTCCGTGACCACAAAACCGGCCACTTTACCCACAGCCTGCATGGCCTGGGCACCGAAGAAATATGGCAGCAAGCCGCCGATAAACAAACCAACTAGGACTAGTGGATCTGATAATAAAAATTCAAAAGCCTCGCCGGCTTCCTCTAATTCCTGGGTATATGATGCGAATAATACGATCGCGGCTAATCCGGCTGAACCGATGGCGTAGCCCTTGGTCACGGCTTTGGTGGTATTGCCTACTGCATCCAACGGATCCGTGACATTACGCACTTCTTCCGGCATTTCTGCCATTTCCGCGATACCTCCGGCGTTATCAGTAATCGGTCCATATGAGTCGATGGCTACGATAATTCCAGTCAATGAAAGCATGCTCATCACAGCGATGGCTACGCCATAAATATCCGCCAATTGGTATGATGCAATAATGCCAGCAGCGATGACTAATACCGGCAAAGCGGTAGATTTCATGCTGACAGCCAGGCCAGTAATGATATTGGTCCCGTGCCCGGTCTCCGAACTCTTGGCAATTGATTTCACCGGATTGTATTTAGTCGAAGTATAATATTCGGTAATCAGGACGATCAGAGCCGTCACTACTAACCCGACCAAGGAGGCCAGATAAATATTCATCACGCTATATACGCCATTATCCGCCATCATCCAATTAGTTAGGGGATAAAAAGCAATTGCTGCTAATACACCGGATACGATAAATCCTTTATATAATGCGCCCATAATATTTTTTTTTCGGCCCAGCTTGATAAAAAATACTCCGATCACAGAACTAATTATGGCCAATGCACCGATCAACAGAGGGAAAAGCAGAGCATTCTCAAATCCGGTAAAAATCAAAGAGCCCAACAGCATGGCTGCCACGGCCGTGACCGCGTAAGTCTCGTATAAATCAGCGGCCATACCTGCACAGTCTCCCACATTGTCGCCCACGTTATCAGCAATAACCGCTGGATTTCTGGGGTCGTCTTCAGGAATGCCGGCTTCGACTTTACCGACCAGGTCAGCCCCTACATCGGCTGCCTTGGTATAGATACCTCCACCCAACCGGGCGAATATGGAAATTAAACTACCGCCGAAACCCAGTCCTACCAGCGCTTTTACGTCACCGGTAATAGCATAATATCCGGCTACTCCTAATAAACCCAGACCCACTACCAACAAACCGGTTACCGCGCCGCCCTTTGATGAGACGCTTAGCGCCTTCTTGATTCCTTCACGAGCTGCTTCCGCCGTCCTAACATTAGCCCGGACAGAGACATTCATGCCGATATAACCGGCCAAACCAGAAAGCACTGCGCCAACTAAGAATCCGACAGCTGTGGTCCAATCTAACAGCATGCCTAAAATTAAAAAAATAAAAACCGCGATAAAGGCTACGGTTTTTGTCTGTCTGTTTAAATATGCCTTGGCCCCCTCCTGGATTGCCTTGGCAATTTCTTGCATTTTCTCATTGCCCTGCGGCAATTTGAAAATCCACCGGCTCAGTAGCAAGCCATAAACGATAGCTACTACCGCCGCTCCTAAAGAGATAATGATTGGTGTAGACATATTTTTCTTCTAATTATTAATTTTATTAATTATTTATCTTCGGTTTTTATTTTTTCATCTGCAGATCCCTCTTTGTGTTTTTCTAATACTGTCGTCTCTGCCTGTTCATCCTTTTCTTCCTTGTCTTCTGCTTCAATCTTTTTTTCTTGCTCTGTTTCAGTCTTTTCGGCAGGCTCGCTGCTGGCATCTTCAGTCTTTTCCTTTTCGACTGTTTCATTCTTTTCAGCGTCTTTCTTATCTTCAATCGTCCCTGCAGCTTCTGTCTCTTTATCAGCTGATTCTCCTTCTTTGATCTCAGCCGGAGTTACTTTTTCACCAGTATCTGACGCTATATCAATCTTCCATCCGGTCAATTTAGCGGAAAGTCTGACATTTTGGCCGGATTTTCCGATAGCCAAAGACAGCTGATCTTCCTTGACTTCGACCAAAGCTGTTTTTTCTTCCTCATTGATCTTCACGCTCAATACTTTGGCCGGAGAAAGAGAATTAGTAATAAATTTTACCGGATCATCGTCCCATTCAATAATATCAATTTTTTCCCCGCCGATTTCCGAAATTATTGTCTGGACCCGGGAACCGCGCTGACCAACACAAGAACCGACCGGATCAATATTCTTCTGCGTCGTATAGACAGCAATCTTGGTGCGGGAGCCAGCCTCGCGAGAAATTGATTTTATTTCCACCGAGCCATTACCGACTTCTGGCACTTCCAGAAAGAAAAGTTTCTTGACCATGTCCACATGGGCCCGGGACAGGATGATTTCGGGACCTTTTGGAGTTTCATTGACCGCCACCACGTAAAATTTGTATCGCTGGCCTGAAGCATAGCGTTCACGCGGCACTTGTTCACCTGGTGGCAAAAGCGCTGTGGTCGGCCCTAAATCAACCAGCACCATCCTGCCCTCAACACGTTGGATGGTTCCGTTGATAACCTCACCCTCTTTGTCTTTGAATTCTTTGTATACTGTTTCCCTTTCCGCTTCTCTTAATCTCTGAACAATAACCTGCTTGGCGGTCTGTGCGGCCATGCGTCCGTAAGCAGCCGGCGGTTTCAATTCGGTCTTAATTTCATCATCGATTTTGGCATCTTTTTTTATTTTTTTAGCATCAGACAGTGTTATTTCCGTCTTGGGATTAAACCTTTCAAACTCTTCCTCTGCCTCTGCTTTATCATCCTTTTTTAACTTTTTATCATCTTTTTTCTGGGCTTTATCCTCCGCACCCTCAGTCAATGAAGCTTCCTCTTCAGCTAATTTTTCTTCTTTCAATTTTTCGGTTAATTCCGCCTTTTCGTCGCTGACCACTGTCTTCACATCATAAACCTTGGCTCCGGCCGTTTCAATATTAAATTCTACCTTAATATTTTCATTCTTTTCCCCGAAATCCTTACGGTAAGCCACGGCCAACGCCGCCTCAATGGTTTCAATAACAGATTCAAAAGTTATGTTTTTTTCCTCGCAAATTTGTCTTGCCGCTTGGACTATTTCGTTTTCTTTTGCCATATTTTTAAATAAATTCTTAATAAAACAGACCAGTTTTTGATAAAACAGGTCTTAATAATTGCAGTATACATAATACTCTATTTATTTGCAAGGGGCGCTATAATACGCTACGTTAATAGCCGAAATCTAAATTTTTATAGTGTAGCAATTTATTTTGGCGCCAAATGCCAATAAAATCACAGCGATACTTACCTCGGAACCCGGTTTCGTTAATATAACGATTGATAATATTTGTGAGCTTCCTCATTTTACTGACCGAGATAGATTCCGCCACGCATCCGAATTTACTTGAAGATCTCTGCTTCACTTCCACGAAAACAAGCTCGTGGCAAACATTATCGTAAACTATCAGATCAATTTCACCTTCTTTTTTACGCCAATTACGGGATATCAATCCATACCCCCTGGCTCTTAAATACCTCAAGGCTAGGTCTTCTCCGATTTGCCCTTTGGTTTTTTGTATTTTCATAAAATCCCCGTCATCTGATTAGCGGGGAAGTTTTAATAATAATATTTAGTTGGTTAAGCTCGCCTCAAGACAATGCCAAAATGATAATTACCAGGATTAAACTCGCCATCCAAGACAAACCTAAATTTTCTGGCAATTTCAATGACTGCTTGTTTATCCACTAAATCCTTGTCCGGCCCTAGGACAAACTTTTTGGTCTTCCAGTCAACCACTAAAATTTTACCGTCATCGTGGTTTAGTACGCGGTCCACTTCTTTAAAAACCCCTTCCATTTTTTCTGGCTTGGTCTGGGAAAGCAGCTGAACCAAAAAAACCATATCCAATTTGTGGTCATGAATACCGCGGGAAGCGCCGTAAGTTTCCACATTGGCCCAGACCGGAACAATATTGGACAGGTTAAAAAGCTTGGATTTGCTGGTCAATGATGACAAGGCGTCCTTTAAAACATCCACGCCAAATACCGTACCTTGATCGCCAACTAATTGGGCGGCCGGAATTACGAAATACCCGCCACCGCATCCGAAATCAGCCACCTGCATACCCGCCGCTACCCCAACATCCAGCAATATCTGTTTGGGGTTTAAGAAAGCGTGTCCTGATTGTTGCTCATTTTCCATATTTGCATTATAACATATCCCTGATAGGGCGGTAAGTACGGCGGTGTATCGGGCATATTCCATATTTCTCCAGTCTAAGCCTGTGCTGGCTGGTACCGTAACCCTTGTGTCTGGCAAACCCGTAGTTCGGAAATTGCTTATCCATCTCATCCATCAGTATATCCCTGGTTACTTTGGCCAGGATCGAAGCAGCCGCAATAGACAGCACCCGGCTATCTCCTTTGATAACCTTTTGGCAGTAAACACCCGGCAGGTCGATGGCAAAACCGTCCACCAATACTGCGTCAGCCCGGCGGGCCAATCCCTGCGCTGCCCTCTGTAGAGCTAATAAATTGGCTGGTCCGATACCCAGGCTGTCAATCTGCTGATTATCAATAATGCAGATATTATATAATAATAACTTTTCCTTCAATTCAGAAAATATTTTCTCCCTCTGGCGGGCAGTGAGTTTTTTTGAATCATTGACACCGTTAAGCCTCTGCCGGGGCCTCAGGACCGCGGCGGCAGCTACGATGGGACCGGCCCAGGGGCCGCGTCCAGCTTCATCAACACCGGCCACCAGTTTGAAACCACGGCGCTTAAGTTTATATTCCTCCTGTCTGTTGGGTAATGTTTTGGGCATAATTTAAGAATAGGGTAATTTTTCAGAAAAAAAAAGGGGCGGTCTGACCGCCCCTAAAAGATTACTTATTGAGCGTCAACCACCCCGGGATCATTCTTATAAATGAGGTCCGCATCAATGATGCAGGCGACATTATATGATTAAGAATAATCACTAGCTTTTTGTCATTGGCTCTCAAAAAGCAACCTTTTGTTAATTCTTCACCGCTTCGTGGTGACATCTCTAATATTTTACAATTAAGGATGACTCCTTTTTATTTTGATTTAAGTTCAAAATTTCTTCATCACCTCCCGCGTCAAGAGGCTGAAGCGGAACGCCAATGTTGTTCCAATTAGCAGTAAAGAAAGGCTTATCACCTGTTTAGATTATAAACCTTCCGTCACTGAATTGTCCACATATTTTTTAAGTAACTTTATAAAAACAGTATAGCATGGATTTAGCCTCTTGTCAATAGTATTTTTTAGCTAAAATTAGCAATTTATTAAAAAATAAAAAAAATTATTTTTATTATGACATTTCTTATCCACACCAGATATCTACAATAAATTTGACTCTTTTCATTTTTAGAATTAAGATACTCATACCATTATAGGCAACCTACGAATGGTGCACGCGAAGGAATCCACCCAATCGGTGGCACAATAGCCTCTGCGGCTGGTTGCAGAACCCCTTAGTGACGCTATTGATTTAGTGAAAGACTAAGGGGTTGCTTTTTTATAAAACAAAAAGCGCCCAACTTAGGCGCCTTCTGATATCTATAAATTTTTTACTGGCTCATCTGTTCCGATATGAATTTATATACTGCCGCATATTCCTGTTCCGGACTGAGTTCTGTCGTATCCAAGAATAAATCGTAATTGCCCTTATCAAAGATATCCAACTGATAAAACTTCTTATACCTGGCATCATCACTGCGCAACCTTTCCTTGATGCTTTTCAATACATCTTCTTCGCTTTTCAAGTTGGCGTCTTCATTGCGGTTGGGCTGGGAATCTTCCTCGATAGCCTGCCAAATGCGTTTTGCCCCTTCTTCGGGTGTAACATCCAGGAATATCTTCAGGGAGTGGGGGATGAAATGAAAAGCGGTGCGGCTCTCGATAATAAAATCATCCTTGGTCGTACCCAGATCCTTAACGAACTGGTCAAACTCCGCATCCGCGTCATTTCCTTCCTCTTCGCCCCATTTATTATACTCGGCCAAGGTCATGCCTTTCTGGCGGGCCATCTCACGTCTCATGCCCCCGATATAATGTCGCTCAAAGCCCAGATCAGCGGACAGTTTCCTGGCCACTGTGCTTTTACCGGATCCGGGTTTTCCACTAAGGCTGATAATCATTTATTTTCTAAATGGTTTCTTAAATGGACGACGTCCGCCTGGCTGGCCATGACCACGTCGATCGGGGTGTCGGTCATCACGAGTACCGTAGGAATCACCAGCGGCCGGGGCAGTAAAAACCTTATGTGACAATTCAACCCTGTCTCTTTCCTTGTCTATGCCCATGACCTTAACTTTCAGCTTATCGCCTTCCTTGACTACGTCTGATACGCGGTTGATCCGCTGATTGGAAAATTGTGAAATGTGGACCATGCCGTCCTGCCCGGGCAGCAATTCAACGATGGCACCGATTTCGCTGCCGGAATTACGATCAGTCACGATCTTGGTAACTGTACCTTCATATACTTCGCCCACCACCAATTCATGAGTCAATTGTTCAATCCATTTCATGGCTTTCTGGGCCATCTCTCCGTTGGTGGAAGTTATCATGACCAAACCGTCATCTTCAATATCTATCTTCAGCACGTCGCCACCACCGCATTCATCAATGATCTTATTGATCGTCTCACCACCTTTTCCAATTACGTCTTTTATCTTTTCCGGATCGATCTTCATGGAGGTAATGCGCGGAGCATACTCTGATAATTCTTTTCTAGGCTCGGCAATAGTGCCTTTCATAACATCTAATATTTTCATTCTGGCATTCTTGGCCGCGTCCAACGCGTCTTTTAGTACAGTGATGTCCACGCCGTCCAACTTCACGTCCATCTGGATAGCCGTGATGCCGTTCTTAGTACCCGCCACTTTGAAATCCATATCTCCGTCATGATCTTCCACACCCTGGATATCAGTCAGTATTTTGTATTTTTTCGGATTGTCATAATCAGTGATCAGACCGATGGCGATACCGGCTACCGGCTCATGGATAGGTACGCCTGCGTCCATCAAAGAAAGCGTGGATCCGCAGACAGAGGCCTGTGAGCTGGAACCGTTGGATGATAATACTTCTGATACAACTCTGATAGTATATGGGAAGTCTTCTTTGGATGGCAAAACAGGCTCCAAGGCTTTTTCCGCCAAAGCGCCATGTCCGATATCCCGGCGTCCGGGTCCGCGTAATGGCTTGGCTTCACCCACAGAAAATCCTGGAAAATTATAATGATGCATATAGCGCTTGGTACCAGATTCATCCATAGTATCCAATGTCTGCTCGTCACCCGGAGACCCTAAAGTAACTACCGATAATACCTGCGTTTCACCCCTATTAAACAGGCCACTGCCGTGTGTTCGCGGCAGTAAATTTACGTCACATGACAACTCTCTGATTTCATCGATAGCCCGTCCATCCACTCGTTTGCCTTTTTCTAAAACCAGTTTCCTAGCTTCATCCTGAAACATCTTATCAATCATGCCAACGGCCTTGGCCCTGGCTTCCTTGCTTACTTCGCTGTCATCTTTCAATAGCTTATCCAATTCCTCCTTGATCTTGGCAAAAGCCTCGCGTTGTTCTTTCTTGCCCTTGATGTCAAATAGCTCGGTAATTTTATCCCCGATGAATTCTTTTGCCTTATTTTCCACTTTCTCCCAGACCGCTTTCTCTTCATCCGTCATTTCTTCTGTCTCAATATTTTCTTTTTCCCGGCCAACCTTTTTTCGAATATCTTCGATAAAATTTATTATTTTCATGATATTGTCCTGCGATTGGTTAATCGCCTCCAACATTACATCTTCTGGTACCTGAATACCGCCGGCTTCGATCATGACTACTTTTTCCTTAGCATTGACTATGACCAAATCCAAATCGCTATTCGCTCTGACTTCGTTGGTTGGATTATAAATAAATTCACCATTAACCCGTCCGATTCTTGCACCGGCCACAGGTCCGTTCCAAGGAATATCGGAAATATGCAAAGCAATAGAAGAAGCCAATAAAGCCACTACGTCAGCATCATTCTCCTGGTCGATCGACAAAACGGTAGCCACGATCTGTACGTCATTGCGCACTTCCTGGTCAAAGAGGGGGCGTAATGAACGGTCAATCAAACGGCCATTCAAAACCGCTTCATCAGAAGCCCGGCCTTCACGTTTGATAAAACGTGAGCCTTTTATTTTTCCGGCCGCATATAATTTCTCCTCATAGTCAACCATCAGGGGAAAATAATCAATTCCCTCGCGGATGGCATCGCTCTTTACGGCCGTGGCTAAAACCACGGTGCCGCCGTATTGAACTGTGCAGGCGCCATTGGCCTGGCCGGCATAGCGTCCGGTCTCGACGATTAATTCTTTACCATTAATTTCTGTGGTAAATTTCTGGATCTTATCCATATTTTTTTATCCTTTCATCCGAAACCACAATGCTGACTCTCTGCCAGTTCATAAACTTGTTACTGTTTAACCCGGTTACCCAGTAATAAGTCTACGAAGTACTAGCAGTCGAATCCTGATTGTTATTTCGTTTTTTTAATTACTCTTTTTTTAAATCTAGTTATTAAATATTTTGATTTATTCTCACTCAAGTCGGTAAATTCGTCTACTTCCGACTTCAGTAGGGAAGAAGCTGACTCACCAAAAGCCGCGGCCTCCACATACTGCCCATGGTTGCGAAGATATTCCACCAAAGGCACAAAATCACCGTCACCGGTCACCAAAACCACGGAATCCAGCTTTGGCGACATGCGGATAGCATCCATGGAAATACCCACATCCCAGTCGCCCTTTTTGTGGCCACCCCAAAAAATCTGTAGTTCTTTGGTTTTTACTTCGAAACCCTGGTTGCCCAGTGCTTCAAAAAATTTCATTTCATCGATATTTTGTGCTTTGACCACGTAAGCAATTGCTCTGATCAGTTTGCGGTCACCCACTACAGTTTTTAAAACTTCTCCAAAATTAACCTTCTTGCCATAAAGGTTCTTGGCTGAGTAATAAAGATTTTGCACATCCACGAAAACTCCGACTCTCTGATCAGCTCGGTTTATCATTATTTTTTAAGTTTTAATTTTTTAATCAAGTCCTCGTAACTCTTGGGGTTGTCTTTGCTTAAATACTTAAGCAGTCTTCTGCGCAATCCAACTTTTTTCAATAAACCGCGTCGGGATGAAAAATCCTTCTTGTGGTCCTGCAAATGCTTGGTCAGCATCTTGATCTCCTCAGTGAGGATGGCTATTTGCACCTCAGAAGACCCCGTGTCAGTGTCATGGGTCTTATACTTCTCGATGATCTTATCCTTGCCTTTTTTAGTTAACATACGCGTTTTCCTTTGTCCGCGACTGCTGAGAAACAGGGCAACTACTCCCGTATCCAAACAATCGTAGGTTATTAAATTAGTATACTTATTATAAGGATTATGCCTTTTTTGTCAACCCCTGCTCCTCGCGAGGAGCGGGGTCAATAGTTAGTTAAAAAATAAAAAAGGTCCAGGGTTTTGGTCCTGAACCTTACATTTTTGGCGCTTAGGCCAATTCGATGTCATAGGTCTCTTGCAAATAAGTCTTGATAGTCTGCTGAATCCTGCCGTAAGTATCGGCATCCAGCCTCTCCTGGAAATATTGCATCAACCAGTGGATGGCATCTGATTCGATGATCATCTCAACCACCTCACGCAAATTCACATCGTATATCCACGACATGAAATAAAGCATATAGGCCTCGTACGAGACAATCTGCCGGCGATCGAGGGGCAGGTGCTTCTCGAAATCATCCAGGAAATGCGCCGGGATGATCAACCCCCATTCTGCAAATCCGTGCTGTTTGAATTCCTGATTCTTCTTGCGCTGGAAGTACAGGTACTTAGCCGTGGTGTCACGGAAAGTATCCAACTTGTCGATATCCCTGAGCATAGCGGTAAAGAAATACCTCATGTCACCGGCTTGATTGCGCGGTGTTGCCAGGTACGGAGTGTGTGAACCCACATGGTTCAATATGGCATACTCGATCACTTCCCATACTTTGGGTCTGATCATGCGATGAATTCCCCATGCCCTCAGAACCTTGACTGATCCTTCGCCGTGATGTTTGAACTCGGGATAGCCATGCTCGATGCCGGACTTATTGCATCCTTCCAGGACACGTCCCAGATCATGCACATTGTAGATCAGCATCAACAGCTTATAATTCTCAGCACACATGTTGCCCTTGAACTTGGAAAACAAGGGCAACACCACGTGGGGCGTTATCGTGACATGATCAAGCTTCTTGCGCCACATATGGTCGGCGGGCAGCAAATCGAAAAAGTCAGGCATCCTCTCATCCACAACCACCTGCACTTGGTTCAGCTCATCGAAAGTACAAAGAGGGGAATCCTCAATGCTAACTATCTCCTGTCCGCTGCGTAACTGTAATACAGACACGCTTCCTCCTTGGGCAATTACCCTATTTAAATTTAAACAACAATTTTAAAAATAACCACTATTTTTATCATAATATTTAACAAATGTCAATAGTTAATAAAAAAACAGCTGCTAACTTAGCAGCTGCAGTATTTTTATAGCAAAATCGTGTTTTGGTATGAAACATACCACTAGACCAATGGCGGCCACCAGCCAACCTTCAACCCAGGCGATTTCACTTCTCTTTTTATAGCCCACTAGGCTAAGGAACAACCCAATAAGGATTATTACAATCCCTAATTCATACATAGCGACCTCCAGAATAAATCATTGCTTCAATAATTATATCATAAACAAATTTATTACTAAACAAAAAGTGCCTGTAAAAGGCACTTTAGAATTTACTATGGATAAGGAACGCGGACTTTTTTGACCAACAGGCTGTCAATTACAGTCATAATGATAAATCCAGCCAGCACGATAGGATTGTTTTCATAGGCAAAGAAAACCATAATGGCACAAATGATGCCCATGTAAATGATGAACTGGCTGAAAACTGACCGGTCCTTATTGGAGAATATACTACCCACCACAGCCGCTCCCAAAGAAAAAAGCATGATGGAAATATTCAGCCCTTCCTGGCTGATGGTGAAATTTGGCAAATCCCCAAATAAAGTTCTTGCCAAGTTTACCAATAGAACCATGGCTGCACCAATCAGTATGATACTAAAGAACTTACTTTTTCGGGACCATACCGCATCAGTCATTATTCCCTCCTGCATCAAAAGTTTAATTATAAACAATTTATTCTGTTTTACAATTTTTGTCAATTTTGACCCAATTATCATAGTGTCGTAAAATGACAATATCAATATATTGATATTGTCATGTCGAACGAAGTGAGAGATCTTATTAAAAATTAGCATCATATGAACATCACTGATTACCTCAATTATCTCAAAGCATACAAAAAATCCTCTCCAAAAACCCTGAGTAATTATGAATATTATCTTAAGCGCTTTTTTAATGTATGTAATATTAAGGTCGCCTCTGAAATTTCCATAGAAAAAATTGAGAAGTTTAAAAGATACTTATCACAAGTCAGAAACAACAAAAAAGAATTAATGAAAACATCAACCCAAAATTACCACCTGATCGCCATTCGATCATTATTGGAGTATCTACAAAAAAATGAAATGACCTCCTTAAATCCTGATGAAGTTAATTTGACGATACAACATAAAAAAGACAGAAACAACTTAACGGATTCAGAAGTTGACAAACTACTGACCGCTCCGTTGCATACGAAAAACCCGGGAATAATCCAACAGCGTGATAAGTCTATAATAGAAATCATTTTATGCTCTGGCATCAAAGTTTCGGAATTATCCAGACTGAAAAAGAGTGACATCAACTTCAACACCAACAGCATTAATATTATTCACGGCAGTAAATCACGTTCTCTTAATCTATCCAACCAGGCCGCCTACAGCCTGAAAAAGTATTTAGAGAAAAGAAATGATAACATCAATGCTTTGTTTGTCAGACATGATAAAGCAAAAGACTCACAACTATCCAAAGTAGCCAAAGATAACTACCAACTGACTCCGCGAACCATCCAAAGAATAATAAAAAAATATGTAAAAAAAACAGAGTTGGATGGTGATATAACCCCGGAGAAACTTAGGCAAGCTTATGCAGCCCATTTGAAGAAAAAAGGGTATGACGATAAAACCATCCAATCGATGCTGGGACATGAATCAGTGGTCACAACAAAACTGTATACTAAGGACAATAATTGACTTTAATACCTTTTTTTGTTACGATTCGTTTATTCTTTTAATAAATATGAATCGCGAAACGGAGGTCTCGGATTACCTGCGGCGATCAATACGAATCTTTTTGCGGAAAGAGTTGAAAACCAATTTTCTAAAAGGAGTTTTCAAATAGCTGACAATGGGAAATCCTCCTTAATAAATGACACCTCTACAAATAATTATTCGACGTGCCCCTGTAGTTCAACGGATAGAACAGCGGCCTTCTAAGCCGCGGATAGAGGTTCGATTCCTCTCGGGGGTATTGGCGATGTCAGGCGGGGAGCATCGGCCTTCTAAGCCGAGGATGTAGGTTCGATTCCTACTGAGGGTAGTTGAGGCGAGCGGGGCGGGTAAGCCGCGGAATGAAAATTACAAAAAAATTATTGGTTCTCCGCCAGAGGCGGATCCGCCTTGGGCGGAGATTCCTCTCGGGGGTAGTTGAGGCGAGCGGGGCGGGTAAGCCGCGGATAGAGGCTTATCCCGTAAAACAAATAAAAAAATACGGGATCTTATTCCTCTCGGGGGTACCACCCCAATTTACAACCACTTAGTAATTTAATAAATTGTAAATCCTTCGAGTCAGTCGAAGACTGGCGAGAATAAGGAGAAATGATATTAATGGTGTAGTTTTCAAATACATTTGGAAACGGAACCTAAAATATTATTTCGACGCGCGCCGTTAGCTCAGTCTGGTAGAGCAGACGCCTCTTAAGCGTACGGTCAGGGGTTCGAATCCCTTACGGCGCATATGAAAATCACTCAGCCAAAACTAGTTGGGTGGTTTTTTATTAAATTTAACTTTCAATTTAGGGATTCGAACGGGCAGAAGTAAATCAAGCGTGAAACGCGATGATGAACGTCGACAAGCTGCCGGCGGCAGGTTGTCGCTGCCCTGGACAACGACCCTGAGCGACCCCGAGCTTGTCGAGGGGGAGTCGAATGGGGAGGCGAAAATCCCTGCCTGCCGGCAGGCAGGCCTTACGGCGCAAATGAAAACCACTTAGCCAAAATTAGTTAGGTGGTTTTTATTTATGAATATTCATCAATATAGTTTATAATATATAAATATGAATAGAATAATCAAAAAAGAATATTTTGGCATCATGGCAATATCGTCTGCAATACTTATGTTTGAAATGTTGCTAGTCAGAATATTCTCGGTTGTTCTTCCCAGCAACTTTACCTTTTTTGCCATTACCGTCACTTTGTTTGGTGTGGCTATCGGCGGTCTGCTGGTATATATTTTTAAAAAACATTTTCGACGAGACAATTTCCAGAAAAGAGTAGTACAATATTCCATTCTCACCGGAATTAGTTTGGTGTTTTTTATGATTTCCTTTTTTTGGATTAATTTTACTAATATCCCGCCAATTTCTTTTTTAATTGCAGTGACAATATCATCAATACCTTTTATTCTAGGAAATATTACATTAGTGCTTTTTTTCCAAAATAAAAGTGAAAAAATAAAAACATTATATTTCAGCGATTTAATAGGAGCTGGCTTGGGTGTGATTCTTGCCTTGATTGCAATGCAATTTATGGGTCCTATTAACGGCCTATTCTGTTGCGCAATATTGACTTTTATTGCTGCCTTAATTTTCAGCAATAAAAAAACCAGATACTTTAAATGGTCTTCTGTGTTATTATTAATAATCATTATTGGACTTTCAACCAACATTTATTTTGACTACATTAAAATTAGAACTACAAAAATTGGGGATGAAACCGAACATGTCATTTTTAAAAAATGGAATACTTTCTCCAGAATTACCGCCTATGATAATGGAAACATATTCTATAATTATTTAACTGATCCTCCGGAAGTCTACAGAATACTGATTGACTCAGACGCAGCCACGGAGACAATCAATTTTGACGGAAACTTCGATGAAGTATCATTCCTGCAAAATGATTTAACGAGCACGGCTTATCAGATCAGCCAGCCTGGTTCTTCTTTAATCATCGGTCCGGGCGGAGGCCGTGACGTATTAACCGCATTGTCCCTGGGCTTCAATGTCAAAGGCGTGGAAATAAACCCGATCATAATAAACGATTTAGTCAAAGATGAATTCAAAGATTTCTCCGGCGACCTATATAATCGTGATGATGTCGAATTAGTCGTATCTGAAGGTAGGAGTTTTTTGGAAAAAGATAAAAATACCTATAAAGTCATCCATATACCCCTAGTGGATACCTGGGCTTCTACATCGGCCGGCAACCTGACCCTGACAGAAAGTTACCTCTACACCGTGGAGGCTTTTGAGCAGTATTTATCACATCTTACTGCTGGAGGCATACTCAGCCTCACCCGCTGGGAGCTTGACGGAATGAGACTGCTTTCTTTATTTTTCGCAGCAAGTGAAAACTTAAACATAAATAATTATGAAAAAAATATTGCTATCATCACTGTGAATGAAGGTAAGAGAAATCAATTAAATAATTATTTGTTCAAAGCCGAACCTTTCACTGACAATGAAATAAATTCACTTAAATTATTTGTTCAAACCAATGGTTTTTCTTTGACATATTTGCCAGAAGAAAATATTGATAACCATTATAATGAATATATCAACAATGAAAATCGCTTAGCTTTTATAGAATCTTACTCCAAGAATCTAGAACCTGTTTTTGACGACAAGCCCTTCTTTTTCTTCGCTGCACCCATGCTGAGATCGGCTGCTACAGACAATAGCCACCATAATGAAAAAACGTTCTTCTTGGTACTATTTACTACGATAATTGTTTCTCTAATAATAATTTTATTGCCACTGGCGGCAACGAATAAAAATAAAATACAAAGTACAAATACAAATTTGTTCAAATCTATATCTTTTATGTTTTATTTTGCCTGCCTGGGACTAGGCTTCTTAATGCTAGAGCTTACTCTGATACAAAAATTTATTTTATATTTGGAAAAACCAATTTTCTCCTATTCTATAGTGCTTATTTCCTTGCTTTTATCAGCCGGCTTAGGCAGCTATATCAGCGAGAAAATTTCCAGTCGCCAGCCAAAAAATTTCTTTTATATCGCTTCATCCATTTGTCTTTTGATAATTATTTCCTTTTTCCTATTTGGACCGCTGGTGTCTGCGACTATCAGCCTAGAATTATTTTGGAAAATTATAATCAGCACGCTGATCAATGCTCCCATTGGATTCTTTATGGGGATGATGCTGCCCATGGGCATCAAACGTCTGCAAATTCTAAACCGCCAAGACTTAATACCTTGGGCCTGGGCCAGTAATGGAGCCATGTCAGTAACTGCTTCTGTGCTAGCAATGCTTTTGAGTATCAATCTAGGATTTAATAAGACCATGCTTATCGCTGGCGCCTTATATCTAATTGCTCCTGTATTTATTTATCTTTCCTACAAAACTCCTGAAAAAATTATTCAATCCAATCAAAACCCTGAATCAAATCCTGATCACTAAAGCCCATGGGCTGACGCAAATCAACCGGTACCAAACGGTAATAATTCAGAGCCAATCCCGGCAGCATCACCTGGCTGACCGTATTTTTTTTAAGGTTATTTATATATTCCTTTGTTAGTATTTGCAAAAAACAAGCGTCCATACCATAGGCCTTGGTCAATTTTCCATTTGCACGATAATACAAACATTCAGCGATGGAGAGCCCGTGGGTTGAAGTTGAATTAACCAATTTCTTGTCCTGGCTACTTAAAATTTCCAACCAAGTTGTCTTTATATCATTAGAGAAACTGGTCTGACCCGGTCCACCTAATAATTTCACTCCCAGCCAAAAAGCTACCAAACTGAATTTAACAAAAATGCCGGCAATAATTTTTCTCTCCTTAATAGCCTGCGCCAAAGCTTCAGGTTGCAATGGTATTCTGGCAACTTCATTATTACGGTCATAAGCCACTAGCTCGTCTCCGTCCAGCCACATGCTGCGGTGTTCACCATTGTGCAAATACCAGAAGAAATGCGTGCCTTTATTATTCTGCCGATCCCAGCAACCATAGAGACCGTTGAATTTTGTTAAAACTGCCTGTCTAAAATTATTATCAAATAAAGAACGATAAACAAAATTAACTTGGCTGTTTGACTTTGGCAGAAATTCATTAACCAAATATTCACTTAGAACAACATCATGCGGTAAATTCAATGTGCGCCTGGCTGACTGACTAATGTCTTCGCTATACATTAATGGCCACAACTTGTAATTTATCTTGACCACCTGGTCCGCAAATCCATCACAAGTAGAAAAATCAATTTTCTTAACAATTTCATCAACTCGTATAAAAAAATCTTTTTCCTTGTCTTGAAGCTGATAATACTGCTTTGATTTTTTTAGATTTTGAATAAAAGATAAATCATATTTCGGATAAGCATAAACCACCTTGCGTTTATCCTTCTTGGGAAATAAATTTATATGTCGGCCCTGGAATTCCACACCGCGCTTATGCAATATCTCATTAAAGGGCACGTTAGAAGTGTCTAAAATAATCATGTCACCTTTTTCCTCGCGTTGCTGAAAAGTGTCCAGCATAATAGCCACATGCCCGCCCACAATCAGAGGATAATTAAAAATATTATGATGTGGAGTGCTACTAGCAATAATGCCATCTTCAGCCAGCTTAACTATTGGCTGATCATCGTCATTTGCAAATAATTTATTAATATAGTCAGACAAATATTTCTTGTATACCTTTTGTCTAGATAAAAATTCCGGCTGAAATTCATGAATAAAAACACGCCGGCTGTGCTCAAGCAGCGTGGTCTGATCCTCAAAATAAGCGCCGAATTTCGGATTTCTTTTCTTTACTTCAGCGATAGCTTGTTCGATGCTTACTGTGGCCATAATAATTTATTGGAAGCCCGAGGCGGTTTTGAGCCGCCGTCTCTCTGCCGATAAGCAAAGCGTCCTGCACTAGACGATCGGGCCATGGATTATAGGTTACATTAATATATTTCTCATGATCCGGCAACATTACAAGATGCCATATAAAAATATTACTAAAAATATACCCAAGCCCCCGAACATATGGGCCATAATGGGAAATAGTAAATTTTTAGTCCGATACTGCAGCCAGCCTACGAAAAAACCAAATATTAAGGTGATGGCCATCAAAGCCCAACCGTAATGCAAATGAGATAATGAGTATAAAATACTGCTAACCGTAATTGCCAGCCAAACTTTTTTTGTATTTACTAAGAAGACTGACATGATATATCCGCGGAATATATACTCCTGCAAGGGGATGCTGATAACCGCATAAAAAAGCATGGTGGCGGCAAAAACCTCCCAACTTAAACCGCTGCTCCAATCAGACTTTTGTTGGAATTCTATGAATTTTTCCTGGGAAATAAAAATCAGAAGAAAAACCACCAAGGCGCATAAAGAAGTTATTAAAAAAATCCAGAAAAAATTTTTTACATTTATATTTATATTCTCCCGCACCTCCTTGTCTCCACGTGTATTAAAAAAAGCCCAGCCCCCGGCCACTAGCACCATCACCGCGGTCAAAAAACTGACTCCCAAACGGCTACCCGTGGTAAATGGGTATAAATAGCCAAAGATAATGCTTATGACCAGCGCCAATACTAATAATTTAACGGTTCGCTTCTCTTTATTCATATTATTTTAATTCAATCAAAAATTTCAAATATTTTCAATTGTTATTTGTTTTTTACCAGCGCAATCCGTGATATAATAACCAGGTATGATCGAGCTAAAAAAAGCCAGTCGTATCTATACCCTAGGAGGCGAAACAATAAAAGCGCTGGACAATGTTGACCTCTCCATCAATAGAGGGGAGTTTTTGTCTATCATGGGCCCTTCCGGCTCCGGCAAGTCAACTTTTCTGAATCTGATCGGGGGACTGGACAAGCCGGATTCCGGACAAGTCATCGTTAACGGTGTGGACATTACTACATTAAAAGATAAAAAGCTTTCCCAATTCCGCAACAAACAAATAGGATTTGTCTTCCAGGCTTTTCATCTTCAGCCAATGTATACGGCCCTGGAAAACATCATGCTACCCCTTGAATTCGCCAAAGTCAAACCAAAAGAAAGAGTGAAAAGAGCCATGGCAATTCTGAAGATGGTCGGTCTGGAAAAAAGAGCCAAACACAAACCCAGCGAATTATCGGCCGGCCAAAGACAACGGGTCTCCATCGCCCGCGCCCTGATCAACGAACCAAATATTTTATTGGCTGACGAACCGACTGGAAATTTGGATTCTAAAAACGGCACCATGATAATCGAATTGTTAAAAAATATTATTAAACAAAGGGAGATTACCATCGTTATGGTTACTCACGATCCGGTCATGGCTAAAATGTCCGATAAGATAATTAACATCCACGACGGAAGGATAAAATAATGGGCTTCGCCGATCTCATCAGAAGAGGACTGAAAAACCTGTGGCGCAGGAAAGCCAGGTCTGTCTTGACTATTATCGCTGTGCTGATTGGTTCCACGGCCGTTGTGGCCTTATTGATCCTGGCATTCGGAGTCAGGGATGTATTCCTGGGCCAGATGGAATCTTCAGGCATGCTTAACCGCATCACTGTACGTAGCAGTGTAGAAGATGAGGATCAGGTGGAAATTGAAGATGAAGGAATGCCATTAACTGATGAAATGATTGATGAGTTCTCCAGGCTTAACCACGTCATTGCTGTCAGCCCGGTAATCCAAACCCATCCCATCCAAAGTATCAGCAAGAATGAAGATGACGCCAAACAATACTACTCCAGCGCCGTGGGTATCGAATACCACTCAGAATTCCAGCTGAATCTGTTAGCAGGGCGCAACTTCAAACCCGGAGAGGAAGGCTATAACCAAGTCATACTAGGCAACGGGGTGGCGAAAAAAATTGGTTATAAAGAAAATCCAGAGGCGGCTGTAGGCACGGAAGTACTATTTCATACCTGGGAAGGATATGACGGTATTGATTTCGAACTGCCTAAACATGACGCTGAAGAAGAAGAGTGGCGACAATCAAAATTTTACAAAGCCACGGTCATCGGCGTGACCGCACCCGGACCGGCCGAGGGGGATAATTACATCACCGTGGACTGGGCTCAGCGTATCCGCACTACCCATAATTACCAATGGCCAGATAAGGAGGAAGAAGAGCAAATCAGGCAGCAAAACGAAGTTATCATGGAAGAAGCGGAACGGACCGGACGGGAACTGACTGAAGAAGACTTCGTACAAATCATTCCGGAAGTAGTTATTGAAGATGATATTGCAGAAAAAGGTTATGACGCTATTTATGTCCAAGTGGACGATACGCAGAACGTAGAAGCAGTAGCCCAAGGAATAGAAGACGGTTACGGCGTCGGGGCCATAACGGCCGAAGAATTCATTGAGCAAATACTAAACATATTTACTATTGTTTCCATAGTATTATCTGCCATCGGCGGCATCGCCCTTTTGGTAGCGGCCGTGGGCATCATCAATACCATGGTCATGGCTGTCATGGAACGCACCAGAGAAATCGGCATCATGAAGGCGGTCGGTGCATCACGCAAAGATATCAGAAGATTATTCACATTCGAAGCAGGCTTGCTTGGATTTTGGGGTGGACTTTTCGGTTTGGGAGCAGGCTTTGGCCTGACTTTGATTGCCGATATAATTGCCAATGACCAACTTTCGGAACAAGGATTCAGTGCCCAAAATATTGCTCAATTACCTTGGTGGCTAGGTATCGGAGTAGTTGCCTTCACAACTATTATCGGAATCCTAGCTGGACTATATCCAGCCATCCGAGCGGCCAGGATGAATCCGGTTGATGCTTTAAGAAGAGAATAACAAATTTATTAATAATTAAGGAGAAAAAATTATGAACAGAAAGCTTATTATTGCCCTGACAGTTATCGGCTCTATCGCCTTAACTGCCGGGATAGTGAATGCCGCGGCCACGGTAGATGTCACCTCCATGTTCGGCACGGCCGGGGACATTTTCCGGGTAGACGGAGCCATGAAACTAAACTCCGTGGTAATCGGCGCCCAAGACGTAGGTGGCGTCACTTACTTCAACGGTTCAATAGTGAATAACACAACTACCAACAGTGTAGACAACCCTGTCACTTTCGGTGACAATATCCGCATCGACGGACGTGTTTGGCGCGGAGCTGAAGCTGGAACTGGGGATACCATGCCCTTTATAGTAAATGACAATATGGAAGTAACTGGTGACTTAACAGTGGCTAGCCTGAGTGGCACTAATTTGGTTACACAGACCGGTGAAGCTAGCGCTGATGACACGGAAACTACCAGGGAGAATCCGCCTAGCTATGGCACCCTAGATGACTCAGTCACCTTAACCACCGGCGACAGTACATTATTCTGCATGTTCAGCGGAGTCTTCGGTAACAGTGACGCTGATGGACACGCCCGGGTTTTCCTAATGCTTGATGGTACTGGCATTGATCACACCATCAGACGTGGTACTTCCGCCGGAGCCGCTGATGTCTTCACTTTATCAACTTCCGCGCTGATGGATGTCTCCGCTGGCGAACATACCGTATCTGTGGGGTATAACACGGCCGATGTGGGATCTACAGTCACCGCCTATAACCACACTTTGGATTGTATTGAATTTAAAAATTAAAAAAATTATTAAAAAGAAAATATTATGAACAGAAAGCTTATTATTGCCCTGACCGTCATCGGCTCTATCGCCTTAACTGCCGGGATAGTGAATGCCGCGGCCACGGTAGATGTCACCTCCATGTTCGGCACGGCCGGGGACATTTTCCGGGTAGACGGA
>Ga0272443_10002925_pt1 | contig 20936 bp, 17 predicted proteins | sample SSMAcet12_FD_193581 | JGI IMG/M metagenome (GOLD analysis project Ga0272443, IMG submission 193581) | Marine sediment archaeal communities from Little Sippewissett salt marsh, Falmouth, MA, United States - SSM-Acet-12 | ecosystem: Environmental > Aquatic > Marine > Wetlands > Sediment ... | reverse complement strand
TAATGCGTTAATGGCTTATAATATTAAGAAGAAATAGAATTTTTTTTTATGAGAACATACTTCTTTATATTTTTAATTGGTTTAGCACTGTTTATAAGTTGTTCAAAATCAAACAGTCAGTCGTCTCAATGGAGAGGGCCTGACCGGCATGGTATTTATTATGACACCGACCTTTTAAAAGAATGGCCTGAAAGCGGACCTGAACTTCTATGGAAATTTGAAGGACTAGGAGAGGGACACAGCAGCGTTGGTATTGGTAACAACCGCATTTATATTAATGGAATGCCCGATACCTTAGGCGTGTTATATTGTTTCGATTTAAATGGGAAATTACGTTGGAATAAGGTTTATGGAGAAGAGTGGCATGTAAATTATACTGGAAGCAGATCAACACCTTTGGTAATTGATGATGTGGTTTATCTGGAGAGTGGAATGGGAGTGGTGTATTGTTTTGATGCAGTTAGTGGTGATATAAAATGGTCAGTGGATTTACTCAATAAATTCGAAGCAGAAAATATAAGATGGGGAATGTCTGAATCACTCCTGATTGACGGTGATAATTTGATTTGCACTCCGGGTGGAAAAAAAAATAATGTGGTGGCATTAAACAGATTTAATGGTAAAACCATTTGGACCAGCAAAGGATATGGGGAGCCCTCTGCCTATTGTTCTCCGGTTCTCATAGAACATAACAATACCAGGCTGGTAGTGACCATGACAGCGACATCAGCCATTGGAATAGATGCTGATACAGGTGAAATGTACTGGAGGGTAGAACAAATGCAGGGAAATAAAATACACGCGAATACCCCGGTTTACCAAAATGGTATTATCTATTTCTCCAGCAGCTCCGCCAAAAAAAATGGTGGATTGCTGGCACTTGAATTATCGGAAGATGGAAAAAGTGTTAGACAGCTGTGGAGAAATGAATCGATGAAAAATTTAATGGGTGGAATAGTTATTCGCGACGATTTTATTTATTTGTCAAAGTATCGTTCATCGGAATGGTATGCCATTGATAAATCAACAGGTAAAGAAAATTTACTAACTGATGAATTTGGAAATGGAGTAGTTGTTTTTGCCGACGGACTCTTTTACTGTTATAACGAAAAAGGTAAATTGGCCCTGGTAGATATGAAACCGGATTCATTTGAAATAAAGAGCATATTTGATGTGCCATTTGGTACTAAAGAACATTGGGCTCACCCCGTCATTCATAATAAACGAATGTATATCAGGCATGGAAATGCATTAATGGTATATAATATTGCATCATCAAAAAACAAATAATATGAAGAATCTGTTTATTATCTTATTTATCATTATTTCCGGTGCAGTATCGGCACAAACGGTTACAAAATACACCCCAAAAGATTTAGAAAGCTGGAAAAGCCTGGGGCATGGAAATGGCTTTGTAACACATGGCCAGTTTCTTATGGAAGAGGTTGAAGGAAGTAAAGGTTTTATGATTTTATCTCCTCATAAATATACTGATGTTATTCTGCGTTATGAAGTAATGACCCTAAACCCGGCTACGGTATTAGTTGCAATATTGAATGCTTCAGATGCCGGAAAATCAAACGATTTAACCATAAAAGATAACAGTGACACTTTTGGTTTTTGGACCAAAGAGGTTGAGGATTATATGTTTGGTTTCCGGGTAATGGCACACAATAGTACTCCCTTTTTACGTAAACATCCCGTGCCACAGGGAGCAAGTTCTACAATCGGTCAGGCTGAACAACATGTCATGCATTCAGGATGGAGACATACAGTCGAATGCGGTAAAAAAGGAAAACATATCTGGTTAAAAATTGATGGAAAAACAATAATTGATGTAACCGATGATCAACCTCTGGATGCCGGTTATATCGCAGTACGTGTGCGAGGAACTGCCAGTGAACTGGGGAAAAGTATGATTCGCAACCTGGAGATAAAAGGGGAGTCGGTTAAGTAGAACGTATCTCTCCAACCAGATAAGTAACCGCTTTTCCACCAATTTCAACACGATTACCGAGGTATTTACAACATAAGTTTCCGCCACGGGTTGATACCTGCCTGGCTGTTAAATTTGTTTTTCCAAGTTTCTTAGACCAAAAAGGAATAAGCATGGTATGTGCCGAACCGGTTACCGGATCTTCGTTTACACCAACAGCTGGTGCAAAAAAACGGGAGATAAAGTCAAATTTTTGAGATCTGGCTGTTGTAATAATCCCACGTGTTTTTGTTTCAATAATCTTTTGAAAATCAGGTTTTAGTTGATAAATATCTTCTTCATTATCAAAAACCAACATTAAATCATCCCTTCCTGAAAAACATTTTGCAGGCTTAATAGTGAAGGCATCTACCAGGTTGACCGGAATTTCGATCTCAGAAACTGGAGAAACTGGAAAATTCAGAATAATTAAATTACCTTCCTTTTTAACTTTTAGTATTCCACTTCTGGAATCAAATAATATTTCGGATTGAGAATAATTCAAATGATTGAATAAAACATGAGCTGCAGCAAGTGTGGCATGACCACATAAATCAACCTCTGCCTCCGGAGTAAACCATCGAATTTGAAAGCCATTATCAGTTTCAATAAAGAATGCTGTTTCTGAGAGGTTATTCTCCAGTGCAATATTTTGCATTTCCCTGTCTGGTAGCCATTTTCCCAACGGAACAACAGCTGCAGGGTTTCCCTCAAATAGTTTTTCTGCAAACGCGTCTACCTGATAGATGTTCATTGTTTAAAACTTGACAGATAATTTTAAATTGAATTTTCGGCCTGTAAGGTAATTAGGAACAGCAAACTGATCGCCTTGCAAGCTTGAAACCCAGAAATAGGAGATTGTATTATTAATATCCAGAAGGTTGAAAACCTCTAGGCTTATCCACATGTCATTAATGTGTCGTAACAAATTTCGGTTAACTGGTTTTGTAGCACGTATCAGCACTTTAGAGAATCCCAGGTCGATTCGGCGATAAGCAGGCATTCTGAATACATCCTGATAGCGTTCACCATTTGGCGGACCTGTAGGTAAGCCTGCACCATAAAAGCCGGCCAGTTGCATTCTGTATGAAGGATTACCGGGCAGATAATCCTGAAAAAATATGCTAAAATTAATCCACTGGTCAGTTGGCCTGGGGATATATCCGTGATCATCACCAATAATATCTTCCTCGGTTTGCATCAACGACAAACTTGCCCACGACTGTATGCCGCTTACGAACTCACCGTTTATTTTCATGTCGATTCCGGTGGCATAACCCACTGCTTCCTGTTCCGGCAGATAACGAACACGGACATTATCCACCTGATAAGGAATCAAACGATTCATGTGTTTGTAATAGGCCTCGGTAGTAAAACGGAAAGGGCGATTCCATGCTGTAAAAACAAGGTCAGTTCCCATAACCACCTGATATGAACGTTGTGCACGGGTATCATAATCAATAGTACCATCAGAAAATATGAGCTCTTTAAAAAACGGAGATTGATGATACATTCCTGCAGATAAACGAAAGGACATTTTTCTTTCCCATTCAGGATAATAACTTAATGTTGCTCTTGGGCTTATTAAAAGCTCACTATTAAAGTCCCAATAGTTAAAGCGGATTCCTCCTGTTAAATACAGGTTACCTTTACTGATAGGTGCGCTCCAGACATCCTGAATAAAACCCGTTAAACGGTTGGAACTTATGGAACTTTCACTATTTAATGTGTAATATAACTTTACGTTGGTATCAGAATATGGAATGGAATACCCGGTTGAGTCACGGAAAATCCATTCGTTGATGTTATATTCAATATGCTCATGCTGAAACTTGAGTCCCCAGTTTATCAGATGGTTTTCAGAGTTATAAGCACCACGGTGTGAAAAACTATAAACCGTTGCATCCAACTCATTACGAGCATGATTTAAAAAAGTGCCAACGCCAAGATTAAGAACGCTATCTCCGAATTCCTCGCTGGACATATCTCTCTCCAGCTGGTTTAAATAATATTGCCCAAGAATATCGTAGGTTTCACTTTCTTTGGCATGGTAGGCTGATGCAATAAACTTTAGATTAAGATTAATATTTGGGTGGTAATTAGCAGACACAGCTCCTGTATAGGTTTGAAAATCATCAACTTCCTGACCTTCAAAGTAGATCTTCGTATTTAATGGTGCATTCCAGGTTCCAAATGTAGTCTCACGTGTTTCGGGTACAAACTTATACTGGTTCTGAGCAATATTTCCCAAAAAAGAAATATTAAATTTTTCTGAAACCTGATAGGTGATATAGGTTTGAAAGTCGATAAACTTAGGATCATATTCGCCTTTTTCATCCAGACTGCCCAATAAATACTGATTTGTTTTGTAACGTATTCCTGAAATGTGTGACAGTTTTCCTTTTAGCGCAACATCTTCAAAATGAGCTGATGCACCAAGTAAACTCATTGCTGCGGAACCCCTGAAGTCACTTGGTTTACGATATTTTATATCCAGAACTGATGACATTTTATCTCCATACTTGGAATCAAATCCACCTGCAGAGAAGTCGATTGTTGACACCATGTCGCTGTTAATAAAACTCAAACCTTCCTGTTGACCTGACCGGATTAAAAAAGGACGGTAAATTTCAATATCATTTACATAAACCAGGTTTTCATCAAAATTCCCACCCCGTACTGAGTACTGTGAACTTAATTCATTATTACTGGAAACACCCGGCAGGGTTTTTATTAAAGACTCAACCGCACCGCTACCGGCTGTAGGTAAAACATCTAAAAATTTACTGTCTATCCTGGATATGGCATTATCATTCCGCCTGGTGCTTACCAGCACTTCATCAATCTGTTGTTCTGTAGTTTGCATTATAATGTCTCGAGTGATATTTTCTTCTGCTTCAGCATAAATTGTATCATAAACAGAAGCGTAACCAATTGAAGAATAGACGAGAATTATATCTTGTCTGGCTGGAATTCTCAGGATAAATTCACCTTTTCGGTTAGAACTGGTACCTAGTGGAAATTCTTTCAGTGCAATGTTCACCATATCCAGAGGTTTACCGTCTGCGTCCCTAATTACTCCGCGCAAGGTGGCATTATTTCTTTGCGCTAAAAGAGTAATATTGGCAAATAAGAGAAAAATTAAGACGGTGGAAATTTTCTTCATTGGCACGATAACTAACAAACCAGTGCTATTATCAACTTCTGATTGATAAATAAATTGTGAGAAGCAGTATTTTTTTAATGCTTATTTTAATGATCCAGCTTTTCCTTAATCTGCATCAGAACTTTTTTATTGCTGAATCCCTGACAATGGCCAGCCATAGGTGTAAAGCTTATTTGAGCATCAGATTTTGGATTATCTTGTTTCTGAAGCATCTTGTCAAATGAACGTAAGGCGGGATTTAAATAGAAATTATCCATATCGGCACCCCAAACCCAGATTTTGCCCTGAATTTTAGGTCCCAGAGTTTTCCAGTTGGTTTGAACATAATCTTTTAAATCGTATTTACGCCAGTGTTCTGCCACCTCTCTGTCAATTTCACCGGTTGCTGGGTCAAACATTGGTTTTGGCAAACCATTTTCTCCCTTAGGACTGAATAAGGCTGTAAATGCACTGAATTGACCACCAGACGTAACATAAGTGTCGGAGTAACCTAAAACATTTTCAAACTGAATAAAATCCTTTTGCGAAATTATTGGCTCCCCTGTTATTTCACGAACAATAGGTCTCAGATAGCCATGTTCATTGATAAATGCATTTTCATCTTTGTAAATATTTATTAACTGGCAATGTTCAAAATCGACCTGATCCGGGCTATATGAAAAACATCCTCCGAAAAAGTCGGGATAGAAAAGTTGTAATGCCAAAGAAACCCAACCACCAGTGCTGCACCCATCTACAAAGCGGGTTTCAGGAGTTCCTATTCCACGGTATTCTTTTTCAATAAACGGGATAAGTTCTTCGGTAAGTGCTTTTCCATAAGGTCCACTGTTCTCTGAATCCAGTTGGTAAGAATCTCCATACGGACCTTCCCCATCCAGAAAAACCTGAATAACTTCAGGCGCTTCTTCAGATTGCCACCACTCCATATCTCTCAGGAAACGGGAAGCACGTGTGTAACGTCCACCATAACCGGCAATGTTATATCGAACCGGGTATTTTCTAAGTTCTTTAAAATAATTTCCGGGAAGAATTACTGCCGCTTTTAGCCGCATTTCTTTTCCCCACCATTCTGAGAGAATTTCGCTTTTGATATCAACTTCTTTTAAGAGCTCATGTTCTGCCAGCTTACGTGATTCAATTATTTTTGTTAAAGACAGTTCCAATGAAGTATTTCCATTTAATTCAACTTCTAGTGCATTACTATAAAAATTACCCGGAGCATTAATTCTTGATTCTTTAAAGTCCTGATCCCATAAAATCTGGATATAATACTTACCGTTTGGAATATTACCTAACGTTGTTTCCCCCGACTTTACAAGTTTTGCTGACCTGTCAAAAGTAAATTTCTTTCCATTCCAGTTTTCAATATTTGTTGCAAAGATCAGGTTTGATTTATTTGGCCAGGTGCTAAACCGTGGTTCTTTGCTTCTTGAATTTATAAATAGGAAAATACGTCCTTTATTTTCAAACTCATTTCTAATTTTATCGGAAACAGAAGTAGTAATTTTTAATGAACATGTTTGTGCTGATAACTGATAAATGGTACATATGGTGATAAGTAAAAAAATTGTAAATCGTGACATTTTTAATTTTTATTAAGTGAAAGATCTTAAAAATAGAAAAGATTCTGGAGATTGATGATTGTATACGTGTTAACTGAATAAAACTACGAAAGGTCTCAAAGGTAACAAAATCGTTTTCATGCAAAGATTGAAAAGAACTGCAATGGACGCAAAGAGTTAATTGCCAGAAAAATGTATTTGTATTCTTTGCGAAATATTCTGCGATCTCTGCCTGATTTGTTTTTTGAGAGAGCTTCTCAGATGTATATTTTTCAAATTATTACCAAGTATATATTAGTTTTTAAACCGCTCTTCGTATAGTTTTAATTCTTCTTCTGTATACCTGTGTTTTGCACTTTCAGGAATGGCACTATTTTGTTTAATACTTTTTATTTCTTCTGATTCAACAACTTTATTTACTCCTTTTTTATTTTTTACTAGTGAAAAGGAATCATAAAGTTCGCCTGTTACTGTATAAACATTAATGTGAATTACATTGTCTTTTACTTCAATGTTCTGGTACAATTGTGTTTCTGAGGCAATTCTATCGCTCCATTTATTCACATTTAATCCGTACATTTTTGGTCCGGAAACCGAAACCAGGTACATTGGTGGATTTTTGCAATCTTCTCCAACACCTTCAAGGTTCTGTCCCCGGCAATAAGTGTGGTCATGTCCTTGCAACACCAGATCAACCCCGTATTTTTCAAGAATTGGTTTTACGGCCTCGCGATATCTTTCATTGTTTCTTCCTTGTGAACAGGAATAAACAGGGTAGTGGGTAAATAAAATAGTCCACTTGTTTGGATTATCAGATAAAACATCGTTCAACCATTCCATAGTGTTTACCGCATCTTCCTCTTTGTTTCCCATGGCAGGCGAGTCAATCGAAATAAAACGAACTCCCTGGTAATCCATAAAATAGGTTCTGCCTCGTAAGTTTTCAGGATGATTATCCGGCGTTACAAATATCTGGTTCCAGTGTTTGGAGAAGGTCCTTGGACCTGCTTCAGTCTTGTCGTATTCGTGATTGCCCGGTGTAGCAACAGACGGCATTGTTCCATATATCCAGTTGCCGGCATAAAAGAATTCATCCCAATAATCTTCAGTGCTTCTGCTCACCAAATCACCGGCAAATAACATAAAATCAGCATTCGGAAAATGTGTATAGGCCTGTCGAATTGTGCGTGAGCAATATTGTTTTATATCATTTTGGAAATCGCCCAGGTAAAGAAAGTTAAATGGCTTTTTCTGGTCTGAAGATGTGGTAAACTGAAACCACTCACTCCAGTTTTCTCCGTCACCAACCCGATATGTATACATGGTTTCAGGTGAAAGATGTTCGAATATTACCCTGTGACCCAAGGCCGAAGAATCACCTTGCATCCAAAACGTTGAACTACCTGCAATTGTTTTAAGCTGGTCCTGAAAAAATGGTGAAGCAGTAGCCTCCGTAATTTGTCCCACTGTTTTTTTTGTCGAAGGACAGGTTCTCCAGGTTACAGCTCTACTGATAGCAGGATCGTCAGGGATGGTAAGCATTATACGGTCGGGAACAGGAGATGGGCTGTTTTTTGCCTCAGACTGAGCATTTATGTTACTGGCAGATATAAAGCAAATAAATGATAATATTAAAAATAAAAATCGTTTTTTCATGGAACTATCTTTTAAATTGATGCTAAAAGTAAGATAAAATAATCAGTTATTCTTTATATTGATTTTACAATATTATTAATATTCTTCTGATTACCGCGTTAATTATTTATAATGAATTGCTAAAACTCAAAACCACAATCAAGGGGTAATAGAATGAATAGTCTTATCTTTGGTTGTGAATATAAATTAACTCGATTTTATAATGACAGATTTTAAATACCAAAAACCATTTCCAATTTTAAAAGACGATACCGAATATCGTTTAATTACTAATGAATTTGTATCAACGATTCAATTTGATGGAAGAAAAATATTGAAGGTAGATCCTGCCGGACTTGAAGTACTGGCCAAAGAAGCATTTTCCGATGTTTCATTTTACCTTCGCGCTTCGCATTTGGAGAAGCTTGCAAAGATATTGGAAGACCCTGAAGCAACAGATAACGACAGATTTGTTGCACATACCATGTTGATGAACCAGGCTGTAGCTGCTGAAGGCGAATTGCCTACGTGCCAGGATACGGGCACAGCGATCGTAATGGCTAAGAAAGGTGAAAATGTTTTTACAGGTGTGAATGATGCTGAACATCTTTCAAAAGGAATTTTTAATACCTACGCAGAACGGAATTTGCGTTATTCTCAGGTGGTACCGTTCACCATGACCAAAGAAAAAAACACCGGAACCAACCTACCTGCGCAAATTGATATCTATGCTGAACAAGGTAATACTTATGAATTTCTATTCTTGACAAAGGGAGGTGGCTCAGCGAATAAATCATTTCTTTATCAGCAGACAAAATCGTTGTTAACAGAAGAGAACCTGACCAAATTTGTGAAAGAAAAAATTATGGATTTGGGTACTTCTGCTTGTCCTCCTTATCATTTGGCTTTGGTAATAGGAGGAACTTCGGCAGAAGCTACTCTGGCAGCGGTAAAAAAAGCATCGGCTGGTTATTTCGACAATTTACCTACCGAAGGTAATGAAGGTGGACAGGCTTTCCGTGATTTGGAATGGGAAGAAAAAGTAACCAAAATTTGTCAGGAAAGTGGAGTAGGAGCTCAGTTCGGAGGAAAATATTTTGTACACGATGTACGGGTTATCCGTTTACCGCGTCATGCTGCTTCCTGTCCTGTTGGTTTGGGAGTTAGCTGTAGTGCCGATCGTAACGTAAAAGCTAAAATTACTGAAGATGGTATCTTTCTTGAACAACTGGAAAAGAATCCTGCACGTTTCCTTCCGGAAAAAGCTCCGGCAATGAGTCCGGCTGTAGACATTGATTTGGATCAGGGAATGGATAAGGTATTGGCAGAGTTAACAAAATATCCTACAAAAACACGATTAAATCTCAGCGGAACTCTAATTGTAGCTCGTGATATCGCTCACGCACAAATAAAACAAATGCTGGATGAGGGAAAACCAATGCCGGAATACTTTAAAAATCACCCGGTTTATTATGCCGGTCCGGCAAAAACTCCAAAAGGAATGGCTTCTGGTAGCTTTGGGCCAACAACTGCCGGACGTATGGATCCATATGTTGATGAGTTCCAGAGCCATGGCGGTTCAATGATTATGCTGGCAAAAGGTAACCGTTCTCAAGCTGTTACAGATGCCTGTAAAAAACATGGTGGTTTTTATCTGGGATCAATTGGTGGCCCCGCAGCAATTTTGGCAAAAAACAGCATAAAATCAGTTGAGGTTGTTGATTTTGAAGACCTGGGAATGGAAGCTGTTCGTAAGATTAAGGTGGAAAATTTCCCGGCATTTATTATTATAGATGATAAGGGAAATGATTTCTTTAAGGAGCTGTAAGAAAAATATTTCTGATTATATTGCAAAACCGTTCTTTTTTCAAAGAGCGGTTCTTTTTTTTGAACGTTATGAAGAAAGTACTTGCCTTTAACGGTAGCGCACGAAAATATGGAAATACATGGAACCTGCTGGAATCATTTGCAAGAGGTGTGGAAAAGGGAGAGGGCAGTTATGAAATCATTGAAGCCCATAATACTAACCTGGAATATTGTACAGGTTGTTTACGCTGCAACCTTATTAAACGGTGTTCCTTACGAGGTGACGAGTGGAACGATATCAGTGCAAAAATTCTTGAGTCGGATGTTTTGGTATTTGCGACCCCAATTTATTTTCATCATGTTTCTGGGCAATTAAAAAAGATTATTGACAGATTTCGGTCTTTTGTGCACGTTCAAATTACTGAGACGGGTTTAAAACATACCCCACATGTTGAATGGAACAAAAATTTTGTTTTGTTATTGAGTCTTGGGTCATCAAATGATTCTGATGCTCAGCCTGTTATAGAGCTATTGCAATACATGGTTAATATGCTTGGACCACAAAACAGGTTACATGTTGTTACTGCAACACGACTTGGCGTAATAAAACAAGTAAGCAAAACAAAAAAAGAGCTGTTGGAGCTTTATCCCAAAATTGGTTTGCCGGAAACATTGATTGATGAAGATTTCGAGAAGAATCAAAAAACATTACAACAATGTTTTGAGTTGGGAGAAAAATTAGTGACAGGAAGTTTTTAACTTCCGAATCACTGTGTTTTAAACCTTAGTTCTAATATGAATTTTCTTCAATAATTATTTCATGGATATTTTCTTCTGACTATTTTTGAGTTTGATAAAACAAAAATAGGAATGCCTGATTTTCGGCTTGAACAAAACTACTTCTGTCTCCGGTCTTCAGTCTTCCGTCCTCTTCATCATGAAAGCAGTTTATTACAAAGATTTTAAAGGCAAGGTTGAAATAAGAGAAGTTCCAAATCCAACAGTTTCTCCCGATAGTGTGATTGTAAAAGTTGGAGCTACCGGCCTATGCCGTAGTGACTGGCATGGCTGGATGGGCCATGATCCTGATATCGTGTTGCCTCATGTTCCAGGACATGAACTGGCTGGAACTATTGTTGAAATTGGCTCCGAAATCAGAAATTTTAAAGTGGGAGACCGGGTAACTGTTCCTTTTGTGAGTGGATGTGGTTTTTGCCCTGAATGTAACAGCGGTAACCAGCAGGTTTGCGATTTTCAGTTTCAGCCGGGATTTACTGCCTGGGGGTCGTTTGCGGAATTTGTGAAAATAAAATATGCCGACATCAATCTTGTTCATTTACCTGATGAGATCGACTTTGTTACCGCTGCAAGCTTGGGATGCCGATTTATTACTTCTTTTCGTGCAGTAATCGACCAGGGAAAAATTAGTGCCGGACAATGGGTATCAGTTCATGGTTGCGGTGGAGTAGGGCTTTCGGCAATAAACATTGCCGCCGGAGCTGGTGCAAATGTAGTTGCTGTAGACATTGATGATAGAAAGTTGGTGCTGGCGAAGAAGCTGGGTGCTGATATTTTAATCAACGCTAAAAAAGTGGATAATGTTCCGGATAAAATAATTCGGGAGACGGGAAGAGGAGCACACATTTCGATTGATGCTTTGGGAAGTCAGGAAACTTGTTTTAACTCAATAGCCTGTTTAAGAAAACGTGGAAAACATATTCAGGTAGGATTAACAACTGCTGATCATAAGCATCCAAAAGTACCAATGGATAAAGTGGTTGCCCATGAGATTGAAATTCTTGGCAGTCACGGTATGCAGGCTTTTCGATACGAAGCTGTGTTTGAAATGATAATAAAAGGTAAAGTTCACCCTGAGCTAATGTTGGGCAAAACCATTTCATTGGAAAAAGCCCCGGAGGCTTTGGTAAATATGAATAAGTTTGAGAACTTGGGTGTGACAATTATAAATACATTTTAAGAGAGTAATATACTCTTTCGCGTTCGTCACTACAGCCTGAACTGCAAATGGCAGGCAGATTCCCTTAAAACGGTAAGAAGTCCTTGTCTATGTAATTGATAATAAACAATTTATTAATTTTACCCTTGAGGGGAAATGTCAAAGGCAAAGGAGTAAATAATAAAAATATATGATAAAAGAAAACCTGGAAATAACACTTATTCAACCCAATATTAACTGGGAAAGTCCGGAAGCCAATTTAGAAAAATATTCTATCTGGATTAGAGAAATTGAAAAAACAGATGTAATCATTCTACCGGAAATGTTTACCACAGGATTTTCGATGAAACCTGAAAAACTAAAAGAAACAATGCAGGATTCTACAGTTGAATGGATGCTGAAAATTGCCAAACAAAAAGATGCCTCAGTGGTTGGAAGCCTGATTATTGAAGAGAACCGAAAAATCTACAACAGAGCCTTGTGGATATTTCCTGATGGTAGAGTTGAAAGTTATGATAAAAGACACCTTTATACAATGGGGCGGGAGCACCTTCATTATTCTTCGGGAAAAGAAAAGAAGATAATAGATTTTAAAGGCTGGAAGTTCTGCCTGCAAATTTGTTACGACCTTAGATTTCCGGTATTTGCAAGAAATGTTGAGGATTATGATGTTGTTATTTATATGGCTAACTGGCCTTCACCACGCCATCATGTATGGAAAAACCTACTTATATCCAGAGCAATCGAGAATCAATCTTTTTGTTTTGGAATCAACCGAACAGGTACCGATGGAAATGGTCTTAATTACAACGGTGATTCAGTTTGTATTAATCCAAAAGGTTATGCAGAATTTTTAGGTGATAAAGAAATTATTCAGACTTTTAAAATATCCTATTCAGAACTTCATGACTTCAGAACAAGTTTCCCTTTACTGAATGACAGAGATAAATTTCAAATATTGTAGATCGCAATAATTTACATTCAACTAATTTATTAGTTGTATAACTATCTATAAAACAAATGCATATAGCTTATGCCCTTAATTAACTAAAGAATTAGTTTGAAAACTAAATTTTTAGTTGTAGATTTGTTTTGTCAGAAGTTAACTAAACAAATGACAAAACGGAAATTGAATGTCGTATAGTTCTGATTTAACGGGTTCACTAATTATAAACTTTTAAAAAAGAAATTATGGACCTCAAAAAGTCAAAAAAAGCAGATTTGGAAGATAAACGCAATGTATTCTTCCTGATAGGATTGGTATTAGCACTGGGAGTTACACTAGTGGCCTTTGAGTGGACTTCAAAACCGAGCAAAGCAGAATCGTTGGGTACACTTACCAGTGCAGAAGTCGAAGAGGAAATTATTCCTGTTACACGTGAACAGGAAATAAAACCTCCGCCACCTCCTCCGCCACCACAAGTTGTAGAAGTATTAAACATTGTTGATGATGATGTGGAAATAGAGGATGAACTTGAAATTCTGGATACTGAAGCTGATAATGAGACAATTATCGATGTCCGGCCCGTTATTGAGGCTGAGGAGGAGGAAGAAATTCCGGCAGACCATATTTTTACCATTGTTGAGGAACCGGCAGAGTTTCCGGGTGGTACAAGAGCTCTGTACAATTACATTAACAAAAATGTACGTTACCCTGTAATTGCGCAGGAAAATGGTATACAGGGTAGGGTATTTGTAAAATTTGTAGTAAACGAACGAGGTAAAGTCAGTGATGCAGAAGTATTAAGAGGACCTGATGCATCATTAAACAACGAAGCTTTAAGGGTGATTAACAGTTTGCCTGATTTTAAACCGGGAAGACAAAGAGGAAGGGCTGTGAAAGTTTTCTATAATGCCAGTATCAACTTTACACTGCAATAGCATTTTATAATAACCTATAATAAATTAGTAATGAAAGTTTTTAAGTTTTTTGTATCAGTTCTGTTCTTATTTTTAGCATTTGCAATCGGATCATACGCTCAGGAAAGCGATATATGTAAAGAACCTGATGTTATGGCCGAATATCCTGGTGGCAATGATGCTTTGATATCTTTTATTTCTGAAAATGTGAAATATCCGGAAGAATGTAAAAAGAATAAGATTCAGGGTAAGGTTTTTATTTCTTACGTTGTAGACAAAAGTGGTAAAGTTACCAATGCAAAAGTTGAACGGGGTGTTGATCCGTTGCTCGACAAAGAAGCACTACGGGTGGTAAATTCTATGGGAAAATGGAACCCTGGAACAAAAGATGGAAAAGCTGTAAATGTGCAGTTTACCTTACCAATTAATTTTGCTTTAAAATAAGTGAATATTTTTTTTCATCCATACCTAAATATCTAGTTATAAGACTAAGTGTTTAGGTATGGTTTTTGTTGGTATTAATCTGATTAATTTTTATCCAATAATCTACTCGTCAAATAACATGAAAGAACTAACAAAAGCTGAAGATCAGGTAATGCAACTTCTTTGGAGGTTAGAAAAAGCGTTTGTAAAAGATATTATTGAACAAATGCCTGTTCCAAAGCCCGCCTATAACACCGTGTCAACAATTATAAGGATTTTAGAGAAAAAAGGATTTGTAGGACACAACGCCTATGGAAAAACCTATGAATATTTTCCGTTAATATCTAAAAAAGAGTATACCCGGTCTTATATGAAGAATTTCATGCGCAATTATTTCAGTGGTTCATTCCAGGAAATGGTTTCATTTTTCGCCAAAGAGGATAACATGAGTTTAACTGAATTGGATGGTTTAATGGAAGATGTAAAAAGAGATTTACAACAGGATAAATCTGAAGAAAATGAACAGCGCGGTTAACTTTATTCTGGAATCAGGGGTAAGTCTTACTTTACTTTCAACCATTTATATTCTGTTTTTAAGAAGGGAAACTTTCTTCAAACGAAATCGGTTGTTTTTGCTGGTATCGCTGCTGTTTTCTTTTTTATTGCCGTTTTTAAAGTTCAGGGTATTTGAACCACAACCACTTATGCTTGCTGAAGTTACCGTTACTCCATACCGGAATTTAATGGAAGTGATTACCGTTTATGGTCAGGACTTATCCGGAACTGTTGAAAGAACAGTTAGTTCGAGTCAGGTAATTATTTTTATTTATATACTGGGATTAACCTTTTTCCTGTTAAGATTTGTACTTAGAGTCGGGCAGATAGTATTGCTGATTTTGAAAAACCAGATTCAAATTTCAGAACAATATAAATTTGTATTTCTGGAAAAAGAGCTAATTCCGTTTTCGTTCTTAAATTACATATTTATAAATCCTTCTCAGAAAGAACAGGACGGATATGATAAAATGGTTGCTCACGAAATTGAACACGTCAAACAGGGACATACCTGGGATGTTTTAATACTTGAAATTTTGACCATTTTACAGTGGTTTAATCCATTTATGTGGTTGTTAAAAAAGGCTGTTCGTGAAAACCATGAATTCCTGGCAGATTCTGCTGTTTTAAACACAGGAATAAATCCTGCATTATACAAAAAGCTTTTGTTAAACCAGTATGTTGGTCTTGACATACAATTGGCAAATAATTTTAATACATCGTTAATCAGCAAACGTATTAAGATGATCTCAAAAATCCGTTCTTCAAAATTTGCCAATGTGAAGTATGTTTTGGGTGTTCTCACGGTTGCTGCGCTGTTGGTAACATTTGCCTGCGAACAGGATGAAAGCATAGAAATGGCTGTGGATGATGAAAAAACAGAAATGCGTATTTCTTTTTTGGGCGAGAAACTCATGATTGAGGCGAACGGGTCCGACCTGCAAAAATTAAAGCAAATGTTCGCCGGCAAATCGATGAGCTTAGATTCTGATAGTCTTGGCAATATCTTTCTGGTTAAAAACAACAATTCACTTCCAAGGATACTTGACAAAAATGAAAAAATCTATTCACTTGCTGATGTTATGCCTGAATTTCCGGGTGGCGAAAACGCTTTCCGAAATTATATAATCAGTTCAATTCAATATCCTGAAGATGCAGTTGAAGAAGGAATAATTGGCCGTGTATTTGTTTCTTTTGTAGTCTCAAAAAATGGTGAAGTTGCAAATGCAGAGGTTGTCAGAGGAGTTCATGAATCGATTGATATAGAAGCTTTACGTATAATTAATAGTTTACCTTCCTGGAAACCGGGAGTCAAAAATGGCGAGATAGTCAATATTCGATATACCGTACCCATTACTTTTGAGATGAATTTTACACAACATCACGGGCAGGAATTAATGCCTATGAAAAATGAAGAAAAACATAATTAATAAAATATTGGCAGCCTCACATAATCCACCATGAAAGCATATCTGATAACAATATTAATATTGTGTATTTTAACAAGTACTTATGAAGCAAAAGCACAGGACAATATTGATATACTAATTCTGAATAAAGAGTTTAGTAAAGCCTTACTGATGCTTGACAGTAAGTTGAATGAAAGTCCATCGGCTCAATTATATTTAAAAAAGGGGAGACTGTATAACAGTCTTCAAAATTATCAGGAAGCCTTAAATGCATACACCGAAGCACTGCAATTGGATCCTAACAATGCGATAATTCTTGGTGAGATTGCCGAGGGATTAGCTATTTTGGGAAATAACCAGGATGCAATTGAATTTTTTAAAAAAGCAATTGAAGCAAATCCTAACGATTTAGTGTTGGCAGGAAAACTCGGACGTGTGTATATTAATTTAAAACAATACAAAAATGCATACGATGTTTTTGCAAATATCTATTTGCAGGATTCATCGAATGTATATTGGAATAAGCAGTTTGCATATTGTTCTTTCCGGAATTTTAAGCGAAAACAAGCTGTGTATTTATATGAAAAAGTACTGGAAGCAAATCCACGTGATTATGGATCATACAGCAATTTGATTCATTCCTACAACTGGAAAAAACAAGGGAATGAGATTATGGCTACTATTGAAAAAGGGCTTGAACAGTTTCCCAATGATCCTGAATTGATTCTTGAGCGAGCCAACTATCTTTTTAAATCAAAAAGATATGGGCCTGCCATGTTGCATTATGAAAAATATTTCGAAGCTGATGGTGATTCTGTCTACGATATTGCCATGAACTATGGCATTAGCACCTATTTTTCAAAACAGGAAGAAAAAGCAATGTCAATTTTTAATGACCTTAACCGAGCAAATCCTTATGATGGTATAGTTATGTATTATATTAGTTTATGCCATAAGAAGTTAAAAAAGTATGAGGATGCTGAAAAATATATGCAGTGGGCTATAGATGGTAGCTATCCCGACTATTTATCTGAAATGTATCACCATTTGGGTCAGATCTATGGACAGCAGAGAAAGTTCAAAGAATCCATTGAAGCGCTGGAAAAAGCATATGAACTCGATCCCCGAAAACATGAAATCCTTTTTGAGATCGCCACAACTTTCGAAGAATATAACTCTAACAAAACTCTCGCTCTAAATTATTACCGTGTTTATTTAAAAGAGGTCGGTGAAGGAGGTGAAAATATTAATTACGCGCTGGATCGTATTACCCGTATTAAAGAGGATTTGTTTTTTGAAGAATAGTTATCCTTCGGTTCTCTCTCTTACCAGATTAGCCAGTTGTACCCGACTTTTAACCCCGGTTTTGGTGTAAATACGATGATTATGATCTTTAACCGTTTGCAGGGTAATAAAGAGTTTTTCTGAAATAGCTTTGTTTGATTTACCGCTACAAATCTCCAGAACAATTTCAGCTTCACGTTTGGAAATCTCGTAAAATTTGCAAAAAGTTTCAAAATCCATATTCTTTTCGGGAACAGAAGAGATCATGTTGAACCTGATAACTACGGGAATAAAAACTCCGGCACCAAACAAGAGAATTATGGAAATACAGATTGATATAAAATCCAAAATATCTAAAAAGAATAGTGCGAAAGAATATACCACCGCTGTCAGAAGAAATAAAATTGCCCATTTTTTATTAAAACCGGTGTCCATTAAATCCCTCACACCTTTTTTTGTTTGTAGAAAAGGAATTATAAATATCAGGTGAATGGTCAGGTTGATAATCGTCAATATTCTTACTACAAAAAGATCAGCATTTTCAGGAATCAGTAAAACTTCACGTTGTATGAATATTGCAAGTAAAAAAACAATCACGACTAAAGTGGGAAAATAGCTAAAAGCAAGTTTCTTTGAAGATTTAAATCCATTTAATAAAAAAGAGAACCTGAGTAACATAAACCAACTTATTAGCATAAACGGCACACCTATTACAGGTATAAAAAAAGCCAGTTTCGCCGATAGTTCATTACTTAAATTAAGATCACCAATTATTAGTTGTAAAGCAATATTGCCCCAAATACCATAGAAGTAGAATGAATACAAAAAGATTTGCTGATAAAGCAGAAGTGCCAAAACCGGCTTTTTATTGATATTATAGATTTGGTAAGATATCAGTATTCCAATAACTGAAAATCCCGCGGTGACTATAAATGTTATGAAGTATGACAGATTTTCAATCCACATTTGGCTTTACAACTTTAGTAGTGTAGTACAATAATACAAACTTGAGGTGCTTACTGTATACTACGAAAGTAGTGAATTTAGCAAATCCAACTTTGGTATGAAGGATGTTTTTTATATCTGACGTAATTTAGGATCAGCAAACAAAAAACAGTGTTCATAAAAATCTTGAAAAATGGAAAATAATAAGTATTACAGTTTAATGCCTTCGGTTGGAGGAAGTTTTAGTTTTGGATGGAGAAAAATGTTCGAAAGAGCGTTTCTTCCATTATTAGTGGCAGTTATTATTGTTGGATTACTTAATGGCCCAAGTGCCGGGGCAAACTGGAAATGGGATGGAGATGGTTTACCATGGCCAATGGTATTTTTCATCCCGATAGCTTTGTTTGGGCTGGCATATGCATTTCTGTTTATGCCAATTATTAAATATGGAGAGAGGTATTTGTTCCTCAAGGCCATGAGAGATGAAGAAGCCGATTTGAAATTATTATTTGAAGGATTTAAAACCCAATATTTAAATATTGTACTTGCACATCTCATTGTAACGGCTTTAACAATAATTGGATTCTTTATGCTGATTATTCCCGGAATAATAGTTGCCTGCAGGCTGGTTTTTGTTCCATACCTCGTAATGGATAAAGACATGGATGCCATGAAGGCTGTTGAAAAAAGCTGGGAACTTACCCGCGGACATGGTTGGCAAATATTTGGAATGGCAATTTTATCGTTTTTTATTGCAATTGCAGGTTTAATTGTCATGTTTGTCGGGGTGTTGATTTCGATTGTATGGATTCACGCTGCATTTGCTTCCTTCTACCAGGCAGTATTAAATGAAAAAGATGAAGAAAATCCAATACCTATTTTAGGAGTTAACGAAGAATAACAAAAAACAAAAATAATTTCAGGCATCAAATTAGCCCGGATTTTTCCGGGCTTTTTGTTTTAAAGTAAACTTCTTTGTGTATTTTGGCTTCCTAATTTTTCACGGATGAAGAAACTATTTTTAGTATTTATTTTTTTCGTTGAGATTACCATAGTTCATGCTCAATATTTTCAAACCGGTCAGGACCCTGCATCAATAAAATGGAGACAAATAAATACCGATAATTTTCAGCTTATTTATCCCGATTATTTTGAACAACAAGCTCAGAAACTTGCTCACGTGATGGAGAAAGTATACGAATATCAGAGCAAGTCGTTTCAGCATCGACCACAAAAGATCTCAATTATATTGCATACTCAAACAGTACAGTCTAATGGTCTTGTTGCCTGGGCGCCCAAAAGATCAGAGTTTTATACAACGCCTCATCAGAGAATTTATGCACAGGATTGGTTGCATCAATTGGCAATTCATGAATTCAGGCATGTTATACAAATTGATAAGGTAAATACAGAATTGCCAAAAATTATAAAGATATTATTGGGAGAACAGGGAACAGCAGGTGTTTTTGGACTCTTTCTTCCCTGGTGGTTTATTGAAGGAGATGCGGTTGTAATGGAAACAGCATTAAGTAATTCAGGAAGAGGCAGGTTTCCGTCGTTTTTGATGGAACATCAGGCTCAGGTGGTGGAGAAAAAAATCTACAGCTACGATAAAGCTTATAATGGATCGATTAAAGATTATGTACCTAACCATTACCAGTTGGGATACTACCTGGTTGGTTCAGCACGACAACTATATGGAGCTCAATTCTGGAATTCTGCAATAAATCGGGTAGGAAAGAAGCCCTTTTCATTGAATCCTTTTAATAAGTCAATAAAAAACAAAACGGGATTTAATAAGGTTGGATTGTACAATTCAGTATTTGATAGTCTACAAAATATCTGGATGGAGATGGATAGGAATTTCAAATATTCATCGTATAAAGTGCGCTCTTCTAAAAAAAAATCTTACAGCAACTACAGGTTCAATCATTGGTTAAACGATACAACAACTGTCTCTTATAAAACATCTTTAAAAGATATACCGACATTTGTAACTATCGACAGTGAAGGACAGGAGAGAAAATTGTTAACACCCGGAATCATTTTTGACGAGTCGGTTAACTTCAGGGGCGACTGGATTGTCTGGAGTGAAAAAATACCTGACCTGCGTTGGACACACAGTGGCAGATCAAAGATTCAGTTATTTAACTGTATTACCTCGAAAAAACAGGGATTTAAAACTACTAATAAAGCATTTGCCCCATCAATTTCAAAAGATTTTGAAAAAGTTGTTGTGGTTGAAACAGATTTCTCAAACAACTATTACCTATCGGTTTACAATATTTCTAATGGAAAACTGTTAAGCCGAATTCAGACTGAAAATAACAACTATTTTTTCTCACCCGATTGGTTGAAC
>Ga0272443_10002924_pt1 | contig 20938 bp, 15 predicted proteins | sample SSMAcet12_FD_193581 | JGI IMG/M metagenome (GOLD analysis project Ga0272443, IMG submission 193581) | Marine sediment archaeal communities from Little Sippewissett salt marsh, Falmouth, MA, United States - SSM-Acet-12 | ecosystem: Environmental > Aquatic > Marine > Wetlands > Sediment ... | reverse complement strand
TTCTTGCCAGTTCTCTTGACGAGATGCACGGCAGGACTTCAGCAGATCCAAAATGGAAAGCCATAGATGAAGACGGCAACCCTTTTCCCGGGGTAGATCATCCTGTAATGGTTTCATTAAGAACCGGACAGCCGGTTTATGGAAAGATCATGGGAGTCTACAATCGTTGGGAAGAAAAATATCACTGGATTAAGGTTAATGCCATTCCTCAATTTCATGAAGAAGCAACCGACCCGTATCAGGTTTATGCCAGTTTTGAAGATATTACCAGTGAATACGAATCCAATATAAGATTACAGGAAATAAATGAAGAAATAGAATCCATGAACGAAGAACTCAGAGACAGTATGGAGGAAGCGCAAAAAGCCGACAAAGCCAAGACAGAATTTCTTGCGACTATGAGCCACGAACTGAGAACGCCCCTTAACGGTGTAATCGGGTTCAGTGAAATCCTACAAAAAACTTCTTTGGATCAGGAGCAACGGGAATATTTGAATTTTGTCATACAATCTGCTTATGGTTTGTTGGATATCATCTCCGATATTTTGGATTTTTCGATGATAGATTCCAATAAACTTGAGATTAAAACTGAAAAAACTAATATTCTAAAGCTCGTTGAACATACAGTAGAAGTCGTAAAAAAACAAGCGCATGAAAAGGGTTTAAAGCTGAAAACTGATATTGAAAACTCTTTTCCGAAAGAGGTTGAAATTGATCCTTTGCGATTTAACCAAGTCTTATTGAATCTTTTGACCAACGCGGTTAAATTTACAAACCAAGGCGACATAACGGTAGAAATAAAGAAGAAAAGGATTGATCCTGTAAATAAGAAGGTGACATTGCAGTTATCTGTCATAGATACGGGGATCGGCATCAAAGAAGCGGATCAGAAAAGAATCTTTGAAGCCTTCAACCAAGTTGATATGTCTTATACCCGAAAATATGGGGGAACGGGCTTAGGCCTTGCCATCTCCAAACAATTGTTGGAAAAAATGGGCAGTGATTTACAACTGACTAGCGAACCAAATAAAGGCAGCAATTTCTTCTTTGAACTGGTTCTAACATATTTTAATGAAAGAGATTTACTTGAAATGGATTAAAGTGTAAAATAAGTCTTTTCGCATTTAGTTTCTACCAGATGCAAAAGAATTAAATAAGTCCTCAAAATAAAAGGTGTGTGAGATTATGTTTTCTTTTAAATCTGTTTCAGGAAGAATCTTTTGGATCATTTCTTTGATATTTCTGGCTTCTTTTACATTCATCCTCGTTCTTCAATTCGTTTCAATCAACGAAATATCTAATAAAGGCGCAAGGTCAACAAGAATTGATTTAGTGGAGAGTAATATCAATCTTTTGGAAGAGAGCATCAACTTAAGAATTAACAGGTTGAAAGAATTGCCAAAGGCTTTTCCTGAATTTGATACAGCAACCAATCAGGAAATTAACACGGTCATGTCACAAATGTGTAAATACGATCCGGATTCGGAATCTGGCGACTATTTTTTTGCTAATGAAGACGGAATCATTCAATCTGAAGGGAATCCCGATATCAGTGTCGCTGATAAAGAATATTTCCGGAAGGCAAAATCAACACGAAAAACGTTTGTCAGCGATTTTAAAACCAGCGAAAACGACCCAACCCTTTGGAACAGCACTTTTGCCGTTCCTTTCATTGATTCCAATAATACTTTTAGAGGCGTATTTGTCAATGTAGCAAAGGTAAATGAATGGGTGACTTATCTGGCTAATACCCATTATGGCAAGACGGGTTACGCTTTCGTACTCAACGGGGATGGAGCTTTTTTGTATCATCCAAGACCGGATTTTGTACCGGAGTTGTTAGAAGACGTACTGGTCCCTTCTTTGGCAAAAGTATTTAGAGACAATGTAGTGAGAAAAGAAGTCGGGGAACTGGCTTACTTTTTTAGCGGTGTTAATAAACATTTATACTTTATGCAGGTTCCCTATACAAATTGGGTTCTTGGTGTTACTATAGATGATCCTGAAATTAATGCAGATGGGTCAAGATGGGTTTGGATATCATCTATTACAATCCTGGTGCTTTTTGCCGTTGTCATTTTCTCCCTCATCATCCTGCTCAAAAATCTTCGAAAAAAGCTTTACAGCTTATCCAACCTCATCAAAGAATATGGAACGGGAAACTTGGCTGTCGATTTCGATATCTTCACCGGAACAAATGAAATCGCTCAAATGAGTCACGCCCTGAGGGATATGTCCCTTTCACTAAATACCGCAGTCTCCTCAATTGTTCAATCCAGTCATAACCTTAAATCGTCATCTGAAGAGCTGGCTGGCATCTCTCAGGAACAATTACACGATGCCTCTCTGGTTAGTGAACAATCTGAAGAAGTCAAAACCCACGTTATAAACACCTCAACATCCATTGAAGAGGTCACTTCAGGTGTTGAAGAAGTGGCAGCTTCGGCACAGAATGTTTCAAAATTAGCACAAGATCTTCAAAACGAAGCTGAATCAACCTCCGGGTTGGCTCAAAAAGGGTTGGAACTAATCCAAAATTCTAATAAAAATATCGTGGAAACACAAGAGCAGACAAAAAGCACATCAGTTATTGCAAATGAGCTGTCACAACAGGCTCAAAATGTAGGTGGCATCCTAAATTCCATTTCAGCGATTGCCGAACAAACCAATTTGCTCGCTTTGAATGCTGCCATTGAAGCTGCAAGAGCCGGAGAAGCAGGAAAGGGCTTTGCCGTTGTAGCTGACGAGATCAGAAAGCTGGCCGAAGAAAGCAAAAATGCCACGACTAATATCTCAGATATTTTGAAGCTAATATCAAAAGGTGTAGATGATGCAAATATTGCCACCCAAGAGACAGTTTCTCTGGCAAAAAAAGTGGGAGAAGATTCGCAAGAAATCAACATACAATTTGAGGAAATTTCTTCCAATGTGAAAAAGATGGCCACAATGGTAGATGAGCTGACTGAACAAGCAGAACAACAAAGCGCTGCTTCAGAAGAGATGGCCTCCGCCATGGATGCATCCGCTCAATCCATTACACAAGTTAGCGAACAAGTAGAGCAGATGGCAGATTCCATTGCCAATCAAACAACCACAGCAAAAAAAATTAATGATTACTCAGTTAAGATGCAAAATCTCTCAAAAACATTGGAAGATTTCGCAAACAAATTTAAGCTTCAGGAAAACAAGTAAATCCAAATTCCGCAGCTATAAAAACGCAGGAACTCTTGAGAAGTCCTGCGTTTTTTATTTTATTTGCTTTTTCAAGTTTGACTTTTTTCATTAGATTATCCAAATACATATTTTTAAACTAAAGTGTTATTCCTTTTTTGATTTGGTGTTTTTACAAAAAGTAACAATTATACCGTAATTTTCTCTGTTTTATGATAAAATAAATGTAGACTTTTTAAGGGCATCTTCAATCGTATTATGATAGTAACAAAAAAACGCAATGATTTAATTTAAGAGGTATTTTTCGACCATGTTTCACTTAAATCCTTATAAAAATCAGATAAAATGTATTTAAGCGTATAGATATACAGGGGGAATCGATATGTTTAATATCGAAAAGACGATGGAACAATCATCAATAGGTTTCGCTAAACATCAATTGATCTACGATAAAAATGGAAAGCCTCAGGATTATATCTTTCTTTCCATTAATCCCACATTTGAAAGACTCACCGGTTTGAAGCGTGAGGCGTTAATAAACCGGCGGGTAAGCGAAGTCATGCCCAAGATCTTACAAAATGATTTTGACTGGATTGGCTATTTCGGTAAAGTCGTCAAAGATGGTGAAAGAAAGTTCTTTGAACAGTATTCCGCTCCCTTGGATAAATGGTACCGAGTTGAAGTGTTCTCATGTGAGAAAGACTATTTCACCACCCTTTTTACGGATATCACAAATGAACGGGAATTGATTCATGCCTCAAAAGCATTCCTGAATGATGGGCAAACTTCCAATACTTTTGAACAGATAACCCAACAGATGAAGCGAATCACCGGAGCGAATTATGTGGCATTGAATATCTTCCTGGAAGACGGTGAAAGTTTTCGGACTGTTGCCATCGCCGGAATTCCAGGCGTTTTACAAAGAACCGCCCAAATACTTGGATTCAACCCTCAAAACAAAGTATGGGCACCAGACCCCCATCGTATGGCATTAATCCGAGATCAGTCCGTGACGACCCTTGATTATCTGCACGAATTGACGAGCTATGTCCTTCCCAAGACTGGGATTCAACTTTTGGAAAAGACCTTCAACCTGGGAAAGACCGTCGTCATCAAGAGTACTTGTGGAGAGAAGATAATCGGCGATTTCACCCTCATGTTCTCAAAGAGGAACGATTTACAAAACGAAAATGAAGCCATCATCTATGCGGATATGGTGGGGATGCTCATCGAAAAACGCAAGGGTCAACAAAAACTTGCCGAAAAAGAGGGGCAGCTCAGAGAAAGTCAACAACGTTATCAATCGATCGCTGAAGACACACCAGCTATGATTTGCCGTTCGCTTCCTGATACAAGTATCGTTTATGCCAACAAAGCATACTGTGATTTCTTTCAAAGAAAACTCGAATCTCTCATTGGCCAGACATTTATGGATTTAATCCCAAAAGATCAACATGAATCCATTCGAGCGGCTTTGTCACAACTCACACCCAAATCTCCCAGCATCACTCATGAACACCAAGTTTTCTCTCCCAGTGGCTCAGGAATATGTTGGCAGCGTTGGACCATAAGTGGGCTTTTCGATGCAGCTGGCAAGATCATTTCTTATCAATCAATCAATCGGTATGGATATCACAGAGGAACGAAAAGCAAAAAACAATTTAAAGATGATATTAGACAATATGCGGGATCTGGTTTCTGTCACCGATATGGCTGGAAATTATCGCTTTGCTGGCGCTTCTCACATAATATTGGGATATGAGACCGAGGATCTAATGGGGAGAAATGTGATGGATTTTGTCCATCCTGAAGATTTACCCCATGTGCAGCAGGAGTTTGACAATTTCATCCAGCAAAAAACGAAAAATCCCAAAGTAACTTATCGGTATCGATGTGTGGATGGCAGCTATTTATGGTTTGAAACACTGGGAACGATTATCACGGATCAAAAAGGGAAACCAAAAGAAATCCTGTTTAATACCCGTGATATCACCGAACAAAAACAATTTGAAGAGCAGTTGAGTATATTCAAGACAATCTCCGACAAGGCTTTGTATGGATTGGCCATGTCAGATAGTGAAGGCAAGCTAACCTATATCAACCCCTACTTTGCAAAGGTTCACGGGTATACCCCCGAAGAACTTCAGGGGAAACATATGAGCATTCTGCATCTGGAAAAACAGTTACCAGCAGTGAAAAAGACGCTAGACGAAATGAATGAAACGGGCTTGTTTAAACCGCAGGAAATATGGCATGCAAAGAAAGACGGTAGCGAATTCCCTATGCTTATGAGTGGAGTCCGTTTTGAAAAACGATTCAGTGTGCCCGAGTTCTACGCCACCTCCGCTATAGATATCTCTCAACAGAAAAAACAGCAGGAAGAATTATCCCGACAAAATAAAGAAATGGAAGCTATGAATGAAGAGTTGTTCAACCTGAATTATAAAATGGAACTTTCCAATAAACGAATAAAAGCTTCCGAGGAAAAATTGAGTAGTCTCTTTCAATCCATGACCGAACATGTCGTGCTCCATGAATTGGTCTTTAATAAACACGGCACACCCGTCAATTACAGGATTTTGGAGTGCAATCGTCGTTTTATAGAGGTCACAGGCATCACCGCAGAGCAAGCCGTGGGCAAGTTGGCAACCGAGGTGTATGGAACCACCATCCCCCCATATCTCGATGTATACGCTTCGGTTGCAATGAATGGTACATCCCATCACTTCGAAACCTTTTTTCCTCCCATGGACAAATATTTTTCCATTTCTGCGGTCTCAATGGGAAAGAACCGTTTTGCAACCATCACAACCGATATTACTGAGCAGAAACAACACCAATTTGAAACGGAACGACTGAAAGAACAGTATGAATTAGCCGTGGCCGGAACCAATGATGGCATATGGGATTGGAATATCCTCACCAATGAATTGTTTTTATCCAAACGCTGGAAGGAAATGCTAGGTTATGAAGATTGGGAGATAAAGAATAAATTTAACAGTTTTATTTCGTTAATCTACGAAGAAGATGTTCCAAAAGTCAATGACTATGTCCAACGCTACCTGAAAGGCGAAATTGAACAGTATACTATGGAGTTCAGGATGAAACATAAAAACGGTTCCCTAGTGTGGATATTGGCTAAGGGTGAAGCCCTCAGAGACGAAAACGGAAAGCCTTATCGAATGGCAGGTTCACACAGTGATATTACTGAAAGAAAAGAAATGGAAGAAAAATTGATCCACGCCAAAGAGGAGGCAGAGGCTGGAAACAAAGCCAAAAGCGTTTTCCTCGCCAACATGAACCACGAGCTACGAACACCTCTCAACGGTATCATCGGATTCAGCGACATCCTACGAAACATGCCATTGGATGAGGAACAAAAGCAATTTGTAGATATCGTAAACACCTCAGGCAAGCACTTGGCGGATATCATCTCGGACATCCTGGATTTCTCGCGAATCGAAGCCGGCAAGTTCGAGCTGAATACGGAAAAAACTGAAGTGAAACCCCTCATAGAAAATACCTTGTCCATGGTTCGTCCTAAAGCTGAGGGGAAAGGATTGTGTTTATCTTCTTCAATAGAAGATACCGTCCCTGAAACCGTTGAAGTGGATAGTTCAAGGCTTAGACAAGTCCTTTTGAATCTGATTGCCAATGCCGTGAAATTCACGGATGAAGGGTCTGTTTCTGTATCTGTAAGTCTGCTGGAAAGACAACAAGACCAAGCCCGTTTGTTGTTCAAAATCACCGATACCGGTATGGGAATTAAAGAAGGAGAGCAGAAAAAGATCTTCGAGCCCTTCCATCAGGCGGAAATGTCAGTTGATAAAAAGTCCCAAGGAACTGGTTTGGGATTGTCCATCTCAAAGAAGATCCTGGAACTGATGGGCACAAGCCTGGAACTCGAGAGCGAATACGGAAAGGGGAGCACATTTTCATTCGAACTAGTTTTGCCCTATGAAAAAGAGCATTCGGTGGATTCGAACAAAATCAACACGGAGAACACTCAAGTCCTAAAAGAGCTCACCAACAAAAAGATCCTCATTGCTGAGGATAACCCCGTCAACATGCAATACGCTCAAACTGCCATTGCCATGCTTTCAAAGGATATCCATATCATTCAGGCACAAGACGGGAAAGAGGCGTATCAGCTTTATCGGGAACACCAACCCGATCTTATTCTCATGGACATCCGTATGCCCAAGTTGGATGGTTATCAAGCGACTAAAATGATAAGAGCACATGATGAAAACATCCCCATCATCGCTTTGACGGCTAAAGCCTCGATAAACGACAAGGAAGATTGCCTGAGAGCTGGTATGGACGATTACATCACAAAACCTGTTTCTTTGGAAGTACTGAAAAAAACAGTTGGAAAATACTTGAGAGTTGAAAAATAATTAATTTACAACAAAGAAAAACGGTGGGGTGTGGAATGCACATGTTTGAACGAGCAATTGAATAATCCGAAAAGCGGTTCGCTAGACACCAAGTCATCTATGATGGAGCGAAAAAACATGTGGACTATTTTTCCCTTTTAATGAAACCAGCCTTAGAAAAACTCACGGAGCAGTATTCGACTCTAATGGATCTTAAAGAAGAAATTCCCATATACACCTAGGTGGATTCCATAGGATTGAAACAGAGACTAATTAATCTCTTTGAAAACATTATAAAGTTCAATGAAAAAGAACAAGTAAAGGAAAAAGTTGCCATAGTGGATTGTTTGGGAGAGTTTCTGTCAATTTTGTTAATTAACAAAAAACAAATTACAGTGAAAAGAGCTATTGTGAACTACGTTAACAGGTCTTACCTAACAATATCAAAAATTCCACCAGACTGTTTGATCATATCGGTGTAAGGTTCTAAATTTGGTATCACCTGATCGGCAAATGCGCAAGCGGTGACATCAAATGTAATCTTTACGTTTGGAATGGCAAGAAGACCTTGTATCGTACCTTTCAATTCGATGAATTGTTTGTTGTTTAAAGCTGCGTATAATTTAATGAAGAAAACACCGTTTTCATTGGATACTACATACCCCGAAGTGGAGGATGATGAAGAGTCATCGACTTTGACTTTGAAAGTCGTGTCTGTTGTTACAGGAGGCTTCCGCTTCGATTGAAAGACTTGCTCCAGTGCTTTGGAAACCATGTCAACTTTAAAAGGCTTGATAATATAATATTTTGCCCCTCGTTCGATGGCTTTAAATACCATCTCCTTCTGGTTTAATGCGGAGATCATGATGATATTGGCATCAGGATACAGCTGTACAATTTGATTGACGGCCTCGATACCGTCCATAACCGGCATGGAAATATCCATGGTCACCACATCGGGTTTCAATCGCTTATACAATTCAACGGCTTCCTGTCCGTTTGCCGCTTCAGCTATGACATTATATCCAAGTTGTTTCAGAATGCTTTTAAGGTTTCTTCTCATTAAAATAGAATCATCTGCGATGAGGATTTTCACGTTTCCTCACTTCCCTTCAGTGGTTTTTAACAATGATTATCAATTTGTCCAAAAAGATAAAAATTCCCTGTTCTACTAATCGGTTCGCTTTTTCTCCACCCTATTATAACAAATAAAACAAAAGATAATGATTTCTCTTTTTTAATCTTCAAGTGATAAAATAGGAGGAGATTTTTTAAGGAGTGTTTGTTCATGTCAACAAAATTGATTTTGGTAGAAGGTTTGCCCGGATCGGGAAAAACCACTCTGGCAAAGAGAATTCATCAGGAACTTTCAAATGCAGATGCTCCCAGTACTGTTTATCTGGAAGGTGATCTTTCTCATCCGGCTGATTATGATGGTATGGCATATTTTTTAGCTGATGAGTTTAAACATCTCAAGATATGTCACGGCAAAAGTCAAACAATACTTGAAGAAATAAAGAAACCCTTTGAAGAGGGGTATATGATCCCATATAGAAAAATTCTACAGGATAAAACTGCTTGTTTTAGTGAAGAATTGTTAAAAGAAATCTTTGAAAAAGATGTTTACGAGCTTCCCCTTGAACTACATATGCAACTGATTCGCAAAAGATGGGAAGAATTTGTTCAAAGTCATCAAAAACAGAATGAGATCATCATCTTCGAATGCTGTTTTATTCAAAATCCTGTAACTGTGACTATGATTCGAGATAATGCATCATACTCTTTGACCAAAGATTATATATTGCAGTTGGCTAAAATTATTCAACCATTGGAGCCTATTTTAATCTATTTGGAGCCTGTGGATTTAAAGGCTTCTTTTGAAAGGATTGTAAAAGAAAGGCCTAAAAGTTGGTATGAAGGATTCGAACAGTATTATACAAAGAGGGGTTTTGGTCATGATTTTGGGCTTAGTGGTTTATGTGGTGTAATGGAAGTGCTAAAAGAGCGTTTAAAAATTGAACGGGAGATTTTCATAACCTTGGAAATGGAGAAACATTGGATAAAGAACACTTTTAATGACAAAAACCTCCCGCTTAAGATTACTGATTTCATTTTTTGACTGATTTATCTACCCCAACGAAAACCGGAAATATAACTGCCATTTATTTCTGTAAGCAACACACCATCCGTTGTATCCCTGTGAACGTATTCATAGGTCCACACCAACCCCGTGGCATCCGGTCCGGAGTGAAGTTCCAAAATCTCCTGTGGTTCAAGAATGATATCCCCAAAAACATACTGTTGGGAATTTGTACCGCTAACAAGCAGCAGTCCCTGAAGATTAACGGGTTTATCCGTTGTATTCATTATTTCCACATATTCATCGGAGCTGCTGTAATGCACATTAATAATCTTAATTCCTTTTCGCAGTTGCATCATTTCAGAGCTTATGGAAATAACCGTTGAGGAAGACATAGTATCTTTCCCCTGAACATCTTCAACTCCTTGAGAAGAAAATGCTGATAAATATAACATACTGCTTATAAACAAGACCAATAAAAAACGCTTCATATATAAACCTCCTAATTATTTGTAAGAAATCTGTTTTCATTGATATGAGAAAATCAGATTCTAAGATACATGACGTTTTTCAAAGTTCTTTTATGAAGTAAATAAGATTATCTTTACGCTTCAGATTATACCTTTAACTTTCTTTGCTCATTTCTGATAATGGATATGTGATAAAATAATGTATGAAGAAAATAAAAGAAAAATATCCCCTTTTATTCGAGGATACTGAAAAAAAAGAAAGAAAAATCAGATATGAAATTGCCTTGAAAGATGCAAAAGAAATTGCAAGAATTTTAAAAACACAGTTCGGGGCAACGGAAGTGAGAATTTTTGGTTCTTTGTCCGATAAGGCAAGATTCTCATCTACTTCAGATATTGACATTGCTGAAAAGGGTATTCGTGCGGAGAAATTTTATGCTGCATATGCCGCTATAACAAGGGGCTGTTCTGAATTCAAAATCGATTTAGTTGATATGGATGATTGTAAGGAGAGTATCAAGAAAGAAATTCTTAAAAATGGAGTGATTTTATGAACAGAAAGAACTTGACTCTGCTCAGTCGGATTGAAAAAGAAATTAAAGACATAGAATTGCTTATCAATAAGATTTTAAGTGCCTGGAAACGGGTTCAAGAAACCGATGATCCTTTTTTCATCGATAGCGCCGCACTTAATCTTCATGGTTTTTATTCTGCTTTGGAAAGAATCTTTCTGACGATTGCCAAGGAAATAGATGGATATGTTCCCAAAGGGCATTCCTGGCATTATGAGTTGCTTTTACAAATGAATACTCCCATCCACAAGATCAGACCCACCATTCTTTCTGCTGAAACTTGTAAAAATCTGGATGAATACCGGGGTTTTCGTCATATCGTCAGAAATGTCTATTCATTTAATTTGTCCAAAAGCCGAATAGAACCTTTGGTAGTTGAACTGCATTCACTTTTTGAACAGGTAAAAGACGAATTATATGCCTTTACTCGCCTGATGGGAGAAAATTCTTAAAATTCCTGAATCTGTTGCTGCTGTCTAACGCCATTTCCTCCGTTATTTTTCATACCATTACCGGCTGCTAACACAATACCTCCAATTAGAATTGCTACAAATAAAACCATTATTGCTTTTTTCATCTTTCTTCCTCCTTTGTTTCCTTAGATGTCTATAGAATACATATACAACCTTAGATGCTCCTTATATTAATCTTAGAGTTTACTTAGAGTTATTCCTGCTATCTCTAAAATTAAAATAAACAAGTTAACTGTTAGTAATATTTCTCTATGATGCTACGTTAACTTGATCTTTTTTTGGTATAATCAACATATTCCGTTTCACGGGAGGCTGTTATGAGTAAAGAAGATCTGTATGTTGTAGGTATCGGGGCATCCGCGGGAGGCCTGGATGCCATTGAAAAGTTCTTCAATAATATGCCTCACAATCCAGGGATGGCTTTCGTCATTATCCAACATCTCTCACCGGATTATAAGAGCCTGATGGATGAGATTTTATCAAAACATACGAATATGGAAATTATTCAGGCAAAGGATAACATTGAAGTAGAGGCTAACAAGATTTATCTTCTACCTCCCAAAAACAACCTAAAACTGTTTCACGGCAAACTATATTTGACCCCGCATAAAGGGCAGCGCTCTCTTAACCTGCCCATTGATATTTTCTTCCGCTCATTGGCGGAGGATAAAAAAGAAAAAGGAATCGCGGTTATTCTTTCGGGAACCGGTAGTGACGGGACTCGCGGGATTCGTCATATCAAAGAATTAGGGGGCATGGTAATCGTACAGGATCAAAACACAGCCCAATTTGACGGCATGCCCCGTAGTGCCATTATCGCCGGTATGGTTGACTTTATCCTGGCTCCTGAAGAAATGGGTGACTCATTGGTAAAATACATCAAGAATCCCATCTTTTCACAAACAAGCAACAAGATCATTGATGACCAGGAACCCTTTCAAAAGATTTTTGAAATGCTTAAGCGATACAGTGGTGTAGATTTCAGTTTTTATAAGAAGAGCACTGTAATTCGCCGCATCGAGCAAAGAATGGGGATTAACCAGCTCTCTTCAATAGAAGATTACCTTGAGTTTTTATACGATTCCACCAATGAAATCAATATACTTTACAAACAGCTTTTAATCGGTGTAACTCGATTTTTTAGAGATAAAGAGGCTTATGAAATTGTACGAAAAAAAGTCATTCCAGAATTAATGAAATCAAAAGCGGAAAAAGAAGCTTTAAGGATATGGGTAGCCGGCTGTTCTACCGGGGAGGAAGCCTACTCAATGGCCTTGTTGTTTCAAGATTTTTTTGACACAAACGAACAAGAGCAAGATTACAAAATCTTTGCCACGGATATAGACAAAGATGCTATTGAATTTGCAGGTCAGGGAATATACCCCGAAAGTATCGCAGAGGATGTTCCAGAGGATTATTTAAAAAAATATTTTAAGAATACCGGCGGCTTTTTTCAAGTTAACCGAGATATACGTGAAAAACTGGTTTTTGCCCCCCATAATCTCATTCAAAATCCACCATTTAACAATATGGATTTCATTTCCTGTCGAAATCTGCTCATCTACCTTCAACCCATGCTGCAAAAAAAGGTCTTTTCCTTTTTCAGTTACTCATTGAAAAAATACGGATTCCTCTTTCTCGGAAGCAGCGAGACCATTGGAGAGATGGATAATTATTACAAGACCTTTAGCAATCGGTGGAAAATCTATCAGTTGACGAATACGGATATCAAGCACAGTAATTTCCCTCATTCCTTTAGTTTGAGCAGATTGTCTTCTGTTAAGTTTAACAGGAATCTCGATGTTAAAAGCAGTTTTTCTTCTTCTTCTAATGATGATTACGGCGTCATTCAGGATTATATCCTACAACGGTTTGTCAATCCTTGTGTCGTAGTGGATGATTCCTACAACATCATCATGACCTGCGGGGACGCCAAGAAGTACCTGGAACTTCCCACCGGCAGGATTCAAATCAATGCCTTAAAACTCTTTCGAAAGGAACTCAGCATCCCCATCGGAATCGCCCTGCATAAGGTAATAAAAAACGAAAAAGAGGTGTTTTATCCGGGGATCAGTTTGGAAAGGGAATCTGAAACGGAATTTTTAGATTTATCTGTATTTATGAAAAAGGTCAAGGACAGAAAGTACTTAATCATCGTATTGAAACAACGGGATGTTAAAAAACGTGAGGAAAGTGATATCAGACAAGATACAGATGAATTCTTCGATGACAAGGATCAGCGGATTAAAGATTTGGAACAGGAATTGCAATACACCAAGGAGAACCTTCAAGCTACCATCGAGGAACTCGAAACCTCCAATGAAGAGTTACAGGCAGCCAATGAAGAGTTGTTGTCCTCCAACGAAGAATTGCAAAGTACCAACGAGGAATTACAATCCGTGAATGAAGAGCTGATAACCGTTAACTCTGAATACCAGGCAAAGATTCAAGAGTTGACTGATTTAAACAATGACATGGAGAACTTGTTGAAGAACACGGATATTGGTACCATATTCCTGGACTTGAACCTGCGCATCCGGAAATTCACACCGGCTGTAGGGGACATTATCAACATCATGGATCAGGATATAGGCCGGCCGATCACTCATATTTCCCACAACTTAAAGGGCAGTAATATTTATGAAGACGCCAAAGATGTCCTGATGGGTTTAAAACCCAAATCTGCGGAAGTGGAAAACAAGTTCGGCAGGCGATATTTTAAACGTATTCGCCCCTATATTACAACGGATAATCAAGTGAAAGGGGTGGTCATAACTTTCCTGGATATTACAGACATGAAAGCCGCTTCTAAAGAAATCTCCAAATTCAATTATGCCATCGATCAGAGCCCGGTGATGATTTGTCTGTTTGATTCGGAAGGAAAAATCGAATACGCCAATCCTCAGTTTCTGAAAAAATCAGGATATGAACTCGATGAAGTCATGGGAAAAGAGATTGATTATTTTCAACCGGAGAAAGACGATTGGCAGCGAGAATACGAGAAAATTAAGCAAATGATTCGGAGAGGCGAGAAATATTCTCATGAAATCAAAGTCTGCGGGAAATTCAACTGTTTATGGGAAATGGTCTCTATTTCGAAAGTATACTACACAGGTGAGGAAGATTATTTCTACCTGATGATTGCTGAAGATATCACTGACATGAAAATCAAGCGTAAAGCGATTGAGGAAGAATATCATTTTCTGAAAGTCATCCTGGAAGATAATCCCAATGCAATTTTATTTTTAGATGCACAGGGACACATCACTTATGCAAATCAAAAAGCGGAAGAAATCACGAAGCTCCCAAAGGATGAAATTATCAGCAGGTCTTTTGATTCCCAACAATGGGAGATTACAACCGAAGAGGAAGCACCACTTAATAGTGAAGAGTTACCTTTTGCCAAGGTGATGCGAACGAAAAAACCCGTAATCAATTATACGCATCAGATTACAGATGGAGCGGGGGCAAGGATCAGCGTTAGAGTTAACGCTACGCCAAAATTCAGTGAGAATAACAAGATTTCAGGCGTTATTGTTTCTTTGGAAAAAAGTTGAGGGGTGATAACATGGTGGACAAGGATGAATTGAAAAAGAAAGCCATCAAGCGCTTATCCGAAAAGGGGAAAATCCCAGATAATTACGATATTGAGCAATTAAATAATCATGAAATGAAGCGTATCATTGAAGATTTAGTCATTCATCAAATGGAGCTGGAAATCCAGAACGAAAATATGGCCCGTCTTCAGATAGAATTGGCCAATTCAAGAAACAAGTATTACCGGCTCTTTGAAAATTCACCGACCGGATTTCTTACTTTGGATATGCAGGGTGTTGTACGCGAATTAAACAAATCAGCAGCAACCATCATCGAAAAACAAAAGAAAAATTTACAGGCCAAACCTTTCACCCTGTTTGTTGATCAGACTGATCACAGTAATTTTTTCTCCAATTTAAGAACGGCCAAACAAAAGGGGAAAAAGGCCAAAAATGAGATATTGATGAAAAATAATAAAACCGTCATTTTTGAGAGTCTTTTTGTGGAAGAGGAATCTGAAGTGTTTTATCTGGTTTCTATCACGGATATCAGTGAAAAGAAGGAAATTGAAAGAAAAATGATTCAAGCAAGGGCTGTCGCTGAAGAAGCCACCAAGGCCAAAAGTATCTTCCTGGCAAATATGAGTCATGAGATTAGAAATCCCCTAAACGAGATAGCCGGTGCCATTGAATTAATTGAAGGGGCTAAGTCTGAAGAGGAAAAGGAAAAACTATTATACATTGCAAAAAATTCTTCTGAAATGCTAACAAATCTTATCGATGACGTTTTGGATCTTTCAAAGATAGAAGCCAACAAATTATTCATTCAAAGAAAGGTAGTCAACTTAAACCAATTGCTAACAAATGTCATCTCCTCTTACAAACTCAGTTGCCACAAAAAAGGGATTACACTTACATTGATGAATCAACTGGACAAAGATACCTGCTGTTTGACCGATGATGTTCGACTTCGTCAAATTTTGAACAATTTGTTGTCCAATGCTATTAAATTCACAGACACCGGGTCAATCATCCTTACCGTTTCCAATGGTGAAAACAACAAGATATATTTTAGTATAAAAGATTCGGGAGTTGGAATGGATGAGGATGAACAATCGAAATTGTTTAGTGACTTTTATCAAACAAGGAAAAAGAATAAAACTAAAACAGGAACCGGTTTGGGGTTGGCCATATCCAAACGTCTGGTTCAATTATTGGATGGAGATATTTCAGTTGAAAGTATCCTGGGTAAAGGATCTAATTTCGCTTTCAATATTGTTGCCCCAAAGGTCGACTGTGGAAAAGATTCTGTCACTGAAGAAAAACCAAGTAAAAGTATCAAAGATCTGAAAGTCCTTATAGCAGAAGATAATCCCATAAACCAAGTCATCCTTTCCAAAATGATTGAACGTTTTGGTTGCTCAGTACAAGTTGTATCCAACGCAAGTGCAGTTTTGGAAAAGATCGTCGAACAAAAAGAAACCTTTGATATTCTTTTCTTAGATATCCAACTCCCGGATTATGATGGCTATTATGTCACGGATAAGATCAGAGAGAATGAGATGAACACTGAAAATGAGCTGTGTATCGTAGGGGTTAGCGCTCACGCGACCAAAGAACACAAAACACGTGCGTTTGAAGCGGGAATGAATGATTATTTAACAAAACCTGTTACCGGTGAAAGGATACTGGCCGTTTGTAAGAAAAACATATAAAGCGTTTTGTGAATAGAGTGTAATAAAAATAATAAGATATAAAGCGAAACTTGATATAACTAAATATTTTCTAAAAAAACAAGGGCATAATGTTATAATCTTTCCGAAATAGGCCTGGTAATTTTGTTCTACATTTCATGCATACTTCACTTTTTTTTCATAGATTTAATCTATTAAGGAGTTGATTTTATTATGAACAAAAGAGTTCTGTTGTTTTTAACTGCAATGTTACTGACATTAGTGGTCTTTTCCTCAAATTTGACCGTGATTTTTGAGCCCTATTCCATATTCAGCTATATGGAAGATTTCACTTTAAAAGGCCTGGCCGTTGATGTTATTAAAGGCATATCGGAAAAAGTTGATCAGGAAATCGATGTAGAGTTTACCCAATGGGAAGAAGCATATAGCCGTGTAAACAAAGGCGGTGACGTTGCTCTGGCTGCAGTTGCCATGAATACCGAAAGAAAAGACCTGTTCCAATGGGTGGGTCCCTTCAGCATCATCAAGTCCAATATCTACGGCAAATCCTTGGAGAATAACAGCTTCGAGTCTCTTGAAGAGGCCAAAACAGCCCCTAAGATTTGTGTTGTCAAAGACTACTACTCCACACAATACTTACAGGAAAAAGGTTTTGACAACTTGGGATTTTATAATAACGAAAAGGAAGCTTTTAAAGCGTTCTTGATAAACGACGGCTACTTGTTCACTACGGACAACGTTAGCTTATCCATACTCATTAAAGAAAGTATTATACCGGTCCCTGAATTGGAATCCCTGCTCACCTATTCAATGGATTATGTCTACATGGGTTTTTCAAAAGATGTAAATGCTGAACAGGTTCAAAATTGGCAGAACGGTTTGAATGAAATGAAGTCAAACGGACAGTTGAATGATATTTATCAGAAATGGCTCCCGGGTACCAAAGCTCCGGGAAAATATTCTTTCGTGGCGGAAGCCAGCTATTCACCATTGACCTATGCGGATAAACTGGGACAAGCCACCGGATTCGTTTCCAATATTGTGAAACAAATCAAAACGAGAATGGGTAACGATGATGCCATCATGGTTCTGGATTGGGATCTGATTTACCGATCTGCTTTGTTGAATCCAAACGTCATCATCTTCAGTATTGCAAAAACCGATGAGCGAACACCCCTGTTTAACTGGGTAGGTCCGGTTGTACAGAACAATGCCTATTTATATAAAAACGCCGCTTCAAATATGGCTGTCCCATCTGTGGAATACGCCAAAAAGGTCAGGAAGATCGCCACAACCTCATCCTGGTGGATGGAGCAATTGCTCATCGATATGGGGTTTGATAATCTGGTTAGTTATCCCACACCCACACAGTGTGTGAAACAGCTGCTGGAAAGAAAAGTTGATCTCACGGTTTTAACTGACTTGACCGTTAAAGACATCGTAATCGAAGCTGGCTATGACATGGCACAAATTGAACCTGCTCTGCATTTGGCTACAAGAGATGTGTACGTTGCCATCTCAAAGGGTACTTCAAATGAGTTTATCGATGATTTCAGAGAAACCTTTGATGAACTGGTAGCCGATGGCACTTATGAAAAACTTTACAGTAAATATTTCGAATAATCACTGATCCAGATTCCTTTGAGCGCCCGTAAGGGCGCTTTTTTTATCTTTTTATTTCCATCGTAGTGGCAACCCTCGTGGTTGCCGGGTATCATCCATGTTTTTCAACAGCCCTAAATATTAATCTGAAAATAGACTTTGACACAATAACCAAAAAAGTGTATAATAAAATGTCCGGACAATCCGGTTATTTAACTCGAAGACATTCAAAACAAATAGAGGTGGCTCATGGAGCAAAGACCCTTGTATGAAATGGTAGCCGATTCGATACGCAAGTTACTGATACAAAATCATCTGAAGGAGGGAGACAATCTTCCCGGGGAATTTGAATTGATGAAAGAATATGGTGTTGGACGCGAAACCATTAGAAGAGCTTTAAAAATACTGGTGGAAGAGGGATTGATTGTTCGCAGGCCCGGAAAAGGAACAAAGGTTTGTCACCGGATTAAGCCGGATAACATCGAAAAGGTGGTTTCTTTTTCTTCGGAAATTGTGAAACTGGGGATGGTGCCTTCAACTAAGATCAAATCCATTCGTGTTATTAATGCGGATGAGGAATTGGCCGCTTTGTTTTCGGTAAAAGCAAGACACGAGATTGTCTCCATACGAAGAATCTGCTATGCCGATGATATTCCCTTGGCAATAGAGGAAGGGTTTATCGATAAGGCGCTTTTGAACAACTTCACGAAAGAGGATTTCTCAGGATCAATATACAAAACATTGACGACAAAATACGGGCTGGTATATGCCAAGATGAAACAATCTATTGCCGCTGTGATCTTGGATCAAACCATGGCGGACGAACTGGCATGTCATCAAATGAGTGCCTTTGAATTAAGCAGAACCATCTATAATGAGGCTTCAAAACCGTTTTATTTTCTCAGATTTTTTATTCGAGGAGATCTATACACCATAGACTCTGAGATCAAATTCTGATGGTTGGGGATTGAGTATGCTAACATTCGATTTAAAAAAACTACAAAATAAAATGTTCGGACAATACGGTCATAGCGTGAGTTGCTCCCAAAAAGGAAGCAGTATTCTCCTTGAAGGAAACCTTTCTCAATGGCTTGATGTGGTTCAGGCCGGGAAGTTGGCGGCAAAAGTGAAGGGAATTGCCGGAGTCATTAACGATATTGCTTGTGATTCTGTGAAGCAAAAAAGCGCCTCTCATTCAGCCCCTTCAAAAGATATTTTTCAAAATAAACAAACCGATGTTCTCATTATCGGTGGTGGTGTGATTGGCTGCACCATTGCCCGGGAACTGGCCAAATGGGATATTGATATCTGTCTATTGGAAAAAGAATCAGATTTGGCCATGCACGCCAGCTCCAGAAATGACGGGATGATCCATCCCGGATTGGTTCCCTCTCCCGGCTCGTTGAAGGCCAAATACAATGTCAAGGGAAATGCCATGTACGAAGCCCTTTCAAAGACACTTGATTTTGAATATAAACGTGTAGGCTCCCTGCTGTTGTTTGATAATCGCTGGCTTTCATTAGCTTATCCCATTCTATCCGCCAGAGCTAAAAAAAACGGTGTTGAGTCTATCGAGTTTCTCACAGACAAACGCTTAAGGGCGTTTTTAAAATCAAAACCTTCATTGGCTTTAAACCCTGCCATAGATACTAAATGGGGTGTGCATATCCCCAGTACGGGGATCGTCTCTCCATATAAAGCCACCATCGCCTTCTGTGAAAATGCTGTGGAAAATGGTGTTCATCTTTATTTGAATACACAAGTTCTTTCCTTTGAAAAAGAAGCCAATGAGATTATCGCTTGTCAAACGACAAAAGGAACCATCCGCCCAAGAATGATAATAAATTGCGCCGGTACTTTTTCGGACGAAATTGCCGATATGGCTGGCGATCGTTTTTTTACCGTACATCCCAGAAAAGGAACCATCCTGATGTTAGATCGGAAAAAGGGACAGCTCACAGACACAGTACTTTCAATGCCTAAATTAATTGGCAACAGTGATACAAAAGGCGGCGGGATTGTTCCCACTGTGGAAGGAAACCTCCTGGTAGGTCCCGATGCCTGGGAACAACCATACAAAGAAGATTATTCAACAACTCGTGAGAGTGTTGATGGGGTGGCGAGGCAACATTTAAGAATCCTGACAGGGATCGGGAAGAATGATATCATCACTTATTTTGCCGGAACCAGAGCATCTACTTATTTAGAGGATTTTATTATCCAATGGTCTTCTTCCATTCAAAATCTTTACCATGTAGCCGGGATTCAATCTCCAGGTCTAGCCAGTGCACCAGCCATTGCCGAGGATGTAGCACAAAATATCATCGAGCGTTTGCAAAAAACGATGGTTGTAAAAGAAAAGAAGCATTGGAAGCTTAAAAGAAAAGGCATCCCCAGACTGGCACAAATGAGCCTTGAGGAGCGGGCAGAACTGATTAAACAAAATCCCGATTACGGGGAAATCCTCTGCAGATGCGAAGAAATCAGCAAAGGCGAGATCATCGAAGCATTACACTCACCGATTCCGGTAGACACTGTGGATGGCATTAAAAGAAGGGTTAGAGCCGGCATGGGACGCTGCCAGGGTGGATTTTGCAAGCCCTTAGTTATGGCCATTATGGAAGAGGAATTGGAAATGGACCCTTTGACCATTACTAAAAAGGGAGAGGGCTCGAACATTCTCAAAACAAATATGAACGAAGAGGTACCGGAATCGATTAGAGAAGTCGTTGGGAGTGATCGCCATGGGCTATGATTGCGATGTTTTAGTGATTGGGGCCGGTCCTGCCGGGTTGGCAGCTGCCGTCAGTGCTTTCGACAACGGAGCAAGCGTAGTTATGGTGGAACGTGAAGACAGACCTGGGGGAATTCTCAAACAGTGCATTCATGATGGTTTTGGCGTTATTCATTTTGGAGAAAAACTCAGCGGTCCCGAATACGCCTCCCGTTATATCCAAATGG
>Ga0272443_10002923_pt1 | contig 20939 bp, 14 predicted proteins | sample SSMAcet12_FD_193581 | JGI IMG/M metagenome (GOLD analysis project Ga0272443, IMG submission 193581) | Marine sediment archaeal communities from Little Sippewissett salt marsh, Falmouth, MA, United States - SSM-Acet-12 | ecosystem: Environmental > Aquatic > Marine > Wetlands > Sediment ... | reverse complement strand
ATCCAAATGAAGCACCGCTTGCTCGACATGCTTCGTGTGGAAGATGTCTACGTACTCGAGCGGGGGGGTATCGAACAATATTACCCGGACACCATTACCGGGCCGGACAAGCCGTCCAAAGCGCAGTACTTCTGCGCCAAGATCGCTACAAAGGACGCGATCCTTGATTGCTGCGGCGAGCAGGAATTCATGAGGAACGACACGTCGACCAAGGAGAAGGAGTTCAACCTCATCTTCGGCTCGATTTTTAGCGAACCGAACGGTTAGGAAGTGACCATGGCGCAAGGAAAGACACGTCTGGAGCTCACCTGGATCGGCAAGGAGAACCGGCCGAAGCTGGAGCCGCGGGTGCTGATTGAGGACCCGGAGAAGTCGTACCACGCCGCCCACCGGGTCAGCGAGAACGACATTTTCGACAACCGGTTGATCTTCGGCGACAACCTGCTGGCGCTCAAGGCGCTGGAGCAGGAGTTTGCCGGTAAGGTCAAGTGCATCTACATCGATCCACCATATAACACAGGCGCTGCATTTGAACATTATGATGACGGGATTGAGCATTCATTATGGCTATCCCTTATCAGGGAGCGACTCGATGTTCTTTGGCGCTTGCTGCGCCAAGATGGCTCTCTCTGGATTTCGATCGATGACCGGGAAATGCCCTACTTGAGGGTCTTGCTCGATGAAGTATGTGGCCGTGCGTGTTTTGTGGCGTCCAATGTGTGGCAGAAGAGATATTCACGTGAGAACCGAGAAGCTATTGGAGATGTGCATGAGTATGTGATCGTGTATGCTAAAGACCGGGAGGTATTCAAGAGGGCTCGCAACCGAGTATCCTTGGATGAGAAGAGCAGGAGAGTCTATAAGAACCCCAATGACGATCCGCAAGGGCCGTGGCGCGGAATCCCGATGACCGCTCAAGGATTCAGGCCCAATCAAATGTATGAGATTGTTGCTCCGGGGGGAAAGATACACACTCCGCCCGAAGGGCGTTGCTGGAGCACGATTGAAGATAATTTCAAGAAGCTGTTGAGGGATGGCCGCATTTACTTCGGCAAAGATAATAATTCCCAGCCGAATGTTATCCGATACCTGAGCGAAGTGGACGGCCATGTCCCCTGGACCTGGTGGCCGCATGAAGAAGTCGGTCATACGGATGAGGCAAAAAAGGAAACACACTATCTGTTCGGGAAGGAGAATGCATTTGGTACACCAAAACCGGAAAGATTGCTATACCGCATAGTCGAAATTGCCTCAAACCCCGGCGACATCGTCCTTGACTCCTTCGCGGGTTCCGGCACCACCGGTGCCGTTGCCCACAAGATGGGCCGGCGCTGGATAATGGTGGAACTTGAGGAAACCTGCCACACCCACATCATCCCCCGCATGAAGAAGGTCATTGACGGTGAAGATGCTGGCGGCATCAGCAAGGCCGTTGACTGGAAGGGCGGCGGCGGCTTCCGCTACTACAAGCTGGGTCCCACACTTATCGTCGAGGACCGGTGGGGCAACCCGGTCATCAACCCCGAATTCAACCCCGCCATGCTGACCGAGGCCATGTGCAAGCTGGAGGGCTTCAGCTTCGGTCCAAATCCGGACCTCTACTGGCAGCAGGGCCGCAGTTCGGAGGCCGACTTCATCTACGTGACCACCCAGATGATGACCAGGGAGATGTTGACCAGGCTCAGCGAGGAGGTCGGTCCGAACCGCAGTCTGCTGGTCTGCTGCAGCGCCTTCCGCTGCGACGTGACCGCCTTCGAGAACCTGACGGTCAAGAAGATCCCCAAGGCGGTCCTGCGCAAGTGCGAGTGGGGCCATGACGACTACTCGCTGGAGATCGAGAACCTCCCCGAGGCCCCGCCCCGCCCGCCGCAAGAAGAGGCGGAAGCGGACAAGAAGGCGCCGAAGAAGCCGGCCCGAAAGTTCGGGAAGGGCAAGGACAGGAAGGACGCCGGTCCCACGCTCTTTGACTTTGGGGGGGGCCAATGATGGGCGAAATGCAGCGTTTCGACAAGAACGACTTCCTGCTCTATACCAGTGGCGATGGTCAGGTGCGCATAGAGTGCCGCCTCGAAGATGAGACGATCTGGCTGACCCAGCAGCAGATGGCTGAGTTGTTCAACACCACAAAACAGAACGTAAGCCAGCATCTGGCAAGGATTTACGAGGATGGCGAGCTTCGGGAACAAGCAACTGTAAAGAAATTCTTGACAGTTCGAAACGAAGGGAATCGCCAGGTCAACCGCAAATTGGAGCACTATAATCTTGATGCCATCATATCGGTTGGATATCGAGTCAACAGCCTGCGGGGTACCCAGTTTCGTATCTGGGCAACCCAGACCCTGAAGGAGTACATAGTAAAGGGTTTCGTTCTCGACGACGAGCGTCTCAAGCAGGGCAGGACCGCGTTTGGCAGGGACTACTTTGAGCAGCTGCTGGAGCGCATTCGCGAGATTCGCTCCAGCGAACGAAGGTTCTACCAGAAGATCACCGACATCTACTCCCTGTCGGCCGACTATGACAAGAACGCTCCGATCACGCGCGAATTCTTCGCCACGGTACAGAACAAGCTGCACTGGGCCATAACCGGAAAGACGGCGGCGGAACTGATCTTTGAAGGGGCGGATGCTTCGCGGCCGCACATGGGCCTCTCGACCTGGAAACACGCACCAGACGGTAAGATTCTCAAGTCTGACGTGAGGGTGGCCAAGAACTACCTTAACAGGGCACACATCGACCAGTTGAATCGGATCGTCAACGCCTATCTGGAACTGGCGGATAACCGGGCCCAGCGGGGCATCGTAATGAACATGGCCGATTGGGCGGGCTTTCTGGACCAGTTCCTGGAACTGGCGGACTATCCGATCCTCGATAATCCCGGCAAGGTCGGTGCGCTGGAGGCCAGATTGAAGGCTGAGGGAGAATACGAGACCTTCCGCAAGCAGCAGGACCGGGATTACATCTCCGATTTCGATCGCGAAATCCGGCGACTGGAGGGCAAGTAGCCATGGCCGTTCAGCATGTCAACGCCATCAGCAACCGCCTCAGTCTTCGACCGCCCCAGCGCGATTCCCTGGAGATTCTGGCCCGGATCTGCGAGATCGTCTCGCTCTCCAAGGAGGCCGACCCCGCCGCGGCCCTGGCGGCGGTCAGGAGCGAGTTCGAGACCGTCGAGGACTTCGAGCGCGAGTTTCCGTCGCTGTGCTTCGCGCTGGCCACGGGCGTCGGCAAGACCCGGCTGATGGGAGCGTTTATCAGCTATCTGCACCTGGCAGAAGGCGTTCAACACTTCTTCGTGCTCGCCCCGAACCTCACGATCTACAACAAGCTGATCGCCGACTTCACGCCCAACACGCCCAAGTACGTGTTCAGGGGGATCGGCGAGTTCAGCACCAATCCCCCGACTGTCATCACCGGCGATAACTACGAGTCCGGGTTCGGGGTGCGGGGCACCCGACTGTTCGATGATTGCATTCACATCAACATCTTCAACATCTCCAAGATCAACAGCGAGGTCCGCGGCGGCAAGAGCCCGCGGATCAAGCGGTTGAGCGAGTACATCGGTCAGAGTTACTTCGAGTACCTGGCCGGCCTGGACGATCTGGTGATGCTCATGGACGAGAGCCATCGCTACCGGGCCACGGCCGGCGTTCGGGCCATCAACGAGCTCAGGCCGATTCTCGGTCTGGAACTGACCGCCACTCCTCAGGTGGAGAAGGGCCGCAGCACGGAGCCGTTCAGGAACGTGATCTACAGCTATCCGCTCTCGGCGGCCATGAACGACGGCTTCGTCAAGGAGCCCGCGGTCGCCACCCGGGAGAACTTCGATTCCGGCGCCTACACACCCGAGGGCCTGGAGAAGGTCAAGCTCGAGGACGGCGTGCGGATCCACGAGAACACCAAGGTTGAGCTCGAGGTGTACGCGCGCAACAACGACCGGGAACTCGTCAAACCGTTCATGCTGGTGGTGGCCGCGGACACGGCCCATGCCGACGTCCTTCAGGGAGTGATCGAGAGCGATACGTTCTTCGAGGGCCGGTACAAGGGCAAGGTTATCCAGGTCCACTCGAACATTCGTGGCGAGGAAAAGGATGACGTGGTCCAGCAGCTTCTGACGGTCGAAGATCCCGACAACCCGGTGGAGATCGTTATCCACGTCAACATGCTCAAGGAAGGCTGGGACGTAACCAACCTCTACACAATTGTTCCCCTGCGGGCGGCCAATTCACGGACTCTGGTGGAACAGTCGATCGGCCGCGGCCTGCGTTTGCCGTACGGAAAGAGGGCGGGCGTGGCGGCGGTGGACCGGCTCACAATAGTCTCGCACGACAGGTTTCAGGAGATCGTGGACCACGCCAACGATCCGGACTCGATCATCCGCGCGGGGGTGGTCATCGGGCGCGACATCCCCGAGGCGGGCCGCAAAGCCGTCCAGGTGAAGAGCGTCTTCGAGGGTGCCATCGGGGAGGGAGCACCTGACTACGGCCCGGCGGCCAGGACCTCGAATCAACCGCGAGGCAGCATCTTCAATACGCCCGAGGAACGGGCGGTGGCCTCGGCGACTTTCGAGGTCATCGGGCAGTACGAGCGGCTCAGGGGAAGCGACCAGCTCCAGAGCCCCGAAATCCAGCGGGAAATCGTCGAGAAGGTCCAGGAGATAATCAGACCTGAACAGGGATTGCTCGAAGGCATGGCCGCGACGGTCGACGTGAGCGAGGTCGTGCAGAAGGCAACCGGACTTTACCGCGAGCTGTCCATCGACATCCCCAAGATCGTGGTCGTGCCCAAGGGCGAGGTGAAGTGCCGCTATGAGGACTTTGACCTCGAGGCGGGGAACATCAACCTCCAGCCGGTGGCACAGGACATTCTCATTCAGCACCTGCACGAGAACCAGCGCTACCGGCTGCAGGACGGGTCGGGCGTAATCGAGGAGAAGCGGCCGGAGGACTATCTCGTTCGCGGCCTGATCGACTTCGATGACGTCAGCTACGACGACCACTCAAAGCTGCTCTACAAGCTGACCGGTCAGGTCGTGGCTCGACTGCGGGAGTATCTGGCGGACGAAGACCAGGTGGTCAACGTCCTGCAGTTCCACCAGCAGACCTTGGTCAACCTGATTCACTCGCAGATGCAGCAGCATTTCGTGGAGTCGGCCGGCGGTTACCATGCCCACGTGACGCGCGGTTTTCACAAGCTGAGAGCTAATAACTACTCGGCCGCGGCCGGTGAGGAAGTACGCGATTTCAGGATTCCGATTCCCGACGGCCAGAAGAACCAGATCGGGTCGATGATCTTCGGCGGTTTCGGTAAGTGCCTGTACCCGGCCCAGAAATTCGGTAGTGATCCTGAGCGGCGTTTCGCGGTGCTTCTGGAAAACGACGGCGAAGTGCTGAAGTGGTTCAAACCGGCCAGGGGGCATTTTCAGATCCACTACGGTCACAATGCTAAGCCCTACGAACCGGACTTCGTCGTTGAGACCGGGACCGAGAAGTTCCTGTGTGAGCCGAAACGCGCCAGCGAGATGACCGACGAGGTCGTCCTCTCCAAGGCGGATGCGGCCGCAACGTGGTGCAGGCACGGCACGTCTCACGCCAAGGCGAACGGCGGGAAGCCCTGGCGCTATCTGCTGATCCCCCACGACCAGATCCGGGACCAGATGAACCTCGGCGGCCTGGCGGCCAGTTGCGAGGTGCAAGTGAAGGGCTGAGCTCAAGGCCCGAGCCGAGTATGGGCGCAAGACTTGGAGGATTAGGACCCGGCGAGCGCCGGGTCCCTTCTCATCAACTTCGTTGCGTGCTGGGCGATGTGCAGCAGTCTGATCGGTCGGCCTGCGCTACTGAGATACGAACGGCGGCTCGCCGCGGATCTCCTCGACGAGTTTCAGTGCGTCGGCCACCGAGCGCTTGTCGCCGTGGAGCACGAACCAGGTGGCGCCTTCGGCGCCGGCCAGGCCCCCGGCGGCGATGGGGTAGGCCTCCACGTCAAAGAGCTCGCGGAAGGCCTCGATCTCGGTAAAAACGTCACCGTAGAGCGGCCACATCGCCGGGAAGTTCTTGCCGCGTTCCTCTTCGCTGGGGCCGACCAGGTAGCTGGCGTCCACGATGTTGTAGGGCACCTGCTTCTCGAGACCGACAGGTATCACGAAGTGAATCCGCCTGGCGGTCACGGTGCCGATAGCCGCGCCGATGGTCCCCCCGGTGGGGTGCCCGATCAGCAGACCCGCGAGATGCTCCTCGTAGTTCAGGGCGTTGGCGCCCTTCATGAACACGTCGCCGGGACCCATTTCCTTCAGGGCATCGGTGGCACTCACACCCTCGACCTTCTGGCCCTTGTTGAGGACCAGGTCGGGGATTTCGTTGGCGAAACCGGTCTTGCCCTTCTGCGTCGCAGGGACGACGTGCCCGGTCATGTACTTGCTCTTGTCGATCTTCTCGCCAGTGAGCTCCTCGTAGACGTAGGCGTTGGTCGAACCCTTGGCGATCGCGACCCAACCGTCGCGCTGCGCCTCGATCACCGGGTGGTACTCGGCGATGCCCTTGGCGATGAGCCTCTTGGATTCACTGACGGTGAGGTGCACCTGTACCTGCATCTGGTTCTCCTCGGCGAAGTCGGGGCCGGTGACCGGGCAGCCAGTCCTTGCGGCCACCGCTCGCGAATCAATGGTCACCAGGGCTATTTCTTGTCGTCGACCTCTCCCGCGCGTTTGGCGAGGACGTCCTTGATGGTCTTCTTGAGCTCATCGAGCTCGGAGCTCTTGACCACGTAGGCGTCGGCCGCCCAGCTCAGGAAGTTGTCCTTGTAGTTGGCGTAGGCGGTGTTGAGGATTACCGGGATGGTGTTGTCCACCCCGAGGATCTTGCCGAGCGCCTCGATCCCGTCCATCCCCGGCATGGAAATGTCCATGATCACGAGGTCCGGGCGATCCTCCTCGATCCTGGCCAGCGCCTCGCGTCCGCTCTCGGCGCTGCTGACTTCGTAACCTTCGTCGGCAAGCTCCTGCTCGTAGAGCTTCCTCTGGTTCTTGTCGTCTTCAACCAGCAGTATCTTCGTCATGACACCAACTCCTCTGGAACTCGACGTCGGGCATTCTACGCAGGCTCAATCGAGAGCGCCAACGACTTTTGCGCGTGCTCCCTCGATCCCAGCCTGAGGTACCACCAGATCAACGCGGAAACTCCCTGGACACAGATCTCGTAGCTGGTTTCCGACTGGCTGACGGTCTTGACCGGCCAGAAGGCGCAGGCCGAATCCGGAGCTAAAAGCCTGGCACTCAGGCGCTTGGGCTCACACGTCAGGACCAGCTCCGACCCGCTCTGGAAGAAGCTGACGTCCGTTCCGCGCGGTGCCCCGCCAGCGGGGATCGCGAAATCCGGGCCGAGGTTGAGCTCGATGCCCAGCGTAAAGCAGAGCTCCTCGTCGCCGGAGTTCTCGAGGTCATACGTCGCGCTGAGCGTCCCGCCGCGGAGCTCGATGCTCTTCGACAGTTCGAGCGGGCCGCGCCCGCCGACCTCGCCGCAGCGTGAGAGAACGACTTTCGGCGAACGCCCGGACCTGGCGAGTTCGTACCCCCCGGCGCGGAAGGACTCCTCGCTGGGAAGCGAGGCGCGCCAGAGGTCCTCGACCTGCCAGCCTCCGGGAATCACGTGGTCGACCAGGCTCTCGAGCGGGGCGCGGTCGTAGACCAGGTAGTTGCCGTGCTCGGGGCGCGTCTCACGCTGGAGATCGTGAATGCTCACGGAAGCCCCCGAGTCGCCGCCGGCGTTGCCGGCCTCCAGGCACTCGCGGATCTGGACGTGGTAGGCCTCGAAGCGGCGGGTGAGCACGTCGGTGAGATTGAAGTCGCCCGCCAGCCAGTCGACTTCGAAGACGTGGCCGCCGCGCCGCGGCGAAACGAAGGCCGACAGGCGCGTGGAGTTCAGGCGCAGCTCCTCGAACCCGTCGAGGTCGAAGTCGCCGCACTCCACGGCCGGGGCCCTTCGGTCACCGGCCTTGCGAGCCAGGCGCTCGGACCTGAGCAGGTGCTCCCAGACCGCACCGCGAAGGTGCGGCATGTAGACCCCGCCGAAGACCCCGTGCCACCAGGCGCAATTGCACTGGCCGCGATACAGCTCCCGGACGGCCTTGCCGGCCTTCCTGGCCGGAAGCCCGCCGACCGCCTGGCTGATCGCCAGCATCCGCGCGTAGGCGCGGCGCAGCTCGGAGTACCTGGCCTTGAAGGCACGCCACGACCCGCCCCGGAAGAAACGTCTGACCACCGCGAAGCGCTCGTCGTTCTCGAGTTCCCCCGCGGCTCGCAGGAACTGCGCCTGGCTTTCCGCGGGCAGGGCCCACTCGGTCATCTCCCGGTAGGAATCGTCGCCGAGATAGACGGTGCCGCCGCTTTCCGAACGATCGAAAGCCTCCGAGAGGGTCACCGGCTCGAGCCAGTCGGCCTCGGCCAGCAGCGCCGCGTGGAAGCGCGCCAGCCAGCCGTCTTCGAAGACGTGCTTGTGAGTGCCCGGCCAGAGGCCGAACTTCTCGCCGTCGTCGGCGTAAACCACCAGCGCCGCCCCGCTTTCCGGGCGGTAGCGGCGCAGTTCCGCGATCACCTCCTCGACCGTGCCGAAGGGGATCAGGTAGCGCATGCGCTCGCTGGCCGGGAAGACCGCCAGCAGCCTGCCGTCGCTCTCGGCCCAGTAGCGCGGCGCGAGACTCTCGGGGTCGAGGCCCGCGTGGGCGAAGTGACTGTCGTCGAGCGTGGCGTACTCGTAGCCGCTCTCGACCAGAAGCCCGGCGAGGTTCTGTTCCCAGACTCTTTCCGTGATCCAGGCACCGCGCGGCTTCCGGCCCAGCAGCCGCTCCACCAGGCGCGCCCCGCCGGCCAGCTGACCCTCGGCGTCGCGTCGCGGCAGCATGGTCAGTATGGGCTCGAACCAGCCGCCGCCCACGAACTCCACGTCGCACTCAGCGGCGCAGCGACGCAGCGAATCGAGCAGCGGGTGGCGGTGCTCCTCGAGCCACTCCAGAAGCGACCCGCTGAAGTGCAGCGACAGCGGCATGCGTCCGGTGCGCAGGTACTCCTCGACGTAGGGCGAGTAGGCCTGCTCGCAGGCCCACTCGAATACGTGGTCGAAGTTGCCCACCGGCTGGTGGCTGTGCAACACCTGGGCGAAGAGCACCTTGCCGGCCACTGGATATCCCCCTGCTGCCCCCGCTGCTATTTCTTCCTGGCAGGCGACCTGCGCGCCTTTGCTGCCCGCCCGGAAACCTCTTTCGGCGTGCTGCGCCCCGCGTTCTTCTTCCGGGAAGCGACCCGCTTCCTCTTCGGTTTCCCGCGCTTCGCCGGGGGCAGCCCGGCCGACGCGCGGGCCAGCTCGTAGAGCCGTACGTACTCGCCGGCCGAGCGGTCCCAGGACCAGTCCCGGCGCATGGCGCGAGCCACCATCCTGCGCCACCCGACCGGCCGGCTCATGGCCGAGACCGCCCGCCGCACCGCTACGATCAGGCCCTCGGGGTTGTAATCCGCGAAGCTGAATCCGTCAATGCCGTCGACCACCGTGTCCGCCAGGCCACCGGTCTCGCGCACCACCGGGATGGTGCCGTAGCGCAGGCTGATCATCTGGTTGAGGCCGCAGGGCTCGTATCGACTGGGCATCAGGTAGACGTCGCTGCCGGCCTCGACCAGGTGTGCCAGCTTCTCGTCGTAACCCAGCCGCACCCCGATCCTGCCCGGACGGCGATCGGCAAGATCGGCCAGCGCGTTCTCGTAGCGGTGCTCGCCGCTGCCGAGCACCACCACGTCCACCGGGAGTTCGCCGATCGCCGGCATGGCCCCGAGCAGTATGTCGATGCCCTTCTGCTCCACGAGGCGCGACACCAGGCCAAGGATCGGCCGCCGGCTGCCGGGCCGCAGCCCCATCTGCTTCTGCAGCTCTCCGCGACAGCGGCGTTTGCCGGCCATCCTGCCGACCGAGTAGCGCGCGGGCAGCAGCGGATCGCGGGCCGGGTCCCAGACCGAATCGTCCAGACCGTTGACAATCCCGAAGAGCCGACCGCTGCGCTCGCGGAGCACGCCGTCGAGGCCGTAGCCGCCCTCGTGCGTCTGGATTTCGCGAGCGTAGCGCTTGCTCACCGTGCTCAGAACGTCGGCGTAAACCAGGCCGCCCTTCAGCAAGTTGATCTGGCCGTAGAACTCGAGCTCCTTCCAGTTGAAGTGCTCGCGGGCCAACCCGGTGTCCGGCATCTTCCAGGGGGGATACACCCCCTGGTAACCGAGGTTGTGGATGGTGAAGACCGACGCGGCCCGCGACAGCACCGGATCGCCGCCATAGGTGTGCCTGAGATACGCGGCGCAGAGCGCCGTCTGCCAGTCGTTGAGGTGGAAGACGTCCGGGGCGAGTTCCAGCTCCCGAGAGGCCCGGCACACCGCTCGACAGAAGAAGGCGTAGCGCTCGAGGTTGTCGAGGTACTCGTAGCCGCCCGGCCCGTAGATGCCCTCGCGGCCGAAGAACTCGCGGCGCGCGACGAAGAAGACGGTCACTTCCGCGCCCGGCAGCCGCGCCTCGAGGATGCGCGCTTCCTTCTGGCCGCCGCGAACGGGCACGAAGAGCCGCGCGACCTCGCGGATCATCGCGCCGCTTTCCTCGACTTGCAGGTAGTAGGGGCAGAAGACCGATACCTCGTGGCCAAGTCTCGCCAGCGCCGCCGGCAGCGAGCCGGCCACGTCGGCCAACCCGCCGGTCTTGGCAAAGGGGGCAACCTCGCTGGCCGCCAGCACAATGCGCATGAGCGTGATCTTAGGTGGTTTGCGGGCAGTATCAAGCCCCGCACGGCTGCCCGGGAGAAGGAGAAGCCGAGGAGGGCTCTGCCCGCTTGGCGGTTGACCTTTGTTGCGGCTGCGATTAGAGTCACCGTATGAACCGCGAAGCCGCCCGGGATCTCGACGCAGCCCGCAGAGTAGTCGACTTCGCCCGCGGCAAGGGCGCGCGCTTCGTCGAGGCACGGGTGATCACCGGCGGCTCGGTGGGGCTCAGCGTACAGGACGGCCGCGCGGAGCGCCTGGGGGCGGGCAGGGTACGCGGATCCTGCGTTCGCCTCATATCTCGCGGCCGATGGGGTTTCGCCAGCACCGACGGCGGCAGCCTGCGCCACCTGAAGGAAACCGCCGAGCACGCCCTGGAGCTCGCCGCCAGCGGCCGGGAACTTGGCCGCCCGGCGGCCGTGGCGCCCAGGCCCCGCCGGAAGCCACAGGCCCTGGTCTGCTCCGAGGACATGGCCCGCGACGGAGAAGTCGGGCCCGGGGAACTCACCGCCTGGGCCGCCAAGGTCCTGGAACTCGAACGTGCCGCGCGCAAGCACGCCGGCAAGAAGGCGGTCAACTCCATAGCCAACTACGGCCGCCACGGCGGCCGCCTGGTGGTGGCCAGTTCGCGCGGAGCCGCCGGTGTGCGCTGGGGCCGGCGCTCGACCAGCTCCCTGATGGTGGTGGTCTCCGAGGGCCGGCGCGGCATCCAGCGCTGGAGCGAGCGGGTGGGACGCACCGGCGGGGGCGACCTGCTGGCCGAACTCAGGCCCGAGGAGTTCTCGCGCAACGCCGCCGAACGCGCCCTGGCCCTGCTGCGCGCCCGGCCCGCGCCGGGCGGGACCTATCCGGTGATACTCGACCCCGCGACCGGGGGGGTCTTCGTACACGAGTGCCTGGGACACAACGCCGAGGCCGACCTGGTCCTGAGCGGGCAGAGCCTGCTGGACGGCAGGATCGGCAAGCGCGTGGCGTCCAGACACGTGACGGTGGTCGATGACCCCACCGTCCGGGGCGCGTTCGGCAGCTACCCCTTCGACTCGGAGGGCACGCCCGCCGAGAGAACCGAGATCATCGGACGCGGGGTGCTCAAGACCTACCTGCACTCGCTGGAGACCGCCGCGCGCATGAAGGCACGGCCCAACGGCCACGGCCGGTCGGACGGGTACAGCTCGCCGCCGATAGTGCGCATGAGCAACACCTTCTTCGCGCCGGGCACGCACAAGCTCGATGACATGATCGGCGACGTCAAGCGCGGTCTGCTGCTCGAACACGGGTCCAGCGGGCACGTGCTCAGCGAGAAGGGCCACTACACGGTCCGCGCGGGATGCGGCCGGCTGATCGAGAACGGGAAGCTCGGGGAGCTGGTCCGGGACGTCTCGATCAGCGGCCTGGTGCTCGAGAGCCTCAAGGACATCGACGCGGTCAGCGACGACTTCGAGCTGTCATCGCCCGGCTACTGCGGCAAGGACGGCCAGGACGTGCCGGTCGACGACGGCGGCGCCTACGTGCGCCTGCGCAAGGTGGTCGTCGGCGGCCGCGGGAAGTGGTGACGCTGTTGCCGGGCGTCGGGTGTCGGGTCAACCACTGACGCCCTGTGCCCCGCTCCTACAACACCTCGTTCATCGACCCGGTGCGGTAGCCCTCGAGGTCCAGCGAGACGTACTTGTAGCCGAGAGCCTTCAACCGGCGGACGATCTCCCCGCGGAGTTCCCCGGCCAGGCGTGAGATGTCCTCGGGCGGCACTTCGATGCGCGCGGTGGTGCCCCGGTCGTCGCGCACGCGCAGCTGCACGAGCCCCATCGAGCGCAGGGCTTCCTCGGCTGTCCCCACGCGATCGAGCTTCTCGGCGGTGATCTTCTGCCCGTAGGGAAAGCGGCTGGCCAGGCAGGCATAGGCCGGCTTGTTCCAGGTGGGCAGACCCCGCTCGCGGGACAGCTCGCGAATTTCGTCCTTGGTCAGGCCGGCGTCCTTCAGCGGACTGATCACCCCGAGTTCCCGGGCGGCCTTCGCCCCCGGGCGGTAGTCGTCGGCGTCGTCGGCGTTCTGACCGTCGAGAACGTGGGCGATTCCGCGCGTCCCGGCAATGCGCTTGAGCGTCTCGAAGAGCTCCTTCTTGCAGTAGTAGCAGCGGTCCGGAGGGTTCTCGCTGAACCCGGCGATACCCAGCTCACTGGTGGACACTGTCACGTGCTGGAAGCCGAACTGCTTGGCGAACTCCTCGGCCTTGCGCCGCTCGCGCTCGGGGTAGGTTTCGCTGGCGGCCGTCACCGCCAGGAAACCCTCGCCCAGGACCTCGCCGGCGACGTGAGCCAGAAACGTGCTGTCGACTCCGCCGGAGTAGGCCAGCAGCGCGCTGCCCAGACCACCGAGCCTCTCGACGAGGGCGGCCAGCCTGGCCGTCGCCCGGGGAGAACTAGTCATTGACTCTTCCGACTGCCAGGCGGTCGACGGTGTCTTCGTCGGCGGGGACCACGGTGAGGCGTGTGCCGCTCCCGCGTTCTCCCCCGCCCGCAGGGCTCCAGTACTCGCACTCCACTTCTGGCAGGTCACGGCTCTTGGCATAGCGCGCGGTAAGGGCTGCGGCCGTCTCCAGGGCCTGCTCCGAGACTTCGCCGCGCAGCAGCGTCGTGGGACAACTCCCGGCGGTCACCTCGACCAGCACGTCCCCCGGGCGCACCAGGGCCTCGATGCCTTCGTTGTCCTCCTGGTTGCGGCCCACTACCGCCCTGGCGTGTCCCGCGAGTCGGAAGTGCCTGCCGTGCTTGAGGAGCTCGACGTCGTTCTCGTCGAAGTCAGGGTCGTGTTCCATGAGCTCCTCGAGGCGCGCGCTGAACCCGGGGTCGGTGAGCAGGCAGCCCCCCGCCGGTGAAGCGAAGACGGTAACGCCCAGCCGCCGTGCGAGTTCGTACTGCGCGCGCCGCGAGCGCCCGTGGATACCCAGCAGTTTGCCGCGATCGACCCATCCCCGCTTCTCGGGGATCGACTCGGCCATCACCCTGGCGCAGAGGGGACGAAGCACCAGGCCCTCGACCCCGGCTTCGCGATCGATGCGCTTCATGGCGTCGCCGCGCTGGCTCATCGGCCGCTGCCCGAGAACCTCGCCGCTGACGATGAACTTGGCGCCGACATCCTCGAGCATGGCCCGGGCCTCGCGCAGCATGTGCTCCCGGCAGTCCATGCAGGGATTGAGGTGCTTGCCGAAGCCGAACCTGGGATTGCGCACCGCGGCCATCAGCATCGGAGTGCTGCTGCGCTCGATCAACTCGATGCCCAGCGCCTCAGCGGACCTGCGCGCCGCCCCGCCTTCATCGCCTTTGCCGGCGTGAAACACGTTGGTGAAGTGCAGGCCGACGACCTCGATGCCCAGTTCCCTGCACACCGCTACCGCCAGTGAGCTGTCCAGCCCGCCGGATACCAGTGCGATGGCCCTGATCTTCCCGGAAGAGCTCACTTCTGCACCGCTCCTGGCTTCAAAAGGAACGGGAAGGAACTCCAACGGCCGCCCCAGGTGCACCCCCCGTTCAGCGAGGCCGGTTTGAGTCCCTTCCCGCTCTGGTGAACACGCCGGAAGGACCCGCTATTCCGACCGACCGGAATTCTAAACTGCCCGAGGGCAAGTTCAAGCAACCTCCGGAAGGGGGCTTAGCAGGCCGTTGAAAGACGGCCTGCAGAGCAGGAGAAAGGTGAAAGCAGAAAGGAGAGCCGTGGAATCTTTCATATTGCAGGACATAGGCCGCGAGATCGCGGCACTTGCCTCTCCTGCCTTTCGACTGCGCTCAAGGCTTTTCCATAGAGAGGCCCTGAGCCTGCCTGCCCTGAGCCTGCCGAAGGGTCGAAGGGCGGTCTACTCTCTCCTTTCTCCTCTCTCAGGCTCGGTGCCAATGGCAGCTTCTTCAACGGCCTGCTAGGATACGACATGTCCGATCCGACTGAATGCTGCTACGCACCGCCGGGCGAGTACATGAAGGACCACAGCTTCATGTACAGGGATGGCTGGTACCATCTGTATAGCATATCGGGCACCAGGGGCCACAGCTGGCAGGACACCGGCAACGAGGAAACAATCGCCTGGTCCATGAGTCGCGATCTGGTCAACTGGGAATTCAAGGGTCACGTATTGCACGCCTCCGGATGGGAGGGATACTTCGACCAGCATGAAGTCTGGGCCCCTTTTGTTTACAGGGGGCCGGACGCGTACTACATGTTCTATACCGGTATCACCCTGCCGGGTCGCTCCCTGAAGCACAACAGGGGCGGCGCCACTCACCCAGAACCTCCGCACAAGCATACCGAAACGCAGGGCATTGCCCGATCAACGGATCTGAGCAGTTGGGTGAAGATATCGGATCCCGTCAATGGCGCGCAGATCCCGGGCCGGGATTCGCATGTCGTCCGGGACGACGACGCCGGGCGTTTCCTTCTCTATTCCACGCTCGGCGTATTGAGGGCTCACGCAGCCGAATCACGGGATCTGGTGAACTGGGTTCCCCTGGGGGAGTGTGCCGCGTTTCCGGAACTCACAAGACAGGACTTCAGCCCCGGCAGAACATGCCAGGGCTTCCCGCGGTTCAATGGTTCTGAAAGCCTCACCGTTATGCGCCATCCTGTGGATGGAAAATGGATAATGCTCGGCAACTGGCAGTATATCCGCTCAGATGACCCACTGCGTTTTCCAGCCGACGCAGCAGAACTGTACGATCTTGAATTCGAGGGAGAACCGGTTGATATCGGTTTTGCGGGCGAAATGCTCGAGCGCAACGGAAAGTGGTATCGCTCCGGGACGATCGGAAAGATGCATGCCTGGACACTCGGCTTTACCGAAGTGGCATGGGTCAAAGGCGGCGCTTTCAGGATAGTGAAACCAGGCAGGCCGAGAGCGTAAGAGAGAACCGCATTGCCCCAGCATCACCCTATGACGCGTTCCGGCGGAGGGCCGCCACGTTCCAGGAGGTGGTAGCGCTTGACGCCGCGGTTCTGCCCCCGATGCCGGCCGAAGTCAGGCCCGTGGGGCCTCGCCCACGCTCCACAACTGCAGGGGCTTGGGGTTCGGCTGAATATCTGAACAGCACGGGACACGGGGTGGCGCAAGCAGCGAGCCGGAGTTTCAGTTGCGCTTCTTCTCGATTTCCAGCGCGTCCAAGACCCCCAGGAATCTCATCAGGTTCTTCTGTGAATGGCGTGTATTGCAGGCCATGAGCGTCGGGCTCCTGAGCTCTGCCAGGTGCGGGTAGACCCGTGGCCCTGCATGTCTGAGCACGCGCAGCCAGGCACAGGAACCCGCCTGCAGTTCGGCGGCAAGCGAATCAGTCGGAACCTTGCCATTCTTCTTGCCAAGACCCAGATCGAGGATCCACAGGAGCCAGGTGCTACGGGTTGAGATCTTCTCAAGGCTGGCTCTGAAGCCGGACAGGTACTTCTCGGGCTGGCCAGTGCGAAGAGCCAAGTTGGTGTAAGCAGACCACTCCGGATGCTTGAGAGCCGAAACAGCCCGAGGAGACTTCAGGATTGCGTGCGCGGCCGCGCGATCTTCCAGGACGGTCGCCAGCACGCCGGCTGCCATAAGGGCCGAGGAAGCGTCCTCGGCGGTCTTCCCGGCCTTGTCCTTCAGCCACGCAACCATCTTGTCGTCGAGGTGAGCCTTCTTGATCCTGGGGCCGGCGGCGTGAAGGGCCACCAGGGCCGCAGCCGCGGTCTTCTCGTTCTGCAGCGCGTTGTCGAGCAACCACCGCACATGATCGCAGCCTGGGTAGGCGGAAAGCGACATGACAACGGCAGTATGCACGAAGTCGCGCGCCTCGGCAGGAACCTCCTGCCAGCTCTTCTTCCAGTGTTCCGGAGGGATAGGGATCTGGCCTCTGACGTTGCAGACCGACTGCCAGTAGTCCTCGTTCGGCTTGGGATACTTGCCGGTCTTCTTCTTCCACGTGTCGAAGGCCGCTCTGGGGTCGCCCGTGTGTCTGACGAGCAGCGAGAGCAAGCCTGCTTGACCGTACCCGCTCCGCATCCGAGTGAACTCTGGGAGCTTCTTGAACAGAGCATCCTTTGACAGGACCCCTGTGGGCATGAACGCAAGGGCCAACAACTCCCGCCCGTCGCCGGTCTGAGAGTCCACGGGAGTTCTGAACAGGAATTCGGCCATTTCCCTGGGCGGCACCTTGCTGCCTGTGTGGGTCAGTGTTGACAGTACGATCATCCTGCGGCTCGGATCTTCCCGGCCGATTCGCAGGAGGTCTTTCACATCCTTTGGCGTGAGGAGGCCACGGTAGACGGAAGCGTTCGTGGGCAAGGAGCGGACAAGCTGAGCAGTCAGTCCGAGCTCGCTGTCCTGGTCCTTCAGTTCGGCGACCATCTTCGAGATCAGGGAAGTCGCTTCCCGCCTGTTCAACCGGAGACTCCCGAAGCTGGACAGAGCGGCTTCACGGGCCTCCTTGTTCTCATCTTGGAGGAGCGCCTTGAGCACGACTCGCTTGACTTCCTCGTCTGCAGGAAACGCCTTGCAGAGGTAGCCGAAGGCGAGATCGGGGTTGCCGGCAGACCGTGCAGTCTTCAGGGCAATGGCACGCGCTTCGTCGCTCTTTGCGCGTACGTCGGTCAGCAGTTGTAGAACCTCCCTCTGAACAAGACGAGGGTTTCTGACCTTCATGCTCAGACATGCCCCGCAGAACCTGACGCACGCGTCGGATGGTTGACCGATGGCAAGGAAGAGGCCGGCCGCATTCAACCACAGTTCCGGCGAGTCAGTCGGCACAGCAGCAACTGCGGGGAGCACGGCCTCGAGGCCTTTGTCGGGCTTCCATCCGGGAGTCCTGGAGCGCGCGCCCCTGATCTCGGCGCGCCACCTCTTCAGTAGCGCCCCACGAGCCTTCACGTCGGCGTCTCGCCACAGATCAATGCGCTTGGCTTCGCCGGCCGAAGATGCAGTTGCAGGCAGAAGCGCGGCACTGACCAAGATCAACGTGCTGGACAGCGCTACATCTCGAAGTCTTCGGCGGCCTCTGCTTCCCATCCCTTCGCCCCAATCCGTTCGAGCAAGCTAACGACCTTCTTGGTCACCATGGTGAAGAACGAATCATCCAGAAGGAAGAAGCCGCTCCCGTACCACCGGCCCGCATCAAACTTGATTCCGCACATCGAGAGGACACTCTTGCTGCCGTCATCTTCCGTTACCCATTCAGTCACGCAAGCTTCGTCCGGCGGTCCTCCCCTGCCGGTACCGGGTGCGCCACACACCGGTGAAGCCATCTGGAAGGCATAGTGCCGGGGGGGGGCGGTCTTCGACCCGTTCATCAGCACGTAGCATCCGATTGCACCCACGAACGTGCCTGCTGTGAACACAGACACGATCAGCAGCTTCTTCATTGCATGCTCCCGAGTGCCAGCGACTCTCTTGGCGAAGGGGCGGGAATGCTCACTTCATCTTCTCCTGCGCGGTCTCGATCTTCTTGATCGCCTCCGCGGCCGACTCCCGGACATACTCGCTCTTGTCCCCGAGCGCCCGCTTCAGGGCCGGCAATGCTGCACGTGCTCGCACCCCTGCCCTTGCCAACAGGCAAGCGGCCATGTCTCGTACTTCGTCGTCTGGGTCGCCGAGCCCCTTGACGAGAGCGGGGAGCGCCCGCTTGCCGTCGCCCGTCACCCGCCAGAGAACGCTGTGCGCGACCAAGCGGAGACGGCCGTCCTTGTCGTTGGTCAGCTTGCGCACCGGTGCAACAACGTCCTTCGTCTTGACCCTTAGCTCTTCCAGCGCGCAGGCCGCCTGGGCCCGAACGTTCCGGTCCTTGTCTGTCAACGCACCTATCAGAGCTGGAATCGCCTTCTCCGCATGAAGCCCCGCCTGCCCCAGGGCACGCGCTGCGTACCCGCGCACTTCATCGGACGGGTCCTTCAGCGACTTCACGAGACCGGCCACTGCCTCCTCCGGAAGCGATTCCAGTTGCATCAGCGCCCAGGACGCCTGCTCGCGCACGGATTCGGTCTTGTCATCCAGCAGCTTCGCCAGAGCAAAGCCTGCCGCCTCGACCTCGAGCGTGCCGACCGCCCAGGCGGCGTTAGCCCGCACATCAGCACTCTTGTCGGCCAGAAGCCCTATCAGCTTCTCCCCGCTCTCCACGGCCTCCAGCCTGCCCAGAGCCACGACCGCTTGGGTCCGCACGCTCTTGTCGCTGTCACCGAGGGCCTTCATCAACGGCTTGATGGCGGCCTTGGTCCTGATCTCCCCCAAAGCACCTGCGGCCGCGGCGCGGACCCTGGAATCGCTGTCCTTGAGGGCTTGTAGCAGGGCATCGGAGCCGCGCGGGTCCTTCATCTCCCCGAGAGCGAAAACCACGTTGTGGCGCACGTCGACGTCATCGTGTTCGACGTGGCGCGCGATTTCCGGCACGGCGTCCGGCCCGCACTCGGCCATCATGAGTATCACTATGAATTGGTGCGGCGCCTCGCCTTGAGGCAGCCACATGTAACGACGGAGAAGGACGAGCGCTCTCTTGGGGCCACCCAGGCGCTCGATCTGGGCAACTGCTGTATCTGTGTAGTCGTCACCAGCGCCGTGCACACGCTGCACGGCATCATGCGTCTGATAGAAGGGGATCACTACTCGCCAGCAGAAGACCCCCAGCGCGCCGAAGACAAGGAGAAGCGCCGTCGCAAGGACCAGGCGTTTCCTCAGCCGTCGCCGTCTCGCCTCCGGGCTCAGGAGAACCACCTCTGGTTCTTCGGCAGCATCCAACGCTTCAGAGGCGCCGTCGTCCGCGTCAACTGGCCGCTGCCACTCAACAGGCTCGGCCGACGGTTCGTCCATCCGGTCAGCAGACGTCCTGCCACTGGCCCGTCCTTCTATCAGGAACTCGTCCATTGACACCGCCAGCTCCTCAATGGCGGTCGCAGCGATGTGGAGATCAAGCACCAGCACTTTGGCTGCTACGAGCAATGCGGTGACGAGTACAGCACCTACGAGGACCAGGATGGCGCTCTTGTCCTCATGAGCCATCACTTCCGCGTAGCCGCTCGCACAAGCCATGCTCAGCAGCAGCACTACGGCGAGGAACTGGAAGACCAGGAGGAAGAAGGGCGACCACACGGCCCGGGCGGTAACTCTCAGACGTGAGCGTGTCCTGACTGCCGCAATCAAGCCATAGGCCCCGCGCGCCACTCCCCCTCCTAGGAGGTTCGCACCCAGGACGAGTCCCCAGACGACGCCAAGCACGCACCAGTTGATCGGCGAGTGCTTCCAGCCCAAGACTGCCCCCAACACGCCGCCCATTACGCCGCTCCCGATCATCATGAGGAGCAGCGGTCTGAGCCGGCCAAGCAGCTTGGCCCAAAGGAGTCTCTCTCGGTCAACGGTTGTCAGTAGCAGACCATCGAGTGTCGAGTTCTCGCGCTCCTGGAACACCGCCTCGCTGATCCAGATTGGCGCCAGAATCAACACGGCAAGGATGCCGATGCCGCTCAGGCACAATAGTGCCGTGAATAGCAGCTCATAGCCAAGCCTGTTGGACTGTGCCTGCTTCGCTTCGTGCCGATACACCGCGTCTCTCAACGTGGCGCGGACCCGGGATATCGGCGACATCTTCAATGCTGGCCCCGTACTACCGTCAATTCCCGCCCCTCCGGCCGTGATTCTCGCGCTGGCACACAGCCAGTCAACCCTTCCCGAGTCGCCATCCCGGTATAGGCGCACGCCGCGCTTCATGCGAGTGCGTCTCCCGCCCGCACAACGCCCGCCAGCAGGGCATCCGAGAGAAGGGGGCGGATCAGGACGTTGGACTGTGAGTGCAATAGGTCAGACGAGGACCGCCGTAGTTGGGGTGCAGGCATGTCTGTCGCAGACATTCTGCTCTTTGTCATTCTTGGTGCGTTGAACGAACGGTTCGAGTCCCTTCCCCTCTTTGGGTCCACTATGGGGTCCAGTCGGGCCGAAACGGCCAAAGGAAAAGGGACTCGCGTTAGCGCATGCGCCAGAGAGAGGCAAGCAGCCGCCGCTGAATCCGCTTTTCCCCTACGGCCTGGTCGACAATCCACCGGGCTCCGCGGTCGAACCGCGTTAAGCCGTTGCACTTCAGCCTCTTAACCCCCGTGTGAGGCCTGATTCCGGGCCTTACGGGCGATTTTCGGGGTCGAAAACTGCCCGTAAGCGGTTTCGGCTTCACGCACTGTCCAC
>Ga0272443_10002922_pt1 | contig 20942 bp, 18 predicted proteins | sample SSMAcet12_FD_193581 | JGI IMG/M metagenome (GOLD analysis project Ga0272443, IMG submission 193581) | Marine sediment archaeal communities from Little Sippewissett salt marsh, Falmouth, MA, United States - SSM-Acet-12 | ecosystem: Environmental > Aquatic > Marine > Wetlands > Sediment ... | reverse complement strand
GAGTGCTGAAGCAGCTTCTAAAAACGTGAAATCAGTAAGCGAAGTCATGGACCTTTTTCATGGATGCAGGTGACGAAAGGGAATTCTTCATGCGTCGAAGATAGGCGGCACCCGGAACATCTTATCTTTCTGTGACGGGGCATTGGAAAGGATGTCTTCCCGCGGCGGACAAGGCCGCACCACGTCTTCCCGCAGGGGCGCCTTCATGTCAAGGACTGATGCGGTAGGCGGGATAGCGGTGGTGTCGATTTCTGCCAGCCGGGCAGCATAATCGAGGATTGCTGATAGCTGCTCGGTGTAGCGATGCTCCTCCTGCGGGGTGAGTTTTAACCGGGCAAGTTGGGCAATGTGTTGGACTTCTTCTTGTGTCAGGGCCATAGCAGATGAATTATAGCAGAGAGCATTAACCCGAATATGGCGAAACGCCACGGATTCGGACGCGAGAGTAGGCGGCTTTCACGCCGCCTACTGGCTGACTTCATACGGTCATCAGCCTTCCAGCGTATGGAAGAATTTTTCCTGTTGGCTGAATGATTCAGGATAGATGGCCTCGGGTAGATAGCGGTCGCCCTCTTTCCGGATGGACGGAAAAATGAGGCCTCTGCCGAGTGGGAAGGCAATAGTGCGCTCTTCCAGATCGGACTTCATGGGATCGGTAAAGATATATTTTTCGCGCCAGGTGACGGTGCCTTTGTAGTCGCCTGTGGAGCGCAAATCAGCGACCGTTTTTAGCATGTCTGCAACAACCGCATGGGCGTTTTCATGCCGGATGGCAAAGTGGGTGTGGCCATCCTCCTCTACCCGCTCAATCAAGCCATGTTCATCAAAATAATGGAATATGGCATTGCGAGCCTTGGTATGCGCCTGGACGGGCTCGAAGCGCAGAGCGCTCAGCATGGTGATGAGCATGCTTGCATAGCATGCTTCGGCTTGATGTGTCGAGATGACTCCGTCCTCAACCAGTGGCTTCAAAGCCCACAGACCGAAAAGTTCTGCCCGTGCTTCTTCCAGGGCAGCGTATTCTTCCTTAAGGTAATCGCTGGGCTGCCCACTGCGATGATCGGGATCCATGGCTCCCGTGGAATGTCCGATTTCATGCAGTGCACTGTGCAGTTGGGATGAATCGAAGAGAATGGCTTCCTTGTCTTCAAATTCTTCCCGGGCGAGGAACTCGCGGGCATATAGTTTCCCGCTCATACTGTGGGCTGCTTTCCCGGTGTTGAGGAAAACCATATTGACTGCGCCGACATTCTTGACGACCCATTGGTCGTTTGGCAGGCTCTGAGCGATGGTGGTATTCGGTGAGGAAACGTAGTCGCCTGCCCAGGCGAGGACATCTACAAATTTCAAAGTGGGTAAGCGAGAGGGATCGACGGCATCATTTTTAAATGTCCAGGGGGCTGTTTGTTCGAAATGAGGAACCCGCTCCACAATGGACGCAAGCAGTTCTTCCGCCGCCCTGTTGCGTACATACACACCGCCAGTGGCTGCACCGCGGGCATTCTTGAAATCGTCCATGTAAACCTCGAGAGCAGTGGAGATGACGATGTCAAGTGGAGATCGATGTTTCACCCATGTATAGTCTGCGAGACGGCGGGCCTCTTCTGCGCCTGTTTCGATCTCGAGAATTTTTGCGTCCAGGTACACTTTTAATCCGGGGTCTTCTGCAAGGTCGCGGGCGGCACGCAGATGGTGAAGAACGGGTTGTAGGGATTGCTGATAGCGCTTCTCATTCAGAACCACATCGAAAGAGCCATCGTCTGCTTTCACAACGCTTGAATTCACCACATTGGCATCATCGCCCAGCGATGCAAAATCCTCATCGGAGAAGCCCTGGGGATAGAAGTTCGCAACGGCAGGAAGGTCCTGCCCTGAGGTGAGCAGGTCGATGGTGTCGGACAGTTCAGTTTCTGCTTCCGCCCCTGCTTTTTCAGCAAGCTCTCGCAATTCATCGGCAGGAATGTCCAGGAGATGATTTTTTCGCGGGAGGGAGGAGAACGGCCCGTTTTGCAAATTGAGGATGGCTTTGTAGTTCGCCAACTTCTCACGTTGGTCCTTATTTGCAAAGGGAAGAAGACGCTCGAGGAGCCTCCGCAGGACCGCCGTGCGCCCATCGAATTGATCGCAGTAGATCGGGTTCATTCGATTTGCAGCTTCGACCAGGTGGCCGATAACCTGCAGTTCGTTATCGGTGAAACCGCTCAGGTCAACATGCACCTGGGTGAAGGCCGCTTTACGTGCCGGTTCGTTTTCCTGCTGATAGGGGATATATGTAATTGCGTCCGATTTATTCATACTGGGCTCCAGATTTATGGGAATGGGAGACTGCACGGCGGATATGGTTTCGGGGCGATTATAGCAGACGCGTGTAGCGCACGGCGTCTTGTGCATTGCTCAAATGCGGGGATGGACTCCCTGCTTCGCTGCATGTTCAGTAGCGCAGGCGGAAGGAAGGTTATTCGAAGCGGAAGCGTCGCACCGCCAGCATGAAGAAAAGGACGGCAAATCCGGTCAGGACGAGGGTTTCCATCAAAACGCCATCCACGCCTTGACCCCGTAAGATGACGTCGGAAAAGCCGCGCATCGCCCAGGTCGAAGGAACAATGGAAACTGCAGCCTGATACGCTGGCGGCGTGATTTCCAGCGGCCACCATGCACCACCCAATGCAGCAATCAACATGGAGAAAAGGGTTGTCCATCCATCTGCCTGGCTTGCAGAACGGGCCAGGGTGGCGAGGAACATCCCCAGGGAGGTTGCTGCCAGAGCGAAGGAGATAACGACCATTCCCAGCGCTGCAGGAGACCGTCCCCATGGAATATTGAAAACGAGCGCACCGAACAGGATCAAGATGAGCATTTGAAGAATGCCCATGGCGAACCGCCCCAGGATTATGCCGGTCAGAATCTGTCCTTTGCGAACAGGCATGCTCAACAGGCGGCGCAGGGTTCCGTTCGTGCGTTCAATGACGATGGCAACGGAACCGCCCAGGAGGGTGATTAAGGTCCATGTCACGAGCTGCCCCGGAGAAGACTGCTGATAGCCTTCGGCGATGATGCTACTGTCGCCGGATCCTGTTTCATGCTGAAGAAGAACCGGCGGTCTCTCCGAGATTTGCTCTGCAAGTTGCATGGCTTGCTGTGCGTAGCTCTCCCGGTCTTCGCTGCTGGCGAATAAGCGCACTCGCTCGGCTTCTTCCAGGCTGATGTTAACGGCGAGGTGGAGCGCCTCGGTTTTTACGGCTGCAGCCCGGACGTCTTCACGTACGATCATCGCTTGCTGGTTTTCTTCTCTCGCGATGAATTCCAGGTTGACCTCTTCACCCGCCTGTACAGCAGAGGAAAATCCTGCAGGGATAACAACGGCTATATTGATTTCCCCTGCATCGAGCGCTGCGTAAGCCCTGGTTAAGGTGGTCAGAATGGGTCGGCTGGACTGTGCAGCCTCAAGATGTTCGAGCAGGGTTTCTGTGACAGGACCATTGTCATCGACAATCAGGCCATAGACATAGCGCGGGTCTCGCCCGCTGCGGTCCCCGCCCAGGGCAACCCCGACGACGGCTGTGAAAACCAGCGGAAGCAGGAAGAAAAAAAGAAGTGTGGACCAGGAGGAAAATTTTATCCGGATTTGCTGAAGGGCAATGGCGATGATCTGTTTCATTTGAGATTTCTCCGAAACCCAAGCAAGGCCATAACAATCAGCAAGATGGCTGTCGTAAGGAGAGGAACCCAGATTGCCGGCAAATTAATGTAGCGGTAGCCAGAAGCCAGGCGCTGGTACCCTTCAATACCCAGTGTGCTCGGGCTGAAAGCACTGGCGGCTTTCAACCAGTCCGGGAAATTCGTTCTGGGAAAATAATTGCCGCTGATGACTCCAAGGACCAGCACGATTGCTGTACCAGCGATGCTCGCTTGCTCGGAAGTTTTCACAATGGCGGCAATCACGAGACCAAGCGCTGCCAGGGAAGCGACTGTAAGACCAGTGTGCAAGATGACATCCACGGTGCTGCCCCAATGCACATCGAGGAGCAACCGCGTTGAGACGATCAAGACACTCATCTGAAGCAGCCCGCGCATAAATGTGGAGAGCATCTTTCCCCCCAATATTTCTCGTCGATACGCGGGCGAGACTTTTAGTCGGCCGTACGTACCCGCATCGCGCTCTCGGAGTATGCTGTTGGCGGCAGAGGACATGCTGAACATGAGGAACAGGATCGCCATGCTCGCCGCGTAATACTGCATCCAGGTGAACTCAATTTCTTCTTCGTCCGCCGGTTGGTTTGGTTGATAAGTCTCATTGAGGAGGGTGATGAGATCTGTGTGGGCGGCGTATTCAGCGCTGCGTTGGCCAATGGCTTCTGGATCGATCCCGGGGCTTGACGGGTCGAGATAACTGCTGATGAGCATCTGCCCTATGGTGACGCTCGCAGCGAGGTGGGCGGTGTTCACGCGTTCGGTAAATTGGCGTACCACGCTGCGCACGACTCCGGCGCTCACCGATCGGGCTGGATTTTCATAAATGGTCAGGGGGACTCGGGTGGCGCTGTCGAGGAAAGGGGAAAAGGTTTGTGTGGTAAATGCAGCCGGAATGATGACGGCCGCAGCAGCGTCATCATCGTCGACGCGTTGTCGGGCAGTTTCTTCGTCTCCGACCAGTATCGGATCAAGCAGATCGGCGAGTTCTTCATCTTTGAAAACATCGATTAATGCGTGAGAGAGTTCATCATCGTCAAGGTCGACGATGATGACAGGAATCGCCTGCGGGCTACCGTTCTCTGCGCCGAAGGCAAAGGTAATGGCAAGCGTGAGCGCAAGAGGGGCGGCGAGCATGAGCAGGAGTGCGGTTGTGTCGCGCACAAGTTCAAGCAGGTCTTTCCAGGTGATGGCAAGGATCTTCTTCATCGACCTCAATCTCTCAATGAGCGGCCTGTGAGGTGTAGAAAGACCGCTTCAAGATTGGGCTCTTTGATGGCGACATCGGTAATTTTGATTCCAAGATGATTTGCTGCTGCTACCATGGCGGGTAAGGAAGCGTTTCCGTCCTCCGCGAGCAGGCGGATGAAGCCGTTTTCCGGGTTGACGGCGAGAACACCGTCGATCCTCTCAAGAGCTTGCTGGAGCGCAGGCGGTGAATGATGTGATGAAAGGGCGAGGGTAATAATGTCGTGTTCGCCTACAAGCTGTGTGAGTTCTGCCAGGGTGCCGATTGCAATGAATGCCCCATGATCGATGATGCCAATTCGGTCGCTGATTTCCTGCGCCTCTTCCATGTAGTGAGTAGTGTACAGAACGGTCATTCCCTGCTGATTGAGCTTCATGACCGTGTCGAGGATGCTGCGGCGGCTTTGTGGATCGATGCCCACTGTGGGTTCGTCCATAAAGATCAACCCTGGCTCATGGAGCAGCCCGACTGCAATATTGATGCGGCGCTTCATACCTCCGGAGTAGCTCTCGATTCGATCGTTGGCGCGGTCTTGCAGTCCGACAATTTCCAACACCGCATAGATGCGCTCCTTCAAATGACCCCCGCCAAGCCCGTACATCTGTCCCCAGAAGCGGAGATTCTCATGGGCGGTCAGGGTAGGGTAAAGGGCGATATCCTGGGGGACAAACCCCAGCGAGCGCTTCACATCCAGCAATTCTTGGTCAATGGAATAGCCGTTGACAAAGGCCTCTCCACTGGTGGGTTTAAGAAGCCCGCACAGCATGGAGATGATTGTTGTTTTCCCCGCTCCGTTTGGCCCGAGGAGGCTGAAGATCTCGCCCCTGCGAATGTTCAAATCGATGCCGTTAACAGCGGCTTCTTCGGTGTTGGGGTAACGCTTGACAAGCTTATGAGTCTCAACCATGAAGCCGCGGTCAGTGGAAGATGGCATACCGGTTCGCCTCCCGGATTTGATTGTGAATTATGGGACAGCATCATTTTGTATCATTTTTCTTCTTGATGATAGTGTGATCAAATCGCACTTTGAAGCTGGCGGGACTCGACCATGGAACCATAACGTAAACATTCCCTGGGATTAAGCTATTGATGCAGATTGGGCGATGTTGACCAGGTCTGGTCAGTGCAGGCAGCACATCAAGCCGAGCGCTGTCAGCCAGGCCGTATTGGCGGGGAGTGCGGCCAGGCGGGGCAGGCGCGGTTGTGGGAGTCCGCCGGCAGGACAAACACATTCCAACGCGTTTTCCTCACCGGAGGGTATCGTCTCGTCGAAAAGCAGGTTGGGTCCGCCAGGTGTGGGCCAGAGACCATAGCGAAAAGCGTTCGATCCGTCCGGTAGCCGCCCATACGAAAGGTTGTAGGCTCGAACGCGAAGGTAGGCAATCCGATCAATCACGCGCCCTTCTGGAGTCAGCAGATTGACCTCGTCGCCGCTGTCGTTCAAGGCAATGCGTGTGTAGGAACGGAAGAACACTGCGTAAGAGCCAGGTGCGATGGTTATCCCCGAGATGGTATAGGGGGCTGAGCCGCTGTCGAGGGCATCATCGAGTTGCCAGCCGCGTAGATAGACCGCCGATGGGCCGGAATTGTACAATTCGATGAATTCGTCATAGACATCGATATTGCCGGTGCCCTCCCAATCATAATGCGGCCGGATAAGGACCTCGTTGATCACAACCCTGCCGAGGATGGGGGCTGGCGAAGGTGTGGGAAGCAGGACGGAATTCACGTGGCCTGGTGTACCTGCAATAGGATTGCCGCCGGCGTCATGGCCAACCCCCCCGTATCCGCAGAAGGTGCCCCAGTTGCCGGGTGAATCCGCACCACCCCTGCGTTCCATGCTGCAGCGGGAATCGGACGTGCCACCGGGCCAAGCCCCGCCAGTTTGATTTGCACTGTCAATCAACACTCCGTCGGGCGCGTACAGATAGAGGACTTCGCCGCTGTTATTCAGCCCGCCGACATAAAGCTGGTGAGCGCCCATGTCGTTGATGGTGGTTTCGTCGCTACGCTCCAGCAGGAAGAAGCTATGCGGGGCGATGGTTCCGGAAAGGGCTACATTCAAGTCGCCGCCGTCCGTGAGTATCCAGCCTGCTAACGTTATTTCGGATTCGGAGGTATTCAGGAGTTCAATCCATTCATCGCTAGAGGAATGGGTTGTCCCTGACCATGCTACTTCATTGATGAGAATGGCGGAGGGGGGCACGCCTGGTCCAACTGGTGAGGGCGTGGGAGTCGGTGTGGGCAGGATCGGGGTGGGTGTGGGGAAGAAGATGGAGTTCGGCTGGCGGGGAGTTCCCTGGATTTGGTTGCCGCTGGCATCGAGGCCACATCCGCCATAACCATTGAAGGTTGCCCAATTTCCTGGAATGTCTTCACCACTCCGCCGCTCCATACTCGTACGGTCGCTTGTGTTCCCGGCAGGCCAGCCCCCGGCTGATTGATTGGCGCTGTCAACGCGCTGTCCGGCGGGGTCAACCAGATATAGCGCCTCGCCGCTGTTGCGGAGACTGCCGGTGTAAATCTGGTCGGCAGGAATGTTGAGGATGGTGCTATCATCGGTCCGCTCCAGCAGGAAGTAGCTGTATGCAGCGATGGTCCCTTGCAGTGAGATCTGAATATCGCCACCGTCTGAAAGATGCCAACCCTCCAGATGGATGGGGAGAGCGCCGGGGTTGTGGAGCTCAATCCATTCATCGTTTGCGCTGTGAAGTGTGCCGCTCCAGGCGATTTCGTTAATGTAGATACATTGGGCGGGATGGGCCGTTGGCGGGAGCGTTGGGGGCTGGGTGCTGGTCGTTGTCGGCGTGGCCGTCGATGTGGCAGTGGGTGTGGCGGTAGCTGTCGGTGTTGCAGAGGCAGAATGAGTTGCGACCGTGGTTGCGGTGGCAGTACATGTAGCGGTCATGGTGGGCGTGGCGGTCGGCGTTGAGGTCAGGGTCGCAGTGGCGGTTGTCGTGGGAGTCGACGCAGGAGTCTCGTCCACCTGCGCAGCAACGCGAAACGAGCGAGGAAACAAGATGGAGACTACTCCCGCCAGGATGAAAGGAACGGGAAGCAAACGTGCATATATCTGGGTCATGAATCCCCCTCAGACCCGTGTCTACTACGCTACATGATTTGCACCCTTCCTGTCAATAGATAGCCGCGTCTCCGGAGGCCGCATGCGTGGACCGTGAGTATAATGGCGGTACGATGGCGATACAGCAGGCGCTTGACCGTCTCCGGATGGACCGCAGTTTTATGAATAATATTTCCGCATGGGAAGTGCTCCCTGCTCGACCCGCTTCCTATGCTCCCTTCCCTCCGGCGCTGGATCCCGGATTAATCCAGGCGCTTGAAATGATGGGAACGGCACCGCTGTATGTCCATCAGGCGGAAGCTGTGAAGGCTGCGCTTGATGGAAACAATGTGGTCGTGGTGACAGGAACTGCATCTGGAAAGACACTCGCTTATAATCTCCCCGTCGTCCAAGCGCTACGCTCCGACCCTGAAGGCCGGGCGCTCTACCTTTTCCCTACCAAGGCGCTGGCGCAGGATCAAGCCGAGGCGTTGACCGGGCTGCTGTTGACATTGCATGCTACCGACGCCATCCCTGTGCGAACTTATGATGGGGATACACCACGGAGCCAGCGTCCCTCCATCCGGGAAGAAGCACGCGTGGTCATCTCCAATCCAGATATGCTGCACGCAGGCATCATTCCCCATCATCCCCGCTGGGCAAGCCTGTTTGGGAATCTGCGCTGGGTGGTTCTCGACGAACTGCATACCTATCGCGGGGTATTCGGATCCAATGTTGCCAACCTTATCCGGCGTCTCCGGCGCATCTGCAGCTTCTATGGCAGCGCCCCCCACTTCTTCCTCACATCGGCAACGATTGCCAATCCAAAGGAACTCGCCGAACGTCTGATTGAGGCTCCGGTACAGCTCATCCCCCCTGATCTTGACGGATCTCCCCGCGCAGCAAAGCACGTATTGCTCTACAATCCTCCCGTTGTGGATGCGCGTATGGGTATTCGACGCGCCTATACCCTCGAGGCCACCCGTATTGCCAATACCTTTCTGCAGGCATCCGTCCAGACCGCGGTGTTTGCACGCGCCCGGCGAACCACTGAAGTCCTGCTCGGCTACCTGCGCGATACATTCCAGGAGGCAGGTGGAGATCGTGGAACCATTCGGGGTTACCGGGGGGGGTATCTGCCGCTGGAGCGCAGAGAAATCGAACGCGGATTAAGGGACGGCGATGTCCTCGGGGTGGTAGCCACAAATGCGCTCGAACTTGGCGTGGACATCGGGCAGCTTGGAGCGGCTGTGCTTGCTGGTTACCCCGGCAGCATAGCCAGTCTCTGGCAGCAGGCTGGACGGGCAGGACGGCGAAATGAATTGTCGGCTGCCGTGTTGGTGGCTTCAGCGGCGCCATTGGATCAGTTTGTCATATCTCATCCCCGCTACGTGTTCGAGCAATCCCCGGAAATGGGACTGATCAATCCAGATAACCTCTCCATTCTCCTCCGGCACCTGCAGTGTGCTGCCTTTGAACTCCCGTTTAAGAACGGTGAGCCATTTGGTTCGGCAGAAGATGTGCCAGACCTGTTGCAGTTTCTTACAGACGAAGGCGACCTGCATGCCGGGGATGATTCCTTTCACTGGATCGCAAATGGTTACCCGGCGGAAGACGTGTCGCTGCGCTCCAGTGAGGAAGATACGATAGTCATCCAGGATGTGGGTGAAGGCCGGCCGACAGTGATCGGCGAAGTCGACCGGAATACGGCACCGGTTCTGATTCATGAAGGCGCGGTGTACACGCACGAAGGCAGGACTTTCCTGGTAGGGGAGCTTCAATGGGAGCAGGGCGTTGCAAATGTTGAGCCGGCAGAAGTGGATTATTACACCCTGGCTTCGGAGACGTTCGACCTCAAGGTGTTGGATGTGCATGACGCGAAAGAAGGCACACCTGCCCGTTGTGCACATGGCGCCGTTCAGATTACCTCGCAGGCTGTTTCCTTTCGGAAGGTGAAGCGCTATACCCATGAGACTCTCGGGTATGGACGTATCGATCTACCGGCGCGCATCTATGAAACCAGCGCGTACTGGCTCTGGTTCTCGCCGGAACTGGTGGATCAGATGCAGTCTGAAGGAGTACTGCTGAAGCCCAACGACTATGGGCCGAGCTGGTCCGAGGCGCGAAAACAGGCGCTTGCGCGCGATCATCACTCCTGCCGTCAGTGCGGAACCGTCGAGGCGCAGAGCCATCCACATCATGTTCATCACCTGCGCCCGTTTCGGGATTTTGGTTATATCCCCGGCAAAAACCGGAATGACCGAGAAGCAAATGCCGTTGAGAACTTGATTACGCTATGCCCTGCCTGCCATCACCGGGCAGAGGCAGCCCGCGGGAAACGCAGCGCCCTCGGAGGGCTTGCCTATACACTTGGAAATATTGCGCCACTCTATCTGATGTGCGATCCACGTGATCTAGGGGTAGTCAAGGAGGTGCGCTCTCCTGCGACCAATGGACCTACGATTACGCTCTACGATCGTGTTCCGGATGGTCTTGGTTTGAGTGAAAGATTGTTTGATTTACACAACGAATTGCTTCAGGGTGCGCACGAGTTAATCCATTCATGCTCATGTTCCGATGGCTGCCCGGCTTGTATCGGGCCAGGTGGTGAAGATGGGCAGGATGTAAAACGGATAACCCTGAAGCTTCTGGAGCACCTGCTTCGAGAGCGCTGAATCTAATCACGGCATACGAAAAGGAGACGCCAGGTCTAAGCCTGGCGTCTTCCATGGTTTGGGGTAATTATTTCCTGCGGAGGAAGATTAACCAGTAGATGCAGCCGACAAGGAAGGCGCCTCCAATCATATTGCCGATGGTGACTGGAAGCAGGTTGCTCAGGAAGAAGGCGCCCCAGGTCATGCCGCCGAAATCGATGTTTGTAAGGGCAGCGATCCTGGACGTGAAACCGGGATCGAAATCTTTTATCAACAGGCCCATGGGGATGAAGTACATATTAGCAACACTGTGTTCAAACCCTGCGGCGACAAAAGCGGTGATGGGGAAGATTAGGGCAGCGATTTTGTCCGTTGTCGTCCTGGCGCTGAACGTGAGCCAGACGGCCAGACAAACCAGAATATTACACATGATGCCTAATGACAGAGCCTGCAGAAAATCGAATTGCAGTTTGCCATTGGCAATCGAGAGGGCGGTTCTGCCAATCAATCCATCGGCGAAAGTATACTGACGAGCGAAGAACATGATGACCGCAATGCCGATCGACCCCACGAAATTTCCAAGATAGACAATGACCCAGTTGCGCAGCAGCCCGCGTAAAGAGATCTTGCGCCCGGCAAAGGCGATGATTATGAGGTTGTTGCCGGTGAAGAGCTCCGCGCCGCCGACGACGACCAGGATGAGCCCGAGGCAGAACGACAGACCAATAAGAAGCTTGGCGAGGCCATACGGCATGACGCCTGAGACCCCGGCTGCCACCGTGGTCGCAAACACAGCGCCCAGGGCGATGTAGGCACCAGCGAGGATGGCAAGATTGAAGAGTTGGCTCGTGGGCGCGGTGGCTTTCTTCACGCCGATTGCCTCGGCTTTCATTGCCATTTCTGCAGGGGGCAGCGCATCCATACTGAAGTCGTTGGCCATTGGTTACACCTTTCCATCGTGCGAGAGCCGGTATGGTAGTTCAGAATTGAGTGCGTGAATGGCGGCGGAAGGATCCTATAGTGAAATATATCACCAAACATTGCTTTTTCCGCCTGCCATATGAAAAAGCCCGCTGATAACAGCGGGCTTGGGTAACGTACAACTATGTGCTCACCAGATCACAGAATTGTGACCGAGGCGGCCTGGGGACCTTTCGCACTCTCCTCAATTGAAAACTCAACGCGCTGGCCTTCCTGCAAGGTGCGGAAGCCATCGGACTGAATGGCAGTGTAATGGACAAACACATCTGCTCCATCTTCGCGGGCGATAAAGCCGTAGCCCTTCTCGCTGCTGAACCACTTAACCGTTCCAATGACGCGCTCGGACATTCTTATAGTCTCCTTTCAGACTAACAAGGACGGTGCGAGGTGCTTGTTTCGTTCATCATTGGGCGGTTCACAGGAAGAGTCGGGCAGCGTACCAGAGGTTTTTCTGGACAAGATGCCAGGATTCTTTTTTGCGTCCAGCCTGAACTCACATGCAACCTGCGTAGGTGATAATAGCATTATTTTTACACGCTTGACAAGCTGAGGCACCCCGGAGATGCCCTTTCTTTGCTGGCTCAGAACGGGTACATTCTGAGTGTAATTTCCAGGAAGCAGGATAAGCCTATGCCCCAGGATAAAAAGCCATCATGTAAACTCCCCATCCTTGTTGATGCTCATCAAGACCTGGCATGGAATCGGATGCTCTTCGGTCGCGACTGTATGCAGTCGGTGCAAGCCACAAGGCGGAACGAGCAGTACACCCTCATTCCATCCGCTGTCGGAGATCGTTTGACGGGTTACCCGGAATGGGTAGCGGGTGGGATCGGGCTTGTGTTCGCAACACTGTTTGTTTCTCCAGCACGGCGGCAGGCAGGCGTCTGGGAGAGCGTGGTTTACCACGATGTGGAAGAAGCCCATAAACTCTATCTGCGTCAGCTGGATTATTATCACCATGTGGTGGGGGATCATCAGGAGAAACTAATCTTTCTCCGATCACGACACTCTTTACGGACGTTTCTACAGGAGCACAGCGCTGGAAGGGCGGCATCGCAGGATCGCGTGGCGATTCTGGTGTCCATGGAGGGAGCTGATGCCATTCGGACTCCGGCGGAAGTGGAAGCCTGGTACGAACGCGGTGTTCGCGTGATTGGACCGGCGTGGGCAGGGACCCGCTACGCCGGTGGGACTTTAGAGCCCGGGCCCCTCAGCCCGGAAGGGCGAGAGTTGCTTGCAAGAATGGCAGAATTGAAGCTCATTCTCGACGTCAGCCACATGTCTGATGAAGCGCTGCTTGAATCCCTGGAGCAGTATGAAGGCACCCTCGTCGCCACACATTCGAATCCCCGCAAGCTCCTTCCAGGCAGTGCGATTCCAGAACGCCATCTTTCAGACCAAGCCATTGTCGGTATTGCCGAGCGCGATGGTGTCATGGGCATTGCAGTGTACAATCCCTTCCTGAAAGATGGTTGGACCAGAGGAGATGAACGCTCGGCTGTTCGCCTGGAACATGTCGCTGCCTGCATTGACCACATCTGCCAGCTAACGGGCAGCGCCCGCTTTGTCGGTATTGGCAGCGACTTTGACGGAGGTTATGGACGCGACTGCATCCCTTCCGGGCTTGACAGCATCGCTGACCTGCGGTTAATTGGCGATACATTGATGGCATGGGGCTATTCTTGTAAGGATGTTGCCGCCATCATGGGTATGAATTGGGTTAACCTGCTCCTGCGAGCCTTGCCGTGAGGATTTGCGATGCCGAATGAAACCATCCCTGTTAAGAAGCTGCAGAACGTGCGCTGGTGGGCGATTGCCTGTGTTGGCGGCCTGCTGGTTTTCCTTATTGGAATTGCACCGCAGATCATTGGGATGAACCGCAGCCTGGTGATTGGATTTGTGCAAATTGGCGTCTGGCTGGTAGGCCTGGCGGTTGCCATTGTTTCGGCTTTTTATATCGTGCGTGTGTTCCGAAATGGGCGACCGATGTCGCTGCGGGCTGACATTGGAATGCGCCTGATCGCCACCGGCTACGTTGTGTCCGCAACCGCGTCCCTGGCTGATTTTATTGGCGTGGGTGCGCAGCGAATGCCCGGCATTTCCTTTGGCCCGCTGCAGATTTTCGGTTTGGTGATGGGGATTGCGCTCTCTCTGTTGGGCTTGATCTTGTACTGGCCGCGCACTCATGACGAAGATGATGCGACCGAGTCGGACGAAGCCGGTGCTGAAGCATGATGATCTGGTTACATCAACGATAGGGAGAAGACCCGCAAGGGTCTTTTTTTCAATAGAGATCAGCTCACTTGCAGAATTAAGGCGGCAGTAAGAAGAAGGACGCCCAATGAAACTACACCAAGAGGCCAGGTGCGCTTGAAAGGACGTACATCCAGGAGATGCATTCGATCTGCAGCAAGGCGGACCGGCTCGTAACGCGGCCCAAGGACATAGCTCAAAGCCAGTCCTCCCAGCAGTCCCCCCAGGTGACCCCAATTATCAATCCCCGGCATAAAGCCAATCCCCAGGTTGAGGAGGGCTACCACGATGATCTGCCGCAGTTGGGAGCGGCCAAAGGTGCCGAACGTGTTGCGATGCAGGAAGAGAAATCCCCCCAGTGCGCCAAGGAATCCGAAGATGGCGCCGGAAGCTCCCACGGAGTCGGCGGAACTGAAAGCCAGGCTGAGAAGCGTACCGCTGATGGCGCACAGAAAATAGACGACCAGGGAACGTGCGTGACCGAAGAATTGTTCCACCGCCGGGCCGATCGCGTAGAGCGAGTACATATTGATGAGCAAATGGTAGCTGCCGCCATGCACAAAGATGGGCGTGATCAGCCGCCAGAGTTGTCCACTGCGGATCGCGAGATTGGATTTCGCGAAAAGAGTAATCACGAGATCGTAGCCCAGGATTCCCTGACTGGCCATTTGTCCTGTGTAGAACAGAACCGTGATGGTAAGAAGGGTGAAGGTGGCAGGAGATCGTCGCAAGCGGGCGATTGGAGTCGGCCTGCTGCGCGGTTGAGTTTCGTGTTCCATATTTACGAGTTGACCTGACGCGGCCGCGTACGGTGATGTTCGGCGATGATGATGGCAAGGACGATGTCGACCGTTTCTTTCAAGGCCTTGTCAGCGTTGATAACGTAGTAGTCAAAGTCCTCCACGCGGCGAAGTTCCTGCCGTGCGGTTGCGATTCTGAGCTTGAGATTGTCCGGCGTTTCCGTCTGGCGAGCCTTAAGCCGGTTTTCCAGTTCCTGTTCGTCGCGAGTGGAGAGAAAGATCAGAAGGGCCTCAGGATAGAGTTTTCGAATGGTTTCTGCCCCCTGCACATCCAATCGCATCACGACATCTTTTCCACTGGCGAGAGCATCTTCCACCTGTTGACGGGGGATGCCTTTGTAATCATCGTAGACGATGGCATATTCAATCAATTGGTCGTTGTCAATCATCTCCGCAAATTCGTCGCGCGAGACAAAAAAGTAATCCCGTCCATCCTGCTCGCCCGCACGGATTGGCCGGGTTGTTGCAGTGACCACAAAATGAAAAGGCAGATCGCGGGATTTCATCTCTTCCAGAACGGTATCTTTTCCAACACCGGAAGGTCCAGAGATGACGATGATGAGGGGTGAATTCTGGCGGTCGTGCAATTCCTGGAGCATAGGTAATCCTCCTGCACGGCTGAGTATAATCCATTAATCAGGGGAGTACATGCAGGCTTCCATCCACTCGTAGACCATCGGGAAGCAGCACCGCGAGGGCCTGTGGAGGTGGGGCTCAGGATGTGATGTCCTGCCGCTGGAATATAGCCGTACAAAGACCGATGGTCAATCCAAGCGCGATGACCAGGCGCAGGATGGTCGTTGGCAGGGCAAGATTGCTGGTGAATGCTGTAATGCCGGTGTTCATATACGTTCCGGTCAGGATCCAGGCGCGCAGATTATCAAAAAGATAGCTGGGGAAAAATGCATACCCGTTGACGAGCCCCGGCATTCCTACAAAGCGACCGAAGATGACCAGGATGAACATGGACAGCATTTCCAGCAGGGATAATCCAAAGCTCAACAGAAGGCTGCCGACAATGGTGCGCGTGATCAGCGCGGCGAAGAGTGCAAAGCAAGCCAGGAACAGGCTCTGGAGGAAAGCAATACTGACTTCCAGGGCGTATTCGCCGAAGAAAGCTCCGATTTCATGGGGGAGCAAAGTCGGAGCGGCCTCGAAACCGAGCAACTGCGCAACGCCATAGCGAACTGGACCGCTGATGATGGATGTCAATCCGATCGCGACGACGAGAACCAGAGCAAGCGTGATGATTTTCGCGAGGATGATCTTATGGCGGCGGTTGCGGGGAACAATGTTTTTCCATGTGCCCCATTCGTATTCACCGGCGCACATCACAGCCATAAAGGCAAGCAGGGGAAGCCGGCTAAAGCTGGAGTTGGGGAAACGGGTCACCAGCTCCAATGTGGAGAGCATCGGCGCATGCCAGTTTCCACCCAGTTCTTGATCGGTTGCCCCGCCGAGCAGGTGGATGATGGCCATCACCAGGATGAATGCAAAAAGTCCTGTGGGGTAGAGCCAGACGGTGAAGCTGGCTAGAAGCCGATTTCCCAGCAGTTTTTTCCACTCTGCGCGGATGAGATTAAACATCTTCGACCTCGTTGGATGTGGTCTCCAAGAAGAAATCTTCCAGCGATTGGTTGTGAGTCTTGAGTTGATAGATGTCGACTCCCGCTGCGGTCAAGTGGCGCACGACAGCGGGTGCATCCTCATTCGAAGCCGATACTGTAATCCAACCGCGCGGCTTTTCTGGCGCATCGCATGTCGCTGGCCAGTGCGCTTGAAGGGCAGCGATGGCACCAGCCGCAGGATGAACCTCAAGCAGGAGGTGTGCAGAATCGTTGAGCATCGTGTGCACTGCACCTTCCCGGGCAATTCGGCCGTGGTTGAGAATGGCAACCCGGTCGCAAAGGAGCTCGACCTCGGAAAGAATGTGGCTGGATAGAATGACCGTCTTGTTCTGCTCGTCGACAAGCCGTCGCAGGAACAGGCGCATCTCATGGATACCTGCCGGATCAAGACCGTTTGTGGGTTCATCCAGAATGAGCAGGGAGGGATTGCCAAGCAGCGCCGCGGCGATACCCAACCGCTGCTTCATGCCGGTTGAGTAATCCCTGACAAGTCTTTTTTCGTGGCCGGTCAATTTTACCTGTGCAATCAGTTCCGGAATTTGATTGACATCAAGTCCGGTCGTGCGTGCAAGCAGCCTGAGGTTGTCCGTACCGCTCAGGTATCCGTAGAAGGTTGCCGCTTCTACGATGGCGCCCATCGACTGTGCGGTGACAGAATTTCTGCGGACTTCCACGCCACCGATCAGGACTCTTCCGTCTGTAGGGCGGATGAGATCCAGGATGAGGCGAATCGTGGTGGATTTCCCTGCACCATTGGGGCCCAGGAAACCGAACACCTGGTGGGGGGCAATGTCGAGGCAGATATCTTTCAGAGCCTCAACGCGGGATTTCCGTGCAATATACGTTTTACTGAGGTGATCGAGCTGGATGACGGCAGAGGTCATACCATCTCCACTGCGCTTGTGCGGACAGCCGAAGTATAGCAATCTTTCGTTGTTCCGTGCGCTTTCTGCAAGGCACCTGTAATGTTTACCGGGCTAGTCGAGGAGTGCGAGGACGGCTGCACGAATGTCCGCCTGAACGGCCTCGATTGAACGGGTGGCATCAATCACCTGCCAGCGGTCAGGTTCATCGTTGGCCATCTGCAGATAGCCCGTACGCACTTTGCTGTGAAAGGGAATGTCGTAGGCGTCGAGGCGATTCCACTCCCCTTCGGTCTGCTTCCGTTGCAGTCCATCTTCAACCGGAACATCCAGCAGCAGAGTCAGGTCCGGTGAGAGTCCTTCGGTGGCGAAGGCCGTGATCGCCCGAAGCGCCTCAAGGTTGAGGCCGTGGCCGTAGCCTTGATAGGCCAGTGTGGAGTCATAGAAGCGATCACAGATCACCACACCACCCCCGGTGAGGTGAGGTTTGATGACATCACGGACAAGCTGGGCGCGTGACGCCGAGAAGAGGAGCACTTCGACTTGAGGGAGCATGGCGGTATTCTGCAAATCCATGAGAACCCGCCGGATTTGTTCTCCGATTTCCGTGCCGCCCGGCTCGCGCGTATGCAACACATCATGCCCGCGAGCGCGCAGTTCCTCACAGAGCAGTAGCGCCTGGGTGGTCTTTCCGCATCCCTCAGGACCTTCCAGTGTGATGAAGTGGGTCAATTTCGAAATATCCTTACTCGGCGACGTGGTTCTTTTCCGGATGAGTGTGAAACAAGATCGGCTTGCTGAGCCATTTGATGCTGGATCCGTCGGATATGGGCAGAAGCGGGGGCAAGGTCGACCGAAGGGACTCCTTCCAGAACGGCTTCGATGGCCTCCTGGGCTTCACGGATGCCGGCATCCATTGCTGGATTGCTGGAAGGGGCCGCGCGCAGATTGAAGATTTCGATGATGAAGTTTTCAATCTGCGTAGTCGAGTTTGCCCGCAGTACGTAAACAGGGATCCCGCGGCTTTCCGCCCGGCTGATGACTTTCTCGCCTTTGCGGAAGGTGGAGCGGAGCGTGACGAGAACGTCAGCCTCGTTCAGATCGTCCACAAGGCGGGCGGGAACGCTGAAGGATTTTGCCGCCAGCCGGATCCGGTTGCGGGCGACACCATATGAATAGATGTGGATGGTGTTAAGCGGCTTGCCCGCCGAGAGTGTTGCCGATGGCGGGTAAGGGAGTTCTCCCTGGGCTGCCGGTTGACGATGATACCCGCCATTTCCGTTGAGTGCGCGTCCACCCGGCCGCGGCCCTTTTTCGGACTTGATGTTCCCTTCCTGATCACGATACCGAATTTCAGGTGACTGCGGTCGGCCGCGAAGAAGCCCATCGACTGCATTGGCCACGTCGTGATGGACCACGAGTTGGTCGCGGTTCTGGATTTCGATGAGCACGTCGAAAGTGGGGGCAGCACGCCGTTCCAGGACGGTCTTCTGTGTTCCCCGCCGTCGGGCTTCTTCGTCGGAGAGCGTGACCGATTCAATCCCACCAATAAGATCGGATAAGGTGGGGTTTAGCAGCAGGTTCTCGAGGTTGTTGCCATGCGCGGTGCCGATCAACTGAACCCCGCGTTCGGCAATGGTGCGGGCGGCAAGCGCTTCTAATTCACGACCGATCTCATCAATCACAATCACTTCCGGGTTGTGATTTTCCACAGCCTCGATCATGACTTCATGCTGCAAGGTCGGTTCGCGCACCTGCATCCGGCGGGCGCGACCGATGGCAGGATGGGGAACATCACCGTCTCCGGCAATCTCGTTGGAGGTGTCCACGATGATGACGCGTTTGGACTCAGCCAATATTCGGGCAGCTTCTCGCAGCATGGTCGTCTTCCCCACACCCGGACGACCGAGGAGGAGGAGGCTCTTTCCGCCCAGGATAAAATCTTCGATGATGTCAATGGTGCCGAAGACGGCGCGCCCTACCCGGCAGGTGAGGCCGACGATGTGCCCATGACGGTTGCGGATGGCAGAGAAGCGGTGGAGGGTGCGTTCAATGCCGGCGCGATTATCGGCGTCAAACTGCCCGAGGCGAGCCACGACGTAATCCAGGTCGTCGCGGGTGACCTCCTTCTCGCTGAGCAGCACCTCCTCCTTGTCCAGGAAGCGTGCGGTGGGGGTACGCCCGAGGTCGAGGATGACTTCCAGTAAGTCTTCCTTCTTTCCCGCCTTCAACGTGCGCGTGGCAATCCCATTCGGGAGCGCATCAAGAAAATTGTCTAGATTGTCGGTTATGTTGTTATCACTCATAGTTTTTGTGTCTCATACCTGTGTTGTATAGCGCGACATCGGCGCGGAAGGTTCTGCCTGCGTCCCCTCCAGCGCGGGGAGGGCCTTCAATGCCCGCTGTGCTACCGCAGCGGTCAGACGGCGCACCATCACAGCCTGGTCGCTCCATGGGACGAATCCCAGGCTCTCAAGCGGAGCGGAAAATCCCCCCTGGTAGGAGCGGATGCACACGTACGCAGGGATATTCCCGAGGGGGAGGTACTGTTGCAGGACTTGCAGCAGAAGGTCTTCAATCATTCGGACGGCAGGATGGAAATAGGGCTGCAGTCTGACCCCCAGTGGTCCCCGGATGACTTCCAGAATGGCAAGCAGTTCCTGACCTTTCCAGTGTACCCAAAATTGTCCATTCGTGAAGGGCTTTGGCTCAACTTGTTGCACCATCGGGGGAACAAGATGGGTATAAAGGACCTGCATGGCCGCGAGATCCGAAGGTACTGCGGTGCGCCAGAGGGAAGGCGCCGCGGGTGTGAGCCCATGTTCTGGTCCGGATTTCCAGATGCATTGCCGGGCGTAGACCGCGAAGCCCGAGCGGCGTAGCAGGTCAAGCGCGGCGCATTTCTCGTCCACTTCGGCGATGAGCATGTGTGCGCCGCGCTCGCCGGACGAGCGGATGAGTTCATCAAGGAGCCCGAGCGCTTCCTGTCCGTAGAGGCGCTCTTCCGGTCCGAGGAATGCCAGGCGAGCATGGCGGTGCCCGCCGCGATGATGGAATTGACCAACGATACGTTGCGCCCGCAACCCGCCGCTGCTTGCCACCAGGGTGCAAGAATTATTGTCAATTAAGAGGTCAGAAAGCAATATATTCTGCAAAGAGAGGGGCGTGTTGGTGTAGGCGCGGCGCGAATCGAGAATGAGCATGCGGCGCCGCATGCGGTAGAGCCAGGGAAGATCGCGCCAGGAAACGGGGTTAACCATCGATCAGCCGCCTGCCATACGGACGAAGTAGCGATGGAAGCGATCGTCGCCGGTGAGTTCGGGGTGGAAGCTTGTCGCGAGAAGATGGTCCTGACGGGCGGCAACGATGGCGGATTTTCCCTCCAAGCTGGGGATGGTGGCAAGAATGTTCACATCCACCCCGGGATCTTCGAGGATGGGCGCACGGATGAAAACCGCCGGGAAGGGGCGCTCCCCATCCTCCAGAGCGGGGACGTTGAGTGGGGCGATGAAGCTGTCGACCTGCCGGCCGAAAGCATTGCGTTTCACGCTGATGTCCATCAAGCCGAGCAGTGGTTGTTCCCGATGGGCGTCTTTTGAGAGCAGAATCGCTCCGGCGCAGGTTCCCCACAGGGCGTGGTCCTGGCCGAACCGGCGTAAGGGGTCCATGAGTTCGAAGGTGACGGCGAGCTTGCCAATTGTGGTGGACTCTCCGCCGGGAATAATGAGCCCATCCAGGCCAGTAAGATCTGCGGGTAGACGAA
>Ga0272443_10002921_pt1 | contig 20944 bp, 12 predicted proteins | sample SSMAcet12_FD_193581 | JGI IMG/M metagenome (GOLD analysis project Ga0272443, IMG submission 193581) | Marine sediment archaeal communities from Little Sippewissett salt marsh, Falmouth, MA, United States - SSM-Acet-12 | ecosystem: Environmental > Aquatic > Marine > Wetlands > Sediment ... | reverse complement strand
GCTCTATGACAACGGAGAGCTGAAGCTCTACGGGAAGCTGACCGACCCGAAGCAATTCAGGAAACTGATCGACCGTCTCTACTCGGTGAACTGGAACGTCTAATGCAATCGGTGTCTCTTCTATTTGTCGGCCAAGTCGGTTCCGGGGCTTAGGACCTTCAGGTATCTGGTGTAGGCGTATACCCGACCGCGGCGCTTGCCGGTGGTCTCAGCGAGAATCCCGGTCTTCTGCAGGGCCTTTACGGCCTTGGTGACGGTGGGATTGCTGGTTTTGAGCAGCTTGCAGCCTTGTGCAAGCGTGATCATGGGGTTCTCCGGCAACAGGTCAAAGAGTCGGATCGCCGGGACTGTGGCCGCCGGATGGTTAACTATCTTGCGCCGGTCTTCACCGACCAGCGTGAATATTTCCCTGGCACTGGCGGTGGCATCCTCGGCGGCCTCGCCGACACACTTCAGGAAGAACTCCGTCCAGCCTTCCCAATCGCCATCGGTGCGCACCCCCGAAAGGCGGCGGTAATAGCTCTGGCGATGCCGCTTGAAGGCCAGGCTGAGATACAGCAGGGGGGAGGACAGCAGCCCCCAGTGTTCCAGAAGCAGAGTGATCAGCAGCCTGCCGATCCTGCCGTTGCCGTCGAGGAATGGGTGGATGGTCTCGAACTGCACGTGAGCTAATCCTGCCCTCACCAGTGGCTGCAGGGAGCTCCCGGCGTGTATCCAGCGCTCGAGCGCGGCCAGAGCCCCGGGGACCTCCCCTGGGGGAGGAGGAACGAATCTGGCGTTGCCAGGTCTGGTTCCACCAATCCAGTTCTGAGATGTGCGAACCGTTCCGGGCTGCTTGTCGGCGCCTCTGACGCCTTTCATCAGACGCTTGTGTGCGGCGCAGAGCATCCGGGTGCAGAGCGGCAGCCCTCTTGGTTTGGCCAGTTCTCGCCGCGCGAATTCGAGGGCATCGATGTAGTTGCATATCTCTTGGATGTCGTCAGGTTTGTCCGGTACGCCGCCGGCTTCGAAGCTGAGAACGTCCTGGAGCGTGGCCTGGGTGCCCTCAATCTGGGAGGACACCACGGCTTCCTTGCGGACGAATCCGTAGAGGAACCAGTTCGCGCTGGGCACCATGGCTCCGGACACTTCAAGCTTCTCCAGAGCGGCAACGGCTGCGAGGTGCAGCGCCTGGAGCTTGCCCTCGATCTTGAGTGTGGGCCGGCGAGGCGGAAGGCCGTGGGGAACAAAGGCCCGAACCGTTTCATCTCCGGTCTTGGTCCGGCAATAGGTGCCCGTAGTTCTGGCCATGGCTATCCAGGGATCCTTTCGTTGGGTTCAACGTTATGAAAGAAATCTTACATAGCGTTCGCCGTTAGTCAAGACTTCTTTCATAAGGCCTGGAAACCAAGATTCGTGTCAACGGGCATCTCGTACTCCCTGAAAACCCAAGCGGTCGAATTCACAGTCACATCGCAGGTTCTGCTCCCGAATTCGAAATTCTACCAGGTGCAGACTCATCCCATGTCGCGCCGATGCCCTGTAGTAGTGCTTGAGCAGTCCGCCGAGACCCGGCAAAGCCAGACTAGCCCCGCCGCCCGGCCTGCTCCTCCACATCTGCGGGAGTGCTGGGATAATCTTGTGGCCAGCAGGGCAGGGGGTAGGTACTACTTGGGGAATGCGTATTCAGGGAGCACCGGGTTCTTGGGGAGGGGCGGGGGGGGCGGGATGATGATCTGGAGATCGTCGAACGCCCCGAGTAACGAACGTCAGCCCGGTTCTTCGTCCCCGGGTATGTCCAGGTTGGGCTTTGTGGTGGGCTGAGGCTTGACCGGTTCCGGCTTGGGCGGCTCGGGCTTGACGGGTTCGGATGCCACCGGGATCGGGGCATCGGGCCCCTTTCCGAACGGCTTGTAGCGGTAATACGTTTCCAGGATAAGCGCACCCATTGCCGCGGAGTAAGTCCGGCCGATCCGCTTGTCGTAGTTTCCCTGCAGGTCCCACGAACCTTCGACGTCGTTAAGCGACCCGTCCCTGGGGCCTCCCTTGCGCTGGCTCTTGACCAGCGTGGTTGAGACCGCCTGGTTCCAGCGGCTCCAGGAATTCCCGCCCATGTGGAACATGGCGTTGGTGGCGTGGTACCAGAAGTAGAACGAATGATCGCGCCCGATACGACCGTCGGGGCGGCCAGCCTTTTCCCAGTTGGGGAGATACTTGAGGCAGGAAACTGTGCCCTTGAGCAGCGTCGCGTCGCTCGCGGGCACCCCCATCTGGCGGCGGGCGAAGGTCCCCGCGGCGGTCATCACCGCGCTGGCCCGGGATGATCTCACCGTGTAGGAGAGCGTGCCGTCGGGCTTGGTCACCTTGTCGAAGAAGGCGGCCGCGTTCTTCAGGCCGGCATCCGGAACCCTGCATCCGACGCGCCTGGCGGCGAGGAGATGTGCGACGAACCAGGCCGTGAGCGACGTGTCGCCCGCGCCCTTGGGGGTGTAACGCCAGCCGCCGTCCCGGCCCTGGTGCTTGTTGACCGAGTACTCGGCCGCCTTGTTCAGAACCGCGACCAGTCGCCGGTCGCCGCCCATCGCCACGGATTCGGCCAGGGCCAGCGCCGCCATCGCGTGATCGTACATGCCCTTTTCGGCACCCGCCCTGTAGCCCTGCGGTCTGATCAGGCCGTCGGGCTGCTGCTGCTTGATCAGCCAATCCTGCGCGCGTTTGATATTGGCGGCGTACTTGCCGTGCTTTTCGGTGTTGCCCGCGCTCAACATGGCCAGCATCCCCAGGGCGGTGCAGCCGACCGAAGCATTGAAGCTGTTGCTTCCGCCCAGCTTCCTGTTGTCCCAGCAGCCGTCCTTGCCCTGGTGCCGCGCCAGCCAGGCCAGCGCCGCTTCCACTGCCTTTTCGGTCTCGGCCGACCCGCCGTACTTCGCGATTGCCGCGCGGCGACCGACCGGCGTGCGGCCGCGCAGGACTTCGGGCCAGCGGGTGGATCCGGGAATTCCTCCACCGGTGGCCAGTTCGGCCTTGGCGCGCAGCTTCTTGATTTCGTTCTTCCTGCCGGCGGCGAAGGAACTCGTGCCCCATTTCTTCTCGAAGCCCTTCAGTTCAATGAGAAGGAGCCTGGCCTGCGCCTCGGAGAGCGTTTCGCGCCCGCGGCCCGCGAGCTTCCGCCAGTCTGCGCGGGCCAGTTGCTCGACGCGAGCCTTGCGGAGCGTCTCGAGCCTGCCGTCGTACCTGGGGGCCAGTGCCGAGGCCGCCCCGGCCTTGAGCGATTCGCGCGCGGCGTCGAAGTCGTCGCGACCCAGCGCGGCGATGGCGGCTCCCACGTGTTCATCGGCGCTTTCCGGAGCGGGGAAGGGCAGGAGCCGGGCGAGTTCCCCGGCCGCGAGGTCCTCGATCTTCACTTTGCGCGGCGATTCGGTCCAGCCGGCGCCCAGCTTGTAGCGCACGGTCATGTGCAGCTGGTCGCCCGAGATGCTCTTGAAGACGCCGCTCATGCGCGCGCCGGACTTGTACCTGATCGAGATCTTCTTGCCGACGAGATTCTTCAGCGCCGCCGCGCGTGCATTGCCGCACTTGACCAGGTAGCCGGCAATTGCCGTCGCCGCCCTGTGCCGCGCCGCCGTTGCGCCCCCGGCGAACTTCGCGCCCTTCGACTTCAGGTGCGCCGCAGCCTCGGCGTACCTGCCGGCGAAGGCCAGCTTGTCGAAACCGTCGAGGACCTGCTCGAAGCTCTCGCCCGATTTCTCGGCGGAGATCGCGACCCGAGGCGCGATCAGAACCGCCAGCGCCAGAAGGCCCGCGAATGCAGATCCAACGAGATTGCGATGATCGGTCAGAGCCATTTCCCTGTGTCCCGGCTGACATAGCGGTAACCGTTCACGCCCCGGAAGATCCGCTGCGGACTCTCGCGCGGGCGGGCGAACGACAGGCAATTGTGCATGAAGAACGTTTCCCCGCAAGTGCTTTCCCTAAGCGAGCTGCTGGCTCTGGTCAACCGGCTGGTTGAGCGGGTTGCCGCATAGTCCAAATCTGTGTCAAGTACTGGCGCCATCCCGGTCGCCAGAATCATGCTGCGATTGCCAGTGAAGCATGCGGCGACGAAGTCATCAGCTCCAGCAGGATTGCGCCCTCAGATAGGAGGAGACCGATGAACCTGCCAGTCGCGCTCCGGTTCTCAGCTCCAGGCGCGCACCTCGAAAACCCGGGCGGAGGGGTCTCCGTTGGTGGCCAGCACCCGCAGGCGCAGCTTGCGGGTGGTGACGGTTTCGAAGCGGTGTACCCGCCGCCGGTGGTAGTTGCCGGTCTCGGAAGCCAGAACCCGCCAGCCGTCGCCGTCTGGCACCTCGAGCCGGTAGTCGCGAACGCAGTAGAAAGGCCGCCTGCCCACCGACTTGGTGCCCATCCGGTACGAGTTGGTGTCGGTGTCGAAGATCAGTTGCACTCGCGAGATCTCGACGGGGCCATCCCACTCGAGATCCAGGTGCTGCGGCAGGGGCTGGCGGCCGTCCGAAACCCACATGTTCCAGTTCTCGCCCACCGGGCGGGTTATGCCCGAGAGCACGTTCCGGGGCTTCAGGTCGGCCGCCCTGCGCAGCTCGGGTGTGGTGGCGCAGGCCAGCGAGGGACAGTCGTCGAAGGGCCGGTCCGCGCCGAAGAGCTGGACCCCTCTCCCCGGCCGGACCTTGAGCACGGCGGTCGGGGACCTCAGGCGCGACTCGAGCCGCAGGTCCACCCAGCCCTCGTGGTGCGCCGGGACCTCGGTCGTGGCGGTGGCCGCCGGCGAATCGTCTTCGTCCGGTTCGCCGTCGAAGACCTCGACGGTCACTTCGCTCCGGTCGTCGGCCGCGCAGTAGAGGTGCAGGACATCCAGCCTTCCGCCGAGATCCTCGGTGCGCAGGCGGTCCTCCCATTCCTGCCCGGGCGCGCCTCTGGCCCTGCGCAGGTCAAGGTGCCCCTTGCCCGCAGGTATCCAGGTCTGAGTGGAGGAAGCGCTGACGGCGGCCCGGCGGGCCAGGTCCTCCGGGTCGGCGCCGGCGAGATCGGGTATGTACTGGTCCTGCTCCAGCAGCGTCTGCTGGAGTTCGTCGATATGCTCGCGGTAGAGGCCGCGCGGGTCGGTGGCGCGCCTGCGGCATAGCGCCGCGGCGGTGCCGACCACCTGGCCCAGGGTCCCCAGAGTGGCCTGGATGCGCACGGTCCCCAGCGCCGAGTGGGTCACGCTGACCGCGCGGCCGCCCAGGAAGAGGTTGTCCACGTTCCGGGAGTAAAGGCAGCGGAAGGGAATGGTGTAGTTGCCCGGGTGCAGGTTGTAGTCGAAGCCGTTTCCCTCGCGGCCGTAGATGCCTTCGGGGTGGTGGATGTCCACGCCCCAGCCCCCGTAGGAGACCCGGTCGGGGAAGCGGGTGTCGGCCATCACGTCGTTCTGGTTCAGGACGTAGTCGCCCACCAGCCGGCGGCTTTCCCGGCGGGCGTTGACCAGCGGGACCTTGACCAGCCGGAAATTGCCGGCCTGACGGCGGCCGGCCCAGCGGTTCTTGATCCAGTCCCAGTAACCGAAGGTTATGCGCAGCAGTTCGTCGCGCGCGCGCTCGGCGCCCTCCAGGTCGTCGACCTCGCCGCGGTGCTCCATCCACCACATTCCCCGCCGGAAGTCGTGGGCCCGCCGGTCGCCGGGGCCGAACTCGAGGCGCGGGGCCCAGGGCGGCGGCTCGTAGGGCTGGGGCCCTTCGAGAGGCTCGGCCACGAAGCCGCAGTCACCGAGATCCATGATGCAGCCGCTCATGGTGATACCGTCGGCCGATTCGGGGGCGCCCTTCTCGTCGAATTCCGAGCGGGCCTCGCGGCCCATGCGGTACTCGGCGCCGGCGTGGAAGCCCACCCAGCCGTCGCCGGTGGTGTCGGCGAAGAACTCGGACTCGTATTCCCCGGGCGCGCCGGTGACCGCGTCGATGGTCCTGACCGCGGCGATGCGCGAATCCCCGTCCATGCGCACGCCGGTCACCCGCGTGTTGCGCAGAACGGTAAGGCGCTCCTCGCGCCCGAGCAGGCGGTCGCATGCCCGGGTCCAGCAGGGATGCCCGATCGCGTTCTTCTCGTCCTGGAGTTCGCCGAGAATGCCCGATTCGCGCGCGTGCCGAAAGCGGCTCGCGGCGCCGTTGACGGTAACCCCGGTTTCTTCAGAGGCATTGCCCCCGGTGACCGGGCGATCCTGGATCAACGCCGTGGACAGCCCCATGCGCGCGGCGGCCAGCGCGGCGCAGACCCCGGCTATGCCCGCGCCGGCGACCACCAGGTCGAAGGGGCCGGCCTGCGCTGCCGGCGGAAGCGGTTTGAGCCCGAGCCGTTCGGCGAGGACCTCCGCCGCACCGGAAGGCGGGCGGTAGTCGATGTCGGTGGTCAGCAGCAGCGCCGCGCAGCGGCCGTAGTAGCCGGTGACATCGTGAAGCGCCAGGCAGAGCTTCCCGGGGGCCAGGTGGTAGACGCCGCCGTCCTCCCAGGTCCACTCCCCGGATTCCGAAGCGCCGAAGACTCTTTCGCAGCCCAACTCCACCGGGGACTGCCAGTAGCCCAGGCTCACGCGGAACCTCCCGGGGGAGTGCTCCGGCAGCCAGTTGCGGTCCAGGACCCAGAGGCGGTAGCGGCCCTCGCGGTGCACGCTGAACTGGTGACGGGCGTCGGCCACAGGCCGGCCGGCGCCGGCGGCCAGCAGGCAGGAGCCCCCGGCCAGGTGGGTGAACTGGGTGTCGAGCTTCCAGCCCCCGTGTTCGTAGAACTCGTGGGTGTCTATCCAGAGGGTTTCGGTGGAATTCATCGCAGCTTGACCTCCCGGGCTTCCTGTTCCAGTGCGGACCCCGTCTCGGCGAGGGGGGGGGGCCGGCTCCCTTCGGCGCGTGCTATTATAGCACATACCATGGAGGCCCGGGAAAGTCAAGGCCGGTTCGGAGATTGCCTGCAAGCAAGAGGGGCGCCCCCCGGGCGCCCCCCTGAACCTGGTCGGTTCGTTCTTGTGTTGCTACTTGCTGCCGCCGAGCTTGCCGGCTTCGAGCTGCTGGATCAGCTGGCCCACGGTCAGGTTGGGGTTCTTCTTCATGTAGTCCAGCAGCCCCTTGAGCAGCTCGGTCTCCGTGGCTTTCTGCGTCGTCACCGCCCGGCTGCTGGGCCCCCAGTACATCGGCGCCAGGTAAGGCGGGCGCAGGAACCAGGGCTTGCGCGAGAAGCGGCGGTAGGGATCCAGGACATTGGGGTCCTGGATGATCATCGGCGGGCCGGGGAAGTGCAGGCGTCCCAGAGCGTCACGATAGGCGGGCTTCTCGAAACGGGCGTCCACCGGTCCGCGCGAGAAGTCCAGCATGGTCTGGGGCAGGTGCTCCTCGCTGCCGTCGTAGAAGTCGACGGTGGCGGCGACGGCGTCGCCGGCGGTCATCGGGTGGGTCACGCCGGGAACCGCGGGGGCCGGGCCCTTGACGCCGACCAGCAGGTCGGCCACGATCCGCTCACGGGTCGAGACGAAGATCGCCTCGTCCTTGAGCGTGTAGCGCAGCCCGGCCAGCTTGAGCACGTTGCCCAGCGCCGAGCGCAGGGCCATCTTGCTGCCGGTGGGGACGCTCAGGCTGATCTTGACCTTCTTGGGCTCCTTGACCGCCTTGGGATCCAGGACCACAGCCGTGCCCGCGGCCTTGGCGATGGTCTCGAGCACGTCGGGCAGGGGCTCTTCCTTCCACGTGACCTTGCCCAGCGGGTTGTCCAGGGCCTTGTTGATCTTGTCCTCCCAGGTTTCGGCCCGGGAGGCTGAAGCCTTCTTTTCGGTCTTCGGCTTCTTGCCCTTCTCCGCGGCTCCGGCTACCGTCGCCACGAGCAGCAGGCCCGCAGCCGTCACAGCAATCAGGTTCTTCATGGCTCCGCCCTCCGTCGAGCTAGTCGACCACCTCTATTTCGAGCATCTCGCGGAACCCGGCCAGCTGAAAGATCCACTCGATTCTCCTGGAGACTCTCAGCTTGAGCTTCTTCTGCTTTTCCTTGGCCTCCACGAACAGGTTCCCGATGATGCCCAGGTAGGTGCTGAACACGAACCCGCAATCAGTCAGGTCGATGACCACTTCCTCGGGGTCCTGGCTCAGCAGCTCCTGACACTTGTTGGTAAAGGACTCATGGTCCTCCCAGTAAAGGTCGTTGTGCACCTGGAGCGTGTTGCCATCGACCTCAAATCTAGCGCCTTCGGACATGCTCTCTTCCTTTGCTAAGACGTTTGGGGGCCTTTCCGATTAGCCCCAAATCCACAGTAATTGTAGCCCGTTACGCCCCCAATGGCCAAACATTTTCAGACTCCACGGAGGCGCGCTGTCCCCAATCGACCGGAATCCGCTTCGGATTCCCGTTTTCGGTGCTCAAGTGCCTGCAAGACCGCGATTTGCCAGCGGCTTTCGCTCAGGGCTGCCTGGCGGGCAGCTTGGGCACTATGAGCAGTTGCGGGGCTCTGCCGCCGCGATTCTCCCGGGAGCAGAACACGGCGGAGTCATTCGCCGGGAATCCCCTGGCCGGCCGGATGCAGATGGAGAGCATCTTGTCGCCGGTCAGGGCCCGCTTGACCCAGGCGGTCAGGTCCAGTTCCACCGGCTTGTTGCGGTCAGCCAGCAGCCCGCCGATCATCTGCGTGTACCTGGAGCGGTTCTCGTGGTTCATGGTGCCCTCGTCCCAGTTGCTGGCGGGAACCAGGAAGACGGCGAGAGGAAGCTTGAGCGCCGGCTGTCGGGCACCGAAGTGGCCGTACGGGTTGAGCTTCAAACGGGCACTGGAGATCGGCGGCTTGATCGTGGCCAGGTCGAAGCGCATGTAGACGTCGCTGGAAGGGCTGGCCTGAAGCCGGGTGTGCCTGCCGTAGGCTTTCGCCCGTACTCCCGAGCTGCGCACCAGGGTGGTGACGTACGTGTCGGCCGCGCACTTGACCGCAATCAGGTCGTCCTCGGACCGATCGATGTGAAAGAGCTTCGCGGCGGGCACGACCTGGCGGGCGACACCCGGGCCTTCGTACTCCAGCACCAGGCCGGACTTCCCTCCCCGGGTGAAGAACTCGGTGCGCAACAGGTGGTAGCCGGCCTTGAGTTCGATCCCCGCCGACTTGCTGCCGTACTCGTGCACGCCGCCGTGATCGATCAACAGGGCTTCGTCGATCCACAACCGGGAGCCGTCGTCCGAGCTGAGGTGGAAGGTGTAGGTGCCCTTGCTGTCAACAAGCAGGATGCCGATGTGCCGCGCGGCGAAGCTCTGGGGTAGCTTGCCCGAGAGCCCGGCCCAGGCCCCGCTCTTGAGCGGGTAGTTGAGCTGCGCGTCTGTACGGTACACTGCCGGAGAGCGGGCGCTCAGTTCGGGGATGTCCGCCTCGGTGACGGGAACCGCGTAGAACCTGGCCTTCAGGCCCGGCCGGGGCGCGCCGCAGAGCACGACCAGCCTGGGCCCGCTTCCCGTCGACTCGCGGGAGCCGTAGCGAACGTAGTCGCTCTGCCTCTTCGATTTGTCTCGAGCGCGGATCAGGAAGGTCATCCCGCGCTGTTTCGCTTCCAGTGCCCTGCGGACCTGGCCTGTGACGTCGAAAGATACGGTCTGTCCTCTGCGGCGTACCGACCAGCGCGCCACCGGCTTTCCCTCCTGGGGGCGGTCTTTCCAGGTAATCTTGTGCTCGTCCCAATCGCCGGGGCCCTGCAGAAGGGCCTCGTGACGGATGGGGTCGGGCCGGATGCCGTATAACGAGTCTACCTCCAGGGTGACCACTGCCCGGGCCGGGCTTCCCTTGACCTTCTCGAGGTTGAAGCGAACCAGTGCTTCCGATCTGATCCGGTTGTTAGAGCCGACCTCCAGGCTGGGGTAACTGCCGTAGTTCCTGCTGGCGCGGCCGCCGCTGGTCAGGTAGGTGTCCGCAGACGGAGCAATAATCGAGAGGCTGCCCGGTACCCTGGCCGCGGGAGCCGTGAGATCGCCCGGCTCAAGCCCTTTCGCCGGGGGCTTCCTGGTTTCGGACTTCCCGGCGGGCGGCTGCCGCTCCGGGGCGACCCCCTTGCCGGAGGATCCGGCCGACGGCGGAGGTTCGGGCTTCTCCTTGGGGCCCGGCGGCGGCGGTGGCTCCTGCCCGGGCCTGACCTCGCTGGTGATGATCAGCACCGGGCGGTGTTCCTCTGCGCCCTCTCGCGAGCCGTAGTAGATGACTATCTCGCGCGGCGACCCGTGCGGCGCGGAGATCTCCAGGGAGATCTTCCGGTCGTGCTCAAGCGCCTCGACGACCTTGTGGGTGAGCGGGATCAGAACCGGCTTGCCCGCACTCGGATCCCACTTGGTGACAGCCTTGCCGGCCTTCGGCGGCGACTTGCCGTTCAGCTTGTACTCCTGCCAGGAGTTGTCGGCCACCGGCGAGACCTGGTGCACGGGGGCGATCCCCTTGCCGGACTGCTTGAGGGGGAACAGGCGCAGCTCGGCGCCGGTGACCCTTCCGGCGACCTTCGAGAGATCGAAACGCAGGAAGGCCCGGCGGTCCGTGCCCGGGCCGTAGTTGGAGACCCGCAGCTCGGCGTCGGTGCCGTTGTTGAGCTTCTTCTCGCCGGCGTAGATGTAGGTATCGGCTTCGGGGGCGAGCCGGTAGCGCTTCTTGAGGGGCTTCTCGGCCGGGTCCGGGTCCGGTTGCTTGACGGGCTTTTTCAGGATCATCACGAGCGTGGGGGCCAACCTGGGGTGCCCCTCCCGCGAGAGGTAGGCGACGGTTCCGCCTTCGCCCACATCGTCCAGCGATTCGATCCTGAGGGCCAGCTTGTGCTTCCCGGACAACGCCGCCGCGACGCGCCTGGTGACGTCGATCTCGACGGGTCGGCCTTCCCTGGGTTCCCAGGGATCGGCGACGTCGGGAGCGCTGACTCCGCCGGCCTTCTGCCAGTCCAGGTCGTCCTCGGTCCAGCCATCGGCCGGCGCGCTTCTGATGCCGTGCCGGATGGTGCCGTTGCGGGGGCTGCCGACCTTCACCGGATAGAGCAGCAGGGAAGCCTTCTCCACCGGTCGATCCGCGGCGGCCAGGTCGAAGCGCAGCAGGGTCGTACTGTTGTGGTCCCCCAGGCGCTCAACTCGCAGGCGCCGGCCCTTGCCGAAGTCCTTCTGGTGTGCCTTGCCCTTGACTACATATCCGTCGGCCTCCGGCGCAATCGCAAGTGCCCCGGCGGGAATCGGCAACTCGACGCCGGACAGGTCCGGCGCCTTCTCGCTGTCGTCGGGAGGCTTCTCCCCCCCGTCAGGGGGCGCGACGACCAGTTTGCCCTCGCCGGGCCAGACCAGGAGCGCCGGGCCCTGCTTCTCGCGGTTCTCGCGGGAGTGGTAGATGGCCCTGGACCCCGCCGGCGTGCCGTCGGCCAGCCGCAGGCAGATCGCGAGCTTCGGCCTGCCGGCCCGCACCGCCTCGCTGACCGCCGCGGTGACGTCGACCAGCGCGGTATTGGCCCCCGGGGCCAGCGACCACCTGCCGATCACTTCGCCCGCGCCGGGCCTCGATGTCCAGTTGACCTGGACCTCGTTCCACTCCGTTCCCGGGATGCTCAGCACCTCGTGGGGAAGCGCGCTCCCGGAATCCATCAGGGCAACTCCGAGGTGCAACCTGGCCTTCCGCACCGGCTTCCTGATGGCGCCCAGGTCGAATCGCAGGAGTGCCTCCGCGGTGACGACCTTTGCGTCGCGCGCGAGGGTGAGCAGCGGTTCGGTGCCGTAGTTCCTCTTGATGCCGGAACGCACGGAAGTGTCCGCCTCGGGCAACAGCATGTACCCGCCCTCGGGCGCCTTGCGCGGCGCCGCGGCCGTTGGGCCCGGGCTGTTGCCATTGCCGCCCCTGTGCGTACCGCCGCCGGTTCGCGGAGGCGGCCGACGCCCGTGCGGGCCCGTGGCATCGCGGATCGGGCTGGAGGCGTAGATTATCGTGCCGGCCACCAGCCCCAGGAGGAAGCAACTGGCCATGAAGATCGTCTGGGGCTTCCTGTAGCTGCGGTAGCCGGACAGGCGACTTGTCGTGGGGATGCGCTCGCGCACCACCACCGGCGTGAACTCCTGTGTGCCGTCGGTGCCCTTGGCCAGTTCCTTCTCGAGGTCGGCGAGGTTCACCGGGATCGGTCGGTCTTCGGACTCGGCGCGCTGGCCGGTCAGCGGACGGAGGCGACGCGAGAGCCGCGTGAAGCACTCGCGGCACACCGGATCCCCGTCAACGAAGTGATACTCCCCCCGGTCGATCTCCCGGGGGAGAATCACGCGGTGACAGCGCGCGCAGTAGAGTATCTCGGTGGCCACGGTGACCCCCCGATTCCGACGGTGCATATCAATATAGCTCATGGCACCGGCGCGGTCAAGGTTGCCGATTCCAGTGCGTTATGCGCTGCGAGCTCCTCAAGTTGACGGGGATACGATTCCGGCTAAAATCACCTGTGACTATCCATCTGCCTGGGCAAGAAGCGGCCGTATGCGGTCGGTTTCCAGTGAGAAGCAACGGAGGCACAATGAGCACCGTGCACGAAGCCACCAGGGAGATCACCGAGATCATTCTCAAGGCTGCCGAAAGGGCACGCCGGGAGACCAGTTCCGAGCCCGAGCCGGAGATGACCCGGGCCCGCCTTGACTGGCCGATCCAGTGCGAGATCGGGCCCGGGCTCGAGGGCGCCTTCGCCTGCGAGAGCCGCATCGGCTACGTCAACGGCTCGAAGGGCTGGCTGATCTACCAGGGCTACGACATCTTCGATCTCTGTGCCTACTCCACGTTCGAGGAGGTCTGCTACCTGTTGCTCCACGGGCACCTGCCCAACCGCAACCAGCTGGACTGGTTCAAGAAACGGCTGGTCAGCTACCGTCACCTGCCCGTGACCATGCGTCACCTGATGGGCTTCCCCGTGCAGGAGCTCAATACCATGGCGGCGCTGCGCATTGGCGTGAGCATGATGCGCCAGCAGCTGTCCTTCCGCGACATCGAGGCGGGGCGCCCCGAGCCCGCCAAGGCGATCAGCACCGACGAGGATTCCATTCCCATGGAGGTCGCCCCCTACGCCGAGGAGCACGCCAAGTTCGAGTTCAAGCGCGAGCGCCCGGCGCGCCCCAAGGAGGCCCGCAAGAGTCAGGACCCGGGCACCGGGCTGGAAGCCTGCTACCACCTGATCTCCGGCGTGGCCACCATCACCGCCGGGATCAAGCGGTTGCGTGACGACCACCTGCCGATCGAGCCCGACCCGGAGATGAGCCACGCCGCCAACTTCCTGTACATGATGACCGGCCAGCGGCCGGACCCGGTGCAGGAGAGGTTGATGGACGTGGCGCTCATCCTCCACGCCGATCACGGCATGAACGCCAGCACCTTTGCGTCTATGGTGGTGGCCAGCACTCTGAGCGACATCTACTGGGCCATCGGCTCGGGGATTGCAGCCCTCAGCGGTCCGCTGCACGGCGGGGCCAACGAACAGGTTCTGCACCTGCTCAACGAGATCGGTTCTCCCGAGGCGGTCGAGGAGTGGTTCGAGCGCTCCCGTGCGCGCAAGCGCAAGATCATGGGCTTCGGCCACCGGGTCTACAAGGCCTACGACCCGCGGGCCAGGGTGCTCGGCCCCCTGGCGCGTTTCGCGATCAGGGGCGACAAGGGCGCCAGGCGGCTCTTCCGCACCGCCAGGACCCTCGAGCAGAAGGTGATCGAGTCGCTGGGTGCCGAGAAGAAGATCTTCCCCAACGTGGACTTCTACTCGGGCATCGTCTACACCGCGATGGGTCTGGCGCCCGAGATGTTCACGCCGATCTTCGCGGTCAGCCGCGTGGCCGGCTGGACCGCCAGGGTGCTGGAATACCTGGGCAAGAACCGCATCTTCCGGCCGCGCGCGATGTACGTCGGTGGCTTCGGCAAGGAGTACGTCAAGATGTCGCGGCGCAGCAAGAAGCGGCGCGACAGCGAGCGTTTGCACAAGAAGTAGAACCCGGCCAGACATGCCCGACGATCCCGGAGTGCCGCTTACACCCAGTGCCGAAGAGGATCCTCCTGAGTCGGACCAGAAGCGGATCGACGAGGAGCGCATTGCGCGGATCGTCCGGGCGGCGACCGGCGCGGCGCGCCAGGCGGAAGCCGACGAGCGGCGCGAGATCCTCGACGAAGTCGAGAAGCTCTCGGCCCGGAAGTCCGGCCCGTTCCGCAGCCTGCTCCTGCTGGCCGCCTCCGTGGCGGTCTTCGCCCTCTTTGGCAGGATCGTCTGGGGCTGGGAGATCCTGGGTCTGATCCTGATCGTGGTCGTGGTGCACGAGGCCGGGCACTTCGCCGGAATGAAGGTCTTCGGCTACGGCGACGTGAGCATGTTCTTCATTCCGTTGTTCGGTGGCGCGGTTTCCGGGCGGGGTACCAACGTGCCCGGCTGGAAGCGCGCGCTGGTCGCCCTGATGGGGCCGGTGCCGGGCCTGGCGCTGGGCGTCGCCTGCTGGATCGCCTACAGCCAGACGGGGGTCGGGTTCATCTCCCGCCTGGCCCAGGGCTTTCTGCTCATAAACGGCTTCAACCTGCTGCCCTTCTACCCCCTCGACGGCGGGCACCTGCTCAACGAGGTGCTCTTCTGCCGCAGCAGGTACGCGGAGTTGGCCGTGCGCCTGGCAGGCGGGGCGCTGCTGGCCCTCTTCGGCCTGCTGGCCGGCTACTGGGTGCTGATCCTCCTGGGGGCGATCGCCATCTTCTTCTCCACCGGCACGTTCAAGGTCGCCGGTCTCGCCGAGAAGCTTCGCGAGCGCCTCGGGCCTGAAGTCCTGACCGAGGCGGAAGCGATAACGCCCGAACTCGCGGGTCCGGTCATCGCCGAGGTCCGGGCGGAGTACCCGCACCTCGCGGAGCCGGTGGACATCGCCCACAAGGTCGACGAGATCTGGGAGCGGCTCAAGACCCGGCCGCCGGGCCTCCTCGCCACGTTGGCGATCCTGGCGTTCTACCTGTCGTTGCCGGTGTTCGTCGCGCTGGCCTTCGCGCTGATCTCGTTGACTTGACATTCGCCCCTCGCGGGCTATCTTCGCTTCCGGCCCCGAATATCGAACCCACGGGGCCTCTCCGGGAGGCTGCCCGGGGCACCCACAAAAACAGCCGATCCTGCAGCCGGGACGGAATTCCGCCAGGAGGTCAGAAATGGCCAAGCAATTTGCCGTCAAGCCCAGGAAGGTGCCCGCCGTGGAGACCGGGTTCCGCAAGATCTGCACGGAGATCCCGGTTCCCGACTCGCTGCCCTTCCTCGAGGAGCTGCGCAAGTACGAACCGCTATCGATGACCGGCCAGCCGCCGATCGTCTGGGATCGCGCCGAGGGCTTCCAGGTCCACGACAAGTGGGGCAACACGTGGCTGGACTGGTCCAGCGGGGTGCTGGTGGCCTCCGCCGGGCACTCTCGCCCCGAGATCCGTGAGGCGGTGCTGGAGGCGGTGAACAAGCCCCTGCTGCACAACTACTGCTTCCCCAACGACTACCGCGGCAGGCTCGCGCACCGCATCGTGGAACTGGCGCCCGAGGGCATCGACAAGTGCTTCCTGCTGACCACCGGCAGCGAGGCCGTCGAGTGCATCATCAAGATCTCGCGCGCCAACGGGCAGAAGGTGGGCGGTCCCGAAAAGAACATCGTCGTGACCTTCAACGGCGACTTCCACGGCCGGACCATGGCCTCGCAGCTGGCCGGCGGTTCGCCGGCGCTGAAGGAGTGGATCGGACCGACCATGGACACCGGGTTCGTGCAGGTCGATTTGCCCGGCAACATCCGCACCGCGGACAGTTCCTTCGATGCCTTCCTGAAGGCTCTGGAGGCCCGGGGCGCCACCGCCGGGAAGATCTGCCTGGTGCTGCCCGAGACCTATCAGGGCGGAAGCTGTGCCTTCCTGCCGCGGGAGTTCGCCGGCAAGCTGCGCGAGTGGTGCACCGCCAACCGGATCGTCCTGGGCTTCGACGAGGTCCAGGCCGGCTTCGGCCGCTGCGGGACGCTGTGGGGCTTCGAGCACTACGGCATCACCCCGGACATCTTCTGCATGGGCAAGGGCATTTCGAGTTCCCTGCCGATCAGTGCGGTGGCCGGGAAGGGCGAGCTGATGGACCTGTTCGGTCCCAACAGCATGACCAGCACGCACACCGGCAACCCGCTGAGCTGCGCGGCGGCGCTGGCCAACATCGAGGTGATCCTCGGACTCCTCGAGGCTGCCAGGGCGCGTGGCGAACAGCTGCACGCGGGGCTGGGTGCGGTGAAGGACCGCTTCCCGAAGAACATAGCCGCGGTCCAGGGCCGCGGGATGGTCGCCGGCGTGCACTTCGTGCGCCCGGGCAGCGAGCTCGAGCCCGACGGCGAGACCGCCTTCGACATCGTCGAGCGCTGCGTGGAGAAGGGCCTGCTGATGTTCGCGCCGGTGGGGGCCGGCAGCGCCACCGTCAAGATCGCCCCGCCGCTGAGCACCAGCCAGGAAGCGCTCGCCGAGGAACTGGCGGTCTTCGAGGAGGCCACCGCGGAGATCGTCGGCAGCTGACGCAGGCCCGGACCGCGGTCTCGGGGCTCCGGATTCGAATAATCGAAAGACCCTCGCGTCCTCCCGGAGAAGAGTCTCCGGGGGGACGTGCTTTGCGAGGGCTTTCGATGATGCGCTTCTGCCCGGTCCCGCTTCTTCCTCTTCTTCCTCTTCTTCCTCTCCTCCTGCTTCTTCCGACCGGCTGCGGCCACGAGACTTCGGCTCCCGAGAAGCTCTCGAGCCCGGCCCTGCAGCATCCGCCGGCTTCTCCCGGGCCTGGTCCCGGGGAAGTCGCGGGTGCTTCTCCGCGAGGGGGGCCCGTCGCCACCCGCCCGACTCCGGCGCAGAAGGTGGTCGAGGCTGCCCGCAGTGAAGTCGCGAAGAAAGCGGGGTACGATCCGAAGTACTACGCCATCGCGTACCCCGGCGGGGACGTGCCGGGTGGAGGCGCCTGCACCGACCTGGTGGTTCGGGCGCTGCGCGCCGCGGGTCACGACCTGCAGAAACTGGTCCACGAGGACAAGCGCTCGGACCTCAACGCCTACCCCCGCCGCTGGAAGCGCCACGCGCCGGACACCAGCATCGACCACCGCCGGGTGCCGAACCTCGTGTGCTTCTTCCGGCGCAGGGGACAGTGGCTGTCGACCGCGGTAGCAGGCCCGCGCGCCGACTGGAGGCCGGGCGACCTGGTCTTCTGGAAGCTGAGCGCCAGGGGGCCGCAGCACTGCGGGGTGATCTCCGACCGGCGGGGCAGCAGCGGACTGCCGATGGTAATCCACAACCTCGGCGGTGCCGCCGAAGAGGACTGCCTCAACAGGTGGAAGCTCATCGGGCACGCGCGCTACCCGCGCGGCGCGGGGCCGGCCGCGGTAGCGAAGACGGCCGGGGAGCAGCGTCCGGCACTTGCGGACGAGGACGACGTGCCCAAGGGCTGATGCTGCCGGCCGGGCCGCTACTCTCCGGGCGCGTTCTTGCGCGCGGGCAGCGGCACGCGCGCCTCGCGGTGGTAGCCCAGCTTCACGCTGAGGATGCGGTCGTTGGCCGCGTCGTAGATGAACAGCCGGTGGTCGGTGTGCGTCGCGACGTAGTTGGCGTAGCACAGGCCGACCTCGTCGCCGCCCAGCGGGCGGGGCTTGACCGCGCGGTACGCCGGGTCGGCGACCAGGGGCACGCCGTCGTCGACATTGCCGTACCTGCCGACGTGCATGATCAGGTTGCCGTTGGTGTCCAGCACCGCGACCTGGTTGCGCACCGACTCGGGGGCGAAGACCCGGCCGAAGTAATCGACGGTGAATCGGCAGTTCCAGCACTGGCAGGGGGCCACCGGGTGGACGTAGCCGATTCCGGGGTAGACCCAGCTGGCACCCTCGATCGCGAAGCGGCCCAGCGTCCCGCAGGAGACCTGCGGGAGCGCTGGGGCGTTGGCGCTCTCGGGGCTGAAGGCCACCGGCACCAGCTTGCTGCGCCGCAGGGCGTAGAACTTCCCGCTCCCGGGGCGGAACTTCATGACGCATCCGGTCATGGGCAGGAAGTCTTTCCCGCCGGAGTAGACCCGGTGCCCGCCGGCCAGGTAGTAGACGTTACCGCGGGGGTCGATCCAGGTGCCGTGCCCGTCCATCACCCCGCGGACCACGTCCTGCCTGAGCGCCCGGCCGTGCCGGTCGTAGACGTGGATCTCGGAGTAGCGCAGTCGCCCGGGGTAGATCTGCGGCTTGTAGCTGGCGCCGGCCATGTGCACGTCGGCCCCGGCCATGCTGCTCTTGCGGGTGGGCTTGGAATTGCAGCAGCTGACCACCAGCTGGCCGCCGGGATTCACCGCCATGCCCGACTCGTGCCACCACACCGGCTTGTTGCCGGGCAGCACCAGGGCGGAGATCAGCCGCCCGGGGCGGGCGAAGGAACTCCAGCGGAAGCTCCGGTTCTCCCCGTAGTCGAAGGGCACCTCGCGCATGGTGTCCAGCCGGAAGCGTCCCACGACCTGTGCGCAACGCAGGTAGACGTGGCCGTGCAGGTCGAAGGCGAACTCCTCGGCGGTGTAGGGCAGCTTGAGCAGACCGGTCTCGCCGGTCTCCGGGTCGATGCGGGTGAGCACGTCCAGGGCCTTGGGGTCGTCCTCGGCAACGTAGAGCGTACCCTTGCGGGGGTCCACGTACAGTCGCCTGCGCATCAGCCGGGTGGGCTTCCAGACCTTGAGGGCGCTGGCCACCCGGTCGTTCCACTTCTCGAGCAGCACCATTTTGCCGCCCTTGAGCCGGTAGCGGCTGAGGGTGTAGCCCCTGTTCTGCTCGGGGCGCCACTTGCGGTACCATCCGGTGCCCAGCCAGATGGTGGGCGGATCGGTGTAGCCGTCCAGGGTCGCCCGGTAAGGGCACTCGTCGTAGTGCGGCGAACCCATGAACCCGCGTGAGTGGCCCTGGTAGCCCTCAAGCGGCAGGGAGACGCTGAGCTTCGCTTCGGCGCTCTTGAATGGCTCGAAAACCCGCAGCACCGGCCGGACCTTGTGGGGGGGCGCGCTGTAGCCATAGGCCAGCGCCATGGTCCAGCTGAAGACGTAGAGCTCGCCGGTCTTCTGGTGGATCTGGAGCACCGCGGGGCCCTCTACCGGGTGACTCTTCAGCAGCCGGCCCTCGGGCGAGTAGATCTGAACGCGGTCGTTGTGGTTGTCGGCGATGTACACCCGGCCGCGGTCGTCGACGCAGACGGATGACGGGTGGTCGAAGAGCTTGTCGCCCTTGCCGGTCTTGTCCGGGGAGCCCAGCCACAGCCGGGGGGGCTTCTCCCCGCCGTATTCCGTCCGGTAGACGCCGTGCCGCCACCTCACGCGCGCCAGGTGGGTGCTCATATTGGCCCGGTTGATCGCCATGTAGCAGCCGGTCAGGTACAGCCACTTGCCGTCGGGCGAAAGGGCAATGCTCTGCGGCGGGTAGGGCATCCTGGTGGCCGGGCCGTAGATCGGGTGGGGCCCGCAGGTCCCGTCGGTGTTCAGGCGGCAGAGGCGGTTCGAGACGCTGGCGATGCGCCCCGCGCGCACGTCAAACGCGTCGGCGCTGGAGGCCCACTTGCTGCGGGTGTCGCCCTCCCCGCCGAGCATGTACGTCGAGCGCCAGTAACCCCTGGCCCGGGGGGCGCGGTGGCCGTCCGGGAAGGTGTGCCAGGGCAGTCCCTTTACGTCCTTGACCTTGTCCGATGGAAAGGGGTGTACGGTGCGCAGGTAGCGGCCTTCGTGGTCGAAGAGCCGCACAGCTTCGCAGCCGGCGCCCTCGTATGCGTACACGCCCTCCTTGCAGGCCACCGCCCGGGGCATCTTGCGCAGGCCCAGCCTTCTCTTGGGATGCCAGCCGAGGTTGCGCTCGAGTCGAGCCTTGAGCCCCAGCGAAACCCGCATGCGCACCCCGTGGAGGTCGTCCACGTACTTCCCGAACTCGTCCTTGCCGTCCCAGGTGACCGATTGCTTCAGCGACCCCGGCTTGAAGGGCGCCGGGGCGTTGGCGCCCAGCACTCCCGAGGCCAGGTGGCGCAGGATCTTCCCGTCACCGCGCTCGACCACCACTGTCGCATCGCAGTAGTCCCGCGAGGCGAAGCGCACGGTTACGCTGTCACCCTCTCGGGTGAGCGTCGGCTGCTCCGCGAACTCGAAGACGGACTTGCGATCCACTTTGAGGTCGTCGGCTGCCTCACCGCCCCGCGATGAGGACAATGCGGCGAGAATTGCCAGCGCACAAGTGAATGCCGGGGTGCTCGTCCTGAACATGGGGCCTCGCTTTCCGTTTACGGCACCGCGTGGCGAACGCCGTCAGGAGTAAATCATCGGTCCATCAGGTGTTGAATACACCGCAGCGTCGAGGGGGTAGCGCCAAAACCGGGTGAACGGGGCCGTTCAAGGTGTTGACGTGGTCCACTGACGAGTGAGAACTGCGGACCGACGACTGACGACTGAGGGCTGAGGACGCCGGCATTGTTGTCATGATTCAATCCGGCCGGCGGCGGCCTCCCTTGTCCCTTGCGCCTAAACTCTTGCGTCGCCGGTCTTCCCGAGTCATAATGCCATACAGGTTCGAATCCTGCGCATTCCGGAGGCTGTTGGGTGGCCGAACAGGGCGGTAGTCAGAAGTCGCGTCAGCCGATTCCCGGCTATGTATTGATCAGGAAGCTGGGCGAGGGGGGTATGGCGGCGACGTATCTTGCGCGGCAGGAGAGCATGGAGCGCATGGTGGCGATCAAGATCATGCGCAAGAACCTGGCGAAGGACGCGAGCTTCATCCAGCGTTTCCGGCGCGAGGCGCAGCTGGCCGGGAGCCTGAATCACGAGAACATCGTGGGCGTCTACGAGGTGGGCGAGGGCGGCGGTTTCCACTTCCTGGCGATGGAGTACGTCGAGGGCCGCAGCGCGGGCGAGATGGTGCCGGCCTCCGGCGGGATGGACGAGGATCTGGCGCTGCAGATCACGCTGCAGGTGGCGCGCGCGCTGGA
>Ga0272443_10002919_pt1 | contig 20959 bp, 21 predicted proteins | sample SSMAcet12_FD_193581 | JGI IMG/M metagenome (GOLD analysis project Ga0272443, IMG submission 193581) | Marine sediment archaeal communities from Little Sippewissett salt marsh, Falmouth, MA, United States - SSM-Acet-12 | ecosystem: Environmental > Aquatic > Marine > Wetlands > Sediment ... | reverse complement strand
TAGTGACGGGACGGATTGACCGAGGCGTGATCCACACCAATGATCCGGTTGAGATCGTGGGCTTGCAGGAAAAGAGCATGAACTCAGTGGTGACGGGCGTGGAGATGTTCCACAAGATCCTGGACGAGGGCATGGCGGGTGACAACGTAGGTTTGCTGCTGCGCGGCGTTGGACGGGAAGAGGTGGAGCGCGGGATGGTGGTGGCGAAACCCGGCAGCATCACACCGCACACGAAGTTTGAAGGCGAAGTATATATTCTGACCCGCGACGAAGGCGGGCGGCACAGTGCGTTCTTCACGGGCTACCGGCCGCAGTTCTACATCCGGACGATGGATGTGACAGGAACGGTGACGCTGTCGGAAGGCGTTGAGATGGTGCTTCCTGGCGACCGGGTGACAATGGAAGTTGAATTGATTGCGCCTGTGGCTCTTGAAAATGGTTCCCAGTTCGCTATCCGTGAAGGTGGCTTGACGGTTGGCGCTGGCGTAATCTCAAAGATTATTGAGTAAAGAATTATTAGGAAGGATACATGGTTGCCTTGGTTCAGTACTGAGGCAACCATGACATAATACACATGGCAAAGAAGAAAGGTGTCCGACCGGTTATTACCCTGGAATGCACAGAATGCCAGGAGCGAAATTATACGACTGAAAAGAACCGTCGTAATGATCCAAGCCGGATGGAGTTGAAAAAATATTGTCCACGATGCAAAGCCCATACGATGCATCGTGAGGTAAAATAAGACCGGTGAGGTTGGATCGCTGATACTGAAACAGAGTATCACCTGCCTTACGAAGTGCACAGGCCAGTAGCTCAATTTGGCAGAGCACCGCTCTCCAAAAGCGGGGGTTGTGGGTTCGATTCCTACCTGGCCTGCCTGGTAATTTTCGACGCCGTCTTTTTGGGGCGGCGTTTTGAACGTAAACAAGGAGTTGCTTATGGCGCGGAAAAAGAAGTTGAACATTTTTCAAAAGATAAAGCGCTTTTGGCGTGAGACCGTAGGTGAGTTGAAAAAGGTCACATGGCCCACGCGCCTAGAGGCATGGAAGATGACCCGCCTTGTCCTGATCACGATGATCGCAATGGCATTGCTCCTGGGTATGCTTGATCTTGCATTCTCAAAACTCGTCTCACTCCTGGTCTCCTTGTAATCGTCAGGGAATCAGACGAAGAAACAGGTAGGTAGACATGATGGCAGCAACGGAAAACCAAGAAGAACTGGTTCCTGAAGAGGAACAAGAACAGAACATTCCTGAAGCGGAAGAAATATCCGCGCCTGAGGAAGATGCTGCCGACTCGATTACTGAAGATGTCGAAGTGGATGTTGAGCCGGATGATGACCGAGCATGGTTCGTCGTGCATTGTTATTCCGGTTATGAGAATAAGGTCCGCCATAACCTGGAGCAGCGAATCGAGTCCATGGGTATGAAAGATAAGATCTTTGACGTGGTCATCCCCACACAGGAAGAGATTGAAGTCAGGGATGGCAAACGACGATCCATTGAGCGGCATGTGTTCCCCGGTTATGTGCTCGTCAATATGATCATGAATGAGGATTCCTGGTATGTTGTACGCAACACTCCTGGCGTGACAGGTTTTGTGGGGATGGGAAATGATCCAATCCCCTTACGCCCTGAAGAAGTCTCACAGATCCTGAAGCGGATGGAAGCAGAAGCGCCAACCATCAAGGTCACTTACAAACCTGGTGAGACCGTGCGGATCATCGATGGACCTTTCAACGACTTCCATGGTACGGTTGATGAGATCGATATGGAACGTTCGAAAGTACGTGTTATGGTGAATTTCTTCGGCCGGTCAACACCGGTTGAATTGGACTTTTTGCAGGTCGAGAAAATATAATGTAATTGGATTTAGAGAATTGTGGGAGGGTCAAAAGACCCGTTTGAACCACAAAGGAGTATTTAAGTGGCTAAGAAAGTAAAAGCAATCATTACCCTTCAGATCCAGGCTGGTAAAGCGAACCCGGCGCCCCCAATCGGCCCAGCTTTAGCTCAGCATGGTGTCAATATCATGGCTTTCTGCAAGGATTATAATGGCCGCACGGCTTCCCGTGCCGGTGAGATCATCCCTGCGGAAATCACAATCTATCAGGATGGATCGTTCCGGTTCAAACTGAAATCCTCGCCAGCAGGCATTCTGCTCTGCAAGGCAGCAGGTATTGAGAAAGGCTCCGGTGAACCCAACCGTGAAAAAGTTGGCTCGGTGACCCGCTCTCAGGTGCGCGAGATCGCTGAACTGAAGTTCAAAGATATGAATGCCGTAGATATTGAAGGCGCGATGCACCAGATCGAAGGTACTGCCCGGAATATGGGTATTACAGTTGTTGAGGATTAATTCATCATTGGTGGGAGGGTTAAAAGACCCGCTTGGACCACAAAGGAGTATTCATGGCAAGTCATGGTAAGAAGTATCTTGAAGCACGAGGGAAAATAGAGAGCGATAAACTTTATGGGCCCTTAGAGGCTCTTGAACTGTTGAAAGATATCCACTTTGTAAGTTTTGATGAAACCGTTGAAGTCCATCTGCGGACCTCGCTTGATCCGCGTCAGGCAGATCAACAAATCCGGGATGTGGTGGTGCTTCCGAATGGGTTAGGTAAGCCGGTGACGGTTGTTGTGTTTGCACAAGGCGATGCTGCTGATGCCGCCCGCGAAGCCGGAGCAGATTACGTTGCCGATTCCGACGACATTGTAGAAAAGATTCAGGGCGGCTGGACAGAGTTCGACGTCGCAATTGCCACACCGGATATGATGGGCACAGTTGGCAAACTTGGTCGTGTATTGGGCCCTCGCGGCCTGATGCCAAATCCCAAAGCCGGAACGGTTACGCAGGGTGATAACATCGCTAATGCAATCAAAGAGGCCAAAGCCGGACGGATTGAATTCCGTTTGGATAAGACCGCAAATATCCATGTCCCGATCGGGAAGATCTCATTCACAGCTGAACAGCTTCATGAAAATCTGGCTGCATTCATGCTGGCAGTCCGACAGGCTCGACCGGCTGCAGCCAGCGGCAGCTTTATCCGCCGGGTGACTGTGACTTCTTCAATGAGCCCCGGGATCAAGGTGGATCCGTACGCGTCATCACTTACTTTGTAAAATTGATTGTTTGTGTTATAATGCAAAGCGCAATTTAACAAGTAAATATCGATCATTTCTTCGCTGAAGAAAGCAGGTGCTCTGGACAGAGCTTAATAACCCGCCGAGGTGAAGGCAAAAAACTGATCACTGAATGCTGAAAAGCATTTTGAGTTGAAGCTTTTGCCTCTGCGGACCGTTGAGGTAAAAGCTTCAAATGTTTAATAGACCAAAACCGGAAGGAGGTGAACACATTGGCGTTTACTCGTAAAGAAAAAGAAGCCATGGTGAACCAATATAAAGAGTGGATTGACAGCAGCAACGCGTTCTTTGTCATCTCATATCAAAATATGGGAATGACAGAGGTCAATGAAGCAAGAAAGCAGCTGCGTGAGGTCAATGGTGAGATTCACGTTGTGAAAAACCGACTCTTTAGACTCGTCATGGACGAAATGAAAGTCGCGTTAGAGGATGGTTTCTGGGAAGAGAACAACCTGGTTGGGTTTGCGTTCAGCGATGCCCCCAGTGTTGCAAAGGTCATGAAAGAGATTTCAAAGACAGATGCTTTTGATATCCGAGTTGGTTATATGGATAACAAAGTGCTTACTGCTGATGAAGTCAAAGCCTTAGCAGACCTCCCGACACTGCCCGTTATGCGCGGCATCATGTTGAGCACGATCTTGGCTTCCGCTACCAAACTTGTTCGTACGCTGGCAGAGCCAGCCCGTTCGATGGCTGCAGTTGTCAAGGCCTTCTCTGAGGAAGGAAAGGCTGCTGAGAACGCTGCCTGATTGTATGAATGAAAGCAAGGGAATCCTTGCCTGAATACTATAGAAAGACTATTGCTAGGAGATAATAAAATGGCTGATTTAGAAAAAATCATGGATCAATTGAGTGAGCTGACCGTTTTGGAAGCAGCAGAACTCGTGAAAATGTTGGAAGAAAAATGGGGCGTTTCTGCGGCTGCTCCGGTTGCCGCTATGGCTGCCGCTCCTGCAGCGGGTGCCGCTGAAGAAGCTGAGGAAAAGACAGAATTTGATGTCGTCCTCAAGGATGCCGGACCGAAGAAGATTGAAACCATCAAAGTTATTCGCCAACTCACGAGTTTGGGTCTGGTGGACGCCAAGACAATGGCTGAAACCGCTGACTCCAAGATCCTCGAAGCTGTTGGGAAAGATGTCGCGCAGGATGCCAAGGAAAAACTCGAGGCAGCAGGCGCTCAGGTCGAACTCAAATAAGCACATTCCGGTTTTGGTATAAAGAAAGATCCTCGGATTATCTCAATCTGAGGATCTTTTTGATTAACTTGTGAAGATGCTGCGGGTACCATCTCTATGTTAGTATATGCGTATTTTTGTATTATGACCCTTCTAATTTCCGGATAACCAGAACAACTTTTCCCTGAACCTGCACCTGGGTGGGGTCGTCAATGATGATGGGTTTCATACTCGGATTAGCAGGCTGCAAACGCACGCGGCCGTTTTCGTTGAAAAAATATTTCAATGTGGTTTCGTCTCGATCCAGCAGCCAGACCGCGACCATTTCACCGTTTTCTGCTTGTTTCACAGGCCGCATGACGACGATATCACCGTCATTGACCATTGCGTCGATCATGGAATCCCCCTGGACTTCAAGAGCGAAGAGGTCTTCCGTCTTCTCGCGGGGTGGCAGCAGGCTGCGAGCAATATCAATCCCCGATTCCTGATCGTAATAATTGAAGTCAGAAGAAGGGACAGGGACAGGTTGTCCGGCGACGATCCGGCCGACGACCGGAATGGAGAACATATCCGAGATCGACTGTGCTGCCTGAACGATGTTGCCTTCCAGGGTCTTCAGCTGACGAATTCCGCGGGAGACATTGCTTTCACGCTCTATGAAATTCATTTCCTCAAGCTGGTTTAGATAATAATTGACAACTGAGGTAGAGCTGATGTTAGTATTCTCGCCGATCTCTCGAATGGATGGGGGAAAGCCGTTCTCGACCTGGAATTTCTCAAGGAATTTAAGGATCCTCTTATGCCTTTCGCCCAATCCAGCTTTCTTTCTTGCCATCATTTCAGGCTCCTTACTCTCAAACCGCTCATTTGTGCTATAAATCTTTAATAATCATACACGAACATCCGTTCGGTGTCAAGAAGATTTTCTCAGGAAAAAAACACAACAATAATCAGGAATATGAAAAGACGCCCCATTGGAGCGCCTTTTCATGATTGTTCGTTGATCGGTTAAGCTGTTAGCAACTGAGGTAAAAGCTAATCCGGTAAGATCTCAAAGCTGGTTATGATTTCTGCCCCAGCACGCAGGGTCGCTGCTACAGAACAATATTTTTGTTCTGAGAGTTCAATAGCCTGTGCGACATCATTTTCCTTCAATCCTTCGCCTTTTAGAAGGAACTTCATATGAAACTTGCGGAAAGGCCAGGGTGGTTCGGAGTCCTGTTCTGCGGTGATCTGCACTTCCAGGTGCGAGAGGGGGATGCGTTTCTTAGAAAGGATGCTGACGACATCCACGGAGGCACATCCTGACAGCGCAGAGAGGAGTAGTTCTGAGGGTTTCATGCCGGTGTTTTCATCCGGCGTGGACATCACCACAGAATGACCGGTCGAGTCGGTAGATATGAAGCGCTTCCCGCCGGGAATCCATCGTAACCTTGTGCTAGATGCCATGATTTCTCCTTATCCTCAAGATACCTTGCCCATCATGCGGATCAGATCGTTTAAAAGGGAGCGCTGAACTTCAGTGTCCTCGTTTTCTTCCGTATTCAGCAAACAGTCAGCGGCAACTTCCTGGAGGAAGCTCAGGCTGGCGGATTGGACCGCAGACCGGATGGCGATTAACTGCTGGAGGATATCCCTGCAGTCTCGATCCTCGTTGATCATTTTCTGCACACCGCGCAGCTGACCTTCGATTCGAGCCAGACGGATGTTGATCTGGGATTTAAATTCCGTATTCACTGCTTCACTCATCGTTTACCTTCATTCAGACCACCGGTCTGAGATTTTTCTAGCCTGCTCAGCGGAATCCACCGGATGAACCGCAGCTTGAAGAACCAGAGCCAGTAGACCCATGATTGCCATATGCGGCTATGGTTGACAGTCGCTTGCGTGTATTCTCAGAACTGCATTTGGGGCACGCCGGGGAATTGACATTTGGATCTGAGAAACTCATCAGCTTCTCAAATTCGTTCCCGCATTCCTCGCAGTGATATTCGTAGATGGGCATAGGGTTACTCTTCTAAATAAACTATACTGGGGTATAGTATATCAGATTGATCGAAGATTGTCAACTGGGTTTATATCATCAAATCTTCGGATATAACACCTGAAGGAATGCCCAATAATCATCGTGCTTTGATTAAAAATATCTGGAAAATCTTTTGACAAAATAAAATAATTAACTATATACTAATTATGAAGATTTATTATCGAATTTTAGTTACGAGAAATTGGAGCAATAATGGCTGATAATAAAAAAATTTTTATGATTGGTATGATCGTTTGTATGGTGGGAATATTGCTAAGCATGGTCCTGCCCTGGTTTGTGTACCTTGATCTATATTCTTTCATTCCGGCTGCTGTGGCCATAAGAGGTTGGCATTCGTTTTATGTCTTAATTCTCGGCCTGGTTACGATCATCCTTGCGTGGGTTGCACTACGGAAGGATGAACCCCGGAAATTGTTATGGATCACCTGTATTTCTGCAATATTAACGTTTATTCTTTCTCTTCTGTTCTGGTTTGTGAACAGCGGCGATGAGCTGGTGCTTGATTCTGCCCCGAGGATTGGATTCTGGGTGATCCTTATTTCTACATTGGGTATAGTCGGCTTCAGCTTATGGAGTTTGTTTTCACAAAAATCGTGGTTAAAAGAACTCGAACAAGCCGATCAGGTGTTGTCTTCAGACGAACCCGAAAACCTCTGATTTGCGGCTGTGTGCCTTGACACACGCGTGGTTTTTGGCGATAATATAAACACTTAAATAAATGATCGGCTGTGACGAATGAAAGTAGGCTGGTGGATGTTGACAGGGCGGTGCGGGCAAGACTGAGACCTGCACCCTGCTGAACCCAACCGAAGTTCCCTTCTGAGCCGCTCAGGTGAAAAATTCAGTAGTCTGAGCCGTGTTCCCAACGTTATCAGGGAAGCCAATCGCCATTTGGCTGTTGGTGGTGAGTGGATCGCGCAGCGTTCCTGTGCGGTCAAATAAGGTGGTACCGCGGAACCCCCGTCCTTAGCATGAGGATGGGCGTTTTATTTTAATAGTCTTGATTGATTATCTGGGTTGACTTATCAGATTCGATGGAGGTCGATTTTATGACGGATAAAGAAAATGAGTTGAAGAAATTGGGGGAGATCCAATCGGATGCGCTGGCTGCATTGGCGAATGTGGCAGATGAAGAAGCGCTGGATAGGTGGCGGGTATCTTTTCTTGGGCGCAGTTCGCCGGTCATGGCTGTTTTTAGCGGCATGGCTGACCTGGATAAGGAACTTCGACCCGTGATGGGAAAGGCTGCAAATCAGGTCCGCCAAGCACTGGAAGCTGCGCTGGAGGAGAAACGGCAGGTATTGAAAGAAAGCTCCCTTCGTAAAGCGCTTGAGACAGAGAAACTGGATGTGACCCTGCCCGGACGCCCCGTGGCACACGGCCGCTTGCACCCGTTGACTCAGGTACTGCGGCGCATTATCCGCATCTTTGGAGATATGGGCTTTCAGGTCTACAATTCACCAGAAGTGGAGACAGATGATTATAACTTCACCTATCTGAACATGCCGCCCTATCACCCTGCACGGGATATGTGGGACACATTTTATACGACCACCGAGGGGGTTCTGCTGCGCACGCATACTTCCCCCGGCCAGATCCGTGTAATGCGGGAGCGCGCACCCGAACCAATCCGGGTGATCCTGCCCGGTGCGACCATGCGGTATGAACAACTTTCCGCACGCAGCGAGATTGAGTTCGCCCAGGTTGAAGTGCTGGTCGTTGGGAAGAAGGTCACGTTTGCAGAGCTTAAGGGCACGCTGGAAGACTTCGCCAGGTGCTTGTTCGGTGAGGATGCCAGGATGCGGCTGCGGCCATCGCACTTCCCCTTCACGGAGCCGAGTGCCGAGATGGACGTTGGATGCTTTGTCTGTGGTGGAAAGGGCTGCCCGGTTTGTAAGGAGACGGGGTGGCTGGAGATTCTGGGCTGCGGGATGGTGCATCCTCTGGTGCTGGAATATGGCGGATATGACCCTGAGGTCTACTCCGGATTTGCTGCCGGGATGGGCATCGATCGCAGCACCCTGATGCGCTACCGGATTGATGACATCCGTCATTTCCGCAACGATGATATACGATTCTTACGACAATTTTAGTGATTAGTGATTAGTGATTAGTGATTGGTGAAAGGTGATTTGTGAAATGAAAAAAGGGGAGTGCTAATGGAAGGTTTGGATAGATTGCAGGTGTATCAAGCTGCACAGGATTTAACGAAGTACATGTATCGCAATGCACTAAAGGAATTACCTTCTGAAGAGAAATGGGCACTTACTTCAAAAATCAGAAGGGCTGCAGTGAGCATCCCTGCCAATATTGCTGAAGGATATGGACGTTATTATTATCAGGAAACAATCCGGTTTTGTTATCTTGCGAGGGGTTCGTTAATGGAATTGATGAGCCAAAAAGAACTATCAGCAGATCAAGGGTTTCTTTCAGAGGATGTTGTTGATGTTGTTACAGAGAAGGCTGACACATTACTTAAGCTGATCCATGGTTATATCAATTACTTGAAAAAATGCAAGTGTGGAATTAACGAACCGGGTAGTCAGCATGGAATTGCAGAGGAAACAGAGATTTATTCTATTGATAATGACGATCTTGAAGAAATGATTGAATGAATTAAATTGATTAGCACATTCACCACTCACCATTCACTATTCACTATTCACTAACAAAGAACTTACAAGTTCAATAAAGAATAGATGGATTGAGAACGCGAGGACACATGAAAGTACCATTAACTTGGCTGAAAGATTATGTAAACATTGACGACCTGGATCTGGAGGAGCTGGCAAAACTCATGACCATGGTCGGGCTCGAAATTGAAGAGATCCGGCTGGTTGGTCTAGCGAAACCCCCAGGTGAGAAGCATGAATTTAAATACACGGGCCTTTCCTGGCCGGCGGATAAGTTCATCGTCGCACAGGTGGACGAGGTCATGCCGCACCCCAATGCGGACCGGCTGGTCCTCTGCCGTTTGAATGATGGCGATGAGGAAATCACGGTGCTGACGGGTGCTCCAAACCTTTACCCATATAAGGGGAAGGGTCCGCTGGAGAAACCACTCAAGGTGGCATACGCTCGGGAAGGCGCAGAACTCTATGATGGGCACGCTCCTGGCTTGAACCTGGTGACTCTCAAGCGCATGAAGATTCGGGGTGTGGAATCTTTTTCGATGATTTGTTCGGAGAAGGAACTGGGTATCTCGGATGCGCATGAAGGCGTGATCATCCTGGACGATGACGCTGTTGCCGGCACACCGCTGGTGGATTATATGGGGGATGCTGTGCTGGATGTGGATACGCTCCCCAATATGGTCCGGGATGCCAGCGTTTTTGGTATGGCGCGAGAGATTTCCGCAGCGATTGGGAAAGAACTCCACTACCCGGACGACACCCTTGCGATGACGGGAAGTGATCTAAATACCCTGGCAGATATTCGGATTGAAAACCCTGAACTCAATCCACGTTTCATGCTGGGGATGATTGAAGGGATCACGATCCAACCCAGCCCGTACTGGGTGCAGCGCAGGTTGAACCTGGCGGGGATGCGACCGATCAACTGCATTGTGGACGCTACCAATTATGTCATGCTGGAAATTGGCGAGCCGCTGCACGCCTTCGACTATGACATTTTGGTCAAGCGCGCCGGCGGGTCAATGCCGACGATCATCACACGCACAGCACAGGAAGGGGAGAAGCTGACCACATTGGATGGTGTAGAACATCAATTAGAGCCCGAAATGGAGCTGGTTACGGACACCGCCGGTGCATTATCCCTGGCAGGTGTGATGGGCGGTGAAGAAAGTGAAGTCAACGGCGAAACCACCCATGTCCTGCTTGAAGGCGCATCATGGAATTTTATCAACATCCGCAAAACGGTCAGCAAATTGAAGATCAACTCAGAAGCCGCATACCGCTTCAGCCGCGGCGTTCATCCTGCTCTGTCCGAGATGGGTGCGCGGTTGTGCCTCAAACGCATGCAGGAGTGGGGCGGCGGCCAGGTTGCCAAGGGTTTACTTGATGCATACCCCAATCCTCCCGAAGACCCGCTGGTTGAGCTTTCCGCAGCATGGGTGAATGAAAACCTCGGGACAGATATCTCCCCGCAGAAGATCGCAGAGATATTGAGATCACTTGAATTTGTATGTGAAGTTGAGGGGGATCTCATCAAGGCGAAGACTCCTCCTCATCGGCTCGATATCCACAGCGGTATTATCGGCCAGGCAGACCTTCTGGAGGAAGTCAGCCGGATCTATGGCTTTGATAGGATCCCATCTCACAACCTGAACCAGCCCCTGCCTCCACAGCGGGTTGATACTGAACGGGTGATGGAGGACCAGATGAAAGACCTGCTGGTCAGCCTGGGTTTACAGGAACTCGTTGCCTACCGGATGACCGCGCCGGAGCGTGAAATGCGCCGATTCCCTGCGGGGTATGAAGCGCCAGAGGTGAGTTACGTTGAGATCCAGAATCCCATTTCCGTAGAACGACGCGTGATGCGCCGAAGTATTCTGGCAACCTTACTGGAGGTACTGGAATACAACAGCAGCCTGAGCCAGCGACTGGCCGTTTTTGAGGTCGGTCCGGTTTTCCTCCCTAAGGATGGACAGCTGCTTCCGGAAGAGAAGATGATGCTCTCGATCGGACTGACCGGTTTACGTGAATTGCCCTCCTGGCAAGGAAATGAGCCTGCTGATGTGGATTTCTACGACCTGAAAGGAGTTGTGGCGGGGTTGATGCATGGGATGCATATCGATGTTGTGGAATACCGCTCCGGTGAACACCCCAGCTTGCATCCGGGAAAGACGGCCGAGATCGTGATCAATGGTGCGGTTGTGGGTGTGATGGGAGAATTGCACCCACTCGTCAAAGTGAATTACGAACTAGGTGAATCACCGGTCTATATAGCCGAGATTGAGCTGGTTCCCCTGCTGAAAGCCGCCAGAACCCTATTTGATGTGGAAGCTGTCCCCACCTATCCGCCCGTCTTAGAAGACCTGGCTGTGGTGGTGGATGAGGCTGTCACGGCTGCGGCAGTTGAAAAGGTGCTCCGTAAGGGTGGTGGGGACTATCTGGTGAAGGTGCAGCTATTTGACATCTTCCGAGGGAAGCAGGTGGGAGAGGGTAAGAAAAGCCTGGCGTTCAATTTAACTTATGTTGCCCCCGACAGGACGCTGACGGATAAAGAAGTCCTCAAGCTGCGTAAGAAGATTATCCATCTGCTGAGCAGCGAAATTAAAGCAGAACTGCGCAGTTAGACATTCAAGATCAAACTCGTTGAGACGCCCCACACGGGGCGTCTCGGCGCGTAACAGGTATGAGCAGTTGCAGAGGAATTGCGAACAACGTTTCTGTGTTTCATACGAGTCATTAAGGTCATTTTTCCTTTCGGAATAACAATCCTCATTACTCGCTGTTCCTTTGTATTTCATCGATTAAATTTAGACGCACCTGGAATAATATCTTATAATTTAATGATAAATATTCACTCTTTAGATCATTGGAATGGACGATGAAAATAACAACATTGATTGAGAACAGCACTAACAAAAGCCGGCCTGACCTTGCAGCAGAACACGGCGTTTCCTTCTATATTGAACATAACGAGCATGTTCTGATGTCGGATGTAGGTCAATCAAAAAGGTTTGCGGAGAATGCCTCCAGGTTGGGCATAGACCTTAGCCAAGTCGAGGTGCTGGCAATCTCTCATCATCATTATGACCACGGTGGCGGCTTGGATAGGTTTTTCAAAGAGAACGACCAGGCAAAGGCCTATCTGCGTGAATCACCGGATGTAGATTATATTGCGGAAGAGGATGATGGATCAGTCCGGTATATAGGTCTGGATAAGGGATTGCTGAAAGCACACAGCGATCGGATTACGTATATTCAGAAGCACTGTGAAGTCCTTCCTGGGTTTCACCTGCTGACGGATATCCCTGAGGAATTCCCTAAGCCTGACAGCGACCAGCGGCTCAAAGTGCAACGCGGCGACAAGATAATGGCAGATACCTTCGACCATGAGATCGTGACGGTGTTGGAAAGCGAGAACGGACTGGTGATCCTGACCGGCTGCGGGCATAATGGCGTCTTGAATATGATTGCAGCTGCGCGTAAAGCCCTGCCAGAGAAACCAATCCTGGCTGTCATCGGTGGTTTTCATATGCTTAATGAAGAGGAGGGGGCTGTTCGAAATGTTGCTGAGCAGCTCCTGGAGATGCCGATCCCGGCGATTTACACTGGGCACTGCACGGGTGAGGATGCTGTGACTATATTGGAGGATGTCCTTGGCGATCGGCTTCACCGTCTACACTCAGGATTAGAAGTGACCTTTTAATTCTCAAGAAGTGAATTTACAAATCAAACCAATATCCAAGAAATAGCTTGCGTGACAGCCATGTATGGCTTCCATTTGATTTTAATACCGTCATTTTGTTAAAATATGGCTGAATACTAAATTAATTAATCACAGATATTTATCAAAACGCCTAATAGGAGTTTGTATGAATTGGATCATTGGCACTGCGATTTTGTGGGTTTTGAAACTTCTCACTATTCCCTTCGCGAAATTACTGGCGGGTAATCGTATAAAGAAGGTCACACCACCCGGCATAGCACCAACGCCAGGCATGGATATGCCGGCTGATGCTGGCGAGCAATCCATGAGCCCTTCAGGAGAAGAACCGACATTTGATGTAAATGTGCCGCCGGTCCAGGCACCGGTGAAAGTTGAAGAGCATATCCCGACAGGTTTCTATATCCTGGCAGATGTGCTCATCATGGGTGTCGCCGGCGGACTTCTGGGATTGATCTCAGGGTATTATTTCATTGGATTTTCCTGGAAACCGCGCGACTGGCCTGGTATGGTGGTGTTCATTATTGCCAGTCTGGTTGGGTCTTTTATCCACGGGTAATGACAATTCAATTTTCCGAAGGTCAAAGCATTGTGTTCAACCTGGAAAACGGATTTTGGTTCAACCAAGCATAACAAAGCAATTCATCATTCTGTGAAAATTTAAGAATGACCATTGGTTAATGTTGAGAAAATTGTGTATACTATAAACGAATATGACATAATCAAACTCGGTTTACTGACAAATAAATATTTAAAATTCAGGGTGGAAGGATAAAGCCATCTAATTTATTTTTTTTAAATTTTAATCAGAAGAGGTGAAGAAAATGACGAATCATGATGAATCAAAAGACCAAGCAATTCAACCTGCTCCACCAGCACCGACAGATCAGCCTATTTATGGCAAGCCGCCTCTGACACAACTCTCTGCGGATATTCTCAGTCATAAACCGCAACTCAGCGGAGAGTGCCCGGGTAAGGCATTGTTGTTGATGCTGCTGGTTGCCCTGCCGATCAGCCTGGTGTACGGCATTGCTGCCCATTACGTCGGCATTGCTGTGGGATGGGTCGGCGCGTTGATCTCCATGATCCCAACCCTGCTGACCTCTATTTGCGGGTTTGTCAGCTGGCTGTTTGTGCTTGTTGGGCTGGCAATCATGGCTGTGGTGGTCTTCGGTTACCCTTTCCTGGTCGGGTATCTTGATGGCGCTTATATCGTCGTTGCATTGGGCAAGAAAGGCTTGTGCCGCAATATTGGCACAGCATGTTTTGCTGCTGCGATCAATGGTATTGTGGCATATCTGGGTCATGTATTGATCACATTGCTGGTCTCCCGGGGGCTTCAACCGCTGACTTACAGCATTTCACAACTCGAAAGCGCTTTTGATATCACTGTCGTTGGTGTTCCCGGATGGATGATTGCCATTTGTATTGTGGAAGGAATTATCGTTCTTGTCGGTGCAATCGTTGGAGCCAAGGAAGAATTGAAAGGTTCCACGTTCTGCGAGGAGCACCAGTGTTGGTATGGCGCATGGGAGACGGCTACTTACCCACCCGAGATCAACACCAGCCTGGCAGCCGCAATTGAAGCGAATGATATCAGTTTGATCGAGACCTTTGAACCGGTTGCGGGAGATGCCTTCCCCAGATTATCCATACAGGCACGCAACTGCCCCAAGGGTGATGGCTGTGATTGGGAGGTCAAGGCAACCGTCTCGTGGCAAGAGCAGACGACAGATAAGAAAGGGCAGACCACCACAAACAATAAATCCGAAGTGTGGTTTGATGCCTTGATGCCGTCCGAGTTTAGCCGGCAATTGAAGGAAAAACTGGACATCAAGATTGCAGTACCGGAGAAGAAGAAGAAAAAGAATAAGTAAAAAAGACTGTAAACAATCACAGATTGGCAGCGGGAGGAGGATCGTCAAGGCGGGTACGAAGGATGCCCTTGACGAGAAACGCTGCCAATCTTTCAATTAATTTCCATACTTCTAAACAATAAATAAAGACTTACCAGATCCCTGGGATCAGTCGGTAACGGACTTTTTGGGCATATTCGCTGTATCCTGGCAACTTTTCCTGCAGGGTCTTATCTTCCATTGCGGTCCGAATGAAGAGGATGATAAATGATAAACTGACCGGGATAATGGTCCACAGGGAACCAAACAGGAAGGGTATGGCAATGTAGGTCAGGACTGCACCGCTGTACCCAGGATGGCGCATCCAGCGGTAGGGGCCTGAGGTGATCACCTGGTGCCCTCGGTCTCCCTGCATCCGGACCATACCGGAGAAGAAGCGGTTCTCGATCAGGGCGTAGGAACCCAATGTCATTCCCATCAGGAAGAGGAGAACCGCCAGGACCTTGATGACCGGCGAGAAAACGACCAGGCTGCCAAAACGTGCATCCAGTCCTGCTGTGAGGGGCATCAATCCGCCTGCTAAGCTCAAGATGGGTGCCAGGATCTCGTCAAACCGTTCGGTGTTTTCATGCTGCATGTATTTTCCACGTTCAGCCAGCAGGTCCGGGTTCCTGCGCCAGGCGAGATAGCGGCTGATGATGAATCCCAGGATGTTGCCCAGGGCATACACCCAGGCTTCCCACCACTCCCACCGCCAGGGGATCAAAATGGGGGTCATTGGGATCAGGATGATAAATACGATCAGCATGATTACAACACGGGGTGTCAGAACTTTTTGTTTTTCGGGCATAGTAATCCTCCTGAATTATGAAAGCCAGTTCACTTGAGACATTAAAATATTATACACCAATAAATAATAAATTTGGCTAGACTAAAATTAAAAGATATTTACTATGAAGTATTAAAATAGATGGTTTATAATTGAATTACAACAGGTTGTATGTAACAAATTAAAAAGTATTATGAAACACTCATGATATCTGACTGCTTGAAAGAATGGGGTTAATATGATTATTCATTCATTTCTAATTGAAAATTTTAAATGCTTCAATTCACCGATAGAACTTAAATTTGATGAAGGCATCAATATTTTAGTTGGAGAGAATAATTCAGGAAAGTCTACACTTTTAAATCTCCTTAGATTAATAAATATTTCATCCAATCCGCATGTTACACCTTTTAACAATATGAAAGGTAAACATGCTAAAGTGCTTTTTGAATACAGCATAAATAGTGATGAGTTCTGGAAATATTTTAACAAGAACGATAACAATACATTTCAACTAAAATCATATCGTTATGGTGAGGTTGACGGTAACAGATCTGTAGAGATTCGTAATGCTATTCTGGGTAAACGACCAATTTATTTTTGGGGAGAACTTAATGGAGCAGATTATTTTCTTTCGAAATTTGATGAATTTAATTCAATGGGATATGAAAAGAAACAACTGTCAATTAATTTACATTCAGTAAATCAAAATCCACCAATTAATAATGTTAATTGCACCTTGCGAAAAAAATTACATTCACTGCTAATTAAGAAAATCTTTGTGATACCTTCTGAGCGTATTAATTTTTCAGAGATAAATGTTGAAAACTCGACTTTATCATTACAACCGAATGGATCAAATTTACTTTCAGTGTTAAACACTTTAGCAAATGGAGATATTGGGGGATTTAGTAAAATAATTACTGAAGTCAAGAAAATATTTCCGGAAATTACTCATATCTCTATACCTATTACTAATAATAATTTTCGAATGAAAGTATGGTTGTCAAATCCTGGCGAAACAGAAAACCAAGTATCGTATTATATAAATGAGTGTGGATCAGGACTTCATCAATTAATTTTTCTGTTTACTGCTCTTAATGTATCAAAAGAACAGAGAATATTTTTAATTGATGAGCCACAAAAATACTTACATCCAAACAGTATAAAAAAGCTATTCAAAATACTAAAGGAAGATTATTCAGATCATCAATACATCGTTGCGACACATTCGCCATTTGTAATAAAGGCTTGTGAACCATGTCCTATCATTCTTCTAAGCCGTGATGATACATTACAGACTAGGGCAGAAATTATCGATGCTGATGATAGTAAAGGGATTCGGAAATGTATGAGTGAATTGGGAATTCAATTCTCTGATATTTTTGGAATAGACAAGGTAGTATGGGTTGAGGGCATATCAGATAAAGTTGTTTTTTCGAGACTAGCTAAAGAATTCAGTATTTTTAGTGAAGATGTCCAGTTTAAGTCATTTAGCAATACAGGTGATCTAGAACAACGAAATGACCGTTTCAGAGAAATAATTGTAAATTTATATTGCGATTGGTCAAATGTTGCTTTTAATCCAAAAATGATATTATTGTTTGATGGCGATAAAAAAGAAGTAATTACTCAAAAAATACAAAGAATAGATCCGGATAAAAAAAATAAAGTGGCACCGTTATTTTTAAAACGTTATATGCTTGAGAATTATTTCCTTAATGAAGATGCAATTAAGGCTTGTATTTTAGAATATCCGGATAAATTATCGATTTCTGAAGAGGAGTTAAGTAAAAGAATCTCAAAATACTTTGTGAACCACGAAGAATTTATTCAAGAAGAACAAAAGAAATATCGAGACAAGAATGGTATTGATGAGGAAGATTGGAATTACTACATACATGCAAAAAACTTTCTGAATAAGATTTTTGATGAATTAATTCAGCGAAAATATTCTGAAGTTAATGATGGTGAATTTATTTGTACGTGGTTAGTTGAAAACGAATGTGAGATTATTACTGAATTAGTTGAGGAATTAGAAGTGATTAGTTCTCAATGAAATTACTAAGACGAATGTGTTAAGCTATACTTTTTCGATATTATGTTATCTCTTATTACGAGTGGTACAGTTTTAAAAACAATATTCTTTTTTTTACTTACTTTATTGAATATTGCATTTTGGAGTAAAATATGCCCCTGGCAGTGACCATCATCATCATTGTCCTCGCCCTGGGATTGGCGTGGCTGATCTACAGCTTATTCTGGGGGACACCGCCATTTATCAACCTGGCTGTGGAACGCATGACCCTGCGCATGATCCGGGAGGACCCTGAACTACTCACCTATCTCGGGTTGCTGGATAACACCATCCTGGACTTTCACAGCGGGAGCCTGACAGATGCTTCACCCAGGCATATGGCTCGCCTGCGACTGTTGGATCGGGATGGGCTTGCTTTAGTCAGCCGTTATGATCCGGAAAAGTTGAAAGAACAGAAGCGCGTCACGTATCACCTTATGCGCTGGTATTACGAACAAAACCTGCGCGGTCATCGTTTTGATTACCATTGGTACGCTGACCCGGTTTTTATGGGACCGTATCCGGTCAATCATGTCTTCGGCGTGCAGGTCAATCTGATCAATTTTCTCAGCACCTATCACAAGATCAGGGGGCGCAGGAGCGTGCGCCGTTATCTTCAGCGGCTGCGGATGGTGGAAGACAAACTCGCCGGCTTGAGGGAGAGCCTGGCAGTCAGGGAAATGGACGGTGTCATCCCGCCGCGGTTCGTACTTGAAAAATCCATCCTGCAGGTTAACGACTTTCTCGAAGGGTCGATTGAAGAGAACCCGCTATACACCAGCTTCGTGGAACGCATAGCGGAGTCGGGACGTTTTGGTAAAGCTGCCCGGGAAAGGTTGGGAAACCGGGTCAGGCTGGCAATTAAGGACGTGGTAATCCCTTCTTATCAGGAGCTGCGTTCGGCTTTACAGCATCTGCTTGAAAAAGCAACCGACGAAGATGGTATCTGGAAGTTGCCCGACGGAGAAGCGTATTACGCCTTTCTCCTTCGCAATCATACGACCACAGACCTGACTGCGGCTGAGGTGCACCAGTTGGGGTTGGATGAAGTTGAAAAGATCACAGCGTTGATTATTGACATCCTCGAAGAACTAGATTTGCCTCCGGAGACCCCCGGGAAGGCGTTGAAGGGGCTGATGGAAGAACCGCAGTACCATTACAATGCGGACGAAGTGCGGAACTCGAAAATCATTGAGGATTACCAGGTTATCCTGGACGAGGTCAACCAGCGGCTGACAGAGGTTTTTTCATATGGCAGCCTGGCAGATATCCAGGTCAGACGCCTGCCGGAATATAAAGAACTGGATTCTCCGATTGCCTATGCCCAGGCACCTGCGATGAACGGCAGCCGACCCGGCACGATGTGGATCAACCTGCGCGCACCGGAAAACATCTACACCTGGGGGATGCGTACCCTGGCGTATCACGAAGGAATCCCAGGGCATGTCTACCAAATGGCGCAGGCACAGAAGATCAAAGGACTCCCGGCCTTCCGCAGGGCACATACCTTCAATGCGTATGTTGAAGGCTGGGCGCTGTATGCGGAACGCCTGGGATGGGAACTGGGGCTGGAGGACTCAATCAGCAACCTGGGACGTCTGCAGGCACTGCTCTGGCGGGCTGTCAGATTGGTGGTGGATACCGGCATTCATACCATGCGCTGGACACGTGAGGAAGCCATCAAGTATATGGTTGAAAAGACCGGTTTGCCGGAGCGAGATATGATCACAGAGGTGGAACGATATATCGTCATGCCCGGTCAGGCCTGCGCGTATTATATTGGGTATCTCAAGATGCTCTCACTCCGGCAGAAAGCCGAAGCGACGCTTGGAGAGGACTTCGACCTGAAGGCGTTCCATGATGTAGTGATCAACAACGGCAGTTTACCACTATCGATGCTGGAGTCAGTTGTGAATGACTATATTGATCGAACTGCGGGATTAACAGCAGCGTGATTCTTATTCAGGTGCGATCAGCTTTTTTCCCAGATCTAGAAGATCACAAGCGCAACTAACGCACCGGTGACCAGAAACCCCAGGCAGGGAATGGCAGCGATCCCGACATAGGTCAAGATTTCCAACGTATTCGTATCGACTACAGGATTATTCCTCGATCAGAAAAACTCAGGATCAAGATCGGAAATTTAACAATCGGGTCGTGATGTGCGTGGTTCAATCAATCCCGGTGGCTTTGCGGACTGCTACAAGGTAGGGCTTGCCGATCTGACGGGCTTTCTCTGCACCTTCCTGCAGGACCCTGTCGATATACGCCTTATCGGCCATTAAGTCAGCAAAGTGCGAACGGCTTTCAGCGAAATAAGTCAGGATTAGATCAGCCAGTTCTTTCTTGAGCGCACCGTATGCTGCGCCGCCGTTGATATACAGATCACGGATCTCCTGAAGGCGTTCAGAGCCGGCAAAGAATCCCAGCAGGGTGAAAAGGGTGTCATTTTCGGGATCTTTGGGATCTTCCGGGCGTTTGCTGTCTGTCACGATCTGCATAATGCGTTTGCGAAGTTGTTTTTCGGGCGCGAAGAGGGGGATGGTGTTGTTGTAGCTTTTGCTCATCTTCTGCCCGTCTATCCCGGGTACTTTCATCACGGATTCCTGGATCAGACCTTCGGGCACTTTGATGATATTCCCATAGGTGCGGTTGAACGCCTCAGCAATATCGCGTGTGATCTCGATGTGCTGCTTCTGATCCAGTCCAACCGGGACGACATCCGAACCGTAAAGCAGGATATCTGCTGCCATCAGAACGGGGTAATTATACAAACCCGCATTGATGCCTTCGTCCGGGTCATGCTTGACAGCCAGGTTTTCATCCACCGCTGCCTTGTAGGCATGGGCGCGGTTGAGCAGCCCCTTGGAGGTGAAGCAGGAGAGGATCCAGGTAAATTCCGGGATCTCGGGGATGTCCGATTGGCGGAAGAAGATCGCGTCCTCGGGATCAAGCCCCAGCGCCAGCCAACTCGCCGCAACCTCATAGACGAGTTCCCTGAGGGCGTCCGGGTCGTGCATGGTTGTCAGCGCGTGGTAATCGGCCACGAAATACACCCCCTGGTACTTTTTCATCAGGTCCAGCGCCGGGCGGTACATGCCCAGGTAGTTGCCGATGTGGGGGTTGCCGGTGGGTTTGATGCCAGTTAGTGCGATCGGTCTCATACGTATTCCTTCCAACAAATATTCTTAGATGGTTAATTATATATGATTTTTTTCGTGACGATGTAGGTGTGATTTAACACCTCATACGGCGCTTCGCCTCACTCCTTGCGGAGAAGATTTCTGCGAGTAAGACAGAAGAGGTGGATTGTACAACTCATTACCCCATCCCACCCGCTGCGCGGGTTCCCTTCCCCTCACGAGGGGAAGGGATACCAGGGATAGGGTTAAAATATTCTTTATGAACATAAACCCGAAAATTTCAAGATTTATCCTGTTTGAGATGCGGACGAATGAGATGGAATGTAGAAAATTTTTAT
>Ga0272443_10002917_pt1 | contig 20971 bp, 27 predicted proteins | sample SSMAcet12_FD_193581 | JGI IMG/M metagenome (GOLD analysis project Ga0272443, IMG submission 193581) | Marine sediment archaeal communities from Little Sippewissett salt marsh, Falmouth, MA, United States - SSM-Acet-12 | ecosystem: Environmental > Aquatic > Marine > Wetlands > Sediment ... | reverse complement strand
CGGCCGACGATTCACCGTAGACGTTAGACAGGTCCTTGGCGCCGACCTTGGCAGTCTCCAGCACTTCCGTGTTGTCGCCGGCGACTTTTTTCAGCTCCGTAAAGGCGGATTGCAACTTGGACGATTCATTGTAGGCAATGGCGATACCCGCGCCGGCCAGGGTAGCCAGGGCGGCATCCAGTTTCAGAATGCCGGAGGTGACCGAAGCAAACGGGCTGGCTATCGCAGAAACCGAATAGTTGAGCCTGTCCATGTCCCGGCCGACCGAGGTGACGACGTCGCCCACGCGGTTGGTTCCCTGGAATAAAATTTCAACGGTTCGTTTCAGGTCGGCCATGGCTATTTATCGATAAATTGTTTCCGGAAATGATAAAACCGTGCCCATAGCACGCGCTCAACGTCGGTAAGGTAGGGTTGTGGAAACAGATCCGGGATGATCTCGAACAGGAAACGTTGACCGCCGCTGCCGTCGATGCCCCTGGAGCCTAAAATCAAGGCGTCCCGGACTCTTTTGTCGTTCCAGAGGCGTTCGATTCCCCCAACGGTATGTTCCCCATGCCGGAAAGGTTGAGAATTCTGTTGTAAAGCAATCGTGCAACGACGGTGCAGTTGTCGAACAGCTTGACCGAGTCCTCCTGGGTTAATTGAACCTCGGCTTCGCCGATCTTCGTCACTCCGAATTGAACGACGGCCACCTCGTAAACCTTCTGGTCCGGGACATCCTCGGAAAGGCCCATGGTTTTTAAAATGACCTGGATGTTTTCAGCCGTGAAAGCGCTCATCAAGGCTTCGATGGTCGCCGGCAGGTCCTTGTTGACCCGGACCCGGTTTTCCGCCTTGTAGACATCCTCTCCCATTAGCGCCCGGATCTCGAATTCCTGGGGCTCTTCGTTTTTGAAAAAAGGCGCAAGCGACGGATACTTGGCGATTGGCGTTTTCACCGTCGCTTTGCGCGGCTCGTAGTCGGCCGTCCGGAATTCTTGCAGGCCCATTATGAATCAAACCCCGCTGAAGGCTGTTCTGCGTAGACGGTGATTGTTGCGCTGTTCTGGTTGCCTGCCGGAAAATCCCGGTCGACGCCCAGAACGCCCTGGGTGAGAATGTACGGGGAGCGGTTCGCATCGCTGAAGAACTTCGCCGTCACCTTTTCCCCGGCCAGCTTGAAAATCGGGTCGGTAATGCCGTCCTTGGCGATGTACTTGAACGAACTGTCGCCGACGCTGTCGGCGGATACCGAACCGATGGCACCGGATCCGCCCGCGCCCTGGTAATAGGACTCGGAAGATTTGGAGATCCCCAGTTCCGCCGCCTTGAATTCCGATGTCCGGGAAAGGGTGGTGAAAAGGGGCGTGTAAAACCGGATGTAAACTCGTTTGGGAATACTTCCGGTATGGTTCAGCGGCAAGGGGGTATTGAACTTGACATGGGCGTGTTTCTCGGCCGCCGTCGTGGCCTTGTTGCCGTCGCCGATGGGATAGATCTCCGCCGCCGGCGAATCGTAATACTCCGCATGGTCGCCCGGGTTCTGGTAAATCTCACTGGCGGTGATGACCGCCGGTGTCTGGGAACTCATGCGGACCTGGCCGAGTTCGACCGCATCCTCGGGGATCAGCGGAGGCCCGCCGTTGGCGCCGCGGGTTTCGGAAAACTCGGTTCCCTCCGCTCCCTGGGCCTCGCCGAGATTTCCCTCATCGGTCATGATGATCGAGGAGATCTTGAAATCCTCCGTGGTGGGACGGGTCACCGTCTGGCTGCCTGCCGCAACGGAATGCTCGACCCCCTTGCTCCAGGCCTTGAACGCCGCCACGGTGACCGTGTCGTTGCTCGCATGGGGAGAGAGCAACAGGGTACCTTCGGTGATCCCGTTGGGTCGCAGTTCCGGTTCCCGCCCGGATTTGCCGCTGAAGATCTGTCCTCCGGGAACGGTGAAAATCTGATGGTCCCCGGAGTCGGTCATCAACGCGAAATCGATCATGGAGGCGGCCAATTCCAGAAGAACCTTTGCCTTTTGTGATGTGGACATGATTTTTTCTCCTATGCTGTAAGGGTGTATGGATCTCCGAGGTCCGTTTCGTAGACCACGTTGAAGCTCGCCAGCGTCATCAGGACCTTTTGCGCGATCCCGTCCGGATAGCTCGGGCCGCCGCCGGTATAGAAGGCATCGCGGACATGGGTCGGCACCGATGCCATGAACGCCCTGACCAGCTCTCCCAGGATGGCCTCGCCGGTCTCGGACATCTCCTCCTGGCCGGCCATGATCGAGCACCAGACGTCGATGGACATCGTATTGGCCGAAACGCCGTACTCTTCCCGCTCCGCATCCTCGATGCCCGGCATGATGGAGATCACCGGCAACGGATAGACGCTCGCATCGAAAACGAGGAACCCGCGAACGACGGTGGGGGAGGGTGCGATCGCTTCATAGGAACCGAAATTCTCCAGCCCGGTCCGGATTGCCTTGATGGTGGTTTCCCGGATGGTGTCGGCCATTATGCAATGCCTTTCAGAACGACTTCGACCTCATGATCGAAATTCTTCCTGAACCGCGTATCGGCCTGTTTTTCGATCTTCGGCCAGTTCTCGTCGGTGTTGTAGATGACTTCCGGATGCGAGGCATAAATGGGAGAAATCGGATACCGGCTGACCCGTTTGCCCTGGACCGTTTCCCGGATGAAAACGATTTTTTTGCCGGAATGCCGCCCGGGGGCGATGAAGGCATGGGGGATCAATTTCCTCCCGGTGGCTTTTTTCACGTTGACCGTGACGCCCCGGCCGGTCTGCCGGGTCTGGGCGATGTCCGTCAAATGAACCCCGGGACCGACCGAACGAACGCTTGAATTGAGATGTTTATATGAAGGGCACTTGTAAACCGTGATCCGTTCGCGCAATACCTTGGCCTTGTAGTTGTAGCGTTCCCGCACGAATGCAACCAGGTCGGTTTTGCTGCCGCTGGCCGTCTTGTCCAGGGTCCGCTTGAACGCCTTCGGGAACCCGCTCTTGATTCCCGACAGCATCCGCTCGGCCCGGTTCAGATCGCTTTTTGAAATCTTGACGTCCATCATGTCCCCTCGATCACCGAAGCAGTGCCCTCGAATTCCGTCCACGAATCCGGATAGGGGCTCATCGAATGAACGGTGTAGACCGTTTCGCCGATGGTGAAGGTCTCGCCATTGACGACACGCCGGTCGAGATCCGCCCGCATGTATTGAATCTCGATTTGTGAAACTGCCGCCTGTACGATGCCGCTGAGCGGTTCATGGGCAACCCCTTCCTCCTTGATCACCCGCAGCGGGATATCTTCACCGGATTTCGGACTGAAGACGGCATCGACGCCCATACGCGCGTAAATCCTTTGCAAAGCCTTGTTGGCAGCAGAACCGAAAGACATTGATCAAACCTCGAACGTTCGATGAATCAGGGCCCGCCGGTCCCGCCGGTCCTGGACGGCTGCGGCCAGCTCGGGTTTGTTCATGGCGTGTTCGCCAGTGATTTCCGGATAGGTGCGGGCCTCGGCCAGCAGCTCCTCCTTGAGCATTTCGTTTACCGGCTTCAATTCGGCCGGAGGAAGTTCCGGAACGGGATCCGGATCCGGTTGATCGTCAAAGTCGAGAAGCTGCCGGCAAAGATCCGGGTAGGCCTTCCGGAGTTCGTCCACGGTGGCAATGGCCGGTCGACGATCCTGGCCCGGATGCAGGTCCAGATCCGACTCCATTGCGGTTTCCGGAAGCTGCCGTCCCTCAAGATCCTTGCAGGCCAGCACCAGCTGGTAACGGCCGCGATTGCGGAAGGTTCGCCAGCGCAGGCCGGTGCCCAGCTCGCGTACATCGGCCATCTTGGCATCGGTGAAGGCCTTGAAACCGCCTGCCTGGAGTACGGAAATGGCGGTCTGTTCGTCCGAACTCAACAATTTATCGAAATCCATGACTCACCCTTCAGAGCAGGCGCGGTGGACCGCGCCGCCCGGTTACGTGGTTTTGATATTGCCCATCAGGTAGGAAACGGTGGCGGCGATATCGGATTGCACGTTACCGTCTTCGTCCTGAGACCTGAGCAGGCGCTCGTCGCTGTCATGGCGGACTCGGATCACATCGCTGCGGCTTCCTTCCCCGCGGTAACTTTCCACCACAGGCTCGCCGCTGCCGGGAGATTCATCGGTCCAGATCATGGTGCGGCCGATGCAGGGCTCGGAGACGTCCGGAGAGTCGGAGCAGACGGTCACCATGGCATAGTCATTGGACCACAGGTCGGCGATCTCGGCATCCTGCCCCTTGTCGGCGCTGTCGTAGATGGCGCCGCCCACCAGCACCTGCGGAACGTTCAGAACAGCGGCCAGCTGCTGGGTGGTCATGCTGTTGATGTCGATGCCTGGGAAGGTGTACAGCAGGCGGTCGACGATCTGATCGCAGTTCTTGACCTTCATAAAAGTATAAAACCCGATGATCAGGGTGTTGCCCGGCATGCCGCATTGGGTACGCAAGGACAGACTGGCGTCATTTACGTCGTCAATGGGCGTGGCAGTAACCGGATTGTCCCAGGGGTTGGACACGTTATGAGCAGTGAAATTGGCTTCGTTGAACACCTTGGCGGCAATACGCTTCTCAGCGGAAAGATCGATGATCTTGGTGGCCCGCCTGGTGGCAATCATTTCCGCATTCAGCAGGGTCGCGTAGATTTTGCGTTCTCGGTCGTCGATCTTTTCCTCCCAGCCGTTCTCACGGGTGGCGTATATGCCCATCTCGAATTCCCAGTCGCTGGAAGGGTACTTGCCGCGCATGGCCCGGCGGGTGTCTTGGATTTTGAGCATGACTTCCTTCGGAATCACCACATACTCGCCGCTTTGCTCTCTCATCGGAAAGTAGGGCATCACCCTGGAACCGATGGCCGCAGTGATCGCCGTCTCCCGAAACTCGCTGACCACCACAGACAGATCAGGACGACTGACCGCCGTGCTTTGCGTAGGTTGAGGCATGATTTTTCTCCTGTGCTAAAAGTTGTCTGAAAATGAGAAGTTCGATCCGTGAGAAATCCGATCGATCAGGTGACGGTTTCTGTCTCGGTATAGCCGTAGGGCAAAACCTCGATGATGCTGCCGTCTCCGCTGGCTGGCGCCATGGCCATACCGATCTTGCGATAGGTTCCCGCACCAGCGGGCAGCGCCTGAATCTTGCCGTCCGCGGCGGCAAAGACATCTTCCCCCTGGCCGATGGCTCCCGCGGCAGTGATCTCCACGGTACCTTCCTTGTTCATGGGGTTGATGGAAATATCCTCTCCGTTTTTGACGTTCAGTTTGGAGACCCCGATGGGATTGTCGGTGGCGGTGGCGGTGTTGTAGACCGCCTGGCTTCCGGACATCTTGATCAGCCGATGATTGGCCAGGTCGGCGCCGGCCTCTATGCTGAAATCTCTTCTCTCGACCATGATTGTTTCTCCTCGGTTGAAAGGTTAAAACGCGATTGCCGTATGAAATCCGGTTATGCGTTGACCAGCTCCGGCGTGCGGTTGGCTTTCTTCAAGTACGCCTGGTGCAGTTGCGGATTGTCCCTGGCCACCAGCTGCATGGCCTGGGTTTTGGAGATCTTTTTCCGCTCCGCCGTTTCCTCGACCAGGGCCATGAAGTCCTTGTCATCACCACCGCTGCCAGCGCCGGGATTGTCCGCACCGGCATCCTGGATCGCCTTCAGGGTTTCTGCCTTGGCCGCCTCGAGGGCCTTTTCCTCCTCGCTTTTCACCGGCTCCGGACGGATAGCCTGGTACTGCTCGGCGGTAACGCCGGTATTGATGACGGCTTCGAACTTGCCGGCGGATTCCTCCCCGAAATGAATCTTGGCGATGGCGAGAATGCGATCGCGTTCGCCGGTTGCGGCCTGTTCGCCGATGGCGGCGGTATCGACGCCGTTTTCTCCCTGCTTGCGGATTTCAGCGCACAGATCGGGAAAAAGCACCGCCAGCTCATCGGCAGTCTTGGGAGTGATCTTGTCCTGCTGTCCGTTCTTCATGGAAAACTCCTTTCCAGGAGCAAACGCTCCTGATGTTTGTGAAAAATAAAAAGATGGCCCGCTCGCCTCGGGAACCAGTTCCACAGCGGCGGCAAGGGCATCGTTGAATGTTCCGGTATCGTCGGCCAGGCCGGCGTCCACGGCCTGCTGGCCAATGAAAACCCGCCCGTCGGCCATGTCGGACCGGACGGTACCGACATCGACGCCCCGGTTCCTGGCAACGGATTCAATGAAAAGATCGTAGATCTGGTCCAGCTCCGCCTGGATGATGGCCATGTCCCCGTCGCTCAGCGGTTCGGCGTTGTTCCCCACCGCCTTGTATTTACCGGCCGCAATGACGGTGACTTTGACGCCGAGATCCGCATCGTATTTGGACCAGTCGTTGTGCATGTAGAGGACGCCGATGCTGCCTACCTGGGCGGTCCGTTCGACAATGACCCGGTCCGCGGCACTGCCGATCCAGTAAGCCGCCGACGCCATGGTTCCGTTGGCGAATGCCACCACCGGCTTTTGCTCGCGGGCGGAATAGACGAGATCCGAAAAGGCATCGGTACCGCTCACCTGGCCGCCGGGAGAATCGATATCCAGCAGGATCGCCTCGACGTCGTTGTCGTCCAGAGCTGCGGAAACCACCCGGTTCAGGACGGACAGGGGCGTTCCACCGTAAAGGTACGACCAGATCGACCCGCGTTTGAAGATGGTCCCGTTGACCGGAATGATGGCCACGCCGTCGCGCAGCATGAAATCCAGTTCCTCTTCCGGATGCTCCTTGAACTGGACGGACAGGGCGGCAAGGGATTCCGGGCTCGGTATCCGCCGGAGCATGGCTTCCATGGCCCCCGCGCGAATCCCCCAGACGGACCCTTTCGCAAAATCGGTGATTTCCATGAATCAGGCCTCCTCGGATTTTTGATCGTTGGTTTGCTCTTCAATAAGGCCTGCGGCCTTCCTGGCTGCTTTCTCTTCTTTCAACTGGCGAACCGTGGTCGGGAAATCGCCGTCGCCGTTTTCGGCGATGATTCTCGCGTCGGTCTTGACCCCCATGGCCTTCAGGATCTTGTTGGTGGTGGCTGCCTTGACCGGTTCGATGTCCCCCTTCGGGGCCCCGCGCCATTCGCAGCGCGTGAGTTCGTGCATCTTCACGTAAAAGAACGATGCCCGCAGCTCGTTGCGCAGGTAGGCTTCCTCCTGGAGCATGGTATCGATGGGCTGGCAGAAATCCCGGCCGTGCCAGATCCGCTCCATGGAGAACACCCGCCAGGCCTCGAGCATGGCCGAACGGAAACCGGCGTGGTTGACGCCCTCGGCATCCTTGAACAGGACGGGGTAGGGGATGTTGTTGCAGGCCATGGAGATCGATTTCTTGACGGTTTTGGTGAATGGCTCGAAGGTGATACCCGGCCGGCTGGCGGAAAGCAGGTGGGGTTTTTCTCCGGCGTTGCCGTAGAGGATCGCGCCGGGATAGGTTTCCTGGTAGCGGGCGAGCTTCTTCTTGCCATCCTCACCCGGAACGGTTGTCGTCGTCGTAGCGAACCTGCTGGCCAGGTTGAACGGATCGTCGCCTCCGCTGACCTCGATAAAATAGGTCAACGCCGCGGTCACCACATTTGAAACCAGTTCGGCGTTGAGAAGATCGTTGAAGTCCCGCAGGTACTTGATGGCCGGAGCGATCAGGGGCATGCCGCGGACCTGCTCAGGGTCCTTGCAGACGAACCCGTGCAGGACGTTAAACCGGTGGCCTTTCCGGACCGGCTGCCGCAGGAAATTGGCCGACACGTCGGGAAGCGAGGCCCGGCCCATGGTACCGCTTTTTTTGATCCAGATGTATTTGGCCTCGCCGTAGGGCCCGAGTTCGATCCCGTCCCGGATGTTTTCGCTGGAGGCTTTGTCTACCGGTGTTTTGACCCGCATGGGATTGATGACCTGGCAGGCCAGGGAATAGGGCCTGATCGGATCGTCCAGCATGGGCAACAGTACGAAATATTCGCCGTACCGGAGCATGGAAACCTTGGTGAGGTACTGGATGTGCCCGAAGTGCATCCGCCCGCCGGCGTCGGCGAACGGGGCCCAGCGGTTGAAAACGGAGATCATGGTGGCTTCGAGAAGGTCGGCCAGGCCTTGCTCGATCCCCATGGCTGCCGCATCGACCATGGGGATGGGATTGAGGCCGGCGCCGATCACCGTTGCGGCAAAAGTGTCGATGATGCCGGCGGCATGGGGATCGTTGTTGGACAGGTCCACCGAACGCTTGACGATATCGATGCGCTCCCGGGACTCGATTTGCTTGGAAAAGACTTCCTGGGGGTTCCAGTTCTTCAGGGATCCGGATCGCCTGGCGGCTTCCCGGCGGAGCGAATAGGTGACCGTCGGTGCCAGGGTTCTGCCGTCCGGTCCGTAAAGCAGCGGTTTGCCGGTCATGGCCGCCATGGCGGTCAGGGCATTTTCGAAAACGGATAGTTGTTGTGCCGTCTGCATCAATCCCGCCTCGGTATTCCGTAGTTGATCGACAATCCGCCGCCGTTTTCGCGCGAAACGGCGTTGCGCAATTCTTTCCTCATTTTGTAAAGGGCAGATAGGTCCGGGTTGATGAGGCGCTTGCCGCTAACGGTCACCTCCTGTCCCGACATAACGGCGACGATACATTCGTCCACGTAATCAAGCAGTTCGCTATTGGAGACAGACATAAAAAACCCCATGATATGGGTGTTGCCGGTTATGCGGTTTCCATATCATGGGGTTTGAGGGAAAAATTAAATCGTGACGAATTTGGGTCGAATCGTGGCGAATCGGGGCGAATCAGGACTTGACAGGTTTTTTTAGACGTCTTTTTTCATATTAATTTATGTAAAATAATATTGATAATAGTAAGCTATTGTATTAGGATTAAATCATGAACTTTGAATGGAGCGGAAACAAAAACCGGATCAATATCGAAAAGCACGGGATTTCCTTTTACGATGCCCAATATGCCTTTTCGGATCCGAAACGAATCATTTTGGAGGATGTCAAACACAGTACCGACGAACAGCGGTTTTTTTGCATCGGCAGGGTAAATCAAGGGATCGCAACGGTCCGTTTTACTCTCCGTGAAGGAAAAATCCGCATTTTCGGTGCAGGCTACTGGAGAAAAGGAAAAAAGCTGTATGAAGAAAAAAATCAAATACACCGATGAACCCGACGATGTCGATCTGGACAATGCCAAGATAATCAAGGATTTTTTACCGCCTCCGGACCAACTGGTGTTCAAGGAAAAGAACGTTAAAATCACTTTGTCGGTTTCCGAAAGCAGTGTTGATTTTTTTAAACGGGAAGCGGAAAAGAATGGGGTGAAATATCAACAGATGATCCGCAGTCTGCTCGATAAGTATGTGTCCGCACATTCCGCTTAAAAGACGCCGAGGAGGAAACGCGCCGCTCAGGTCCGGTCATCTTCGGCATCGATGGCGGATCGTGGCAGGTATTTTTTTCGCTGTTGCAACAACCATATATCCAGGTCGACATTGAGAGCCCTCCATGGGCCACAACCATTGCGCTTCCACGCAGGCAGCCCTTCTTCAAGAACCAGCTGGGTGATGCTGTTCTTGCTTTCGCCGATATACTTTCCGATTTCTTCGGCGTTTTTAAAGCAAACCACGCGGAGATCCCGGGTCATCGGTTCAGCCAACTCGGGCGGTGATATTCGACGCGGCGGGACCGGTTGTGCCCTTCGGGTTCCTGCTTGACCGTTTCCACTGTTTCGACGGGTTCCTCCGGCCAGAAAGCCACCCCCAGCACTTCATGAGCCAGCAGCAGCAAAACCGAGCAATCCCAGGCGTGGTTCGGTTTTTCCTGGGGGTTTTCCCAGACGCCTTTTTCGTTTAAACCTTCAACCGTCATTTGCCGGGCCCAGTCCCTGGTGACATCTTTATGATAATGCCAGCACCCGGGATCGCCAGGAACGATCTCCAGAATCCCGGCCAGCTGGTTTTTGAAATAGTTGGTATCGAATCGAACCAGCGATAATCCTCCAGGGATCGGTTTTTTCGTTCCCGGGTAATATTGGATATTAGAAAAGGCAAAAGGGCTGGCCATGGTCTGCTTGCCCATGGTGGGCAAAATCAGGCCTCGGTGCATGCGGCAAAAGTCGTACACCTCGCTGGTGCGATGCCCCATGGCGTCCTGCAGGGTCAAACGGACCGGATAAACATTGCCGTCGATGTCCATGTACTGATCGAGCCACAGCACCTGCGCCAGGGCCTTTAAGGTGGGCACCTTGCCTTCCCGGATGCACCAGGACTGTCTTTCGAGTCCGTAGCCGAAAGCCCGGATTTCGTAATAGAAACCGTCATCCTGGGTGTCCACGCCGGCGAGCAGGCAGGCCACGATCCCGCTGCCGGGCACCATCCCCCGCGGCCGGTCATCGGCAAGGGCCAGGATATTGTCCTCGCTGCGCTCCACCGAAACCGCATACCAGGGCTCGGCCGCATGGCCGTTGCGGAAATCCTTCACTTTGTTTTTGTTGAGCAGGCCTTCCAGGAAGGCGTGCGCAACCTCCCAAAGCTTGACGAACGGACTCAGCCACGACGGAATATGAAATCCGATGGTCACCGGCCGGGAAGAGGCGAGGGCGGTATCCAGTGTTTCCCCGTTTTTCCGTTCCCGCCATTCTCCGGCCCGCACGGCCAAATCCCGGTCCGCATCATTCCATTTCGCTGAACAGTAAACACATTCGTACCAGGCGGACTGCTCGGTCTTCATGCGCAGGGGATCCCGCAAATCTTCGGGCCATTTGATGCTCTCGAAGACCATTTTCTGGATTCCGTCGCATTGGGGGCAGCGGACCCAGTAGTCGAATACGATCTGGCACTCTTCGGTCAGTGCCTTCCAGATCGGTCCGGTCTCGATGCTCGGCGAGCTGGTCCGCCAGATTTTGCGCATATGGGCAAAAGTCCTGGTCCGTTTTTTGGCCAGGTCCGTGGGACTGGCCTCCTTCTTGGAAGCCGTCTCCGGGTATTTGTCCTCCTCATCCAACACTACATAGGGTAGCGGCTTATTGGCCAGGCGTGCCGCGCTGTTGGCCCATGCCATGTAAATGATGGCGTTCTGCAACCTGATCTTGTGGGAGGCCATGTCGTCTGTGTAGCCAGTGAGGTAGGACCTGAGCCGGGGACTGTCCTCGAACATGGGGCGGATCCGGTCGGCGCTGTTATCCCTGGCCGTGTTTTCGTCCGGCATGACGATCAGGGCGTTGCCTGGTTTCCGGTCGACCGCGTATCCAATGCAGGTGTAATTGATATCCGTCTTGCCGGTCTGGGGCGCCGCGCATACGACAATCTCCTGGACCGAATGAAAGAAACTGGCATCAAGGATGCCGGCGGCATAGGGCACGGTGGAATTCCTCCAGCGTCCGGGCACCGCAGCGTCACCGGGAAGATGCCGGTGCCGTTCGGCCCATACCGATGGCCGGATCTTCTTTTTTTTCTTCAGTACGCGCTTTTCGGCCTGGGAAAAGCGAAAAGGAAAAACACTATCGCCCAGCCGCTCAAGCTGTTGATCGGTAAGCCATCTGGTTTGAATTTCAATTGGTTGTTTCATCAATTTCTTCAAACAAAAAGAAGTTTGTTGATTAATCGTCTTGTCTTTTTTTTGAGACATATGCTAAAATAAAATAATTAAAAGTGCTTTTTACAGAGTTCGTAAATGTCGATAATGCAATCTCCCACCTTCTTGCTTTTCTTTCCGAAGATTTTCCAACCAACCGTTAAAGGGATTTAATATGGCGATCCGGTATAAAATCTTTGATGACAAAAAATTTGTTTATGTAACTGCTGATAAGGTTCCGGAATTCAGTGAACAATTGGAACACTTAGAGACTTTAGCCAACGATCCGAAATATATTGCCCCAATGAAAAAACTGGTGGATTTCTCCAAAATCGGACAGATAGGCTTAACCAATGAAGAAATCGATGAATATATGGGAAAAAAAGCCCAATACAAAGATAAATTCAAAGGCGAACGAACCGCAGTTGTCGTGAACAATGATCTTGATTTCGGCATATCAAGAATATTCTATGTGAAAATGGATAACCAAAAATTCGAAATGAACGTTTTCAGGACCGTTGACGAAGCATTACAATGGCTCGATATTAAACTGGACAAAACCGAGATGCATTTTTGATGTCATCAAAATTCTTAATTTTCTGAGAATAGGGCTCCCAATCCGTTGCAATGAAGTCGATATAATCGACCCGTGCCGCTTTCATGAAAACCCCGTTTGCATCCTTGTAGTATTTCCGGTTAGGATAGGCAGTACGGGCAACATACCCACCGGGCTCGCACGCCCGCATCGCTTCCATCATTTTCTCCTTTTTACGACTACGTTGATCTCATCCATTCTGCCGAACTGGTCCAGCAGGTCGTCGATGCCCTGATAAACCAGATCGCACAACGCCTGCGGTTTATCGCGGGATTTGTCGATCCGGGCGATCCAGTCGGGTCCATCGGTTCGCACCAGGTGTTTCAGGCCGGCTTCCAGGGCAGCGATCTTCAGGGCGGTCTGCAGGTAAACTTCCTCTTTTTTCAGGTACAGGCCGCGCTCCTTTGCGTTGTCGAACTCCTTGCGATCGGCATCCTCCTTGGCCTTGCGGGTTTCGTGGCGCAGCTTCTGGATGTTGAGATCCTCTGCTTCGTCGGACCGCTTCACGCTGGACTTCATCAACTGGGCCCGGGCCACATAGGCCATCACTTCGGTCATGGTGACCGCCTTCATATCCGCAAATGAGAGCAGGCCTTTCCGGCGGTCCTGGTAGACCTTGGATTTTTTGACCGGTTCGTCCCGGCCGGGAGCGCAATACCCTTCGGTCCGCAACCACTTGGCCACATCGGCCATGGTGCCGACGATTTCGTTGCTGCCCGGACCTGGCAGGCCGGCGCCGGACTGCTCCTCGATTTCCTCTACAGACTCGGCCAGGGCCTTCTCGGCCGCCTGCCAGTCTTTAAGCCTGGCTGCCGTGCTCTTCTCGTTGTAAGCCTTGAGCGTGGTCACCATGGCGTTGTACAGGGTCGTCAGCCGGGCCCGGTCGGAGTCGCCTAAAGTTTCCAGCAATTTGTCGAGACGCTTACGGTCAATGATCATGGTCGATCCTTATGCAATCTTCCGGATCTTGGGCATATCGAGGGGCTCCAGGCCCTGGCCCCAGTCCTCGGTGACCTCGAAGCCCACGCTGACCTTGTATTCCGTTGGCTCGAGTTCATGGTATGAGTAGGGAACACCCATCTTCCTGGCCAGCTTCAGCTCGTTGGACGTGCCCTTGCTCTTGCCGTCATGAATGAAGATGGCCCGGTCCCCGTCCCGGAGCACATCGATGGACCGGTGTTCGAAGGCGCCGCGCAGATATTTGAAATTGAGAAAGTGCAGTTTTAACGGGATAGCCTTTCCCCGGCACAGATCCCGGGCAACCTTGCAGACGCCCTCGGGCTCGCCATGGGTGACGATCTCGGTAATGCCGTGGGTTTCGATCTCCTCCAGAAGCAGGATTTTGACCCGCTCGTCGAAAAGCGTCCGACTGCCATGCACGGAGAGTTTCATGGAATTTATCCCTATTGTTCAGTTATGAAGTTGCTTCCGTCCACCACCCGGGCCGGATGGTTGGAGACGTAATCGAAAACCGCCGGATCCATGAACACCGCCAGGTTGATTCTCCGGGACAGCTCCCGGTTGGTCGACGCCCAGGACGGATCCTCCTGCAACCGGATACCTCTGCCGTCCTTGACGATAGAGACCGGATACTGCCGGAACCACTCGGCCACTTGGCGGATGTTGCCGGCGACCTCCGATACTCCGGTATCTTCAACCTCCCGATTTTCCTCTTCCCCCGGAGCGCCGTCCAAAGGAGTCAACCCGGCCATGCGGAACACCGGAGGCAGTCCGGCCAGTATCCAGGCCCGCAGATCGATTCCCTTTTCGAACGCCTCCCCCGGGTCCTTGCCCTCGGGTACCGGCCAGCGCTTGACCCCGGTAAACGTATCCCGCCACCAGGTAAAAGCCTTCCTGCCGGCATCGTCGAAATCAAGGGCGACGAGGATGCACAGCGCCTGCTGCAGCATCCCCGTGGCCGTCTCGTCCGGCTTGGTCGAACTGGATCCGACGGCAACGGCGCCACAGATGTCGCCGGCGGAAGCGGCGCAGGCCAAGGCATCCAACTCGGCCTCGATCACCACGAAGGCCCGGGTTTCATTGCCAAGCACCATGGTGGTAGCCGACGATCCGGGCAGCATGAAATACGGCAGGCTGAACTCCGGAGTGAGATCCCGCTTCTCTCTTCGGATCCGGATGCGGTGGGCAACACCGTCGACCAACATTGGGATCACGATGCCGCGCGGGATCCACAAGGGCCGCGGCCGGCCGTTTTTCTCTTCGGCGGGCAAACCCCAGGCACTGCGGGCCCGGTACATGGCCTGCCGGCCGTTCTCCCCCGGATTGTAGCCCAGGCGATATTGTTTTATCGCCGACTCCGGTACACCACGGCCGGCCAAATATCGAAGCTGCTCCGGATCCCCAAGAAGCTGCCCGTGGGCCCGGTCCACGAAGGCATCGGCCTTCTCCCGCCATTTTTCCTCCGGAGGCATGTACCTGACTGGAACGAACGCGGGCTTTTGCCGCGGCCTGGGAGTCCTGGGCGCCAGGGGCAGGTCCTCCAGATCCCTTCCCACGGCCACGGCCGCCTCTCGGAAGGTTTTGTTACAGAACTCCATCAGGTATTCGATGGCGTCCCCGCCCTTGTCGCAGCCGCGGCACCACCAGGTGCCGGCCTCGCCCTGGTCCGGCCAGGCATGGAAGCGGTCCTTCCCGCCGCAGGCAGGGCAGGGGCAGTGATACTCACCGCCATTGGTGCCCGATACCCGTCGGGGATCCAGGCCACGTGCACTCAGGTCATCGAGGATCAAATCCATCCGGCATCCTTTGCGTTGTGGACGAAGCGGACTTTTTACTACCACTTTATTTTTGTCCGTCCAGAGCGATAATCAGCTGTTTTAAAAGTCTTTATTTTTACCGTTGGACGAATGGACCTTTATTACAGATAAAAATAAAAAGTTTTTTTAGAAAAAATATTCTAGAAATAGAGCCAGATTATGGTCCAACCCGGGAAAACACTCCGACATCGGTTGTAAAAACGGTATTTTAAGTCTCCGGACCACTTATAAATCGATCCGGTTGTGATGGTCCCGTTGGTCCGGTCTCAGGCGAACAACTCCTCCACGTTGTCCAGAAGGCCGATACCCATATATTTGTACACGCCGTCCTTCTTGCGCTGGAACCGCCGGCCCATGAGCGATCCGAAGCGCTTCTGCTTGGGCGCGTTTTTGGAAACGTTCTTTTTCCACCAGCGCTCGAAGATGTCGTACAGGGCCGTGGCCCCCACCTGAAAGCCCTCGCCAACGACGCAGCATTCGTCCACGAAATCGGCCAGGATATCCTCATCGCGCTGGTATTCCTGGACCGCCTCCTTGACCACCGGAGGGGGATCCAGTCCCCGCTGCAAATACTGAAGACTGCCGCGCACCATCCAGGCCAGGATGCCGGGGTACTCGGGGATCAGCTTTGTGGCCAGCAGCGGATCCGCCACGCGCTCGAAGTCGTTTTGCGGCCGCCGGCTGACAAACGACAGCTTGAAGGGAACCAGCAGGACTCGCTCCCAGAACGCGAAATCGTCAGCCGGGGCGTGCGGCTTGTGGTTGGTCAGCAAAAACAGCGTGTGGGTCGGCGGGAATTGAACCTCGTATTTGTCGTGAGGGTTTCTGCCGGTGAGCTTGTCCTTGCCCGTGAGCCACTTTACCCTCGAGGGACTCACCCGGCAGCCGTCGTCGGTCTCCGAGGCAAAGGCCATGCGCAGGCCCCTGAGTGCCATGATGTCCGGAGTCGGTCCGGTGGAGGATGTCACCCGCATCTGGTCCAGGAGCATCTCCGATCGCACGGCGCCGGCCAAAGGTCCCATGATCTCGGAGAGCACTTCCACAATCAGGGATTTGCCATTGCGGCCGATGCCGGTGAGCACCACGATGATGGACTCCCTGACTTCGCCGATCAGGGCATATCCCAGCACCCGCTGCAGGAAACTCATCAACCGCTCGTCGCCTGATAGGATCTCGAGCAATTTTTCCTCCCACAAGGCACAGGGCGCATCGATGCCCTGCCAGGATACCGGCGAGGCCTTCAACAAATATTGGTCCTGGCGGCCGGGTTCCAGTTCTCCGGTGGCCAGGTTGATCACGCCGTTGGCGCAGGCCAGAAGCAAAGGCTTCCTGTCGATCTCGTCTCCGCGGATTGCCATGGGTTCCTCGCAGTTGTGGGCAAAGTCCAGACAGTTGTTGGCCCGGCGCCGGCTGCGCAGCTGGCTGATGCGGCCTCGCAATCCCTTGGCCCGGGCCCGGAAGAAGGCCAGCTGCTCGCCGGCACCGTCGGCCTCGGCCTCCCGGATTCTTTTGTTGATGGCGGCAAGCTCCTCGCCGTATTTTTCGACCACCTTTTCGACACCGGCCCGGGCCGCGCCCATCTGGTCCACGGCCCAGTGGTGGCCGGTCCACACTTGCCAGGCGTCCATGGCCTTATTGAACACCAGGTCGCCCTGGTTGACGGCCTTGAAGAGCAGGCCGTCACCCAACTCGTTGGCATCGAAGCAGGCGCGGATGAACCCGGGCTTGATCTCGCCATTGACCTTTGATCCCTTCGGATCGGCCGCGGCCTCCTCGGCCACCCGCTGGGCCACCTTGGCGGCATACTCGTCCATGCGCGACTGAAGGTCGGCAGCGTTACCGGTACCGGTCTCGGGCGGACCGACGGCTGGCTCAACGGGCTCGGTCATGGCCAATTACAACCAACAGCCGGATAGAAGCCCAAAATTCCATTTTCCATTCCATTTCCCAAAATTAACTGGACACGACTGTTGCGCCTTTTGCCACCGCTATAGGAAAAGTCCCAGGAAGGACCCGCGAGCCTTCCAACCCCGTTTGACTGTTGGCCGGGTTGTGTCTGATTGTGGGGGAGCGGGGGAGTCGGCATAAAAGTTTCTTGTTAAGGTCGGCCCGGCATTCGCCGGGCCGGTCGATTTACATGCAGTCCAGGTAATTACGGGGTATCGGACAGGATTTCGTCCGGAACCATGCCGGCGGTGTCGGCGCCGGACTCCAGGAACACACGGATCAGCTCGCCCTTTTTGCAAGCCTTGAAGGATTTACGCTTCAGGGTGTCTGACAGAAACGCCCTGGCCATGGGATCGTCGAACAGGTTGAATCGATCGCCGAACTCGAGCATCTCCCCTTTGGTCTTCTTGGCCAAATAATCCACAGTAAAGCGCCACTGGCTGGCCAGGTCGATGCCCACATGACCGGCCACAAGCCAGCGTTCGTCCGTGAGGTAGTCGCCGGACAGGACGGCCTGCAGGGATACGGCCTTGATCTCCTCGGCCACCTGCTCTTCGTCCATGCCGGCGATCAGGGAGAACAGCGCTTTGCGATCCAGGCTGTACGGCCCGTCCTCCCACTGTCGCTCGCCAACGTCATGGCGCTGGGCGTACCAGTCGTGAACGCCGGCGTTGCCCCGGATCAGGGAATAAAGGGCCACCTGGTGCACCGTGAGACTCGAGGCCTCCACCGGTTCGAAGGATACGGGCAGCCGTTCCTGGAAGAACGCTTCCCTGAAGTGCTCGCCGTGCCAGGCCACCCTGGGACCGTCCTTGGGTTTAGGCTTGGAAGGTTTGGAAGATGCGGTCGACCGTACTGCGTTGAAGCAGCTTTTATCACCGAAGCAGGCGCGGTCATGGCAGGATTCTCCGTCGATATGCAGGATGGCCAGGTGGTGCTCGCAGGACAGGCATTTCTTTGCGGGCTTGTTGTCTCCGTAAAAGGCTTCGTAATCATTCCAGCTCACATCATCATTGAACCGGAAAGCCTTGATGCCGAACTTGCGGAAATATTTGGTGCGGTTCCAGAATTTGACCAGGTGGGCCTCCTGCTTCTTTTTAAAGCAATCGGGCCGGTTGCAATGGGCTTTTTCGTCACCCAGGTCGAACAGCTTCATCTGCACGCTGGTATTCTGGGTGCAGGTCAAACAGCCCTCGGCCTCGATATCGAAGCGGGCCTTGCTCAACGCCGGCGAGATGCGCGCGATCCTGCGCTTGAGATCGTTGACCGTGACGGTATGGTATTTGAGATCCCTGATAACTTCATCGAAGATCGAGCGGCGCTGTTTTTTGTCGTCCATGCGGGCCAGCTGCTCGAGATGGCCGAACTTGAGATCGCCCCGGCCCCAGGCGGCCAGCATGGTCTTTGGCAGGCGCAGGATCATCAGACGCCGGCGGATGTAGGCTTCCTTGATGCCGGTGCGCTCGGCCAGCTCCGGTATGGCGTCGGTTCCCTTGCGGTCCACCCAGATCCGGAAGGCCTCGGCCTCCTCGAGTCCGGACAGATCCCTGCGCTGGAGATTTTCGATGGTCTGGATCTCCAGGGCCAAGTCGTCGTCCATCTCCTGGATCATGGCCGGGATCACGGCCTTGTCCGGCCCGCCGTTGTTTTCTGCAGCGGCACGGCAGGCCCGCCAGCGCCGTTCACCGGCCACCAGCTCGAAAGGGGTGTCACCGTCCACCGGCCGCACGAGGATGGGTTCCAGAACACCCACCCGGGCGATGGAAGCGGTAAGCTCGATAAAGTCCTCGCCGGAAAAATCCCTGCGCGGATTGAAGGGCGAGGGGGTGATGGCTGTCAGGTTCAGTTCCCTGAAGGTGCGTTGCATGATCTCCTCCCGGAATGTTTTTTGATAGGTTGGTTAAAGTCGGGCAGGTTGCTGGGCAGGGTCGGATGGATGCCGTCATGGGTGAGCCGGCCGGCTGCCGTTTTGGCCATGAGGTTCACGCAAATGGCCGCGGTCTGCAAAAGCCGCTTGTTCAGCTCCACCTGCCAGTGGGGGTTGTCCATGGAAATGGCCTCGATTTTGGCCAGGCGTTTACGGAACATCCTGCGGAACTCTTCCAGGCCGCTTTCAACGTTCATGTCGGCCCAGAGAAACTCCTGGATGACCCGGGCGGCCCGGATGACCTGCAGGATGTATTGCTCCTCGTCGGTGAGGGTGTCACTGGCGAGCTTTTTCATATCCGGTTGCTCCCTGATTTTTTTGGCCAGCCATGCCGGCAAAAGGACATGTCCGGGAGAAAACTCGGCATGGTCCCTGGGAACCCAGCGGGATCTGCCCGAGGGCAGTTTGACCAGCACGGCATCCTCGGTGGTTTGGAGGATGCCCTCGATGGGTACCGGAACGGACGGCCGCGGTTTCATTCTCCGACAAAGCCCGAAAATTGCTCGGTGCAGGTCGGGATGGCGCCGTCGGACTCCTCGGCGACGGCTTCGACAATTTGCGAAGCCTCGGTAGGTTCTATGGAACAATCCTCCAGATAATCCATGAAGCGATCAAGATCCTGGAGGAGGAATCCGGCCACCAGTTTTGCGTCAGTCGGTTTCATTGGATATGACCTCCGTTGTTTTGCCTTGGCGCCGGGGTATCGATGAAGCAGTCCGGCGTCGGGCGGTCGTACTCGGTAAGGATTCGGGCCAACCGGCACTCCGGGCACAGGTAGTCGATCATCTGGTCCCGGGGTACGATCAGTCCGCAGCGGCATTTCAGTCCGGCTTCCTTTGGTTCGGGCATGGGATCGACGCTCCGTGCTTTAAAAAAGCCCCGTTCGCAGGCTGACTGCTCAGCCGCTACTTTACCCGTCGGGGCGTCCGGGGAAGGAGGACCACCGCCGTTATAAACGCCACGGACGCGGGCGCACGAAATCACCAGCCGTGCTCAGCCAGCTTCGTTAAAAACCACCAGAAGGGCAGGGCGATCACGACCACCAGAACAATCAATTTGAGGATCAACCCCGGCAGGACATGCCGGAGGATATCCGACCATCGTATGGGGCCCATCATTGGTTGTTTCCTCCTATCTTTTCCAAAGCCTTCAGGTGGTTCACGCTGCTGTAGACATTGGCCAGCGCCAACCCCCTGAGCTTGTGCTCCGGATAGGTGGTCATCATCATTTTGGCTGCAGCCCGAAGAAGCATGACTGGCGCTTGTTCGACATCTGAGGCGGTACCCATGATTTCGTTGAACTCAGCATCCACCTCTTTGCAAATCTGTTCGAAATTGCCCATGTCCGGTATTTTGGACTTTTGACAAGGATCGGTATTCATTTGACTTTTCCGTGAAGGCCACCGTCGAGTAATACCGTTGGTGAGCCAAATCCATGATCGTGAACGACAGAACGCAATCAGGCTTGAAAGATACGGACCCAGTGGGATATACAGCAGGGGATATGTGAATGACCGCCCATCTTGGATTACGGGCAGTTTTTTGTGTATTTGGAAAATCGAGTGCCCAGGCAGGACATTGCGGCTGGCCGATAGTGAAGCTCGCCGATAGGAAGAAATATTAGCTATTCCAGACAAGACGAAAGAAAAAAACTTAAATCGTTTGGTCTTAAACCCGGATGTAAAAGCGGATGTAAAGCCACTGTTCACAATAAGCCTCGCACGGTTCTAATGTGTTCAATATCCTATAGAACTAAGCGAGTTAAGGGGTGGTGTTGGGCCTTTCACGCCGGCGACAGGGGTTCGAATCCCCTTGGGGACGCCACTTAACAATATATTTTATCTCCCTATTTTCAGCCGTTTGAGAGGATTGGCCCTCTCAAGCGGCTTTTTTGTATCTAATCGTCCCCCACACTATCCCCCCACACCCAAAAAAGCGGAATGCAGATTAGGCAGGGTAACCATGAAATTCATTAAAAGGGGATAGGCCGACTTTTTTTTAGTGTGGGGGATAGATTTATTCCACGGCGGTGGACCCTAACGGCTGGACAACCTGACGTATAAAATAAGCTCTGGGCCGATTCGTTAAGCGGAGGCATCAGGCAGCCTCCACGAATGGATGAGGTAAATCGTAATAGACCTCATCCGGGG